>JADHEF010000370.1_pt1 | contig 50214 bp, 45 predicted proteins | sample 8952391 | NCBI WGS metagenome assembly JADHEF01 (sample SAMN16124439, study PRJNA663245) | bioreactor sludge metagenome | isolation source: sludge (nitrite) | place: India:Bengaluru | collected 2019-02-28 | reverse complement strand
TTGAGAAACGCCTCCCGCGCCCCCAGCCACCGATCGAGATGCGCCTGCGCCGCATCGGGCGCCTCGCCGAGCAACCACGCCGCCGCGTCGCGCGCCTGCTCAACGAGCGGCGCGTCTTGCTGAAGATCGGCGAAGCGCAGCAAGGCGTCGCCCGATTGGCGCGCGCCCAGGAATTCGCCGGGGCCGCGCAGTTCGAGGTCCTTGCGCGCAATCTCGAAGCCGTCGGTGGTCGCATGCATGACGCGCAAGCGCTCCTTCGCAGTTTGCGACAAGGGCGTGGCATACATGAGCACGCAGACCGATTCGGCGCTGCCGCGGCCGACCCGCCCACGCAATTGATGCAATTGCGCGAGGCCGAAGCGCTCGGCATGTTCGATCACCATCAACGACGCATTGGGCACATCGACGCCGACCTCGATGACGGTGGTCGCGACCAGCACTTGCAATTCGCCGCGCACGAAAGCGTCCATGACCGCGCGCTTGTCGGCCACCGGCAGGCGACCGTGGATGAGGCCGACCTGCATGCCCGCAAACGCTTGCGAAAGCTGGGCATGCATCTCGACCGCGGTCTTGAGTTCGAGCGCGGCGTCGCCGCTTTCGCCTTCTTCGATCAAGGGGCAGACCCAATAGGCCTGGCGCCCGCCCGCGACCGCATGGCGCACGCGCTCGATGATTTCTTCGCGGCGCCGGTCTTCCACGAGTTTGGTCAGCACCGGCGTGCGCCCGGGCGGCAATTCGTCGATGACGCTGACATCGAGGTCGGCCAGGTAGGTCATCGCGAGCGTGCGCGGAATGGGCGTGGCACTCATCATCAGTTGATGCGGCTCTTCGCCGTCGGCGCCGGCTTTCACGCGCAACGCGAGGCGCTGGCCGACGCCGAAGCGATGCTGTTCATCGACGATGGCCAGCCCCAAGCGTGCAAAGGCCGCGCCGTCCTGAATCAGGGCATGGGTGCCGACCGCCAATTGCGCGCTGCCATCGGCGATCGCCGCGAGCGCGGCGCGCTTGGCGCTGCCTTTGAGCGAGCCGGTCAGCCAGGCGATGCGCGCTTCGCCGCCATCGAGCAAAGGCGCGAGCAATTGGGTGATCTTGCGAAAATGTTGTTCGGCCAGGATTTCGGTCGGCGCCATCAAGGCGGCCTGGTAGCCGGCGTCGATCGCCTGGGCCGCGGCCAGCGCCGCGACGATGGTCTTGCCGGCGCCGACATCGCCTTGCAACAGCCGCGTCATCGGATGGCCGCGCTGCAGGTCGGCCGCGATCTCGGCGCTCACGCGTTCTTGCGCGCCGGTCAGCGCAAACGGCAAGGCGGCGCGCAGGCGTTGCGCGAGCGCGCCCGGCTTCAGCACCGGCGCGCGGCGCGCCAGCCGGCGCCGGCCCGCGCGCCCCATCGAGAGTGGCTGGGGCAGCCATTCCTCGAATTTGATGCGGGTACAGGCCGGGGGGGTCTGGTCGAGCAGACTCAATTCCTCGCCACGCGGCGGGTGGTGCAGCACGTGCACGGCCTGGGCCAACGGCAGCAAATGCAAACGGGCGAGCAAAGACTCGGGCAGCACTTCGTCCAGCCGCACTTGTTCGAGCGCGGCTTCGATGCGTTTGCGCAGCACCGGCTGGCTCACGCCTTCGCTGGCCGGATACACGGGCGTTAGCGCGGTCGGCAGCGGCACTTCGCCATCGATGACCCGGAACTTGGGGTGGACCATCTCCAGCAATTGCAGGCCCGGCGTGCGGGCATAGCTGAAGCGCGCCTCGCCGCGCACCCGCACCGGCAGCCCATCGCGTTCGGCGCGCTGAAAGGCGGCGGTCTGGGTGCCGTAGAAATTGAGAAAGCGCAGCAGTAGTTCGCCGCTCTCATCTTCAAGCCGCACCGCCAATTGGCGGCGCGAGCGGAATTGCACTTCGACCGCGATCACCCGGCCTTGCACCTGGGCATGCTGGCCCGGCGCCAGTTCGCCGATCGGCTGCAACCGGGTTTCGTCTTCATAGCGCAGCGGCAGATGCAAGGCGAAATCGATCGGGCGGCGCAGACCCATGCGGTCGAGCTTGTCGGCCAGGCTCGCGCGGGCGCCGCCGGACGCACCGGCGCGCGCGGCGGGCTTGGCGGGCTTGGGCGCGGGCGACATAGGCCGGGATTCTCTCAAATGCTTGCGCGCCGCAGGCGCGCGGATGATCCTGTGCGAACCGACACACAACTGCTGCGCGCCCCACACATTTCGGAAACTCCGCGTTGTCGGCGGCAGACGGCGGGCGTATATTCGCCGACCCTGCTGCATTGCAACAAGCCCGACGGGCCTGCGCTGCGTCGACCGAACCGGCCGACACACCCCGCGACCCTTCGGCGCGGCCACGAACCGCAGGGGGAGGAGTCAACGCAATGAATATGAAACGGCTGCGCGATCTCGTGATCGGAAAGCCGCTCGACCCGACCAACGTGCGCACGCGCGACTCGTTGGCGATGGCGGCATTTCTGGCCTGGGTCGGCCTCGGGGCGGACGGTCTTTCCTCTTCGGCCTACGGTCCGGAAGAAGCCTTCAAGGCGCTCGGCACCCATACCCATTTCGGTCTGTACCTGGCGCTCGCGACCGCGGCAACGGTGTTCATCATCTCGCTCGCGTACAACCAGATCATCGAGTTGTTCCCGACCGGGGGTGGCGGCTACCGGGTCGCGACCACACTGATCGGGCCGCATGCGGGCCTGGTGGCCGGCTCGGCGCTGATCGTCGATTACGTGCTCACGATCACGATCTCGATCGCGGCCGGCGTCGATGCCCTGTTCTCCTTGCTACCCCATACCTGGCAGCATTGGAAGATCGGGATCGAGATCGCGCTCATCATCGGCCTGCTTTACATCAATCTGCGCGGCGCCAAGGAATCGGTGCGCGTGCTGCTGCCGATCTTCCTGGGCTTCGTGGTCACGCATTTCATCCTGATCGTCTACGGCATCGGCGCGCATGCCGATGGCATTCCGGCCCTGATCCCCGATACCGTCGCCGACACCGCGCAACTCGCGCACGACACCTCGTGGCTGTTCGTGGTCGCGCTGTTCCTCAAGGCGTACTCGCTGGGCGGCGGCACCTATACCGGGATCGAAGCGGTTTCGAACAATGTCCAGCATCTGGCCGAACCGCGCGTCAAGACGGGCAAGCTCACGATGCTCTACATGGCCTCGTCGCTGGCCTTCACCGCGGGCGGCATCATCCTGCTCTATCTGCTCTGGGCCGCGCGACCGATGGAAGGCCAGACGCTCAATGCGGTGGTGTTCCGCGATGTGCTGGCCGACATGGGCTTCGAGGGCAGCCTGCTGGTCGTCGCGCTGACCGCCGTGCTCGCGCTCGAAGCAGGGCTGCTGTTCGTCGCGGCCAACACCGGCTTCCTCGGCGGTCCGGCGGTGTTGTCGAACATGGCGGCCGATAGCTGGGTGCCGCACAAGTTCCGCTATCTGTCGCAGCGCCTGGTCACCCAGAACGGCATCCTGGTGATGGGCATCGCGGCGCTCGGCATCCTGCTCATCACGCACGGCCAGGTCGAAATGCTGGTGGTGCTGTACTCGATCAATGTGTTCGTGACCTTCACGCTCTCGCTGGCCGGGTTGTGCGTGTATTGGCTCAAGCATCGCAACAGCCTCAAATGGCGGCGGCGTTTCGCGTTGTCGTTCGCGGGGCTCACGATCTCGGCCAGCATCCTGGTCGGCACGACGGTCAGCAAATTCCACGAAGGCGGCTGGATCACGCTCATCATCACCGGATTCGTGGTCGCGCTGGCGCTGCTCACGCGCCGCCATTACCGCGAAACGAAAGACAAGATCAAGGCGGTCGACGAAGTCTTCGCATCGCAGCCTTTCGGTTCGGAAACCAAATTCCCCGAGACCGATCCCGAACAGCCGACCGCCGCCTTCATCGTCGGCAGCTCGCGCGGCGGCGGCCTGCACGCTTTGTTGTGGGTGCAGCGCATGTTCCCCAACTGCTTCAAGAATTTCGTGTTCATCAACGCGCGCTCGGTCGATTCACGCGCCTACGGCGGCGCCGAAGAGCTCGAATTGCTCAAGACCGACGCGCGGGTTTCGCTCAAGTTCTTCGAGAACTTCTGCCATAGCTACGGCCTCGCGGCCAAGAGCTACCTCGGGTTCGGCACCGACGCGGTCGAGGAAGTGACCCGCTTGTGCGAACAGGTGCAGCGCGACTTCCCGAACACCGTGTTCTTCACCAGCAAGCTCATCTTCCGCCAAGACAACTGGTGGACGCGCCTGCTGCACAACCAGGCCGCGGTCGCGATCCAGCGCAAGCTCCATCTGGAAGGCATGCAGATGGTGATCCTGCCGATGAAGATCTGAGCATGCGCGCGCGCCCGGCGACCATCGCGGTGGCGTTGGCGCTGCTGGGTGCCTGCGCCGCCGCGCCCGAACGGCGCAACTGGTTCGACGATCCGTTCGAGCCGGCCACGCGCGGCCAGCCGGACTGCCCGGTGCCCGAAGGACCGCGATATACCGAAGCCGAAATGCGCGCCCAGGCGCATTACCGCGCCGAGCGCGGCACCTCGTGCTGGCTGGCCGGCACCTGCCCCGACAGCAACGCCTACCGGCGCGACCCCGAGACCAATGCACGCGTGGTGGCGGCCTTGCGCGCCGATGCCCGCTTCGCCGCGACGAGCGTCTGGGTCACGACCCAGCGCCGCTTCGTTTATCTGCAAGGTTGCCTGCGCGATCCGGCGCAGCGCGATGCCCTGACCGCGCTCACGCGGGCGCAGGCGGGCGTGGAACTCGTCATCGACGAACTCATGATCGGCACCCAAGGGCCCGCGCCCTATGCGATGGCGCGCTAAGACGCCCGGCCCTACAAACGCGCGGTCGTCTGCGGATTGAAGTAATGCATGTTGTCGGGCGAGAAATGCACCCAGATGCGCTCGCCCGCCGTGGGCAACACGCTGTTGGTGGTGCGGACCACCGCGCTTTGGCCATCGACTGTGCCGTGGATCAGATGGTCGGCGCCCAGGGTCTCGACCATCTCCACATCGATCGGCAGCGCGGCTTCGTCGCGCCCGCCCAGGGCCAGATGCTCGGGCCGGATGCCGAGCACGATCGGCGCGCCGCCCAGATTGGGCCGCGGTACTTCGAGTTTGAGATCGATGGCGCCCGAGAAAGTCAGGTATTGCCCGTTGGCCGCGAAGGTGGCCTTGAACAGGTTCATCGGCGGCGATCCGATGAAACTCGCGACGAAGGTGGTGGCGGGCTGCCCGTAGATGTCCTTCGGGCTGCCGATCTGTTCGGCACGGCCCGCGTTCATGACGATGATGCGCTGGCCGAGCGTCATCGCCTCGACCTGGTCGTGGGTCACATAAAGCGAGGTCACGCCCAGGCGCCGATGCAGCTTCTGCAATTCGAGCCGCATCTGCACGCGCAGCTTGGCGTCGAGATTCGACAAGGGTTCGTCGAACAGGAAGACGCGCGGATGCCGCACGATCGCGCGCCCCATCGCCACGCGCTGGCGCTGACCGCCCGACAACTCGCGCGGCCGGCGTTCGAGCAGCTTTTCGAGTTCGAGGATGCGCGCCGCCTCGGCCACCCGTTTGACGATCTCTTCCTTCGCCACGCCGCGGATCTTGAGCCCATAGGCCATGTTCTCGAACACGCTCATGTGCGGATAGAGCGCGTAGTTCTGGAACACCATGGCGATGTCGCGGTCCTTGGGCTCGACCGAGTTGACCACCGTGCCGCCGATCAGAACCTCGCCCGCGCTGATTTCTTCGAGGCCGGCGACCATGCGCAGCAACGTGCTCTTGCCGCAGCCCGAGGGCCCGACGATGACGACGAACTCGCCTTTCTCGATCGCCATGTCGATGCCATGCACGACCGGGGTGTCGCCGTAGCGCTTCTTGACGTCTTTGAGTTCGAGTGTCGCCATCGCGTTTTCACTTCTCGGTATCGACCAGGCCCTTGACGAACCAGCGCTGCATGAACAGCACCACGATCGCGGGCGGTATCAGCGCCAGCATCGCGGTCGCCATGATGAGGTTCCATTCATTGGCGGCATCGCCGCCGCCGATCATGCGCTTGATGCCGATCACGATCGGGTACATGTCCTCGTGCGTGGTCACGAGCAAAGGCCACAGGTATTGGTTCCAGCCGTAAATGAACTGGATCACGAACATCGCCGCCACATTGGTCAGGGACAAGGGCAGCAGGATGCTGAAGAAGAACCGCATCGGCCCCGCGCCGTCGATGCGCGCCGCCTCGGCGAGTTCGTCGGGCACGGTCAGGAAGAATTGACGGAACAAGAAGGTGGCGGTGGCCGACGCGATCAAGGGCAGAATGAGCCCCGGATAGGTATTCAGCAGCCCGAGGCTGGAGACGACTTCGTAGGTCGGCGCGATGCGTACTTCCACCGGCAGCATCAGGGTGATGAAGATCATCCAGAAGAAAAAGCGCCGCATCGGAAACCGGAAATACACGATCGCGAACGCCGACAGCAGCGAGATCGCGATCTTGCCCAGGGCGATGCCGAGCGCCGAGACCAGGCTCACGAACATCATGCGCGCGACCGGCGCGCGCGAGCCGATCGAGCCGCCTTCCACCAGCGCCTGGCGGTAGTTGTCGATCAGATGGGTGCCGGGCAGCAAGGACATCGGCGCGGATTCGATCTGAGTCGCGGTCTGGGTCGAGGCGACGAAGGTGATGATGACCGGCAGCGCGATCACGAGCACGCCGAGCACCAGCACCACATGCGCGACCAGATCGAGGACGGGGCGGCGTTCGACCATCTCAGTAATTCACCCGGCGTTCGATGAAGCGGAATTGCACCACGGTGAGCACGATCACGATCGCCATCAGGACCACCGATTGCGCGGCCGAACTGCCGAGGTCCATGGCCTTGAAGCCGTCGTAATAGACCTTGTAGACCAGGATCGCGGTGTCGCGTCCCGGCCCGCCCTGGGTCGCGGCATCGACGATCGCGAAGGTGTCGAAGAAGGCATAGACGATGTTGACCACGAGCAGGAAGAAAGTGGTCGGCGACAACAAAGGAAAAATCACGCTCCAGAACCGCCGCATCGGCCCGGCGCCGTCGATCGCGGCCGCCTCGATCAAGGATTTGGGAATCGCCTGCAAGCCGGCCAGAAAGAACACGAAGTTGTAGGACACCTGTTTCCAGACGGCGGCCAGAACGATCAGCGTGAGCGCCTGCTGCGAATCGAGCACATGGTTCCATTCGATGCCGAACACGCGCAACGCATGCGCGACCACGCCCAAGGTCGGATTGAACATGAACATCCAGAGCACGCCCGCGATCGCCGGCGCGACGGCATACGGCCAGATCAGCAAGGTCTTGTAGACCCCGGCGCCGCGTACCACCCGGTCGGCGAACACCGCGAGCAACAACGAGATGGCGATGCCGAAGAAAGCGACCAGCACCGAGAACACCGCGGTGACCTTGAACGAATCGAGATAGGCCTGGTCGCGGAACAAGGTCGCGAAGTTCTCGAGGCCGACGAATTCGGTCGTGGTGCCGAACGCGTCCTGCAGCAGGAAACTCTGGTACATCGCCTGGCCAGCCGGCCAGAAGAAAAAGACGAGCGTGACCGCGAGCTGGGGCGCGACCAGCGCGTACGGCAACCAGCGGCTACGGAACAGCGCGCGTTTTTCCATGGCCGCGCATTATGCCGGCCTTCGCCGCCCTCGGGCAGGCGGCGCCGGGAAAAACACCGCCCCGGCCGCCGCGCGCCGAGGGTTCAGAGCTTATTGGCCTTTTCGAAACGTTCGAGCTGTTCGTTGCCGCGCCGGATCGCTTCGTCGAGCGCTTCCTTGGGCGCCTTCTTGCCGGCCCAGACCAGTTCGAGTTCTTCATCGACGATGGTGCGGATCTGGACGAAATTGCCCAGACGAATGCCGCGCGACTTGTCGGTCGTCTTGCGGATCATCTGGGTCACGGCGGTGTCGGTGCCCGGGTTCTTGTCGTAAAAGCCGGACTTGGCCGTCAACTCGTAAGCCGCCATCGTGAGCGGCAGATAGCCGGTGCGCTGATGGCTGGCGGCCTGGACCTCGGGCTTGGACAAATAGTCGAAGAACGCGGCCACGCCCTTGTATTCGGCCGGTTTCTTGCCCGCCATCACCCACAGCGAAGCGCCGCCGATGATGGTGTTTTGCGGCGCGCCCGGCACATCGGGGTAGTAAGGCAAGGTCGAGATGCCGAAATTGAACTTGGCGTTCTTCTTCACATTGCCATAGGCCGAAGACGACGCCGCGCTCATCGCGCATTCGCCCGAATAGAAGGCCGCATCGGGCACATTGCCGCGCCCTTTGTAGACGAACAGGCCTTGCTTGGCCATGTTGGCGAGGTTCTCGATGTGGCGCACATGCAAGGGCGTATTGAACGCGAGGCGCGCCCCGGCGCCGCCAAAGCCGTTGTTCTTGGTCGCGAATTCGGTGTTGTGCCAGGTCGAAAAGCTTTCGAGCTGGGTCCAACCTTGCCAACTCGTGGTGAACGGGCATTTCTCGCCGCTCGCCTTGAGCTTGGCCGCCGCCAGCGCCACCTCGGGCCAGGTCTTGGGCGCCTTGTCGGGGTCGAGCCCGGCGCGCTTGAACGCGTCCTTGTTGTAATAGAAGACCGTGGTCGAACTGTTGAGCGGATAAGACAGCATCTGCCCATTGGGCGCGGTGTAATAGCCGGCCACCGCGGGCACATAAACCTTCGGATCGAACTTGTAGCCGGCCTTGGCCATGACCTCGCCGACCGGCACCACCGCGCCCTTGGCCGCCATCATGGTCGCGGTGCCGACCTCGAACACCTGCAGGATGTGCGGTGCCTCGCCGGCGCGGAAGGCCGCGATCGCGGTCGTCATCGATACGTCGTAGGCGCCCTTGTAGACCGGGACGACCTTGTAGTCCTTCTGGCTCGCATTGAAGCCGTTGGCGAGGTCGTTGACCCAATCGCCGAGGGCACCCGGCATCGAATGCCACCATTGGATTTCCGTTTGCGCATGGGCCGTCGCCGGCACGCCGAACGCCAACACCGAAGCCGCGACCGCGGCGCACCAAGCCCGCGCCACTGATGGAATACGCATGAGGTCTCCTCCAAAGTAAGGGTAGTTTTTGAGGTGCGGATGACAGTAGCATGACATCGCAGGCCAGGCACCGACGCAGCGCAACGCAACCGGCCGCCCGCCTCGCTAGAATCGCCCCGCCATGACCATGTCCATCGCTCAACGCCTGCCCTTGTACGTCAAGCTGGTCCGCATCGACAAGCCGATCGGTACCCTGCTCCTGCTCTGGCCCACCCTATGGGCGCTCTGGATCGCGGCCGGTGGCGTGCCGCCTTGGCATGTGGTCGCGATCTTCATCGCGGGCACCTTCCTGATGCGCTCGGCCGGATGCGCGGTCAACGATTACGCCGATCGCGACTTCGATCGCCATGTCAAACGTACCGAGGCGCGCGTGATCACGAGCGGCGCGGTCGCGCCGCGTGAAGCGCTCTGGGTCGCGGTGGTGCTCACCCTGGTGGCCGGCGCGCTGATCCTGCCGCTGAACCGCCTGACCTGGGGCATGTCGGTCGTGGCGGTGCTGGTCGCCGCCACCTATCCGTTTTTCAAGCGCTTCTTCGCGATCCCGCAGGCCTACCTCGGCATCGCGTTCTCGTTCGGCATCCCGATGGCATTCGCCGCGCTGCGCGGCGACGTGCCGCTCGCGGCCTGGGCCATGCTCGCGGCCAATCTGTTCTGGGTCATCGCCTACGACACCGAATACGCGCTGGTCGACATCGACGACGACCTCAAGATCGGCATCAAGACCTCGGCCATCACCTTCGGCCGTTACGCGGTCGAGATCATCATGCTCTGCTACGCGATCTTTCTGGTCGCGATGCTCGCGCTGGGCCTGCATTTCGGCCTCGGCATCGCGTACGGGATCGGTCTGGCGGTCGCGTCCGCGATCGCTGTCTACCACTACTCCCTGATCCGCACCCGCGACCGGATGCGCTGCTTCCACGCGTTCCGGCACAACCATTGGCTGGGCGCGGCGATCTTTGCGGGGGTGGTGGTGGATTACTGGTTGCACTGACTGCGATATGGATCAACAAAAGATCGCCTGTTTCGTCGAGAACTACGCACGAATGTCGGACGACGAGTTGTCGTTCCTCATCGTCACGCGTCAAGATCAACTGACGGCTGAAGCCGCGCACGCGTTGAAGATCGTCATCGAGCAACGCGGCGCAACCCAATTTGCGCGCGAGTTGCAGGCGAGTGCGGCTGATGTCGACTCGCAATTGCAGCATGAACAGGCGCATAGCGAGCGGCGGGCCGCCAATGCGCGGTGGCAGCGCAAGGCGATACGCCAATTCAGCGGAGTGATGATCGCGTTCGGACTCGCGATCGTGATCGTGCTCCAGCGCGATGGCGGATGGTGGTTTGCGATCGCGGGCGCGGCGCTATTCGTTCACGCTGAAGTCAGCCGCTTGCTACGTATGCTCGTCGTCAGGTTGTTTCGCTCCAACTGAGTCGTCGCGACACTCACCCGCGCCCGAACTCATCCCCGAGTTCGACCGACCGCGCCGCCGCGGCGAGCACACCATCAACGATGCCTTCCTTCACGCCGCGTTCGCCCATGGTGGTGAGCGCAGCGTAGGTGGTGCCGCCCTTGGAGGTGACGCGCTCGCGCAGCATGCTCGCGGGCTCGCTTGATTGCGCGGCGAGCTTGGCCGCGCCGGCGACGGTCGCCACCGCCAATTGCCGACCTTGCTCGGGCGTGAAGCCCAGGCGCGCCGCGGCTTCCTGCATCGCTTCGATGAACAGGAACACATAGGCCGGGCCGCTGCCCGACAACGCGGTCACACCGTCGAGCTTGGCTTCGTCATCGACCCAGACCACTTCACCGACCGCGCGCAGCATCGCTTCGGCGAGTGTGCGGTCGTCGCCGGTCGCGCCGGGCAGCGCGGCCATGCCGGTGATGCCGGCGCCAACCAGGGCCGGCGTATTGGGCATCACGCGCACCACGCGATCGGTGTCGAGCCAACGGCCGAGGTCGCGCGCGCGGATGCCCGCCGCCACGCTCACGACGAGCGGCGCGCGCGCGCCGCGCTGCAAATGCGGCGCGATTTCGGCGCAGACCGCGCGCATGACCTGCGGCTTGACCGCGAGCACGATCACAGAGCACGCGCCGAGCGCGTCGCTCGCGACTTCATCGACGACGATGCCGTACTTGGCCTGCACCGCGTCGCGCGTCTGCGCAAACGGTTCGACGGCGCGAATGCGTTCGACCGCGACGCCGCGTCCGATCAGACCGCCGATGAGCGCCTGAGCCATGTTGCCCGCGCCGATGAAACCGATGCGTTGTTGTTCGAGAGTCATGAGCCATCCGCCTGCGAAATCCGCGCACGACGCGCGGCCGGCACTCTAGCAGCCCGGCCGCGTTCGTGCGCCCGCTCGCTCAGCGCGGGCGCCGCCGGGACGCGCTGGCCAGGCTCATGATTGCGCCGGCCAGTTGGCGAGCAAGGTCGCGTTGCCGCCGGCCGCGGCGGTGTTGATGGTCAGCGTCTGCTCGGCCGCGAAGCGCAACAGGTAATGCGGCCCGCCCGCCTTGGGGCCGGTGCCCGACAGCCCCTCGCCGCCGAAAGGCTGCACGCCGACCACCGCGCCGATCATGTTGCGATTGACATAGACATTACCCACCCGCGCGCGCGCAGCGATGCGTTCGGCACGCGTGTCGATGCGGGTCTGCACGCCGAGCGTCAAGCCATAGCCGAGGCCGTTGATTTCATCGATCAGCGCATCGAGTTCGCTCGCCTTCCAGCGCACCACTTGCAGCACCGGGCCGAAGACTTCTTCGGTCACCTCGGCCACGCGCGCCAACTCGAACGCGATCGGCGCGATGTAATGCCCGCCCGGTTGCTCGTCCATCGGGGTACGGGCGATCAGGCGCGCTTCGCGGTGCAAGCGCGCGAGATTGCGTTCGAGATTCGCATGCGCCTCGGCATCGATGACCGGGCCGATATCGGTATCGAAACACGCCGGATCGCCGACGCGCAATTGCGCCATCGCGCCGGCGAGCATGTCGAGCAGGGCGTCGGCCACATCGGCTTGCACGCACAGCACGCGCAATGCCGAGCAGCGCTGGCCGGCCGAGCGGAAGGCGCTGGTCACCACCGCGTCGATCACTTGTTCATGCAAGGCGGTCGAGTCGACGATCATCGCGTTGATGCCGCCGGTCTCGGCGATCAAGGGCACGATGGGGCGCGTGCCGCGGGCATCGTCGAGCAGGCTGCGCGCGATGAGGCGCGCGACCGCGGTCGAGCCGGTGAAGGCGACGCCCGCGCATTGCGCATCGGCCACCAAGGCCGCACCCACGGTTTCGCCGGGGCCGTGTAGGCATTGCAGCACATCGGCCGGCACACCCGCCGCATGCAGCAAGGCCACCATGGCCTGCGCCACGGCCGGAGTTTGTTCCGCCGGTTTGGCCACCACCGCATTGCCCGCGACCAGGGCCGCGACCACCTGGCCCGTGAAGATCGCGAGCGGAAAATTCCATGGGCTGATGCAAACGAACACGCCGCGCCCATGCAGGCGCAAGGTGTTCGATTCACCGGTCGGCCCGGGCAAGGCGCGGTCGGCGAGCACCGCGGGCGCTTCGGCCGCGTAATACCGGCAGAAATCGATCGCTTCGCGCACTTCGGCGAGCGCATCGCCGAGGGTCTTGTGCGCTTCCTTCACGAGCAAGGCGCAAAACTCTGCGCTGCGTGCTTCGAGCGCATCGGCGGCGCGGTTAAGGCAAGCCGCACGTTGCGCCACACCGAGCGCATTCCACTCAACTTGCGCCGCCCGTGCCGCTTGCATCGCCTGCGCGGCCTCGGCCGGCTCGGCCAGCCGCACCGCAGGTACCGGTGTGGCCGCAAGCGCGGCCAGGTAAGGCGCACGCGCCGCGCGACACGCCAGATCGACACCGCGCGAATTCGCGCGCGCCGCGCCGTACAGACGCGGCGGCGCCGGCAAGCTGGCCGTGGTGTTGACCTGCAACGGAGACGCGAGCAGATCGACCACCGCCACCGACGCATCGGCCAATTGATGCACGAAGGAAGAGTTGGCGCCGTTTTCGAGCAGGCGCCGCACCAGGTAGGCGAGCAGATCGCGATGCGCGCCGACCGGCGCGTAAACGCGGCAGGCGATCGCCGGGTCGGCCAGCACTTCGCGATACACGCCCTCGCCCATGCCGTGCAGGCGCTGCATCTCGAATGGCGTGCCGGCCGCGTGCGCGAGTTCGAGCACCGCGGCGATGGTGCCAGCATTGTGCGAAGCGAATTGCGGATAGATGTGCGGCGCGGCGGCGAACAAGCGGCGTGCGCACGCGAGGTAAGACAGATCGGTGTGATGCTTGTGAGTGAAGACCGGATAGCCGTCGAGCCCAAGCTCCTGCGCGCGCTTGATCTCAGCATCCCAATACGCGCCCTTGACCAGCCGCACCATCAAACGCACGCCATGCTTGCGCGCCAGCGCCGCGACGGCATCGATGACCTGGGCCGCGCGGGTCTGGTAGGCCTGCACTGCAAGCCCGAAACCGCCCCAGTGCGGATGCGCGTGCGCGATGTGCGCGAGCAAGGCTTCGAAAACATCGAGCGACAACTCCAGCCGCTCGCTTTCCTCGGCATCGATGGTCAGATTGATGCCGGCCGCGGCGCCAAGGTCGATCAAGCGCAGCAGGCGCGGCAGCAGCACCTCGAACACCTGGGCGCTTTGCGCTTCTTCGTAGCGCGAGTGCAAGGCCGAAAGTTTGATCGACACGCCGTCGGCCGCCTCGGGCGACGCGGCACGCGTGCCGCCGCCCACGCTCGCGATGGCGGCGCAATACGATTCCAGATAATGCTCGGCATCGGCCTCGGTGCGCGCGCCTTCGCCGAGCATGTCGTACGAAAAGCGCAGATTGGGCTGGGCCTTGCGCGCCGACGCGGCTTCGCGCTGCGCTTCCGCGATGGTCTGGCCGAGCACGAATTGCCGGCCGAGCAACTGGATGGCCCGCACCGTGGCCGAGACTACCGTCTGCGCGCCCAGGCGCTTGAGCAGACCGGGCTCGCCGCCGTCGGTCGGCAGCAGCTTCTTGGACAACGCGATCGCATTGGCCGACAAAGCCGCGATCCAGGCGTGCTCGCCGCCTTTGAGGTCGAAGGCTGCGCGGCCGAGTTGGTCGGCGGTCAATGCGACCGCGGTTTCCGCATCGGGCACCCGCAACAAGGCTTCGGCCAGCCGCATCAGCGCCAAGCCCTCGGGCTCGGAGATCGGATATTCCTTGAGCAAGGATTCCATGGCCCAGAACGGCGCCGGATGGCGGCGCACCTCGGCGATCCAAGGCGCGGCGCGGGCAATCACGCGTTGCCAATCGAGCGCCGGGGCGATCTCGTCGAGCAGACCTTGCACGACGGCGGTCTCGTCGCGCACCGGCAGCGGCAGGCGTGGGGTCAGCAGGGTCAGGGCGAGAGCGGCAGGTCGGTCCATGGGCCACCAGAACGGGCAGATTGATAATTCCGCCAATGTAGTGGCTTGTTGTTAGCGATTTTCACTAAAATTCCGCGCTTCTATACTGCCGATTGGTCATCATGGCGCAGGAATCCAAGGAAATCGACAAGATCGACCGCCGCATCCTGCGCTTGCTACAGGCCGACGGGCGGATGTCCACGCTGAAACTGGCCGAGGCGGTGCATCTGTCGCCCACAGCCGTCAATGAACGCGTCAAACGCCTAACCCGCGAGGGCTACATCCTCGGCTACCACGCCGCGCTCAATCCCAAATTGCTGGGCGGCGGCATGGTGGTCTTCGTCGAGGTGGTGCTCGATCGCACCACGCCCGATGTGTTCGAGGCTTTCAAGGCCGCGGTAAAAGATCGCCCGGAGATCATGGAGTGCCATATGGTCGCGGGCGGTTTCGATTACCTGATCAAGACCCGGGTCGCGCATATGCAGGCCTATCGCGATTTCCTGGGCAGCGTATTGCTGGCGCTGCCCGGCGTGCGCGAAACCCACACGTATGCGGTCATGGAAGAGGTGAAGGACAGCACGGCGATCCATTTGCCGCATTGACGCTGTCCCGCACACAAGGGACAACGCGGCGCTTCAACGCACCGGCCGGCTGCGCGCACCGAAGATCGCGGAACCGATGCGCACGATGGTCGCACCTTCAAGGACCGCAGCTTCGAGGTCGGCGCTCATGCCCATCGACAGGGTGTCGAGGGCCAACCCTTGGGCGCGGAGGGTGTCGAACAAGCGGCGCAGGGCGGCCAACGGCGCGCGCTGGCGGGCCGGGTCGTCTTCGGGCTCGGGAATGGCCATCAGGCCGCGCAAACACAGGCGCGGCAGGCGTGCCACGGCCATGCACAGTGCATGGGCTTCTTCGGGCAATACGCCGCTCTTGCTCGCTTCGCCGCTGATGTTGACCTGTACGCAGACCTGGAGCGGCGCCAACCCGTCGGGCCGCTGGGCCGACAAACGCTCGGCGATCTTGAGCCGATCGATCGAATGCACCCAATCGAAATGCTCGGCAATCGGCCGCGATTTGTTGCTCTGGATCGGGCCGATGAAATGCCAGAGCGGCGGCGCAACGTGCGGTTGTTCACGCGCGAGCAACGCGCGCAGCGCCAGAATCTTCTCGACGCCTTCCTGAACATAGTTCTCGCCGAAGCAGCGCGCCCCGGCGCGCCAGGCCTCGACGACCGCTTCGACAGGAAAAGTCTTAGAGACGGCCAGAACGACGACACCCGCAGGATCGCGTTTGGCGTCGTGCGCCGCGTGCGCGACGCGCGACAAGGTTGCTTGCCAGTTCTCGGCCACTGCCGACATAATCGATCGAGATCAATAGAAGAAGCGCGCGGATTATAGGATGGACATCTCCGAACTGTTGGCATTTGCGGTCAAGAACAAGGCCTCCGACCTTCATTTGTCGTCGGGCCTGCCACCGATGATCCGTGTGAACGGCGACGTACGCAGAATCAATCTGCCGCCGATGGAACACAAAGATGTGCACGGCATGATCTATGACATCATGAACGACGCACAGCGCAAGGCTTACGAAGAGAATCTGGAGTGCGACTTTTCGTTCGCGATTCCTGGCCTTGCGCGTTTTCGGGTCAATGCCTTCGTGCAGAACCGCGGCGCCGCCGCCGTGTTGCGCACGATTCCGACCAAGATCCTCTCGCTCGAAGAACTCGCCACGCCGAAGATCTTCGCCGAAATTTCTTTGCAGCCGCGCGGCATCGTGCTCGTGACCGGACCGACCGGTTCGGGCAAATCGACCACGCTCGCGGCGATGCTCAACCATGTCAACGAGAACGAATACGCGCACGTGCTCACGATCGAAGACCCGATCGAATTCGTGCACGAATCGAAGAAATGTCTGATCAACCAGCGCGAAGTCGGCCCGCATACCCTGAGCTTCTCGAACGCCTTGCGTTCCGCGCTGCGTGAAGACCCGGACGTGATCCTCGTGGGCGAAATGCGCGACCTCGAAACCATCCGCCTGGCCATGACCGCGGCCGAAACCGGCCACTTGGTGTTCGCGACCCTGCATACGAGTTCCGCCGCCAAGACCATCGACCGGATCATCGACGTCTTCCCGGCCGCCGAAAAAGACATGGTGCGCGCGATGTTGTCGGAATCGCTGCGCGCGGTCATTTCGCAGACCCTGCTCAAGACCAAGGACGGCAACGGCCGCGTGGCTGCGCACGAAATCATGATCGGCACCCCGGCCATTCGTAACCTGATCCGCGAAAACAAGGTCGCGCAGATGTATTCGTCGATCCAGACCGGTCAGGCGCAGGGCATGCAAACGCTCGACCAATGCCTGCTCGACCTGGTCCGCCGCAATGTCGTGTCCCCGGCCGAAGCGCGCCTGCGCGCCCAGAACAAGGAAAACTTCCCCGGTTGATCGCCGCCCGCGGAAGCCCACCCACTCGATTTGCAGCACACCTCTAGACGGAGCAGCGCATGGAACGCGAACAGGCCACCAAATTCGTTCACGACCTTTTGCGGCTCCTGGTCAGCAAGAAGGGTTCCGACCTGTTCCTGACCGCCGATTTCCCGCCCGCGTTCAAGATCGACGGGCGCATGCAACCGGTGTCGAACCAGCCGCTCACGGCCCAGCACACGATCGAACTCGCGCGCTCGCTGATGAATGACAAACAGGCGGCCGAGTTCGAAAAATCGATGGAATGCAATTTCGCGATCGCACCAACCGGGATCGGACGTTTCCGCGTCAACGCCTTCATCCAGCAAGGCAAGGTCGGCCTGGTGCTGCGGACCATCAACACCCGCATCCCGACCTTCGAAGAACTCGGTCTGCCGATCACGCTGAAAGATGTGGCGATGACCAAGCGCGGCCTGGTCATCATGGTGGGTGCGACCGGCTCGGGCAAATCGACTTCGCTCGCGGCCATGGTCGGCTGGCGCAACGAGAACAGTTACGGCCACATCATCACGGTCGACGACCCGATCGAATATGTGCATCCGCACCGCAATTGCATCGTCACCCAACGCGAAATCGGCGTCGATACCGAATCCTGGGACGCCGCGCTCAAGAACGCCCTGCGCCAGGCGCCGGATGTGATCCAGATCGGCGAAGTCCGGGATCGCGCAACCATGGAACTCGCAGTCGCCTTCGCTGAAACCGGGCATTTGTGCCTCGCGACCCTGCACGCCAACAGCGCCAACCAGGCGCTCGACCGCATCATCAACTTCTTCCCCGACGATCGCCGCCAGCAATTGCTGATCGACCTGTCGCTGAACCTCAAGGCGATGATCTCGCAGCGCCTGGTGCCTTTGAAAAACACCAAGGGCCGGGTCGCGGCGGTCGAGATCCTGCTCAACACGCCCTACATCTCGGACCTGATCTTCAAGGGCGAGGTCGCCGAGATCAAGGAACAGATGAAGAAGGGCCGCGAGCTCGGCATGCAGACCTTCGACCAGGCGCTGTTCGATCTCTACGAAGAAGGCAAGATCAGCTACGAAGACGCCTTGCGCAATGCCGATTCGGTCAATGACCTGCGCCTGTCGATCAAGCTGCATTCCAAGAGTGCCGCCAACCGAGACATCGCAAGCGGCACCGAATTCCTCAACATCGTCTGAACAAAAAGAAAGGGCGGCGTATCGCTCGCCGCCCTGCTTGTTCCGACGCCTGGCGCTTCATTCCACGAAGCGCGAGTTCCAGCGCGACACCGGATCGATGTGGGTATCGATCAGGTTATGGCGTTCGGCCACGAACGCCGCCTGGGTGCGGCGCGAAACTCCGAGCTTGCGAAGAATCGAACGCACTTGGTTCTTGATCGTGTGATGGCTGCGGCCACTGCGCTCGGCGATTTCGCGGTCCGGACGGCCGCGCACGACCTCCTTGAGCAACTCGCGCTCGCGCTTGGTCAGATTGACCGACAACAGGTCGCGGCGCGCGCGCCGTTCGCGCGCGACCAGACCGCGCGTGACCCAATGCAGGTGCGGCAACGCCATCGACGAGACCCGGCGCAACTCGCGCCCCAGGCCCGCCGGGTCATGAACGATGAACAGATAGCCGCGGTCGGCGCAGGCATCGCCGCTCCAGGCCACGCCGATGCGCGGCACGCCATGGGCGATCGTGCCGTCGACACCGTTGGTGGCGGTGGGCAGCATCACGAGCGAGTAGCCGCCGCCCGCAGCGGCGAACCGAACGATGCGATCGAGACGCGACGGATCCGCGACCAGGCTCGTCACATAATTGGCGTCGGGCGTGTGCATCCAATCGGCCTGCCAAACCTTGTCGACGCGCTTGAGAACGCCCCAGAGGATTTCGACCGGACCGCGGACCGAAGGGCCAGGCAACGCAAACCAATCGCGTAGACCGTCGCGCGTGTTGCACGCGTGCAAGCGGTCGATCCAGCGCGTGAACTCTGCGGCGGCGGCGCCTTCTTCCATCGGGAGCTTCATCATTCTTCTTCTCCTGCGTAGCCAACGAGGAGCAGACGGTGACATACTGCAACCCGCCCTTGTTTAGATTTACATCAATGTTTGCTCATGCGTATTCGGATAGGGCGACGATCGGTCGCAGCCGAGTGTCGTACGGCACATAAGGCGCCATGACTGTACCGCTCCTCGGTGTGTACGATTTCACGGTTTCCGCGGCCGACGGTCGCGACTACGCGTTGGCGGGTCTGCGCGGCAACGTCAGCCTGATCGTCAACACGGCCAGCCGCTGCGGCTTCACGCCGCAATACCGCGAATTGAACCTCTTGCACGAACGTCATTACGACGCGGGACTGCGTGTGCTCGCCTTTCCATGCAATCAATTCGGCGCGCAAGAGCCCGCCACCGATGCGCAGATCCAGGAGTTCTGCGCGACCGAATTTCGGATCGGCTTCCCGGTTTTCGCGAGGCTTGAAGTCAATGGACCACATGCCCATGCGCTGTTTCGCCATCTGAAGCAGGCGCAGCCGGGTCTGCTCGGCACCCAGGCCATCAAGTGGAATTTCACCAAGTTCCTCGTCGACCGCGCGGGCAAGGTGCGTGCGCGCTACGCGCCGGCGACTTCGCCGCTGGCGCTTGAAGGCGATATCGAAGAGTTGCTCGCGGCCGCGCGTTGACGACCTTGCGCGGCGCTCAATCGGTCAAGGCCAGGGCAGCGAAGCTCGCGAGCCAATGGCTGCCGACATAATCGCCGCCGCTGACTTGCTCGATCGAGGCATCGAGGTGGGCCGCGATCGCCGGCTCGAACTGCAGGGCTTGCTGAGGCCCCACCGATGGCGCCAGCCGCCTCAGACACCAGGCGCGCGATAGATTGAGCCCGTCGAGATGGGCGAGCTTCGGGTCCTTGCGATCGCCGACGACGGCCGGCGTGAGCCAGCGCTTCAATTCATCCTGCTTGGGCTGGAACTCGCCCCACCAGACCGCGAACGCCAGCCCCGGCATCAAGCGCTGCATGAGCACGGCCTCGCACAATCCGGGCGACAGAAAATCGTCGGCGCTCGGTTCATAGCGCGCCGGATAGTCCTTGTCGCGGCCGAACCAGCGTTCAGCGCAATCGCGTATGGCCTTGGCGAGCAGGTTGTCGCGCGCCTGGCCCGCCCATTCGAGCGCGAAGCCCAGCGCGAAAGCCGAATTGCCGTGCTGCCCGGCACGCTGCGGATACGGCGCACGCTGCAAATATTCGCGCAACCGCAAGGCCAGCGCGCGTGCGAACGGATCGAGCGCATCGGACCAACGCTGCGCGACCGGCTCGGCTTGTGCCAGCAACTGCGCCTCGTGGGCCAGTTTCAACAACCATGCCCATCCATACGGACGCTCGAAAGCCGCCCGCCCATCGACTTGGAAATAGGCCTGCTCGACCGCCAGCAACTCGGCGTTCAGGTGTGCGGTCAGGGTTTCGACCACCGCGCGCGCCAGCGGGATGCGCCGATGCACACGGATGCAGCGCACCAGCAGCCAATGCATGTGCACGCTCGAATGCCAGTCATAACTGCCGTAGAAGGCTGGATGCAGCAACCGGGGCGTACGGGCGTCTTCATCGCCGTGCAGCAGGTGCTGTTGATGATGCGGATACTCCGTGTTCACATTCGCCAGCGCCAGGCCGGCGTAATGATTCGCGAGAAGAGGCGTGAACTCGTGCATGGCCGCACCTTACGCGATGCGGCGCCGCTGCGCACGCCGGGTGCCACCCCCAATTCAGGGGAGGCGAACACCGGTTCACGGGAGGCAACCCCTGGTTCCGAGACGGCGCGCGCGAGTTCACGGGCGGCGAGCCTTGGATCAGGCTCGCCCGCCAGCCATCACTCGCCGAAGAAGTGTTTGCGATAACGCGGATTCATCCGCGACAAAGACAGCAGCATCAGGAAGTCGGCCGAATTGAAATCGGGATCCCAGGCCGGTGCGCCGCAAATCATGGCGCCCACGCGCAGATAGCCCTTCACGAGCGGCGGCGCTTCCACTTCGAGCGAGGTGTCGAGCTTTTCGATCGGCAGCGCCAGGCGCGGGAAGATCTGGTACTCGGCCGGCGCCAGATGTTTGCCTTCGAGCGCGCGGTACAAGGACGCCGCCTGATGGCCGCCGTCGCGCATGCTGATGCTGGCACAGCCGATCAAGTGCTCGTAACCACCGGCGCGCATGTATTCGGCAATGCCCTTCCACAACAGCATGATGACCGCGCCACTGCGATAGTCCTGGTGCACGCAGGAACGACCGAGCTCGACCATGTTGTGGCGCAGATGCGCCAGACGTGTGAGGAAGAACTCGCTTTCGCTGTAATAGCAGCCGATCTTCTTGGCGGCGTGCGGCGCCAGGATGCGGTAGGTGCCGATGACTTGCAGGGTCTTGTTGTCGCGCACGATCAAATGATCGCAATGGCGGTCGAACATGTCCTGATCGATGCGGCGGCCCTCTTCATCGACCACATGCGCGAGGCCCGCGCCCATTTCCTCGGCGAAAACCTTGTAGCGCAAGCGCTGGGCTTCGCGCACTTCGGCTGGCGTACGCGCAAAGCTCACCGTGAAACCGTGCGCGTCATGCGCTTCGACGCGCTGCGCGGCGCTCGGCCGCGCGAACTTGGCGCGGGTTTCCTGCAAGCGCGAGCGGGTTCCGTCGATGACACGGCGCGGCAGCGACAACAACCCGCCGGCACCGCCGCGATTGACTTCGGCCGGCGCGAACAGCGCTGCCAGCGGCGAGGGGAAACGATCCTTGGCCATGCATCCTCCGAGCGTATTTCTGTGCAAGTGCATGCACGCTAGAGCTCGGGGATTGCGGGTTGAAGTCGTTTGCGTGACGACGGCATGACACCGTCGCCGGGCCCCTGATCCGAACGGGTTTTATCGGGCTGCGGCGACCGGATGTGCCTCGAAACCGAGGTCGCCGTAATAGGCCTCGACCTGCGCACCGGTGTTGTCGGTGTCGGTCAGCACGCTGATCCCGAGCAGGCGCCCGGGCTTTTCGCCGAATGCGCGCTCAAAGTCGGCCACCACATCGCGTTCGCGCGTTTGCCATTGCCCGACCGCGTCGCGCCCCGATTGCGCGACGACCATCTTGACCCGCGCGCTGTAGGCATTGGCGATGATGCTGCCTTCGGGCTGGCGGTTTTCCCAGATGTACATGAGCGTCGCGTACGGCAACTCGTTGCCGGTCAGCAAGCGCACCTGATCGGCGAGCAGCCGCTCACTGAACGGCAGTTTCGATCGATCGCCATCGAAAGCCAGAATCAGGCGCACCGGCGCATCTTCGAGATCGCGCCGGGTGTTGTCGGCTTCGGCGATCAGATCAACGACCTTCCATTGCCAGCGCAACACCGGAGTCTGGCTCAGATCGGCCTTCCATTCGCGGCGCAAGCCCGACGCCGAACCGTCGGCCTGCGCCTTGAGCACCGCTTGTTCGCGCAGGCCCCCGTCCGCCTGGACGACTGCGTCGATGACCACGGTGTAGCGGGTTTCCTTTTTGTCGCGCCTGACCTTCCAATGCGTCCAGCCGATCGGATCGGCGCCGGCCGCGCCCGCGTGCCAGGCGCCCGGGACATCGGCAATGGGCGCCGTCGGCGCATCGGGCCTGGGCGCGACCGCGCACCCGGCGGCCAGCAACGCCAGGCCGCACGACAAGTAACGAAGAAAATGGGGAGACATTGCGCAATGCGATGCGTGCGAAACCGGGCTGCTCCATCTACACGCATTCGAGGACCGCATTGTGTCAGAGCGGCGCCCGGACCGGTGCGGCTCGTCTAGAATCGCCGGATGGCGCCCGTGACGGCGCGCACGTTTTCCACCTGCGGCCCGGCCCGATCCTGTCTTCGATGTTCAATCAATTCCTGCGTTTCCTGATCGTGGGCGGCCTGGCCGCCGCGGCCGACATCCTGATCGCGGTGGCCGCGCTCGAATCGATCAATCTGTTGACCGAGTACGAACTCGATCCCTGGCTCAAGCTGGCGATCAATCTGGGTGGCGTGGTCTGCGCCTCGGTCGTTGCCTACGTCGGTCTGCGGCGCTGGGTGTTCACAAGCAGCCAGCCGCACCGCGCCGCGCTGCCGCGTTTCCTGGCCATGACCTTGGGGGCCGTGATCGCCAACGAACTGGCCTTGCTCGGCCTGTTGTCGATCACGCCCTTGTCGTATCAGCACGCGCTGGCGCTGACCCTGGTCGCGACCGCCGTCCTCGTGTTCGAGATCGCGCGGCGCTGGGTCTTCCAGGCCCGCTGACCCACGGGCCCGCGCCGCCCGCGCCGTCGCCCCCGCGGACCGCCCGGCGTCGGCGAAGCGCCGCGTAGAATCGGCCCCTCGCAAAGGAGTTCACCATGTTCGACAACCTGTCCCAGCGCCTTGCCAAGGTCGTCAAGACCATGCGCGGCGAAGCGCGCATCACCGAGACGAACTCGGCCGAGATGCTGCGCGAAGTACGTCTGGCGCTGCTTGAAGCCGACGTCGCGCTGCCGGTGGTCCGAGAGTTCATCGCCAATGTGAAAGCCAAGGCGCTCGGCCAGGAAGTGCTGTCCTCGCTGTCGCCCGGGCAGGCGCTGGTCGGCGTGGTGCAGCGCGAACTCACGGCCGTGATCGGCGGATCGGCCGACGCCAAGGCCGCCGAACTGAACTTCGCGACCCGGCCGCCGGCGGTGATCCTGATGGCCGGTCTGCAAGGCGCGGGCAAGACCACCACCACCGGCAAGCTCGCGAAATGGCTCAAGGAACAACTGAAGAAGAAGGTGCTGGTGGTCTCGGCCGACGTTTACCGCCCGGCCGCCATCAAGCAGTTGGAGACCGTGGCCGGCCAGGTCGGCGTGGACTTCTTCCCCTCGGCGCCGGACCAGAAACCGGTGGACATCGGGCAGGCGGCCATCGACTGGGCGAAACGGCATTACCACGATGTCGTCATCGTCGATACCGCGGGCCGCCTGGGCATCGACGAAGCGATGATGACCGAGATCCGCGCCTTGCACGACGCGTTGAGCCCGATCGAAACCTTGTTCGTCGTCGATGCGATGACCGGCCAGGACGCGGTCAATACCGCCAAGGCCTTCGGCGACGCGTTGCCCTTGACCGGCGTGGTGTTGACCAAGCTCGACGGCGATGCGCGCGGCGGCGCGGCATTGTCGGTGCGCCACATCACCGGCAAGCCGATCAAGTTCGCGGGCGTCGGCGAAAAACTCGATGGTCTCGAAGTCTTCCATCCCGACCGCATGGCGCAACGCATCCTCGGCATGGGCGACATCCTTGCCCTGGTCGAAGAAGCGCAAAAAGGCGTGGACATCGCCGCGGCCCAGCAGATGGCCGAGAAGCTCAAGAAGGGCGGCGGCTTCGATCTCGACGACTTCAAGGCGCAACTTGGCCAGATGAAGAAGATGGGCGGCCTGTCGGGCCTGCTCGACAAGCTGCCCGCGCAATTCCAGGCCGCGGCCGGCCAGGCCGACATGGGTCAGGCCGAGAAGCAGGTGCGCCGCATGGAAGGCATCATCAACTCGATGACGCGCCAAGAACGCGCCAAGCCCGATCTCATCAAGGCCAGCCGTAAACGCCGCATCGCGGCGGGTGCGGGCGTGCCGGTGCAAGAGGTCAACCGCCTGCTCAATCAGTTCGAGCAGATGCAAGGCATGATGAAGAAGATGCAAAAGGGCGGTCTGGCCAAGATGATGCGCGGCATGAAAGGCCTCATGGGCGGCGGTTCTCCGTTCGGCGGAGGCGGCGGCCCGCTGGGGCGTTGAGCGCGTCGCCGCGCGCGTCCGAACGACACCAGGAGAAACACTAAATCTAGAGTCACCTGAGTTATCGTGGCTCTAAGTTTAGGACCGGTAGTGTGCTCGAAGACCCCGGCGCATCGATTCCTGGTCATGGCGTGTCACGATTTCGGCCCCATGCCCCTAGAGAAAATGCGCAACAGCCCATTCCTTTTCATCCAAATTCCTTGACATTCGTTTTTTCTTCGCCGATGCTGCGCGCGTCATGATTGACAGCGCCGCAAACTCCTGTTTGGCGCCCTTTCCCCTAGGAGGACCGCACCATGGCAACCGCAAAGAAAGCTGCGAAGAAGGCGCCGGCGAAGAAGGCCGCTGCCAAGAAACCCGTCGCCAAGAAAGCCCCGGCGAAGAAGGCTCCGGCCAAGAAGGTCGTCGCCAAGAAGCCCGCCGCCAAGAAGGCGGCCCCGGCCAAGAAGGCTCCGGCCAAGAAGGTCGCTGCCAAGAAACCCGCAGCGAAGAAGGCTGCTCCGGCAAAGAAGGCCGCCGTCAAGAAGCCGGTCGCCAAGAAGGCTGCTGCGCCCAAGAAGAAGCGCGCCGCCAACCCCGCGCTGATGCAGGAACTGACCCCCTCGGCAACCCTGGCCGCGATCATCGGCGCGGCCCCGGTGCCGCGTCCGGGCGCAACCAAGAAGATCTGGGACTACATCAAGAAGTTCGATCTCCAAGACAAGGCCAACAGGCGCATGATCAACGCCGACGACAAGCTCAAGACGCTGTTCGGCGGCAAGACTCAAGCCTCGATGTTCGACCTCGCGAAGTTCGTGGCCGCGCACCTGAAGTGATTCGGGCGTCGAGCCCGAGCCGCACATGAAAAGGGCCGGCATCGCCGGCCCTTTTTTGTTGCCCGCCGCGCGGCGGGTCAGGTGCCAGCCCCCAGGAAACTGCGCACGCCGTTGAGCACCATTTCAACCGCGATCGCGGTCAGTACCAGTCCCATCAAGCGTTCGAACGCGATGATGAAGCGGGTGCCGAGCGCGCGTTCGAGCCGTTCGGCCGCAAGCAGCACCACCACCGACACCCCCATCGCGATGCTCACGGCGCCGATCCATTCGGGCATGCGGTTAGGCGCCTGGGCCGACAACAGCATGACGGTGGCCATGGCTGACGGACCAGCCAAAGCGGGCACCGCCAACGGCACCAGAAACGGCTCGCCCTCGCCCGCCGCGCCGAAGGTCCCTTCGGCCGAAGGGAAGATCATGCGCAAGGCGATGAGGAACAGGATGATGCCGCCTCCGATCTGCAACGACAGATTCGACAGCCGCAACGCCTGCATGACTTGCTCGCCGAAAAACAGGAACAGCAGCAACAAGGCGAAGGCGAAGCCGCACTCGCGGGCGATCACCATGGGCTTGCGCTCGCGCGCCACATCCTTGAGCGCGGCGCTGAAAATCGGAATGTTGCCGAGCGGGTCGGTCACCAGCATCAGCAACAGCGTGGCTGAAGTGAAAGTGTGATCCATGGCGGATTACATCGCGGTGCGTTTGCCGCCGTTCGCGGTCGCAGGCACGGCACCCTTCGGGGTTTGCCAACGCTTCCAGGCCGCCTGCACCGAGCGCGGGTACTCGGGGCGGCCGCGGCTGCCGTTGTAACGACCGAGCGCCATGTACAGGTCGCCTTTTTCGATGTCGAGGTAATAGCGCAGGATCGTGCAGCCGTAACGCAGGTTGGAGCGCATGTCGAACAAGGCGCGCGGCTCGCCATTGCCGATTTGGCGCGTCCAGAACGGCATGACCTGCATGTAGCCGCGTGCGCCCACATGCGAGATCGCGTGCTTGCGAAATGCCGATTCGACCTCGATGAGCCCGAGCACGAGCGAGGGTTCGAGCCCCGCGCGTTTGGCTTCGTACCAGACCGAGCGCAGGAATTCCTGGCGCACCTGGTAGTCGGGCTGGCGGCGTTGCAGGCGGTTGCCCATTTCGCCCAGCCAATTCAGGTAGGCGAGCTTTTCCTCGAAGGTGGCGAACACCGGCTCGGGTGGCGCCGCATCGGCGATCTGGCTGGCGAGCAAGGCGCGCACCGAATCGGCCAGATGTTCCTCACGTTGCGCGCCGGCTTGCGCGGCCAGGCCCCACCCGGCCAGCCCGGCCGCCAAGCAGGCGGCGGCCATCCAGCGCGACCCGCGAAGCCTGATGCAACGCGGTCTCATGTCGGCCTCGTGCGCCCGCATCACTCGGCGAGATCGGCGCGCACGCGCGCGATCGCCTGCGTCACGACCTCGGTGATCGCGACCGCGGTTGCCGCAGCGTCGCGCCGATGCTGGAACTCGACCTTGCCGTCCTTGAGCCCGCGGTCGCCGATCGTGATCCGATACGGCGCGCCGATCAACTCCCAGTCGGCGAACATCGCACCGGGACGTTCGCCGCGGTCGTCGAGCAACACATCGATGCCGGCCGCCGCGAGTTCGTCGTGCACGCGCAGCGCCGCCGCGCGCACCGCGTCGCTGCGGTCGGCCCCGATCGGGCAGACCACCACTTCGAACGGTGCGATCGGCGTCGGCCAGATGATGCCCTTGGGGTCGTGGTTCTGTTCGATCGCGGCGCCGAGCAAGCGGGTCACGCCGATGCCGTAACAGCCCATCTCGATGATCTGCGGCTTGCCGTTCTCGTCGAGGTAGGTCGCGTTGAGCGCCTCTGAATACTTGGTGCCGAGGTAGAACACATGCCCGACCTCGATGCCGCGCTGGATCGCGAGCACGCCCTTGCCGTCGGGTGACGGATCGCCCGCAACGACATTGCGCAGATCGGCCACCGAATAGGCTTGTTCACCGCCGGGCAGCTGGGGCAGCACATCGCGCCCCCAATTGACGCCGGTGTAATGGAAATCGGCCTCGTTGGCACCGCAGACGAAATCGCTCATGTTGGCGACCGTGCGGTCGGCCACCACATGCACCGGCTTCTTGAGCCCGATGGGGCCGAGGTAGCCGGGCTTGCAGCCGAAATGCTCGACGATTTCGCTTTCGGTGGCGAAGCGGAAACCGTTCGTGAGCCCGGGCACCTTGTTCGCCTTGACCTCATTGAGATCATGGTCGCCGCGCACCAGCAGCAGCCAGATTTGCGCCGGACCCACGATCGCGCCCTGGGCATCGAGTTGATCGACCGCGAGCACCAGCGATTTCACGGTGCGCGTAAGCGGCAGGCCGAGCAATTCGGCCACGTCTTCGCATTTGGCCTTGCCCGGCGTCGGCGCTTTCACCAGCGCTTGGGCCGGGGCGGCGCGTTCGGCCACCAGCGGCAGGCCTTCGGCGAGTTCGACATTGGCCGCGTAATCGCTGGTCGGGCAATACGCGATCAGATCTTCGCCAGTGTCGGCGATGACCTGGAATTCATGCGAGCGGTCGCCGCCGATCGCGCCGGTGTCGGCCGCGACCGCGCGGAAGGTGAGGCCCATGCGCGTGAAGATGCGCACATAGGCGGCGTACATCTTGTCGTAGCTCGCCTTGGCGCTCTCCACGTCGCGGTCGAAGGAATAGGCATCCTTCATCGTGAATTCGCGCCCGCGCATGACGCCGAAGCGCGGCCGGCGTTCGTCGCGGAACTTGGTCTGGATGTGATACCAGTTGACCGGCAATTGGCGGTAGCTCTTGATCTCCTGGCGCGCGATGTCGGTGATCACCTCTTCCGAGGTCGGCTGAATGATGAAATCGCGGTCGTGGCGGTCTTTGATGCGCAGCAACTCGGGGCCGTACTTTTCCCAGCGCCCGGATTCCTGCCAAAGCTCGGCCGGCTGAACCACCGGCATCAGCAGCTCGATCGCCCCGGCGCGGTTCATCTCCTCGCGGATGATCTTTTCGATCTTGCGGATCGAGCGCAGCCCCATCGGCATGTAGTTGTAAATGCCCGCAGCGAGCTTTTTGATCATGCCGGCGCGCAGCATGAACTTTTGCGACACCACTTCGGCGTCGGCGGGCGCTTCTTTGAGCGTGGAAATGAAGAACTGAGAGGCTTTCATCTGATTGGACACAAAGCCGGTGATACCGGCGAGTTTGCATCACCCGAATCGGTGACGAGCTGCGGAAAAGCCCGCAAAGACGCGTGGAACTTCGTGCTTATAATCGATTCAATTCTAAACAAATGCAGGTGGTGTGATGCTCGACCGTGAAGGCTTTCGCCCAAACGTCGGGATCATTCTGGTCAACCAAAAGAGTCAGGTCTGGTGGGGCAAGCGCGTCAACGAGCATTCATGGCAGTTCCCTCAAGGTGGCATCAAGTACGGTGAATCGCCCGAACAGGCGATGTACCGCGAGTTGCATGAGGAGATCGGCCTGAAGCCCGAACACGTCAAGATCCTCGGCCGAACCCGCGACTGGTTGCGCTACGAAGTTCCCGATCGTTTCATCAAACGCGAGATCCGCGGGCATTACCGCGGCCAAAAACAGATTTGGTATCTGCTGCGCATGTCGGGCCGCGACAGCGATGTCAGCCTGCGCACGACCGACCACCCGGAGTTCGATGCTTGGCGTTGGCAAGACTATTGGGTGCCGCTCGACTCGGTCATCGAATTCAAACGCGACGTCTATTCGCTCGCGCTGAATGAACTCGCGCGCTTCGTCTTTCGCGGCAAGCGGATCGACGTGCCGCCTTCGCATGCGGTCAAAGCCCGCACCCGCGAGCCGCGCTATCTGCGCCAGGTCGTTCGCCCCATGGACGAGTCGGAAATGCTGCCCGACACGCCCGGCAACGAGCCGCCGACCGGATCGGATTGAGCGTTCAGAGCAGCACAAGATTGTCGCGATGGATGAGTTCGGGTTCTTCGCAGAACCCGAGCACGGTCCCGATCTCACTTGAAGGCTTGCGCGCGATCAGCCGCGCTTCGGCGCTCGCATAATTCACCAGCCCGCGCGCGATCGGCTTGCCCGCTCCGTCGAGACAGGCGATCACATCGCCGCGTGCGAATTCGCCCTGCACTTCGGTCACGCCGATCGGCAGCAAGGACTTGCCGTCCCGCACCAAAGCCCGCACCGCCCCCGCATCGAGGCGGACGCTGCCCTTGAGCTGAAGGTGGTCGGCCAGCCATTGTTTGCGTGCCGACAATTGCATGGTCTCGGCAGTCAATTGGGTGCCGATCGCTTCGCCCTGCCCCAAGCGCATCAAGACCTCGCCCTCGCGGCCCGAAGCGATGACGGTGTGCGCCCCCGACATCGCCGCACGCTTCGCAGCCAGGATCTTGGTGATCATGCCGCCGCGCCCGATCGAGCTGCCGGCGCCGCCAGCCATCGCTTCAAGCAACGGATCCCCCGCGCGCGCTTCGTCGATGAAACGCGCCTGCGGGTCCTTGCGCGGATCGGCGCTGTACAGACCGCGCTGATCGGTCAGGATGATGAGCGCATCGCCCTCGATGAGGTTGGTGACGAGCGCACCCAGGGTGTCGTTGTCGCCGAACTTGATTTCGTCGGTGACGACCGTGTCGTTCTCGTTGATGATGGGCACCACGCCCAAACGCAACAGCGTGAGCAGCGTGCCGCGCGCGTTCAAGTAGCGGGTGCGATCGGCCAGGTCGGCATGGGTGAGCAGAATCTGCGCGGTGCCCACGCCATGGGCGCGGAATTCAGACTCGTAGGCCTGCGCCAGCCCCATCTGGCCGACCGCGGCCGCGGCCTGCAACTCGTTGATGTCGTGCGGGCGTTTGTCCCAGCCCAGGCGCTGCATGCCTTCGGCGATCGCCCCCGAACTCACGAGCACCACTTCCTTGCCCGAGGCACGCAAACGCGCGATCTGCTGCGCCCAGCGCGAGATCGCATTCAGATCGAGGCCGCGCCCGTCATTGGTCACCAGACTGGACCCGACCTTGACGACGACACGATGGGCTTGCTGTATGACGGACTTCATGGCGTGGAAAAATCAGTCTTGGTCTGAGGATCGCGTTTCACCGCCACGGTCGGCCGCGAAACGCACATCGATGTCGGTTTCTTCGGGCGCGGTCTGGGCCAGTTCGAGCGCGCGCTGGCGCTCGATGTCCTGCCAGATCGCCAGGCACAGCGCTTCGCAGCCTTCGCGGGTCAGCCCCGAGATGGTGTGGACCGGCCCTTTCCATTTGAAGCGTTTGACGAAATCCTTGACCCGCGCCGCGCGTTCCTCGGCCGGAACCATGTCGAGTTTGTTGAGCACCAGCCAGCGCGGCTTCTCATAAAGCGCCGGATCGTACTTGCGCAATTCTTCGGCGATCGCGCGCGCCTCGTGCACCGGATCGACGTTCTCGTCGAAAGGTGCGAGGTCCACCAAATGCAACAGGATGCGTGTACGTGCCAGATGGCGCAGGAATTGATGGCCGAGCCCGGCGCCTTCGGCGGCGCCTTCGATCAGACCTGGAACGTCTGCGATCACGAAGCTCTTTTCCGCTCCGACACGCACCACACCCAGATTCGGGTGCAGGGTCGTGAACGGGTAGTCCGCCACTTTCGGACGCGCGTTGCTGACCGCCGCGATGAAGGTCGATTTGCCCGCGTTGGGCATGCCGAGCAGGCCAACGTCGGCGAGCACTTTGAGCTCGAGATGCAATTCACGCGATTCGCCGTCGCGGCCCGGCGTGTGCTGACGCGGCGCGCGGTTGGTGCTCGACTTGAAATTCAGATTGCCCAGCCCTCCGTCGCCGCCCTTGGCCAGCAAGGCGATCTGGCCGTGTTGGGTCAGATCGGCGATCACGGTCTCGGTCGTCGCATCGGTGATGAGGGTGCCGACCGGCACGCGCAGCGTGATGTCGTCGGCACCTTTGCCGTTGCAATCGGCGCCGCGGCCGGACTCGCCGTTACGCGCGATGAACTTGCGCGTGTAACGGTAATCGACGAGCGTATTGATGTTGCGGTCGGCCACCGCATGAATGCTGCCGCCGCGCCCGCCATCGCCGCCGTCGGGGCCGCCGAACGGAATGTACTTCTCGCGCCGGAACGACACGGCACCGTTGCCGCCTTTGCCGGCGTGCACTTCGATCCGCGCTTCATCGACGAATTTCATGCTGGCTCCACTGCCCCGCGATCAAACGAAAAAGGCCACGACGAAGCGTGGCCTTGCGCGATGCGAAGGCTAATCGATCAGGCCGGGACGACCCAGACCGTATGCTTCTTGAGCGCGCCCTTGATGCCGAACTTGACGACGCCGTCCTTCAGCGCGAACAGGGTGTAGTCCTTGCCCACACCGACGTTCTCGCCCGCGTGGAAACGCGTGCCGCGCTGACGCACGATGATGCCGCCGGCATTGATGGCTTCGCCGCCGTACACCTTGACGCCAAGGCGCTTCGCTTCTGAGTCGCGACCGTTGCGCGAGGAACCGCCTGCCTTTTTGTGTGCCATGTCTTGCTCCTTCGAGTTCCGTGCTTACGCGTTGATCGCGTCGATGCGGAGCTCGGTGAAATTCTGCCGGTGACCCTGACGCTTTTGATAATGCTTGCGACGACGCATCTTGAAAATGCGCACCTTGTCATGACGGCCGTGGCCGATGACGGTGACCTTCACGGAAGCTCCTGCCACGAGCGGCGCGCCGAACTTGATCTGTTCGCCTTCGCCCACCGCCAACACTTGGTCGATCGTGACTTCGGAGCCAACTTCCGCAGGTATCTGTTCTACTTTGATCTTTTCGCCGGCGACGACTTTGTACTGCTTGCCGCCAGTTTTTATGACCGCGTACATGTTGACCTCTCGTTCAAAAGAAGAACCCGACAGCCCAAACGCCCGTCGGGAACTCGCTATAATAGCGGTTTGCGCCTTGCGTGTCAAAAAATCTTTGAAAAACAGCAGCTTGCGCATCTTCCGCCGAGGAATCTTTTGACTCTCACCGAATTGCTCGCCCCGGTGTCCGACGACATGCGGATGGTCGACCAAGTCATCCGCGACCGGCTGCGCTCGGAAGTGCCGCTGATCAACTCGATCGCCGAATACATCATCGCGGCAGGCGGCAAACGCCTGCGGCCGGCATTGCTGCTCATGATTTCCGGCGCCCTCGGCTACCGCGGCCGCCATCATCATGAACTCGCCGCGGTCGTCGAATTCATCCACACCGCCACGCTGTTGCACGACGATGTGGTCGACGAATCCGGTTTACGCCGTGGCCGCAAGACCGCCAACGCGGTGTTCGGCAATGCCGCAGCCGTTTTGGTCGGTGACTTTCTATATTCGCGCGCGTTCCAGATGATGGTCGAACCCGGCATCATGCGCGTGATGTCGGTGCTTGCCGACGCGACCAACACGATCGCAGAAGGCGAAGTCCTGCAACTGATCAATTGCCACGACCCGGATGTTTCCGAGGAGCGCTACCTCCAGGTCATTCGCTTCAAGACCGCGCGCTTGTTCGAGGCCTCGGCGCAATTGGCGGCCATACTCGTGGGCACGTCGCCGCAGATCGAAGCCGCATGCGCGGCCTACGGACGCCATTTGGGCACGGCCTTCCAATTGGTCGACGACGTGCTCGATTACTCGGGCTCGGTCGAAGAAACCGGCAAGAATGTCGGCGACGACTTGCGCGAAGGCAAGCCGACCATGCCTTTGATCTATCTGCGCGATCATGGCTCGGCCGACGATCGCGCCTTGGTCCGCGCGGCAATCAGCGCCGAAACGGAACCCGAGATCGAGCCGATCCTGCGCGCGCTATCGCGCAGCGGCGCCCTGGACTACACGCGCGAATGCGCGCGACGCGAAGGCACGCTCGCTGCCGACGCCATTGCCGGCTTTCCAGATTCTCGATTCAAGCAAACTCTGATAGACTTATGCGCTTTCTCGGCGACGCGTTCGCAATAGGCTGCAAGGTGCCATTGAGGCAGTGAGCGGCGCGCAGTCGGTCATTTCGGGGTGTAGCTTAGCCTGGTAGAGCGCTACGTTCGGGACGTAGAGGCCGGTGGTTCGAATCCACTCACCCCGACCAGTTTTCCTCATGCGGCAGGCCTGTTCGCGCCGCCCCCTCCCACAGGATTCGCTCGGCCTACGCGCCGATGTTCGCGCCTAGCTCGCCGATTCGCGAGCGCTTCGCGGCACGCTTGTCTTATCCGCCACCAATCCGCCCACCGATCTGCACAACGCGCGGGGCGTTTTCCTTTACAAGACACGGACCTAGAGGCAGTATCCATCGCAAACTCTGAACTTCCGGGGCGGTCTTTGACGCCTCGTTTCGCCGCTGCGCATGGTCGCCATTTCGCCATCGTCCACCCCGTCTGTTCCCGCACTGCCCGGCCTCGCGCGCGCGCTGGTGCAGGGGGGGCGGCTGACGCAGGAACAAGCGAACACGCTGGCCAAGAAGGCGCAGACCGCCGGCACATTGTTCATTGACGAATTGATCGGTGCCAAACTCATCGATCATGCCGATCTGGCGCTGTTCTGCGCCCTGACCTTCGGGCACCCTTTGCTGGATCTGGCGGCCGTCGATGTGGCGCAGATCCCGGTTGATACGATCGATCCCAAGCTGGTGTTGAGCCTGCGCGTTGTCGCCTTGCGCAAACGCGGCAACCGTCTTGCGGTTGCGATGTCCGATCCGACCAACCTGCAGGCGATCGACCAGATCAAATTCCAGACCCAGATGCTGGTCGACCCGGTGGTGGTCGAACACGAAAAGCTCTCGCGGTTGGTCGAACAAATCTCGAAATCGACCGAGGCCAAACTCAGCGAATTGGCTGGCGACGATCTGAACATCGAACTCGACGACGCCCAGGTGGAGGATCCGTCCCAGGTCGCGAGCGACACCGATGTCGACGACGCGCCGGTGGTGCGCTTCCTGCAAAAAGTGATGCTCGACGCGATCAACATGGGCGCGTCGGACTTGCATTTCGAGCCCTACGAGAAGTTCTACCGCATCCGGTTCCGCGTCGATGGCGAGTTGCGCGAGATTTCCCAGCCGCCGTTGGTCATCAAGGAGAAGCTCGCCGCGCGCATCAAGGTCATTTCCAAGCTCGACATTTCAGAAAAGCGCGTCCCGCAAGACGGCCGGATGAAGCTGGTGCTGGGTCCGAACAAGGCGATCGACTTCCGTGTCTCGACGCTGCCGACCTTGTATGGCGAAAAGATCGTGATGCGGATTCTCGATCCATCGCAGGCCAAGCTCGGCATCGACGCGCTGGGCTACGACGCCGACCAGCGCGAGTTGTTGCTCGACGCGGTGAAGCGTCCTTACGGCATGGTGCTCGTGACCGGCCCGACCGGGTCCGGCAAGACGGTTTCCTTGTATACCTGCCTCAACCTGCTCAATCAGCCTGGCGTCAACATCTCGACCGTCGAAGACCCGGCTGAAATTCAAATGGCCGGGATCAACCAGGTCAATGTCAACGAAAAGGCGGGGCTCACCTTCGCCTCGGCCTTGCGTGCCTTCCTGCGTCAGGATCCGGACGTGATCATGGTCGGCGAAATCCGCGACCTTGAAACCGCGGACATCGCGATCAAGGCGGCGCAAACCGGCCACATGGTGTTGTCGACCCTGCACACCAATGACGCGCCGACCACGCTCACGCGGCTGGCCAACATGGGCGTGCCCGGATTCAATATCGCGTCGTCGGTCATCTTGATCACGGCCCAACGGCTTGCTCGGCGCTTGTGTGTCCATTGCAAGGCACCGGCCGAGCTTGATCCCAAAGCCTTGATGCAAGCCGGCTTCAAAGAAGCCGATCTCGACGGTTCATGGGCACCCTACAAGCCGGTCGGCTGCGAGCACTGCAACAACTCGGGCTACAAGGGCCGGGTGGGCATTTATCAGGTGATGCCCATTTCAGAAGAAATCCAGCGCATCATCCTGAGCAGCGGCAACGCGATGGACATCGCCGCGCAAGCCGCGCGCGAGGGGGTGCGCGATCTGCGTCACTCGGGCCTGCTCAAAGTGAAGCAAGGCGTCACCTCGATCGAAGAAGTCCTCGGCGCGACGAACGAATAGCGTGCTGCAACCAGCCGCGGAGAGAGCCATGGCAACTCGCACCATCAAAGCTTCCACTGATTCGATCTTTGCCTGGGAAGGCAAAGACAAGATGGGCCGCATCGTCAAGGGCGAGATGCGTGCCGGCGGCGAAGCCGTCGTCATGGCGACCTTGCGTCGGCAAGGCATTCTGGCCACCAAGGTCAAGAAGCAGACCTTCCGCAGCGGCAAGAAGATCTCGGAGAAAGACATCGCGATCTTCACGCGGCAACTGGCCACGATGATGAAAGCCGGGGTTCCCTTGCTGCAAGCCTTCGACATCACGGCGCGCGGCCATGGCAACCCGTCGGTCGCAAAACTGCTGACCGACATTCGCTCGGATGTCGAAACCGGTTCCAGCCTCAATGCGGCGTTTCGCAAGCACCCGCTTTACTTTGACGCCTTGTTCTGCAACTTGATCGCGGCGGCCGAGCAGGCCGGCATCCTGGAAACCTTGCTTGACCGTTTGGCCGAGTACAAGGAGAAGACGCTCGCCATCAAGGCCAAGATCAAATCGGCGATGTTCTATCCAACCGCGGTGCTGGTGGTGGCAGCCGTCATCACCGCCGTGATCATGATTTTCGTTGTTCCGGCGTTCAAGGACGTCTTCCAGAACTTCGGCGCCGATCTGCCCGCACCGACCGTCATGGTCATCGCGATGTCCGACTTCTTCGTGAAGTATTGGTACGTGATTTTCGGCTTGGTCGGGGGCGGGATCTACTTCTTCTTCCAGGCCTGGAGGCGCTCGGTCAAGATGCAGCATTCGATCGATCGTTTCCTTCTGCGTGCTCCCGTCTTCGGCGACATCATCCGCAAAGCGACGATCGCCCGCTGGACCCGCACGCTCGCCACCATGTTCGCGGCCGGCGTCCCGCTGGTCGAAGCCCTCGACTCGGTGGGCGGTGCCTCCGGCAATCAGGTCTATGCCGAAGCCACGAAGAAGATCCAAACCCAGGTCGCCACCGGGACAAGTCTCACCGCCTCGATGACCGAAGCCGACGTCTTCCCGATGATGGTCACGCAGATGGTGGCGATCGGGGAAGAATCGGGCGCACTGGATTCCATGCTTTCCAAGGTCGCCGAGTTCTACGAACAGGAAGTCGATGATGCGGTGGCTTCCTTGTCGAGCCTGCTGGAGCCGATCATCATCGTCATTCTCGGTACGATCATCGGCGGCATCGTGATCGCCATGTACCTGCCCATCTTCAAGCTTGGTTCGGTGGTTTAAGGTTTTGGTCGATTTTTTCATCGCCTTTCCGGCCGCCTTCGTGGCGGCCGCGGCCCTGCTCGGGTTGATCGTCGGCAGCTTTCTCAATGTCGTCATCCATCGACTGCCGAAGATGATGGAGCGCGAATGGCAGGCGCAATGCGCCGACATGCGCGGCGAAACCATCGCGCAAGCGCCGACCGAGAATCTCTGGCGGCCGCGGTCGCGCTGCCCGCATTGCGGCCACCAGATCAGTGCCGCCGAGAACATCCCGGTCCTGAGCTATCTGTTCCTGCGCGGGCGTTGCGCCGGATGCAAAGCGGCGATCAGCCCGCGTTACCCGATGGTGGAAGTGCTCAGTGCCGTCTTGAGCGGGCTCGCGGCCTGGAAGCTCGGTGTCGGCCCAGCAGCCTTGGGCGCCATCGTGTTGATCTGGGCCTTGATCGCACTCGCTTTCATCGACGCCGACACGCAACTCCTGCCCGACGACATCACCTTGCCGCTGCTTTGGCTCGGTTTGCTGCTGAACCTGTTCGGAACCTATACCAGCTTGCCCAATGCGGTCATCGGCGCCGTGGCCGGCTATTTGGCCTTGTGGTCGGTCTATTGGGTGTTCAAGCTGACTACCGGCAAGGAAGGCATGGGCTACGGCGACTTCAAGCTGCTTGGCGCCCTGGGCGCCTGGATGGGCTGGCAGATGCTGCCGGTCATCATCCTGTTGTCGTCGGTGGTCGGCGCGATCATCGGCATCCTCATGATCGCGCTGGCGCGCCATGGCCGCGGGCAGCCCATGCCTTTCGGTCCTTACCTCGCCGGCGCGGGCGTACTCGCCATGTTCATCGGCCACGAAATCAACACCACCTACCTCGGATTGTTCTGACCGGCATGTTTGCAGTCGGCCTCACGGGCGGGATCGGCAGCGGCAAGACCACGGTCGCCCGACTGTTCGCCGCGCACGGGGCCGCGGTCATCGACACCGATCAGATCGCGCACCGACTCACCGGCCCGCAAGGCAGCGCCATGCCGGCCTTGCGCGCGGCCTTTGGCGACGACATTGCCGATCGCGATGGCCAACTGAACCGCGCCGCGATGCGCGACCGGGTCTTCACCGACCCTTCCGCGCGGCGGCTCCTGGAAGCCATCCTGCATCCGATGATCAGCGCCGAAGCCATGCGTGCCGGGACGCAAGCGGCGCCGACCCACGCTTATGTGATGTTCGCGGTGCCCCTGCTGGTCGAGTCCGGACATTGGGTTCATCGCGTCGACCGGATCTTGGTGATCGATTGCGAGCCGGAAGTGCAGATCGCCCGGGTCATGGCGCGCAACGGTCTTGGCCGAGCGCAAGTCGAGGCCATCCTCGCGGCGCAGGCCACGCGTGAACAACGCCGCGCGGCGGCGCACGACCTGCTCGACAACTCGGGCGCGGTCGAGGCGCTCAGCCCCGCCGTCGCGGCGCTGCATGAAAAGTATTGCGATCTCGCGAAACAAAAGGCTGCGCAAGCGCGTTAACCGGGTTGCCCCAGGTTTGAGTTTTGAGGATCGTTCGGTCAGAATTGACGAGCCGTGGTGCGCCCTCTTCGCACCCATCCCTGCGCCGGGCCAGCATTGATCCTTTACGAATACCCCTTCAACGAGCGTATCCGCACCCTGTTGCGGCTCGAGGATCTGTTCGACCGTTTGCGCTATTTCGCCGGGCAAGACCATGCCTATGAACACCACGCGGCCCTGGTGACCTTGTTTGAAATCCTCGAAGTGGCCAGCCGCGCCGACCTCAAATCCGATCTGCTCCAGGAGCTCGAACGGCAGCGGCAAGCGCTGAACGCCTTCCGCGCGTCGCCCGAGGTGTCGCTCGATGCGCTCGACGCCATCCTGGTCGACATCGAACAAGCCGCGCGCGCGCTCGGCGAATCGCAAGGCAAATCCGGGCAGCATCTGCGCGACAACGATTGGCTCATGAGCATTCGCAGCCGCACCATCATCCCCGGCGGCGCCTGCGAATTCGATCTCCCTTCGTATTACGCTTGGCAGCAACGACCGGCCGAGCAACGGCACGCCGATCTGTCGGGCTGGATCGCACCGCTCGATCCCTTGCGCACCAGTCTCGCGATCGTGCTGCGCCTGCTGCGCGAATCGGCACACAAGTACGACGTCGTCGCGGTCGGCGGCAGCTACCAGCAAAACCTGTCGGGCAAGACCTATCAGATGCTCCAGGTGCGCGTCGATCCGGCCCACGAGGTCATCCCCGAGACCAGCGCCAACAAATACATGCTCTGGGTCCGGTTCTCGCAACAAGGCAGCGACCTCAAGCCGCGCCCGGTCGATACCGACGTGCCCTTCGAACTGGCGCTGTGCAACCTTTGAGCACCGCACCATGACCAAGACGGTTCATTGTCCGATCTGCGGCCAAAGCGTCGATTGGACGCCGGCCGCCCGCTGGCGCCCATTCTGTTCCGAGCGATGCAAGCAGATCGATCTCGGCGCGTGGGCCAGCGATCAATACGCGATCTCGGGCCGCCCCGACGAAGCGACGCCCTCGTCCGACGCGACCGACGGCCGCACCTGAGACGCGCCGATACCGCCGGATTCCGATGTCCGATCTGACACGGCCCGCGGCGAACGCCGCGCGACTCGACCTCCGCACCGCCTTGCTGCTGACCCTGCCGACCATGCTTTGGGCCGGCAATGCGGTCGTGGGCCGCGCGATCGCCGGACAGTTTCCGCCCATCGCCTTGAACTGGGTTCGCTGGCTCAGCGCCCTGGTCGTGCTGGCGCCCTTCGTCATCGCAGGCATGCGCCGACGCAGGGGCTGGCCGCGGGCCTCGTGGCGCGTGATGATTCCGATCGGCCTGCTGGGGGTCGGCGCATACAACGCGTTGCAATACATGGCGCTCCAAACCTCGACCGCGGTCAACGCCACCCTGATCGGGGCCAGCATGCCGGCCTGGATCCTTGGCGTCGGCGCCCTGTTCTTTCATGCGCAAGTGAGCGCACGCCAATGGCTGGGGGCGGCGGTGTCGATCGGCGGCGTGCTTTGTGTCTTGTCGCAAGGCGATCCGGCCCGGCTGGCGAGCCTGAGCCTAGTCCCCGGCGACCTGTACATGCTGCTCGCCACGGTGTGCTGGTCGTTCTATACCTGGCTGCTCAGACGCAAGCGCCCCGACCTGCCAGGCCTCGAATTCCTCGCGGTGCAGATCGTCTATGGCGTGCTGTTGTCGGCGCCCATCGTCGCGCTCGAAAACGCGGTCGGCCCGATCGCCATGCATTGGACCCCGACCGTATTCGCCGCATTGGCCTATATCGCGATCGGCCCCTCGATCGTCGCCTATGTCTGTTGGGATTACGGGGTTGCGCGCGCCGGCGCGACGGTGCCGGTGTTTTTCGTGAACCTCACCCCTTTGTTCGCGACGATCCTGTCGGCGGCGGTGCTCGGCGAAGCACCGCATCTTTATCACGGCGCGGCGTTCCTGCTCATCCTCGCCGGCATCGCGTTGGCGATGACGAACACGCCGCGCAGACCCGGTGCCTGATCAACCTTCCGCCGACCAGGCCGCGCGTAACATCGCCAGACCATGGGCGCCATGCGCCATGCCCTCGGTCAACTGGTCGGGCGTCAGGCCGCCGATCGCGTAGACCGGCAAAGCGGGCGCCCGCACCAGGGCCGTGAAACCATGCCATCCCAGCGGTGCGGCATCGGGATGGGTTGCGGTCGGCAATACCGGCCCGGCGATCGCGTAATCCAGGCCAAGCAGACCGGCGCGATCGATGGTCGCGCGGGTGTGCGCCGAGGTGCCGACCAAGGCCAGATCGGGCCGCCTCGCGAGCGCAAGAAAATCCTGTTCACGCAGATGCACGGCGCCAGCATCCTCCCAATAGCGCGCGCCATGGCGGCTGTTGACGATCAAGGTGGCTTGCGCCGCGCGCGTGCGTGCGCGCACTTCGCGATACAGCCGGTCGAATGCGTCTTCGGGCAAATCCGGCTCGCGCAATTGCACCGCGCGCAAACCACGGGCGAGTGCACTGTCGAGCCGGCACAAGAAGGTCTCGATTCCCCATGCGGCGGCTTGCGTCACGCCCATGGTCGCGGGCAAAGCCAACCAGCGCAGACAGGGCTTGGTCGCTTCCAGCAAGGGTTCTGGCTTGCGATCGCACAGATCGAACCAGTCGAATTGCTGGCCTTCGCGCGCGACCAATTCACCGCTCCAGCGCGTCACGCGTGTGAAATGCAGACGCACATGGGCATGCGGATAGACATGCTCGATCGTGACCCAGGGCAGCGCGTCGTGGATGACGATGCCGAGCTCTTCGTGCAGCTCGCGCGCCAGTGCTTGCGCGACGGTTTCGCCGGCTTCGAGCTTGCCGCCCGGGAATTCCCAATAGCCCGCATACGGCTTGCCTTCGGGACGCGAAGCAAGCAGAAAACCGCCATCCGGCCGCAACAACACGCCGACCGCCACTTCGACCGGCGGCCGACGCGCGGTGTTGCCGATCGCGCTCATGCCTTGGTCTGACGCGAGGCGCGTGCCGGCGCCGTGTCGTCCGCGGACGTGGGCTTGGATGCAGCGTGGTCGGCAGATTCATCGGCGGACGCCGCTTGGTCGACCGAGGCACCGCAAAGCGATGCGCGCCCGGCCCAATCGCGCGCGAATTGCCAGGCCACCCGGCCCGAGCGCGAGCCGCGTTCGAGCGCGAATTGCAACGCCGCGGCGCGCGCGGTGTCGTCGAGCGCGGCGCCGAAATGCGCAAGCCAATGCGCGACGATGCCGAGGTAATCGTCCTGGCGGAACGGATAGAAGCTCACCCAGAGCCCGAAGCGCTCCGACAAGGAAATCTTTTCTTCGACCACCTCGCCCGGATGGACCTCGCCATCCTCGGTATGCCGATAACTTTCGTTGTCGCGCATGTATTCGGGCAACAAATGGCGGCGGTTCGAGGTCGCGTAGATCAGCACATTCTCGGTCTGGGCCGCGATGCTGCCATCGAGCGCAACCTTGAGCGCCTTGTAGCCGGCCTCGCCGTCTTCAAAGCTCAAGTCGTCGCAGAACACCACGAAGCGCTCGGGCCGATCGGCGATCAGATCGACGATGTCGGGCAGATCGTGAAGATCGGATTTGTCGACTTCGATGAGCCGCAGGCCTTGATCGGCGAAAGCGTTGAGGCAGGCCTTGATCAAGGAACTCTTGCCGGTGCCGCGCGCGCCGGTCAGCAGCACATTGTTGGCCGGCGCGCCCGCCACGAATTGCCGCGTGTTGCGCACGATCGCTTCTTTCTGGCGGTCGACATGGCGGATGTCGTCGAGCGCGATGCGCGCCACATGCTTGACCGGATCGAGAAAGCCGTGCCCGCCGCCAAGCCCCGGACGGCGGCGCCAGCGATACGCGGTCGCCGACCAATCGGCCGGCGCGGGCGGCGCCGGCAACCAGGCTTCGGCCCGGGCCAGCAAGGATTCCAGGCGCGCGATCAGTTCAGGCGTGAGGGACATGGCTGGGCGAGCAAGGTGAGGCGTTCGGGCTGGCGACCGTGAAAGCTCGGTGGCGCGCTCAACTGCGGTAATCCGCGTTGATGCTCACATAGTCGTGCGACAGATCGCAGGTCCAGACCGTGGCTGCGGCCTGGCCGCGGCCGAGCACCACGCGCACACGAATCTCGGCCTGCTTCATGACGCGTTGGCCGTCTTCTTCGCGATATTGCGGATGCCGTCCGCCGCGCGTGGCGACATGCACATCGTCGAGATACAGATCGACGCCGTCGACATCGAGGTCGGTGATGCCCGCATAACCGATCGCGGCCAGGATGCGGCCGAGGTTGGGGTCGCTGGCAAAGAATGCCGTCTTCACCAAGGGCGAATGCGCGATCGCATAACCGACCTTGCGGCATTCCTCGACGCTCGCACCGCCTTCGACTTCGATCGCGATGAATTTGGTCGCGCCCTCGCCGTCGCGCACGATGGCCTGGGCCAGCTTGCCGGCGATGCCGACGAGCGCGGCTTTCAACTCGGCGTAGCCGGCCGTGGCTTCGTCGGTGAATTCCGGGCCGCCCGCGGCGCCGGTCGCAATCACGATGAAGCTGTCATTCGTCGAGGTGTCGCCATCGATGGTGATGCGGTTGAACGAGGCATCGGCCACGTCCTTCACCAGTCGATCGAGCAGCGGCTGCGCGATCGCCGCGTCGGTCGCGACATAACCGAGCATGGTCGCCATGTTGGGCTTGATCATGCCCGCGCCCTTGCTGATGCCGGTGATGGTGTAGGTCTTGCCGCCGATCGTCGCCCGCGTCGAATACGCCTTGGGCTGGGTATCGGTCGTCATGATGGCCTGGCTCGCGTTGAACCAGTTGTCGGCGCGGGCATGGCTCACCGCTTGCGGCAAGGCCGCGATCAGACGATCAACTGGCAGCGGTTCAAGAATGACGCCGGTCGAGAACGGCAGCACCTGGTTCGGCGCGATGCCGATTTCTTGCGCCAGCGCGGCGCAGGTCGCGCGCGCGTTGGCGAGACCGGGCGCGCCGGTGCCCGCGTTCGCATTGCCGGTGTTGACCACCAGCGCGCGGATGCCCGCCTGGGCGGCCAGATGTTCCTTGCAGACAGTGACCGGCGCGGCGCAAAAGCGGTTGGTGGTGAACACGCCTGCGACACGCGCGCTCGCGGCAAGCCGCATCACGAGCACATCCTTGCGCCCCGGCTTCTTGATGCCCGCTTCGGCATGGCCCAATTCGACGCCCGCGACCGGAAACAAGTCCTCGGCGCGCGGCAAGGGAAGATTGACTGGCATGGGAATGTCGCCCGAAAAGAAAACGTTGACAGGGAAACGCCGGCCGCTGAACGACCCCGCGCGGCCCGGCGGCCGCGCGCGCCGTCAATCAAGCTTGCCGTGGCATTGCTTGTATTTCTTGCCCGAACCGCACCAGCACGGATCGTTGCGGCCAAGCTTGGGGCCTTCGCGCCGCACGGTCTGCGGACGCTCGGCCACCACCGCGGGCCCGAGCGGCGGTTCGTCGGTACCGGCATCGCCGGCCTCGACCTCGGCGAGATCGTCGAACTCGGCATGCTGGGTCTGGGCGCGTTCGAGCACCTTGCCACCGGCCTCCTCGATTTGTCCGCCGACCTGCTCGGCCTCGCTCGCGGTCTGCACGCGCACCGTCATCAGCACCCGCGTCACATCGTGCTTGACCTTGTCGAGGGTCTGCCCAAACAGCTCGAACGATTCGCGCTTGTATTCCTGCTTCGGATTCTTTTGCGCGTAGCTGCGCAGATGGATGCCTTCGCGCAGGTAGTCGAGCGCGGCCAGATGCTCGCGCCAGTAGGTGTCCATGCTTTGCAGCATGATGGAACGCTCGAAGCCGCCGAAGGCTTCGCGGCCGACCAAGGCCACCTTGGCGTCGTACAGATCATCGGCGGTCTTGATGACGCGTTCGAGCAGCGCTTCGTCGGTCAACGCACTGTCCTGCGCCAGCCATTCGCCGAGCGGCACTTCGAGCTGGAAGGCATCGCGCAAGGCGCCTTCGGCGCCGGGAATGTCCCATTGTTCCTCGACCGATTCCTCGGGCACGAAACTGCGGAAGATATCGGTCAGCGCACCGGCGCGCAGGCTGCGCGCCAGACCGCCGATGTCGTCGGTCCCGAGGATCTCGGTGCGCTGTTCATAGATGACCTTGCGCTGATCGTTGGCGACATCGTCGTATTCGAGCAATTGCTTGCGGATGTCGAAGTTGCGCGCTTCGACCTTGCGCTGCGCGCTTTCGATCGAGCGCGACACGATGCCCGCCTCGATCGGTTCGCCATCGGGCATCTTGAGCCGATCCATGATCGCGCGCACGCGCTCGCCGGCGAAGATGCGCAACAAAGGATCGTCGAGCGACAGATAGAACCGCGACGTACCCGGATCGCCCTGGCGGCCCGACCGGCCACGCAACTGATTGTCGACACGCCGCGATTCATGGCGCTCGGTGCCGATGATCTTCAGTCCGCCTTGCGTCACCACCAGATCGTGTTGGGCCTGCCATTCGGCGCGCAACTGATCGGCTTGCGCCTGTTTCTGCTCGTCGGGAATGTCCTGGGCATTGATGACCAGTTCGATCTGCTTCTCGACATTGCCGCCGAGCACGATGTCGGTCCCGCGCCCGGCCATGTTGGTCGCGATCGTGATCGCCTTGGGCTTGCCGGCTTGCGCGACGATCGCGGCTTCGCGTTCGTGCTGCTTTGCGTTGAGCACTTCGTGCGCCAGCTTGGCCTTCTTGAGCAGATCGGACAGGACTTCGGAGTTTTCGATCGAGGTCGTGCCCACCAACACCGGCTGCCCGCGTTCGTAGCAATCCTTGAGGTCGGCGATGATGGCGTCGTATTTTTCGCGCGCCGAGCGAAACACCTGGTCGTTGAGATCGCGGCGAACCATCGGCCGGTTGGTCGGAATCACCACGGTCTCGAGACCGTAGATCTCCTGGAATTCATAGGCTTCGGTGTCGGCCGTCCCGGTCATGCCGCCGAGCTTTTCGTACATCCGGAAGTAGTTCTGGAAGGTGATCGAGGCGAGCGTCTGGTTCTCGTTCTGGATCTTCTGGCCTTCCTTGGCCTCGACCGCCTGGTGCAGGCCTTCGGACCAGCGCCGGCCCGGCATCATGCGGCCGGTGAATTCGTCGACGATGACGACCTCGCCATTGCGCACCACGTAATGCTGGTCGCGATGGAACAGGTTGTGCGCGCGCAGCGCCGCCATCAGGTGATGCATCAAGACGATGTTGGCCGCGTCGTAAAGCGACGCGCCCTCGGGCAACAGGCCCATGCGCGTGAGAATGTCTTCGGCCTTGGCATGCCCGGCTTCGGACAGCGTGATGCGATGCGCTTTTTCGTCGACGAAGAAATCGCCTTCGGGCTCGGGCTCGCCGGGCTTGCCCTCGACCTGCATGCGCGTCATCTGCGGCGGCACCGCGTTGATCTTCACATACAGTTCGGTGTGGTCTTCGGCCGGACCCGAGATGATCAAGGGCGTGCGCGCCTCGTCGATCAGGATCGAATCGACTTCGTCGACGATCGCATACGACAGGCCGCGCTGCACGCGGTCCTTGAGGTCGTAGACCATGTTGTCGCGCAGATAATCGAAGCCGAATTCGTTGTTGGTGCCGTAGGTGATGTCGGCGCTGTACGCAACCTGCTTGTCGTCGTGCGCCATTTGCGTGAGGTTCACGCCGACGGTCAGGCCCAGAAAACGGTACAGGCGACCCATCCATTCCGCGTCGCGGCTGGCGAGGTAATCATTGACGGTGATGACATGCACGCCCTTGCCGGTCAGCGCATTCAGGTACACCGGCAGGGTCGCGGTCAGCGTCTTGCCTTCGCCGGTGCGCATTTCGGCGATCTTGCCGTAATGCAGGACCATGCCGCCGATGAGCTGGACGTCGAAGTGGCGCATGCCCATGACGCGCTTGCTGGCCTCGCGCACCACGGCGAAGACTTCGGGCAGCAGATCGTCGAGCGATTCACCGGCCGCGAGGCGCTGTTTGAATTCCTGCGTGCGCGCCTGCAATTGCTCGTCGTTCAGGGTCTGGGTCTGGGCTTCGAGCGCGTTGATGCGTGCGACGGTGCGGTTGTATTGCTTGAGCAGCCGGTCATTGCGGCTACCGACGATCTTGGTGAGGAAACCGAACATGGAGGGGTCCCGGTGGGCATGCCGGTGCGCGCGGTCTCAAAATGGCCGCGCCACGCCCGGCAAGGCGATCTGCAAGTTTATCACCCGGCCTCACCGCTTCCGGGTCAGGCGGATGACTGCGCGAATCGCCTTACTTGGAGGCGGTCACCAGTTGACGCAAGCCCCCATCGGCCAAAAAACGCGAAGGGTTTTGCGGCGTCCCGTTCACATGCACTTCGAAGTGCAGGTGCGATCCGGTCGAGCGACCGGTGGAGCCGACATCGGCCAGATGCTGGCCGCGCTTGACGATGTCGCCGGCCTTGACCAGCAGACGCGAAGCATGGGCGTACCGCGTGATGACGCCATTGCCGTGATCGACATCGACCATGTTGCCGAATTCCGGGTGGAACTCGGCAGCGACCACCACGCCTCCGGCCGCCGCCAAGATTGGCGTGCCGGTCGGCGCGGAGAAGTCGATGCCGTCATGGCGGGTTTGCTTGCCGGTGAAGGGGTCGGTGCGCCAGCCAAAGCCGGAGCCGACGAAGCCGTCGTTCACGGGTTGCGAGGTCGGCATCAGGCGTTTGGCCACGCGCTGATCGAGCAAGGCAGACTCAAGACGGTTCATGTCTTGGGTGCGATTGCTGACATTCTCTTCGAACGAGGCCAGATCGCCTTTGAGCTGGCCCAGGGTCATGTCGCGCGCATCTGCGCCCGGCACCGCACCGCCGCGCCCCGGCGTGCTGCCGAAGCCGAAGTCCTGCGGCTTGATCCCGACCAGGCTCGTGACCCGTTCGCCGATGACATTGAGCCGGCTCATCTGCGCCTGCATCTCGCCCAGACGGATCGCCATGGCATTGAGGTGGTCGCGCAACTGGCCGTCGCGCTTCTCGGCGATTTCGAGCGAGGCCGCGCGCACCACGTCGCGCAGGATGGGCAGGTCGAGTACGGCGCCGAACCGCAAGGTCGCGTACGACAAGGCCGAAGACCCGAACAACAGCACCGTGAGGACGACCGCCACGGCCAGCACCAGATGACGCGTGCTGAGCGTCAGCGTGCGCGCTTGCTTGAGCCCTGAATGGACCAGGATAATCTGCACTTCTACCTCTCCTGGATAACAACCCACATGTCCCATGGCGCCGGGCGTAAACCACGTCGCGAACCTGCCCAGCAGGTTGGCGCATGGCTCGCACAGGTCGGCGACCAAGCCACCACCTGGGACTCCTTGTGGCCTTCGCTCGAACGCCAATCCGCCTTGCAAGCGGATGTCGATCGGTTCAGTGCCGAATACCGTTGCGGCCGCACTTATGTGCGCGAAACCGGGCCCCAACAACTGAGCTGGTTCGCGCTGACCACCGCGCAAGCCGCCAAAATGCGTAACCTGAAAATCAGTCTGGAAACTTTCCTGGCTGATCACGGCTGGCACTTTAATGGCGTGACAATCCGCACACAACCGGCAAAAGCTCCTAGGCCCGACGCGCGAAATTCCGCCCCGAAATCACCGAAACCGGGGCTGACACCCACGCAATTGAGGCATTGGCAGCAGCTGCAACAAGCCCTGGAACCGGGCCCTTTGCGCGATGCTGTCGAGCGCTTGATTGTCCATCAGTCTCGCCAAGGCTGAATTTGAGCCAGAGCAACGACTCACCTGTTGGCGCTAGACGACACGCTCCAGAATGAGCAGCCCGAAGAAAGCGAGGGCCAGGGCGGCTGCGATTTTCACTAGGCGCAATGCCCAGCCCAGATAACGGCGATCGCCAGTGAGCAACCACATACCCACACAGGTCGCAATGGCAAACAGCGTCAGCGCCGCAACAATACGAAAGACGACCATGGGGCGCTCCCGGGCTTGAATCGGCTCACAAAGCGCCAGCGGCCAAGGGTGACAAGCCGGCACTGGTGTAATCGATCGGGGCCTCGGTCTCGTCGTCGAATTCAACGATTTCGTAGGCCGTCTGGTCGGCAAACAAGGCACGCAGCAAGCAGTTATTGATGGCGTGACCCGATTTGTGGGCCGAGTAATACGCGAGCATGGGTTTGCCGGCCACGTACAGATCGCCCAGCGCATCGAGCATCTTGTGTTTGACGAATTCGTCGTCGTACCGCAAGCCGTCGTTGTTGAGTACGCGATATTCGTCCATGACGATCGCGTTTTCGAGGCTGCCGCCCTGGGCCAGCCCGATGTTGCGCAAAGCTTCGACGTCCTGCATGAAGCCGAAGGTCCGGGCGCGCGCGATCTCGCGCACATAAGAGGTCTTGGCGAAATCGATTTCGAGCGACTGACCGGTCGCATCGATGGCCGGATGATGGAATTCGATATCGAAGCGCATGCGGAACCCGAAATGCGGTTCGAGCCGCGCCCATTTGTCGCCGTCGCGGTATTCGACCGGCTTGCGCACCCGGATGAACCGTTTGGGCGCGTTCTGGATCTCGATACCGGCCTGCTGGATCAGAAAGACGAAAGTCGAAGCGCTGCCATCCATGATCGGGATCTCGGCGCCCGACACATCGACATAGGCGTTATCGATCCCCATGCCGGCCAATGCCGACATCAGATGTTCGATGGTCGCAATCTTGACTTGACCGCGCTGGAGGGTGGTCGCCATGCGCGTATCGGTGACCGACAGGTAATCCGTCGGCAGAACCACCGGCTCGGGCAGATCGACGCGGCGAAACACGATGCCGGTATCGGCCGCCGCCGGCCGCAGCACCAGTTCGACCTTGACGCCCGAATGCACGCCCACTCCGGTGGTGCGGACGAGTTGCTTGAGCGTACGTTGTTTCAGCATGGGCGGCACCATCGAGAGCCCGGGAAAGGCGCGGTCGCGACCAACATTGCGCGTCCAACGCTTTCGATCGAAGGCCTCGGATTCTACTCGTACGACACGACACGTCCGGCGAGTTCCCGGACCGCGCGGCGGGACGCAGGCGCCGCGCGGTCCTCGTGCCTCAATCGGCCTGCTTGCGCAAGAAGGCCGGGATCTCGTAACGATCCATCCCACTTTCTTCGAGCGCCGCCACCCGTGCCGCCGCGTCGCTGCGCGGATTGCGGATCACCGCGGGAATCTCGTATCCGCTGTAATCGGTCTGGGCGGTGATGATCGGCGCCACCGCGGCGGCCGACACCGCCGCCGGCAGGTTGTCGGTGCCGGTGCGCAGCATCGGGGTGTTGTTCACCGCGATGGTCGGCTTGGCCGCCTGCTTGGCACGGCCAAGACCGGTCGCAACCACGGTCACGCGCATGGTGTCGCCCAGGCCATCGTCATAGACGGTGCCGAAAATGATCTCGGCATCCTTGGCGGCGAAGGCGCGCACGGTGTTCACGGCTTCCGAGGTTTCCTTGAGCTTGAGAGTGGCACGCGAAGCGGTGATGTTGACCAGCACGCCCGATGCGCCGCTCAGGTCCACGCCTTCGAGCAGCGGGCTCGCCACCGCCTGTTCGGCCGCGACGCGCGCGCGGTCGAGGCCGGCGGCCTGGCCGATCCCCATCATCGCCTTGCCTTGCTCCGACATCACGGTCTTCACGTCTTCGAAGTCGACGTTGACCAGGCCCGGCACGGTGATGATCTCGGCGATGCCCGAGACCGCGTTGTGCAGCACATCGTCGGCGGTGCGGAACGCTTGTTCCATGGTCGCGTCGTCGCCGAGCACTTCCTGGAGCTTCTCGTTGAGCACGACGATCAGCGAATCGACATTTTCGGCCAATTGGTCGAGGCCGGCTTCGGCGGTCTTCATGCGCTTGCCGCCTTCGAACTCGAACGGCTTGGTCACGACGGCCACGGTCAGGATGCCCATTTCCTTGGCCACTTGCGCGACCACCGGCGCGGCGCCGGTGCCGGTGCCGCCGCCCATGCCGGCGGTGATGAACA
>JADHEF010000367.1_pt1 | contig 50890 bp, 45 predicted proteins | sample 8952391 | NCBI WGS metagenome assembly JADHEF01 (sample SAMN16124439, study PRJNA663245) | bioreactor sludge metagenome | isolation source: sludge (nitrite) | place: India:Bengaluru | collected 2019-02-28 | reverse complement strand
GCACGACCTTGCCAAGGTCGGGGTCGCGAGTTCGAGTCTCGTTTCCCGCTCCAGATTAAAGACATGCGCAGTAGCGGGTGTCACTTTAAAAAGTTTTACGGCGCGTTAGCAAAGCGGTTATGTAGCGGATTGCAAATCCGTCTAGTCCGGTTCGACTCCGGAACGCGCCTCCACTTTCTTCCCGAGCCCGGATGGTGGAATCGGTAGACACAAGGGATTTAAAATCCCTCGGCGTTCGCGCTGTGTGGGTTCAAGTCCCACTCCGGGTACCATGGGAAAACTAGAATAAAATCAATGATAAGCAGTGTCGTATAAACCACCGAAAGGTGGTTTTTTATTATCTGTTTTTCGCCATTGCCATTGTTTCGCCATTCGGCTTCGCCAGAGAAAGAGGGTATTACTGCCCCTCGAACACCAACCAAACGCGTACCACGCTATAGGTTACCAGCTGATTTCATCCCATCCGATGCTTTTCCATGATCTAATTATGGCAGGAAGCAGTCAAGCCTTACCCTCTTACGCCAGGCCCACCAATCGGGGGGCTTTTTGCTGGAGTAAGAGCAATTGAGGTCTTCAACGTTCGTCAAAAACCTTGAGTATCGCAATTCGGTATATAAAGTAACCAAGTACAATGAGAGCACCAGACGCTGCGCCCCAGATAAAACGGGATTCGTCTTTTGAAAATGAAAAGAAATAAATACAGGACAATAGGCCCGCAGAAGCAATTCCCATCCCCAACCCGCGCAGAATTCTGGATGCTATTAGTTTGATAATGTCCTGAGTGTTCATAATCCACCAAAAAAGTATTTACATACTTCGTTAAATTCATGCTTGTTTACATCTGCTACGCTGCATGCGTCAAGAAAAGGTTTCAATTTATCTTCAACAAGAAAATACAGAAGATCCAAATCACCCATACTCTTAAGTCGGTAGTAGAGTGCAGGGTTTTGGTTTTCAAGCTTTCTGGCCGTATAGATAGCTCTCGATGTTTCTGCGCCAATCGTCAGAGCACTTCCGATGACTACGCCAGCGGCGAACGAGGTCATAATACGTGTCGATACGGCAGCACCTAGCTTTACTCCGGTTAGCTCAGCGAATATGAATTTACCAGCCATTACGCCTGTAAAATTTTGTGCAATACCCTGAATACTGTCCATGTTAACTTTTGACATGAACTCTCTGATTACGGCATTAACTATTTTTTGAGCTTCCTGATGAACCGATATCCCTCGTTTGAGCATGTTAGCCATCCTCACTCGATCATCAAAATTAGAATGACGATGAGTCGTGTCCATGAAGTCATATCCGAGGTAATACATACTGACCGGGAAAGAGAGCATTCCTTGGGCTACAGAAGCCAGGAAACCGGAATCGCCAACATCCAGACTTTTCAGCATCCTTTTTGCCAGAGATTTCGCGCTGTCCAATTCAAACCTTCCTTATGGTTTTGCTTGTGAAACAGACAGAATGATAATGAGGATACTACGAAAAAGAAAATGCAAAAGCCCCACCGAGTTGATGGTGAATTGTAGAGTTACACTTTTGTCGAAGCGTCGACGCCATGTAAACGCTGATTTTGAAGCAGCCATTCAAACGCTTGATCTTCCGCTGGATTGTGAGAAAAGCTGGATTTAGCTCTCCGAAAATAGTGGCAGCAGAAGTGCAACCATCACCAGTGATTACCTGCGATTACCATATAAAAGAGTCTTACGTATCATAAGCTTATGATGCGTAAGGCTCTCTTATAGTTTTTAAAATCCCTCGGCGTTCGCGCTGTGTGGGTTCAGGTCCCACTCCGGGTACCATGGGAAACAAAGAATAATCAAAGCAATAAGCAGTGTCGTGAAACCACCGAAAGGTGGTTTTTTTGTGGCTTTGGCTTAGGGCGAAGTGATCGTATCTCATCATCGTCCCGATCCTACTGTGCCGAGAATTTGCTGTTATACCAGAAGGTTAAGCCTGACTCTCTAATAACAAGCCCAGAAAGCAGGGCGATTTTCAGCTAACCTGCAACCAATCTTAAACAAACATTTCACTCGCCAGACACAGGTTGCCGCCGCTGATAAACTGGTTGGTATCCACCCTGGAGAGCGGAAGGTTATTGTCATGCAATATGAAGAACAGCAGCTTATCAACGGCCTTTTCGAGCGTCTAAAACAGACCGGACAACAAAACAGCCAACGGGATGCAGATGCAGAGCGTCAGATCGCTGAATTTGTCAGACAGCAGCCTGCGGCCCCCTACTATATGGCGCAGTCGATTTTGATTCAGGAAGCGGCGCTGAAACGCCTACAGGCCCGGGTTCAGGAGCTTGAAAGCGAATTAGCCGCGCAAAAAAGCAAACCCTCGACGGGCGGCAGTTTCCTCGGCGGCCTGTTTGGTGGCGGGAAAAGTAACCCGCAGCCTGACAACAGCTGGAATGCCCAGCCGCAACAGCCACCGGCGCAGGATTATTCTCGGGCGCCAGCTACTCGCGGCGGCGGTTTTATGGCTGGCGCGCTCCAGACAGCCGCTGGCGTGGCCGGTGGCATAGCGCTTGCCGAGATGCTTACCAGCATGTTCCATCAGTCGCGGCCGGAAGAGATCGTGAACATCATCGAAGAACCGACAATACCCGTCGGTGGCGAACCGTTTGTCGGTAATCAATACGGCGACGTTAATAACATCTCTGACACCCGTTTCCTCAACCAGAACGATCCGTTAGGCAGTAATAACGACGTCTGGCAGAGTGACGATGTAGATGACGACTACAGCAATGACGACGATAGTTTTATTTAACGACGTTATCGTGTAACCACCGAAATGAAGTGAACCCCGAAAGTTAGGTATCCAACTTTCGGGGTTTTGCGTTTCCGGGTCAAAAAAGCTTTCGCGGCTAAGTCTGAAGGCTCATAAATCACATTCTTTTTACTACGTTTCTTACTAATAAACCTGTAAGAATTGCCGGAAGCAATCCAAACAAAGAGGCGATATCGACTAACGTATACTCCAGTTCTTCTATCCCATATGTGCCGAAATGATCCATCACGGAATCAGCCCATTTGGCAGATATCAAATCACACCCCACCTAAATACGCCTTCCTCACCTCCTGATTCCCCAGCAGCTCTTCACCGCTGCCGCTCAGCCGGATCTGTCCGTTAACCATCACATACCCCCGGTCAGACAGCTTCAACGCATGGTGCGCATTCTGCTCCACCAGAAAGATGGTCATGCCGTTGCGGGCCAGCTCGCGCAGCGTCTGGAAGATCTGTTTCACCACAATCGGGGCTAAGCCCAGGCTGGGCTCATCCAGCAGCAGCAGCTTCGGACGGCTCATCAGCGCTCGGGCGATCGCCAGCATCTGCTGTTCCCCGCCGGACATGGTCATCGCGCGCTGCTTGCGTCGCTCCTTGAGGCGCGGGAAGAGGTCGAACATGGTTTGCATATCCTCAGCGGCAAACTGGCTGCCGAGGGGGATGGTCCCCATCAGCAGATTCTCTTCAACGGTCATATCCGGGAAGATTCGTCTGCCTTCCGGCGCCTGCGCAATGCCGCCGGACGCGACGTAGTGGGTGGATTTATGGCTGATATCTTCGCCGCTGAAAAGGATCTGTCCGCTGCGAATACGGGGCTGGCCAAAGATGGACATCAGCAATGTCGATTTACCCGCGCCGTTTGCGCCAATCAGCGCCACGGTTTCACCCTTATTGACCTCGAGGGAAACCTGTTTAAGCGCCTGAATGACGCCGTAAAACACATCCACCTCGCGAAATGCCAGCAGCGGTTCGCTCATAGGGTGACCTCGCTTTCATCCGTACCCAGGTAGGCGGCAATAACCTTTTCATCATGCTGGATCTGCTCGGGTTTTCCCCTGGCAATAACATCCCCGTGGTCGAGCACGATAATGTCGTCCGAAATCTCCATCACCATCCCCATATCATGCTCAATCAGTAGTACCGTGATGTCATGATGATCCCGCAAAAAGCGAATAATGCTGCTGAGCTTATGCGTTTCAACCGGGTTAAGCCCGGCGGCGGGTTCATCCAGACAGATCATTTCCGGCCCGGTGCACATTGCTCGCGCAATTTCCAGACGCCGCTGCTGGCCGTACGACATCTCTCCCGCCAGGCGATTGGCGCACTCCACCAGATCCACCACTTCCAGCCAGTAGAAGGCCCTGTCCAGGGCGTCGCTTTCCGCCCGCCGGTATGCCGGCGTATTTAAGATCCCGGCAAGCAGATTGCGGTTAACGCGCATATGCTGCGCAACCAGCAGGTTTTCTACGACAGACATCTCGCGAAAAAGACGGATATTTTGAAACGTGCGCGCCAGCCCTGCGCGGTTGACCAGATGCGTTCCGCCGAACATTTTGTAGAAAAGACGCTGCCCGAACTGCGCGGGGTTAATCCAGTCTCCCGGCTGGAATTTTTGTCCGAGCACCTGAATAACGTTGGTCGTTTTATGGCGGGTATTAAATAAAATGTTGCCGCCGGAGGCCCTGTAGAAGCCCGTCAGGCAGTTAAACACGGTAGTTTTTCCCGCCCCGTTTGGCCCAATCAGGGCGGTAATTGAGCCACGCTGCACGTCCAGGTTGACGTCGTTTAGCGCCTTAATCCCGCCGAAGTGCATCATCAGATGTTCAACGCGTAATATCGTTCCGTTCATGGCGCGACGCCCTTACGCACGGCAAACCCGCTGCGGTTAATGCGGATCAAACCGCGCGGACGCCAGATCATCATCACCACCATGAGCATGCCAAACAGCAGGACGCGGTACTCGGCAAAACTGCGCAGCAGTTCCGGCGTTACCGTGAGCACAAAGGCGGCCAGCACCACGCCAAGCGTCGAGCCCATCCCGCCCAGCACCACAATGGCGAGGATCAGCGCCGATTCAAAGAAGGTAAAGGAGGTGGGATTCACGAACCCCTGATAGGTGGCGAAGAACACCCCGGCAATGCCCGCGGTCGACGCGCCCAGCGTAAAGGCGGAGAGCTTAACCAGAACATGATTCAGCCCCATCGAGCGGCACGCAATTTCGTCTTCACGCAGCGCTTCCCACGCCCGACCAATCGGCATCCGCGTCAGGCGGTGCTTGATATAGAGCACCAGCATTACCACCAGGAACAGAACCGCGTAGATAAAAATAAACTTCATGTTCGGGTTGTAGGTCAGGTGGAAAAATTCGTGGAAGGGCACGCCGCCTTCTTTCGCGCGTCGTCCAAATTCCAGGCCGAAAAAGGTGGGGGGAGGGGCCGAGACGCCGTTTGGGCCGCCGGTGAAGGTCAGCCAGTTGTTCAGTATCAGGCGAATGATCTCCCCGAACCCGAGGGTGACGATGGCAAGGTAGTCACCGTGCATGCGCAGTACCGGGAAACCGAGCAGGGCGCCTGCGGCGGCGGCCATGATTGCCGCCAGCGGCAGCATGCTCCAGAAGCCTAAGCCGAGATACTGGTATCCCAGCGCCAGACCGTACGCCCCAATTGCGTAGAACGCGACATATCCCAAATCCAGCAGGCCGGCCAGACCCACGACGATATTCAGCCCCAGACCGAGAAGCACGTAGATCAGCCCGAGAATGGCGACGGTCAGCACATATTTAGTGGCGACAAACGGAAAGCAAATCGCAAGGGCAATTACCAAAGGAATAATCCAGCGCATGCGGCTTTTATATTCCGGTGGCCGGACATATACGCCCGCGCTATCGGCTTCGAAGCGCGCCTGGAAACGGGCGCCCGCGGCGGTACCTAAAAAGACGCTCAACAGAAAACGCCCGAGCATGACGATGCCAACCATCCAGGCCAGTCGCTGCCCGGCGAAGTTAAAGCTGTATCCGTCCAGTACCACACCCGCAATAGGGCCGAAAATAATCAGTGCAATCAGCCCGGAAAAAATCGCGTCCTGGATGCAACGTTTAAGTGAAAAACCGTGTGATGTCATCATTCTCTCCCTCACACTTTGGCGACAATCGGGCGCCCAAGCAGGCCCTGGGGACGGAAAATAAGGATCATGACCAGCAGGCCGAACGAAAAGACATCTTTATAGTCCGAGTTCACCATGCCTGAGAACTGGGCTTCCGCCACGCCCAGGATAAGGCCGCCGAGCATGGCGCCGGGGAGGGAGCCGATGCCGCCGAGTACCGCTGCAGTAAAGGCTTTAATGCCGATCACGAACCCGACGTAGAAATCAAAGGTGCCGTAATTCATGGTGATCAACACCCCCGCCAGACCGGCCATCGCCGCGCCGATCACAAAGACCAGCGAAATAATCCGGTCGGTGTTAATGCCCAGAATGGAGGCCATCTTACGATCCTGCTGTACCGCGCGGCACATCCGGCCCAGCCGGGTATGGTTGATAATCCAGGTGAGCACCAGCATGCCGGCAAACGAGGCAACCAGAATAAACACTTTGGTGTAGGTTATCTGTACGAACCCGTCGCCCAGATGCAGGCGAATCACGCCGTCCAGCATGGTCGGCACTCCTTGCTGACGCGGACCCTGGCTCAGCTGAGCGTAGTTTTGCAGGATAAGCGACATGCCGATGGCGGAGATCAGCGGCGCCAGGCGCGTGGAGTTGCGCAGCGGCTTGTAGGCGATACGCTCGATGGTCCAGCCGTACACCCCGGTTACTACAATGGTGAACACCAGCGTCCCGAGGATCAGCAGTGGGAACGACTGCAGACCGAAGAACGAGAGCAGCGCCAGGCCAATGGCGCAGAGATACGCGGAAATCATATACACTTCGCCGTGGGCGAAATTGATCATCCCGATAATGCCGTACACCATGGTGTAGCCGATGGCGATTAAACCGTAGACGGAGCCCAGCGTTAAGCCATTGATTAACTGTTGCAGGAAGAATGTACTCATCTTAGCGCGCTCGTTTTATAGGCTGCGCGATGCGCGCAGCCGGATGTTTATTACGCGCCGACGGGCAGGCCCGCCGACGTTGAGCGTGACTCCGTCCCGTTACTGCACTTCCTTATATTTTCCTTTGTCGTCCCACTGATAAACCACGTAGTCAGACACTTTCAGATCGCCTTTGCTGTCCCAGGCTTTTTTGCCCATCACCGTGTCGACGGAATTGGCTTTCAGCCACTCGCTGGCTTTGGCGGAGTCCTTGCCGCCGGTGGCCTTGAAGGCTGCGGCAATAGCCTGTACGGAGGCATAGGAGTAAAGGGTGTAACCTTCTGGTTCGAATTTACCTGCGCGGAATTTCTCGATAACCGCTTTACCGTCCGGGATGAGGCGCGGGTCTTTACCGAAGGTCATGTAAATGCCATTGGTATACTGCGGGCCACCCGCAGCGGTCACCATCTCCTCGTTGACGATACAGTCACCGGAGAAGAATTTCGCCTGCACGCCCTGTTCGCGCATCTGGCGAACCAGCGGACCGGCTTCCGGGTGACAGCCACCGAAGAATACGACGTCCGGTTTTTGCGCGCCGATCTTGGTCACCAGCGCGTTAAAGTCTTTTTCACCGCGGGATAACCCCTCGTACATCACATCCTGAACCCCGCGTTTCGCCAGCGCCGCTTTGGTGGCGTCAGCCAGACCCTGACCATAGGTGTCTTTATCGTGAATAATCACCACGCGCTTGGCTTTCAGCTTGTCGATGATGAAGTCGCTGGCAACCTGACCCTGCTGATCGTCGCGTCCGCACATGCGGAACATATCGCTCATGCCGCGTTCGGTGATCAGCGGGTTAGTTGAGCCGGGGGTAATCGCAATAATGCCCGCGTCGCTATACACCTCGGAGGCGGGCATTGTGGAAGAGGAGCAGAAATGGCCGACCACGGCGTTGACCTTATCCTGGTCAACTAAACGGTTGGCCACGGCCACGGCTTGCTTGGGCTCGCAGGCATCATCCCCCTGAACCAGTTTGATCTTCTCGCCGTTAATGCCGCCTGCGGCATTAATGTCTTCAGCGGCCTGCGTTGCGCCGTGCCAGTATTGATCGCCATAGGTGGCATTCGGACCCGTGAACGGCCCGGCCACGCCAATCACAATATCTGCCCGGGCGGAAAACGCCGTCACCAGGCAACCGGCCAACACAAGAGAAAGAGGAGTTCTGATAAATTTCAGCGACATTATTATGTTCCTTAGCAAAGAGGTTTTTGCACCACGGCGTAAACCCGAACGCCCGACGGCGCAGCCAATCCGAAACACGAGCAAGAACAAAATGCACTAAACGAACAAGATACAGACGGCATCCTGCATGTACGGCGAGGTATCCCTGCGCAGCGTCGCGCGAAGAACATTAAGCAAAAACGTTGCCAGAATGGTTAACCCTTTGACGGGCTTGTGACATGTCTGAGTATAGAGCGCCGCGTTATGCCGCCTTGCGGGAGGAGAAGAAATTACAGCGGAGATCACATATCGTTAACAATAAAGCCCATAAGTTGTGCAAAGGTCACGATTTGCACGTTTTTGCAGCAATAAAGACCTAAACTTCAGCCCGGAGAGGCGTGAGATATGTGTTAGGATCGTTTTCTTTTGCAGGAGTGTCAGCGATGACTGAAGGCCCATTGAATGAAAGCGAAATGGCGTGGCTTGAAGAGACGTTAATGTCTTACGGTCATGATGATGCGTCCGTGATTGACGTGTCCGAACTGGACGGCATGCTAACCGCGGTGCTTTCCGGTCCTGTTGTCGTTGAGCCAGATGCCTGGCTGGTGGCGGTGTGGGGCGGCGCGAAATATATCCCGCGCTGGAAAAACGATCGGGAAATGAACCGTTTTATCGATCTCTGCTTTAAGCACATGAACGATATTGCCGAGCGCCTGAGCGAGTACCCGGATCAGTTTGAACCTATGTTCGGCTATAACGACGTGGACGGTGAGAGCTATACCGTGGTGGAAGAGTGGTGTTATGGCTACATGCGCGGCGTGGCGCTGACGGACTGGTCAGCCTTGCCGGAAGCCCTCAAGGCCGATCTTGAGGTGATAGCCCTGCACGGGACGGAAGAGAACAGCGAAAAGCTGGATGAACTGTCCGAAGAGGAATATATCGCCAGCATCGAGCGTATCCAGCCTGCGGCACTGCGTTTATATCAATACTGGGTTAACAACCCGCAGCAGCCTGAAGTGAAGAAGCCGACGGTGAACGGCACGAAGGTCGGACGTAACGATCCGTGTCCTTGCGGCAGCGGGAAGAAGTTTAAGAGCTGCTGTTTGCACTGAAACATTTTTGTGGCTTTGCTTCGTTCACCTTAAGACCAGTAGAAAATAATACGTTCTTAACCTGTGAACGAGATAAGGGGCCGTCGAGGCCCCTTATCAATCCTCCCGGCTCCGCGGAAAATCGATGCTTCGCACTGCGCTTACCTCCCAACCTTCTGCCTTCAGGTAATGATAACTCTCTGAACTTTGCCGTAAACGATATATATATGGCCAGGCATATCAGACCGTGAATAAGCGCAATGTTTATTGTTGCTCATCGAATACCATTGATCTCTATACCCTGAAGGGCTTAGTGGGATTCTTTTATTTTCATATTTCTTCCGGGTATTTATTTTATCTTTTCATTTAATTCATGAATGTTTATTTTGTGTTTATTTTTGCGTTGAATAATTTAAATCTTTCATCCCTTTTTGTGAAATAAGGTTTTAATGATCGGTCTCCAGGCGTATATTTTGATTAATCTTATCGGTTGATCAAAAGGATAATTGACGATGGCAGGGCAATCAAACTCGATTCAACAACAGGATACATTGAATCGTTATTTACTGTATTTTCCCAGAAATAAAACCGTTTTATCTGATGTTCTCTCGTTTAGAGGAGAAGAAGAACTCAGTAAACCTTACCGTTATACTATTCGCTTTACCAGCCCAACACCGAACATCGCGGTTAAAGACGTCCTTAACCAGATGGCCGAGTTTATTCTGCGTGCCCCGAATCCGAAAGCTGGCTGGCACAATCAGGAGCCCTGGCTGCCGGTGCGGCAGATTAATGGCGTAATCACGTCATTTTCCCGTCTGAAGTCGTCCGCTGATGAAACGCTGTATGAATGCGTGCTGGAGCATGAACTGGCGCTGATGGACCGAAATTACCGTTCGGCCGTGTACATGGATATGACGGTGCCTGAGCTCGTCACGAAGTTAATGAAGGACAGCGGGTATTTTCAGGGTTACAACATCGATTTCGACCAGCTGGGCTTCAGCTACCCGCTGCGGGAAATGGTTATCCAGTGGAAAGAAACCGATCTCCAGTTTATCCGCCGCCTGCTGGCCGAAGTCGGGATCTGGTTTCGCTTTGAAAATCACGACAAGGTACTGGCCGAAACGGTGGTGATTTTTGGTGACGGGGGCCGTCGCTACGTTTTCAGCGATAAAAAGCTGCCATATGTCCGTAATTCGGGCATGACCAGTCATGAAGAGTACGTTACCGGGCTCGAAGAGCGCTACCAGCTCATTCCCGAAAACGTGCTGGTCCGCACCTATAACTATCGCGATCCGCTTTCTCCGCAGGCGGATAAAACCATTACCGACAACGACATTCCTGACGGGATAACCCGCGGCAAACAGTACCACTACGCCGATCACTTTCTGAGTGAAGGCGACTTTTATGGACAGGAGGCGGAAACGGCTACGTTTTACGCGCGCCTGCGCTATGAGCGTCTGCTGAACAATCAGAGCGTGCTGGGGCTGACGACCAGCGATCCGGCACTGCTGCCGGGCGTGATGTTTAACCTGACAGGAGATATTCCTGCCGGGTTTAAGCCCGGATTCGTTGTCACCACGATGACGCTCTCCGGCAGCCGCGCGGAGCACTATCGCGCCATCCTGAAGGGCATTCCCTATCTGCACGGCTACAGCTACCGTCCGGACTATCTGCCGCGTCCGGTGATAGCCGGAACCGTGCCCGGCCGCGTGGCGGCCATTAATCGCGATCCCACGTATGCCGGAGTCGATGCGCAGGGCCGCTACCGCGTGAAGTTTGATTTTGACCTTGATGAAAAACGTGACGGCTTTGAAAGTGCGCTGATGCGTCTGGGCAGACCGTACGGCGGGGATGTGTTTGGGTTTCACTTCCCGCTGCTGGACGGGACGGAGGTGGCAGTCGCCTTTGAAGGCGGCGACCCGGACAGGCCGTATATCGCGCACGTCATGCATGACGGCAGCCATCCGGATTTGGTCACAAACCGCAACGATACCCGCAACGTGATCCGCACGGCCGCCTCGAACAAAATCCGCCTTGAGGATCGCCGGGGTGAGGAACATATCAAGATTTCCACGGAGCACGGCAAGGGACAGGTCAGCGTCGGCCACCTGGTCGATGCCACGGGGAAAAAACGCGGGCAGGGCGTGGAGGCCCGCACCGATGACTGGATGGCGCTGCGTGCCGCCAAAGGGGTGCTCATTACCACAGAGGCCCAGTCCCGCGCGCAGGGCCAACAGCTGGATATGACGGCCGCCATCGCGCAGCTGGAAAAAGCATTGTCGCTGGCGATGACGCTGCAACAAAGCGCCTTAACGGCCGGTGCCGGGAATGTGGATACCGATCGGCAAAACCAGCTGGCTCAGGTGCTGAACCAGCTGACAGGGCCGGGCATTCTGGCGTATGCCGAAAAAGGTGCCGCACACGTCACCCCGCAGAGCCTGCAGCTGTCCGCCGGGAAAGACCTGATCGCAACAGCAGGACAGGATGCCAGCGTGAACGTGGTGAAAAAATTCTCGCTGGCCGTGGGGGAAAAACTCTCGCTGTTCGTCCGCAAGCTCGGCATCAAGATAATTGCCGGTGCCGGGGATATCACGACGCAGGCCCAGCGTGGTGCCATGCACATGCTCTCGCAGAAAGATTTCACGATGGCGAGCACTGCCGGGAAGCTGAACGGCAGCGCCAAACAGGGCATACAGCTGGTCTGTAGCGGCGGCGGGATCCGTGTCAGTCCGAACGGACTGGTTACCATCTTCTCGCCAACGGGAATCGAACTGAAAGGACCCAACCTGAAGTATGACGGTCCGGAAAGCGCGCAGGTCACGGTCCCGCCGTTCAATAAGGGCGCATTTAAACTCCGCTACCAGCTGCACGCCGGAGACGACCCGGAGCAAATTCTCGCAAACAAAAAATTCAGGCTGACCAGCTCGGCCGGAAACGTGGTTGAGGGCGTTACGGACAGCAACGGTCATTCATCGTTACTCGATGCCGATGACCTGGATACCTACAAAATGGAGTTACTGTAATGACGGAAGCGAGGAAAAGCCCGTATGCGCCACGGGTAATATCAGAAGGGGATATTCCTGTACACAGGGATTTGGGGGAAGTTGCTCAGACCTGCCGTGTGGGCGTACCGCGCCCGATGCCGGGGATCGTTATTCTGGTCCACGGCGTGAATGATGTAGGCGAAGCGTACCAGAACCAGGAGAAGGGCATTATCGCGGGCCTGAGTAAACGTCTTGGCCGCACAGACTTTTACACCCATGAATGGGGGGACTACAGAATCACCCGTCCCGGCCGTTCACCGGTTATCCCGTTTTACTGGGGGTATAAGCCTGTTACGCATGACGACTATAAAGCAGATCAGAAGCGGTATCGGGATGAAGTGGGTAAGCTGAAGGACCAGGCTCACCTGCCGTACGATGCCTATCAGGAAGATAACGGGGATAAAAAAGCCGCGCTGGGTAATGACGGCAAAGGTGCGTTTAAGTACCAGAACGATAACTTTGGTAATGCGCTGGACGCGAACTTTGCCAAAGGGGGCGGTACCTTCGCGAACGCCACAACCAATATTCCCGACATGCTGGGGCCGGGGGCGGGGGGTGTGGCTCTGGCGGCTGCGGGATTTGCATCACTGCATATGAATCACGGGGATTACACTCACCCCATCTATGAAAACCCCCACCGGATTTACCAGTTTTTTGCCGCTCAGCGCCTCGCTGATTTGATTATTCAGATCCGCCAGACGCAGGAAACCCGTGACGATGTCATCAATATCGTGGCGCACAGCCAGGGAACCATCATAACCATGCTGGCAAATATGTTGGTTAAGCAGGCAGATTATGAGCAGGTGAACTGTGTCATCCTGAATCATTCCCCGTATTCACTGGAATCCCGCACCGCGGAAAATATTCAGCCCGGCCATCACCAGACAGATAAAGCCCGGCAGGATACATTTAAAAATTTCTGTCGGCTTATGGCTACGCATTACAAAGGCGGTGTGCTTGATGACGCTGCGCTGAAGGAAATGGAAGGAGCCTGCACGCTGCGTAAACCGTCCGATAATCCATTACGTAAAAACGTTATGTTTTGCCGGGATAATAACGGGAAAGTCTATAACTACTTCTGTCCTAATGATGGCGTCGTGTCTCTGGCAAACGTTCAGGGTTTTGGCTGGCGGGGCATCCCCAAAACTATCGCTGGCGATATTCCAAATTTATATCAGCGGGTCTTTTATCAGCATGGTGAGGTAGGGCTGGCTCCGACAGGAAAAGAGTTTACTTTGCCTGCGCGCATGACGGGGGATGCGGATTACAGCGGACCCTTTAACACCAATTATCCTGCTTCGGGATCTGGCGTGATTGTGAACGGGGAAGAATTGCCTGAGACGTTTATCTTTGCACTCCAGGGGCAAAATAATCATCCCGACAACGATCCGAAAACAAGCGATAAACCTTACACCGCTGGCATCGATCCGGATAGTCCGGATGCCTACATTTCGTATTCTGCAAAAGCCCATTCCATCAAACTGACGGAGAGCGCCACGTATGCCGTCAGCCGTTACCAGGGCGTCAGCTGGAGTCCCGGCCATATACTGACAGACGATGAGCTGCAGGTCGAAACACTCGGGATGAAAGAGCGTATCGGGTATGACACCAGGGTGATTCGTGGGGTGGTGACAGGAACGAAGGACTTTCTGAACGTCACGCTGACCTGGCTTCGTCCCCGCGACGAACTGGAAAAGGAATGGATGAAGGCAGATCCAGTCAGTTACAGCCAGCATTCTTCTATCGTGGCGAGCGAGTACGCGCCGTCTCATGCGATGGCGTTTGACCTGGCAATCGGCCAGTGCCGGGCGTTCGACTATAAAGCGGGTAAATTCTGGGAAGATCTGTTGCACCGCGCGGACTGGCGTGATCCGCAGAATGGGTTCAAGCCAGCTGTAGATTATTACCGGGCGGGAAAACTACCTGAGGCTCTGACCAAATGGTTTATGAACAAACCTGATGATATTTTGCCCAAAGGTGATTTTGGCGTGGTCAACCTGTTTAACAATGCCACAAAAGTTATTCCGTCTCGTGATTTAGCCGTGGGCAATCAGGAAGTCGCAAATCTGCAATGGGACATGCCGAAGTCAAAATCTGACCGGGAGCTGGGGATTGCGCGTGCTAAAGAGTGGTGGGAATCGTGACAGGGAGACAAGCATGAAGATAAAACGTATAGCAGGTATTGCCCTGGCGGCAGTGTTGGGGGCCGCAGGTTGCAATGCCTCAGAGCCACCGACGCAGGTGGTGTACAGGTTCGATGACCATCGTTATCTGGAGCTGAAGGGCTGGGACTGCGAGGGTGAACTCTGGTACACGGATACACAGCGGGGTATCCACACTGAGCCGGTCAGCCAGTTTTACCGGATATATACCAAAAAATTTGTACATCCTTCCGAACGTTATATCGCTATTGCTAGTTGGGATGTTAGTGGGTTCCGAGTATCCAAAGACTATGGAAAAACATGGCAGGTCGCACAGTTCTCTCCTGGTGAAAATGATCTTAATGGAATGAATGCCCCACAGCAGGAAGATGTTCTTTCTTTCACCGTCGTCAACGATCAGGGTTTTTTGCAAACGAAACACCGGCTGTATATGTCATCAAAGCCGTTTGATGACCCGCGTATTTTGCCTGGAGGGGCGGGTATTCAATATGAGCTTGAGGATGGAACAAAAGGAGATATAAAACCCGGAACTGCGGGGTGGGCTTGGGGAATGGTTTATATGACTAAACAAGGGCTAAAAGATACCGTTCAGGAACTTCAGACCAGTTGGCAAAATCAGCCTGACAAAGCACCGGAAGTAAAAGGCTATACCGGCTGGGACCGTATGCGTTGCGATATGGATGCGGGGCGATAAAGCATGAAAGGATTATGCACAGGTCTGACAGCTGCAGCTGTATTTATGGCAGTTGGTTGCCAGGCGAAAGAGCCACCGACGCAGGTAGTTTACCGTTTTGATGACCACCGTTATCTGGAACTGAAGGGCTGGGACTGCGAGGGTGAACTCTGGTACACGGATACACAGCGGGGTATCCACACGGAGCCAGTCAGCCAGTTTTACCGGATATTTACCAAAAAATATGTGCATCCATCAGAACGTTACATTGCGCTTCCGACCTGGGATTCTCCTGGGGCTATGGTTTCGAAAGATTATGGGCAAACCTGGTATCCTTCTTCGTTTGCTCCCAGCGAAAATGAACCTAATGGTGATTCATCACCTCCTTACGACGATATTATTTCTTTCACCGTCGTCAACGATCAGGGTTTTTTACAGACGAAACACCGGCTGTATATGTCGTCAAAACCGTTTGATGACCCGCGTATTTTGCCCGGTGGTCCAGGGATTAAGTATACCGTGGATGATGGTATGGGGAGCAAAGTAAACGGCAAGCTGGAACCTCGATTTCCTGGCCCAGCCTGGGGGCTGGACTACATCACCAAGCAAGGTCTGAAAGAGAATACGGCGCAGTTTAAAACGAACTATCAGGACCTCCCCGATAAAGTGCCGGAAGTGAAAGGTTATACCGGCTGGGATCATGTGCGTTGCGATATGGATGCGGGGAGATAAAACATGAAAGGATTATGGACAGATCTGACAGCTGCAGCTGTATTTATGGCAGTTGGTTGCCAGGCGAAAGAGCCACCGACGCAGGTTGTATACCGTTTCGATGACCATCGATATCTGGAGCTGAAGGGCTGGGACTGTGAAGGAGAACTCTGGTATGTCGATGCTAAAAAAGGCATTCATTCGCAAATAGCCAGTCAATTTTATCGAATTTTCACGAAAAAATTTGTGCATCCTTCAGAACGCTATATTGCCATACCCTGGTGGGGGAATGTAACGGGTGGTTTTTCAGTATCGAAAGACTATGGGCAAACGTGGGTAAAAGGTGGTGCATCAATGTCACCGGGAGAAAATGAACCTGATGGAAGTAATGCCCCTTATTACGACGACGTTCTTTCTTTCACAGTCGTCAACGATCAGGGTTTTTTACAGACGAAACACCGGTTGTATATGTCGTCAAAACCGTTTGATGACCCGCGTATTTTGCCTGGAGGCCCTGGAATTTCTTATAGCCTTGCTAATGGGGAAAAAGACAGTATTACTTCGGAAGCACCAGGATGGGCTTGGGGTTTGATTTACTTCACGCGAGAAGGACTTGTTGGAAAAATAATGAGTCATGAAGCCAACTATCAGGATCTTCCTGACAGGATACCGGAAATAAAGGGCTACACCGGCTGGGATCATATGCGTTGTGACATGGACGTGGGGAAATAACTCATGAAAGGATTATGTGTAGGGATTATTACTATTGCTGTTTTATTTGCGGCGGCTTGTAAGGCTTCAGAACCGCCAACACAGGTGGTTTACCGTTTTGATGATCATCGCTATCTGGAGCTGAAGGGTTGGAACTGCGAGGGCGAACTCTGGTATACGGATACAAAACGGGGCATTCATACCGAGCCTGTGAGTCAATTTTATCAAATTTTTTCTAAAACATATATTCACCCATCAGAAAAATATATTGCCGTACCGACAAAAAATGTATCGGAATTTATCATTTCAAAAGACTATGGGAAAAACTGGCAAATAGCTGTGTTTGCGCCAGAAAGTTTAGAAATTAGATTGAGGGCGTGGTCTAATCAGTCTGTTCATCCTGATCAGCAAAACGCTATTTCATTTGCAGTTATTAATGACCAAGGTTATTTGGTCATTAAGCCATATGATGGAGGAAACAAAAATCAGCGTGACTTCATATATATGTCACCTAAGCCATTCGATGATCCCGGTTTTAAAAGTAAAGATTATATCGATATTGGTTTAGATAAAAATTATAAGCCTTTACAAATGCCTAAATCATTCAGAGATTGGTCATGGGGAACGCTCTATATAACTAATGGTGAGTTAGACCAAACAGGCTTAAAAGAAATGAAAAAATATCAGGGGCTGCCCGATAAGGTTCCGGAAGTAAAAGGCTATACCGGCTGGGATCATATGCGTTGCGATATGGATGCAGGAAGGAAAGGATACTAATGAACGGCGTAATTCGACTCAATGACCCGCTGGTGAGCGGCGGGAAAGTGATTAAGGCGTCAGGCGCGCAATTTATGGGCCTGCCTGTGGCTCTGAAAGGCGATGAAGTGACGTGTACGGAGCATAAGGGGACGTTCCCTATTAACGATTGTCACCCAACTTGGACGATGAACGGCCGCGGCGTGGTCGTGGACGGCTGTAAAGCGGCGTGTGGTTGTGCTATCCGGACCACGCTACCTGTTGCGGGGGCTGTGTGATGAACTGGTGGTTGTATCCTGAACAGGACGAATTTAAAGAAGACTACCCCTATCTGGCCGTATTTATCTTATATGTGATCGTCGTGATTACCTGTATTGCTGTTCGGGCAGTCACCTGGCCCGGTAATAAGCATGTTGATTTCAATTTTTTGGTCCAGTCCGTGGCAATTCCCGTTCTTTTTCTGACGACGATTGTTCAGATGTTATCTATGGTATATCACGGAATCAGGCACTACACCGAAACGCGGTTATTGATTGCCGCAAGGCAGGAATACAGGGTTGTCAGCCACGCCAGAAGTAATATCACCCTGGCAGGCTGGTCGGTGCTGACCCCGCCAAAGGCAACAAAGGAACTGGCGCTGAATATGCTGAAACTGGAAGGCGAGTTTCCGCTGGCCACCAAAATGCCGTTAAAAATCGAACTGGAGGAATCCTTCGATTTCACACGGGCCGGGCAGGCATTCAATCGCGTGCTGGAGCCGCTGGCGGGTAAACTTTCACAGTACCGTCAGATTGAAGCGTTAGTGTGGGTGCGTGGCGGGGATGAATCGTGTAGCGATGAACTGCGGCGAGTGTTCGAACGCCAGGCAATCGGCGCCGATAAAATTACGTTTTTACCTGAATGTCCGGACTATACGCAAATAACGGAGTGGATAAAGCAGTCCGGAACCCGTGTCGCAAATCACCTGCTTATGATTGCAGACCTGCACCCGGCAGAAGAAGAATCGAAATGGATGGAGAATGTCACCGCGCTTTTCTTCACAAATTACTACGTCAAAACTGAAGGAGAAAAACCTGTTTATCTTTACCAGCCGATGACAGGTGTCAATGACGTTGAAAGCAAGGTACCGGTTTATCTGAGGACGGAAACGGTCAGTAAACCTAAACTGCTCTGGTATACCGGGTTATCCCGCACAGAGAAGTATCCGCTGCTGGAAGTGCTGGACGAGAACAAAGTGGTGCCGGACAGGCTGGAGCTTGAGGCTTCGCTCGGTGAGCGCTCTGCCGGTTATCAGTGGCTGATGCTGACGCTGGCCGCTGATGCGATTATGTACGGGCAGGGCGATCAGCTTGTGGCCGCGTCCGCACAGAACCATTTTGCCATGGCCGCGCTATCCTCCCGGTTGACCTGCCAACCCGATTACCCCGAAGAAAAAAGATATACGTTGCCGTGGCAAGCTGGCGGGATTGGCGGTCTGATGTTGTTTTTTGGGCTGATGTTAATCATTGCCAGCGTTGGTGAAGCCGGTAAAACTCTGTCCGGCTGGTTTATAACGATAATGGCGGTTCTGTTAATAGGTTTATTCCTTGGGATGGGGACATTGTTTACCTTGTATTATGGTGACAAAGCTTATGAGCACATGGGGATGTGATGATGAATGAAGCATTAATTTTAACGACAGCATTCCGGATGGTGATAATCGTAATATAAGGGATTGATTAAAGGGGAATCTCTCCCTATTAAAGCGGATAGTTTCCCCTTAAACCTTTGTTATCCCACTTCCGGCAGCATCCCGGCTGCAATCAACACCTGCACCAGAATAATCACCACCCCACAGCAAAACACCACGCACAGCAGCGGTTTTCCTCCCGCCACGCGATATCCCTGCTGAGGATGCTGCTGGCGGCTTTTCCACGCCAGCAGGGAAGGGAGCAGCAGGGCCAGGATAGAGAGCGCCACCCCCGCATAGCCCAGCGCCATCACAAACCCGCGTGGGTAAAACAGCGCAAAAGCGAGCGGCGGCAGGAAGGTGATGGCCCCCGTCTGCAACCGTCCAGCCGCGGTATTGCGACGCTTGAACAGGTCGGCCAGATAATCAAACAGGCCGAGCGCCACGCCCAGGAACGAGGTTGCCAGCGCCAGGTCGGCAAACAGGTGTACCGCCAGCTCCACGTGCGGGGAGGTAACAACCTCGCGCAGCGCCAGCAGAAAACCGTTCAGGCCAGCGTGTTGCGCCATCAGCCCAATAAAGGTCGAAGAGTCAATGCTGCCCAGCGTCACCAGCTGCCAGAAAATATAGGCGATCAGCGGGATCGCGCTGCCGATAACAAAGACGCGGCGCAGCTTGCGGATATCGCCGTTCATATAGCTGACGATGCTCGGCACGCTGCCGTGGAAGCCAAACGAGGTGAAAATGACCGGGATCGCGGAAAGCGTCAGCCCTTTTTCCAGCGGCAGCGTCAGCAGGTTGACCTTGTGCACGTGCGGGGCCAGCAGCACCAGCATGATAATCAGGAAGAGAATTTTGGCGCTGAACAGAAAGCGGTTAAACAGATCGACCAGCGATGTCCCCACGCAGACCACGCCGCCGCCGATGAGCGCAAAGAAGATAGCCCCCGTCGCCGGGGTAATGTCAGAGCCAAACCAGTCGTTGACGCTGGAGGCGATGAGTTCCCCGGCGCCGCTGATATAGGCGGCGGTCAGGGCGTACATCAGGAACATCATGCTAAAGCCGGTTATCCACTGGCCGTAGCGTCCCAGATAGCGCGCCGCAAGCGAACCCAGGCCGGTGTCGGCGGGGACGTGCTGGTAAACCTCAAGCAGCAGCAGGGCGGTGTAGCACATCAGCGCCCAGAGCGTACCCAGCAGCAGCAGGGTCATGCCAAATCCCACGCCCGCGGCTGCCAGCGGCATGGCCAGCATTCCTGCGCCAATCGTCGTTCCGGCGACGATAAAAATACTTCCCAGGATTCTGTTTTTCACGCTTTCCTCTACAACGATGCTTAACCGCGACAAAATCTGCGGCGCAGAGTAAGGGAAAAGCCGTAATTCGTCAAATCACCGTTACAAGTAGTGTAATGAATAATTTACGGATTGTTGGCGATCTGATCCTTTTTAGGCGGATGCCTACTTCATAAGGGCAATATTGCTGGGCGACATTCCGGCGTAACGTAAACAATAAATATAAATTATCAAATTAAGTGAGGGTTTTATGGCTGGGGAGAATCCCTTCACCGCGGCATGGAGTCGGAGAGGTAACCTGTTGTGCCATGGCCACTGGATAATCAGCTGGCAGAACCACCCCCTGATACTTCCCGAGTCCCGTCGCGAAAAGGATATGGGCACATGGGCAATCTATTCGGTTATCGATCCTGAAGATGAAACCTTTGCGCAAGGCTTACAGGAAGATGAGTGGATCGTTGAGAATGTCGACTGGTTAACGGATATGTTCTTCGAGGCGGGTATTCCGCTGGAGACGTCCAGCTACCGCTATTTTTACCAAGCGGTGAATCCTCATGACTGGCGCTGCACCAGCTGTGCGGGGTGTATGTAAATTAACGCGGTGCCGGTTTTCGGCACCGCGCTGAAATTAATTCTGCGTATCGAGGGTGGAAAGTTCTTTATCAATAAAGTAAAGACCTTCGCCGGATTTCCCCACCAGAGACAATTTATCCAGTACGGATTTAAACAGCTTCTCTTCTTCGTGTTGTTCAGCGACATACCACTGCAGGAAATTAAAGGTTGGATAATCCTGGCTGGTCATCGCGGCGTGGACCAGTTCGTTAATTTTCTGCGTGATCAGCTGCTCGTGCTCGTAGGTGGCGCGGAAGAGTTCATCGAGAGAATTATACTCAGCAAAAGGTGAAGCCACGGTTTCAATGCGCGGCAGGCTGCCCGTATCCGTAAGATAATCAAACAGACGCTGCATGTGGGTCATCTCTTCCTGAGCGTGACGACGCAAAAACGCGGCCGCACCTTCGAAGCTGTGATAGCTGCACCAGGCGCTCATCTGCTGGTAGAGCAGGGATGAAAAAAGCTCAAGGTTCATTTGTGCGTTGAGCTTGTCGATCATTTCAGTTTTCAGCATGGTGACGCTCCGGATTATTATTTCTGGTTCACAATGAGCGACACTATAATTTGTTATTTAATTATTTGCAAAACGTAAATTTTTTATTTTATTTATTTAAAATACGAATGGGAATAAAACGCATTGGCGATTTTTATAATTTATTAATGAGAATTATTTTTGTTCGTGATGAAATAAACTGCCAGCAAACGCTGGCAGCGTTGATTAATACCAGGGATTATTTGTCTTAGGGTTAACGGCGTAACCCATACATTTATACTGGATAGTCACGCTCTCGTTCAGGCACAAAGAGCCGCTCGTCAGGGTGCAGGTTTTAATGGGCTGACCATAGGCTGAGGCAGTGGCATACCCCATGCTCTGACACGCTTTTGCTGCCGTGCCGTTATTCACATACTCATCGGAATACGCATTTTGCAGCGCTGCCTGGCCGTAGTCGAGGCGGACGATGCCGTTCGGCGCGTCGCGGCTGCTGACTTCAGCCTGGCGGTTGATACTACACCCCGCGAGCAGCAGGATTGTGCCGGCTACAATGACTCTTTTCATGGTTCGCTCTGAGTGGATGGAAATACCTTATCGTACCCGCAGATGCCCGCTGCAATGCCTGGAATAGCCGGACAATCTGCCCTCACTCTTCGCAACGGGTGAGAGGGGAGCGCTATCAGGCCAAATCCTGATAAGAATGTGATGAGTATCACAAAAGGATTGATTTTTGTGATGATGGTCATATTATAAGCACGTTGACAATAAAGTTGTATAACAAGTTAATGGAGCATCATCGTGAAACTGCGCAAAATCCTGAAAAGCATGTGGGCCAATTACTGCCGCACGTTCAAAGACGTGCCGCCAGGCGCCATGTTCTGATAAAAAAACCTGCTTCGGCGGGTTTTTTTGTACCTGCAGGCGATGAAGGGAAGATGACAGGGGGCGTGTTTTGCTACTATGGCGGCCTTTAAATAAGGAGAAAACCCATGTCACAAAACCTGAGCGCCGATCAGGAACTGGTCTCTGACGTTGTCGCCTGTCAGCTGGTTATCAAACAAATCCTTGATGTTCTGGACGTGATTGCGCCGGTTGAAGTGCGCGAGAAGATGTCTACGCAGCTGAAAAATATCGATTTCGCCAGCCATCCTGCTGCCGCTGACCCGGTTACGCTTCGTGCGATCCAGAAAGCCATCGCGCTGATTGAGCTGCGATTCACGCCGCAGGGTGAGTCCCACTAAAACAGGGAAAGGGGCGACGGCACGTGTCGCCCTTTGATGCTGTTAAAAGAACGTCTGGACCAGCAGGTAGCTCGCCGCGCACGCGCAGCTTACTCCAATCAGCCCAGGCAGAATAAAGCTGTGGTTGATGATAAATTTGCCGATGCGGGTGGTGCCTGAACGGTCAAAGCCGATGCAGGCCAAATCACTGGGATAGGTCGGCAGGACAAAATAGCCGTAGGACGCCGGGAAAAAGGCGATCAGCATTTTCGGGTCGATGCCCAGCATGAGGCCCATTGGCGCAACGGCCGTCAGCGCAGCCGCCTGGCTGTTCACCAGTTTTGACACCAGAAACAGCACAATGGCATACGTCCACGGGTGGCTCTTCACCACGCCTTCCAGCGCCAGCTTTAACTCGTCGAGATGCGCCTGGAAAAAGGTATCGCTCATCCACGCCACGCCGAACACCGAGAAGATCGCGACCATACCGGCCTTGAACACCGCGCCGTTGGAAATCGCCGACGCATTAACCTTACAGGCCATCAGCATCACGGCGCCCGCAATTAGCATCATCATCTGAATGACAAGGTTCATCGACAGCGCCGTCATTTTGCCTTTCACTTCAAAGGCGGGGCGCAGTTCCGGGAATGCCCCCAGCAAAACGACCACGGCAATACCGGCAAAGAAAATCCACGTGGACCAGTAGGCCTGTTTAGGGAAACGCTGATTCATTAACGTCTCCGTACCGCCGTAGATAAACTCGCGCTGCTTAGGATCTTTCAGCTTTTCCTGAAACTCTATGTCGTCAGCCAGATCTTTCCCACGGCGTAAGCTCCACAGGGCCGCAATGGCTACGCCGAAAAGCGAAGCGGGAACCGACACGGCGAGAATTTCCAGGATCCCCCACGCGTGGCCGATCCCATGCTGGGCCGCCAGGATGGACACCAGCGACACAACGGCAACGGAAACGGGGGATGCCGTAATCGCCATCTGTGATGCCACCGAGGCCACGGCCATGGGGCGCTCCGGGCGGATCCCTTTTTTCAGGGCGATATCCGCAATGATGGGGAACATGGTGTAGACCACATGGCCGGTGCCGCACAGAAAGGTCAGCATCCAGGTGGTGAAAGGGGCGAGCAGGGTGATGTGCTGCGGGTGTTTGCGCAGCAGGCGTTCAGCAAACTGCATCATGACGTTGAGGCCGCCCGCAGTCTGCAGCGTAGCCGCACAGCCAATCACCGCAAGGATGGTCAGCATAACGTCAACCGGCGGTTTACCCGGTTGCAGACCAAAGACAAAACATAAAATAAAAAGACCAATGCCGCTGATTAACCCAAGCCCCATACCGCCGAAACGCGTACCCGTCAGCAGGCAGAGGAGAATGACAACAAACTCAATGGTGATCATGATGCTCCCTCGTCAATGATTATGTAACTAAATAAATCATCACACGTTGTGTGGTTAATCATTGGGAGCCAGATCTGATTTGTTAAATTTCAGCAAAAGCAGAAGGTTGGAGATGGGAAAAGGAATCCTGCCTCAGGTGGGAGGAGGGATCCCCACAAAACAATGCCTGCACGGACGACTCCCTCTCCCTTGAGGGAGAGGGCTGGGGTGAGGGGGAACATACGGCTGTGGTGGTCATTCCGTTCACTTCATGTTCCTTGCTACTCTTTAACGACATGACCGGTGAACGTGCCAGGGCGGCTCAATCGCCGCCGCCCTGGCGACCCGGGCTCCCGGCTGTAAATCGCCGCTTCGGCGATTTACAGCCGGACCAGGACATCGCTGTAAGTTATTCACTTGCCTGATACAAAATTCATCGCTTCAGGTTAATAAATTTCTGGGAAACCCTCAGCCCGGTTGGAGCAGATTAAAAAACTCAGTGGTGCTGTACCGCCACAATGTCGAGCAGATGACGGTCGGTTTGCTCAGGACATAAACCCGCCTGCTGCGCATGATGGATCTCATCCGCCAGCGTCTTCAGCAGCATGCCATCCTGCTGCTGTTCTTTGTCCATATCACGTAAGAATTTGAGCGTCGTAATGTCCTGCTGCGCTTTGGCTTCATCGGCCAGTTTGCTGAGCGTGCTGCAGCGTTGCTCATACTCTTCAAGCGTTTTCTGAAACAGTTCTTCCAGGCAGGAGTAGTTTTCGTTGATCCCATCAAGGGCTTTAACGACAGGATTTGCCCCTGCGGCTTTCAGAAAATTGAAGACACGCATCATATGGGTGACGTTACTTTGCGCCTGCGAGCGAAAGAATGTAGCAGACCCCGTAAGACTATTCTCGGCACACCACGCACTTAAGTGAAGGTGCAGGTTCGAGGCGTAGAACTCAAGGTTCATCTGCGCGTTAAGTTTTTGCATCATCGTTTGGGTAGCCATACTCATATCCTTATTGACTGTGGGACGTGATGTCCGTTGCTTAACCTGAGCGCCAGGCAAATACGAAGAAAAGAGCAGAAATAGACATTCTGCCGTGACCGAAGTCGACCGAAATTCACTTCCTGTGTTCGATATAAATAAGCATACCCTTGTCTTGAGTCTAAGAAAACTCTTAATCAGGCTGTATTTACCATACATTACAAAGTTTAATATAGTACATAAATACAATTAGCTCGACATGAAATGAATGTGACTTAATAAGCTAATAATTAAGGGTTTTTACCGTTAAGGCACACTGTTGCTCTTTCGGAAATATTAAGTTGGAATATTACTCCGAGAAAAAGAGAAATACGGTTTAATCGTTTCGAATATATGATGTGCCAATAAAATTGCGCTAAATCAATTTCTGCGAAATAACGTTTTTACAGGTGCGTTGTACATCCTTGATGAAAAACATGTTGAACCCCTTTAACGCCAGTTGCGTTTTGCCCGCTGAGGGACATCAGGGATATCTTGGCTAATCTTATGGATAATTCTGCTTAACCCCTTTCTATTTGTCTGACAAATCCCGCCTTTTTTATGTCATTTTTCGCTGAATTTATGTACGCAATTACTGTAATTCTGCGGTGTGATGGGGCTCTCTTATGGATGATTAATTTCCCGCTAAAACTATCACCAGCAATAACGCTTATGACGAGGTAAGCGCTAATGCCTTGTTTTAAGTCCGATTAAATAAGAAGCACGCACTTATTCCCTACAGAAAAGAATGCTAAAGCTGGAGTTTGCCATGCACAAATTTACTAAAGCGCTGGCGGCCATCGGTCTGGCTGCCGTTATGTCACAATCCGCTATCGCTGAGAATTTAAAACTCGGTTTTTTGGTAAAACAGCCCGAAGAGCCCTGGTTCCAGACTGAGTGGAAATTCGCAGATAAAGCCGGGAAAGATTTAGGTTTTGAAGTCATTAAAATCGCCGTGCCTGACGGCGAAAAAACCCTGAACGCCATCGACAGCCTGGCGGCCAGCGGTGCAAAAGGTTTTGTTATCTGTACCCCGGATCCAAAGCTGGGGTCGGCAATCGCGGCGAAAGCGCGCGGTTACGATATGAAGGTCATCGCGGTTGACGATCAGTTCGTTAACGCCAAAGGCAAGCCGATGGACACCGTCCCGCTGGTCATGATGGCGGCGACCAAAATCGGCGAGCGCCAGGGCCAGGAACTCTATAAAGAGATGCAAAAGCGCGGCTGGGATGTCAAAGAGACCGCGGTAATGGCAATCACGGCTGACGAGCTGGACACCGCCCGTCGTCGTACCACCGGTTCAATGGATGCGCTGAAAGCGGCCGGCTTCCCGGAAAAACAGATCTATAAAGTCCCAACCAAATCCAACGATATCCCGGGCGCTTTCGACGCCGCGAACTCTATGCTGGTCCAGCATCCGGAGGTCAAACACTGGCTGGTGGTCGGCATGAACGACAACACCGTGCTGGGCGGGGTACGCGCGACGGAAGGCCAGGGCTTCAAAGCGCCTGACGTGATCGGGATTGGCATCAACGGCGTTGACGCCGTCAGCGAGCTGTCCAAAGCGCAAGCGACCGGCTTCTACGGTTCTCTGCTGCCGAGCCCGGACGTTCACGGCTACAAATCCAGTGAGATGCTCTACAACTGGGTAACCAAAGGGGCCGAACCGCCGAAATTTACCGAAGTGACCGACGTGGTGCTGATTACCCGCGACAACTTCAAAGAGGAGCTGGCGAAAAAAGGGCTGGGCGGTAAGTAATACGCGGTGATTGTGCCCCTCATGCTTCGTGAGGGGCCAGACGTACACACTACAGGAATCACGGAGACGTTATGCGACAGTCTGATCCGTATCTCTCTTTTCGCGGCATCGGGAAAACTTTCCCCGGTGTTAACGCGCTGACCGATATCAGCTTCGACTGCTATGCCGGCCAGGTTCACGCCCTGATGGGGGAAAACGGCGCGGGGAAATCCACGCTGTTGAAGATCCTCAGCGGCAACTATGCGCCTACGACCGGCACGCTGGCCATTCGCGGCGAAGAGGTGGCGTTTGCCGATACCACGGCGGCGCTCAATGCCGGGGTTGCGATCATCTATCAGGAGCTGCACCTCATTCCTGAGATGACCGTGGCGGAAAACATCTATTTAGGACAGCTCCCGCACAAAGGCGGCGTGGTAAATCGTTCGCTACTTAATTATGAAGCGGGGCTGCAGCTTAAACACCTGGGTCTGGACGTCGATCCCCAGACGCCGCTGAAATATCTCTCCATCGGCCAGTGGCAGATGGTTGAAATTGCCAAGGCGCTGGCGCGTAACGCCAGAATTATCGCCTTCGATGAGCCCACCAGTTCGCTCTCTGCGCGTGAAATAGAAAATCTGTTCCGCGTGATCCGCGAATTGCGTCAGGAAGGCCGTACGATTTTGTATGTCTCGCATCGCATGGAAGAGATATTTGCCCTGAGCGACGCCATCACCGTATTTAAAGATGGGCGCTATGTGCGCACCTTTACCGACATGCAGCAGGTTAACCATGACCAGCTTGTTCAGGCGATGGTCGGACGCGAGCTGGGTGATATTTATCACTGGCAGCCGCGTCAGTATGGCCCTGAACGCCTGCGCCTGGACAGCGTCAAAGCGCCGGGCGTGCGCACGCCGATTTCGTTATCCGTTCGCAGCGGCGAAATTGTAGGCCTGTTTGGTCTGGTGGGGGCGGGGCGCAGTGAATTAATGAAAGGCCTGTTCGGTGGAACCCGTATTACCGAAGGGCAGGTTTCTATTGACGGTGAACGGGTCGATATCCAGAAACCGGCCCACGCGATCAGGGCGGGCATGATGCTCTGCCCGGAAGACCGTAAAGCCGAGGGGATTATTCCGGTGCATTCGGTACGCGACAACATCAATATTTCCGCTCGCCGCAAGTTTATTCGCGCAGGCTGCCTGATAAACGATGGCTGGGAGTCGAGCAATGCCGACCACCATATTCGCTCTCTGAATATTAAAACGCCGGGTCCGGAACAGCTGATCATGAATCTGTCAGGCGGAAACCAGCAGAAGGCGATTTTAGGCCGCTGGCTGTCCGAAGATATGAAGGTCATTTTGCTGGATGAGCCGACCCGCGGTATCGATGTGGGGGCAAAACACGAGATTTATAACGTGATCTATGAGCTGGCAAAACGCGGCGTGGCGGTGCTCTTCGCCTCCAGCGATCTGCCGGAGGTGCTTGGCGTGGCCGACCGCATTGTGGTGATGCGTGAAGGCGAAATTGCCGGTGAATTACTTCATGAACAGGCGAATGAACAACAGGCGTTGAACCTCGCCATGCCTAAAGTCAGCCAGGCTGTCGCCTGAGTAAGGAGTTAATGATGTCCTCTGTTACTACATCCGGAGCGCCGAAGTCGAAGTCGGCGCTGAGTTTTGGACGTATCTGGGATCAGTACGGCATGCTGGTGGTCTTTGCCGCGCTGTTCCTCGCCTGCGCGATCTTTGTTCCTAACTTTGCCACCTTCATTAATATGAAGGGGCTGGGGCTGGCCATTTCCATGTCCGGGATGGTGGCCTGCGGGATGCTGTTCTGTCTGGCCTCCGGCGATTTTGACCTGTCAGTAGCGTCGGTGATTGCCTGTGCGGGCGTCACGACGGCAGTGGTGATCAACATGACGGAGAGCCTGTGGATTGGCGTTCTGGCCGGTCTGCTACTCGGCGTCATCAGCGGTCTGGTGAACGGGTTTGTTATCGCACGCCTGAAGATTAACGCCCTGATCACCACGCTTGCGACAATGCAAATTGTCCGCGGGCTGGCCTATATCATCTCCGACGGTAAAGCTGTGGGGATTGAAGACGAGCGCTTCTTTACCCTGGGTTACGCCAACTGGCTGGGTCTGCCTGCGCCAATCTGGCTGACCGTGGCCTGCCTGATCCTGTTCGGCTTCCTGCTCAACCGGACCACCTTTGGCCGCAATACGCTGGCGATTGGCGGTAACGAAGAGGCCGCTCGTCTGGCCGGGGTGCCGGTAGTGCGAACCAAGATTATTATCTTTGTGCTCTCAGGGCTGGTTTCTGCCGCTGCGGGAATTATTCTTGCGTCGCGCATGACCAGCGGCCAGCCGATGACCTCTATTGGTTACGAGCTGATCGTCATTTCGGCCTGCGTTTTAGGGGGCGTTTCCCTCAAGGGCGGCATCGGAAAAATCTCATATGTGGTGGCCGGTGTCCTGATTTTAGGTACGGTAGAGAACGCCATGAACCTGCTGAATATTTCGCCATTCTCGCAGTACGTGGTGCGTGGCCTGATCCTGCTGGCAGCGGTGATTTTCGACCGTTACAAGCAAAAAGCGAAGCGTACCGTTTAGTCCTTTTCCCCACCTTTTATTGCTCAACTTATAACCATAGTTGACCCCTTAACCGCCTCGCCAGTAATACTGGCGGGGCGGTTGTCAAATGGCGAGCCACGTCACACTGTCTATACTTACATGGCTATGAAAGAGGTAAAGGCGTTTACCTCTCGTAAACCGTAAGGAGGAAAAGGGTGGCTGACTTGTTAACCGCACCGCCTGTACTGCCCGGAAAATATGCTTTCTTTTTTGACCTCGACGGGACGCTCGCCGGGATCCAGCCGCATCCTGACGACGTGGTCGTCCCGGATACGGTGCTAGAGAATTTGCAGCAGCTCTCAAGACTGAACGAGGGCGCATTGGCATTGATTTCAGGGCGCTCAATGGCCGAGCTGGACGTGCTCGCCAGTCCTTACCACTTTCCGCTAGCCGGTGTACACGGAGCGGAGCGCCGCGATATCCATGATCAACTGCACGTTGTATCACTTCCCGATACCTTAATTAAGGCGTTACACACTCAACTCTCCTCGGCGCTTGAGTCGCTTCCGGGCACTGAACTGGAAGAGAAGGGCATGGCTTTCGCTTTGCACTATCGGCAGGCACCGCATCACGAGGCGGCGGTCTTTGCGATTGCTCGCAGCGTGGCCGATGCACACCCGCAGCTCGCGCTGCAGCCGGGGAAGTGCGTCGTTGAGATAAAACCTGAGGGGATTAATAAAGGTGCTGCTATTGCGGCGTTTATGGCGGAACCGCCATTTAAGGGACGTACACCGGTATTTATTGGCGATGACCTGACCGACGAGGCCGGGTTTCGCGTGGTGAATCAGGCCGAAGGGATCGCCGTCAAGGTGGGGCCTGGTGACACCGTTGCCGAATGGCGACTGGCGGATGTCGCCAGCGTCTGGCAGTGGATATCTGACATCGCTAACCAGCAACAACAACAAATAGCGCAAAGCAAAGGGGGAAACCATTATGGGTCGCTTAGTCGTCGTCTCTAACCGAATCGCACCGCCTGACGATAAAAAAGCCAGTGCAGGTGGCCTGGCGGTAGGGGTGTTAGGTGCCTTAAAAGCCGCTGGCGGGCTGTGGTTTGGCTGGAGTGGAGAAATCAGTGAAGAAGAGAAACCGCTCAAAAAGGTCACGCGTGGAAACATTACGTGGGCGTCGTTTGCATTGAAAGAGAAAGACTATGACGAGTATTACTCGCAGTTCTCAAATGCCGTCCTGTGGCCTGCGTTTCACTATCGTCTTGACCTGGTCAAATTCCAGCGTGAATCCTTCGAAGGCTACTCGCGCGTGAATGCGCTGCTGGCGGATAAACTGCTGCCATTAATCGAAGAAGACGATATTTTATGGATCCACGATTATCACCTGTTGCCCTTCGCGCGCGAGCTGCGAAAGAGGGGGGTAAATAACCGCATTGGCTTCTTCCTGCACATCCCGTTCCCGACGCCGGAGATTTTTACCGCGCTGCCGCCGCATGAAGAGCTGCTGGAGGCGCTGTGTGATTTCGATTTGCTGGGCTTCCAGACCGAAAATGACCGCCTCGCGTTCCTTGACTCCGTGTCAGGCAAAGCGCGTCTGGTGACCAAAGGCGGGAAAACCCATACGGCGTGGGGGAAAACTTTCCACACCGAGGTCTATCCAATAGGGATTGAACCTGACGAAATCGCGGAGCAGGCTTCCGGCCCGCTGCCGCCGAAGCTGGCGCAGCTTAAGAATGAACTCAAGCACGTGAAAAATATCTTCTCGGTTGAGCGTCTTGATTATTCCAAAGGGCTGCCGGAACGCTTCCTGGCGTATGAAACGCTGCTGGATAAATACCCGCAGCATCACGGGAAAATCCGCTATACCCAGATCGCGCCGACGTCGCGCGGTGAGGTTCAGGCCTATCAGGATATTCGCCATCAGCTGGAGACAGAAGCAGGGCGCATTAATGGCCGCTACGGCCAGCTGGGCTGGACGCCGCTGTTTTACCTGAATCAACACTTTGACCGTAAGATCCTGATGAAGGTCTTCCGCTATGCGGACGTTGGGCTAGTCACGCCGCTGCGCGATGGGATGAACCTGGTGGCGAAAGAGTATGTGGCTGCCCAGGACCCTGCCGACCCGGGTGTTCTGGTGCTTTCCCAGTTTGCCGGGGCCGCAAATGAGCTCACGTCGGCGCTCATCGTTAACCCTTACGACAGGGATGACGTGGCTAACGCGCTGAATCGCGCCCTGACAATGCCGCTCACGGAACGTATTTCCCGCCATGCTGACATGATGGAAACAATCCGGAAGAACGATATTAACCACTGGCAGGCGCGTTTTATTCAGGATCTCCGGGATATCGCTCCGCAGAGTCATGAAGGCGATCTGCAAAAAAAGATCGCGACCTTCCCTAAACTCGCCTGATTTACTGCTGGGGGGTTAATGCCCCCCAAGCGGCACTAATAGCACATCGACCTGGCTCGACGCGACAATAGATTTCGCCGCACAGGCTGCCCGCGATAAAAAGCTGTGGTTATGGTTCCCGCAAATCACTAAATCAATATTTTGTTTACGACACATATCGAGAATATGGGCGTTAAGTTCCCCTGTCGCAATAACGGTCTCATAAACAGGATATTGTGCCTTTTCCACTAATTCTCGCAGAAATTGCTGCGTTTCTTCCTGCAGAACCTCGCGAATATCCTCCAGCATGGGGGCGGCCAGCTGATTATACATCTCCGGCTCGGCAGCGAGCGTGATGAGGCTGATGCGGGCATTGTGGGGTCTGGCAATGGAAACTGCCCGGGCGACGAGTTGATGGCTTTCGGGGGAAACTGCAACGGAAACAAGAAGATGGGAGTAACTCATGGCGCACTCCTTGGATGTCTGAAAGACAGCGTTTAACCACCTTTACCGCGAAATCTCCGGTTCTGCAAGAGCAGATTACGACATTAGTGTGAAGCTTATCATAATTATTCATTAATTATTCTTATAAGAAGAATAACTGAAAAATGCGCCTAAATGAAAAAAATTAACAACTTAACGTAAATCACACAAATCCACGCTTTGACTGTTAAATCGTTTTGATGCGTTACAAACTCATTTCGAATGATCACGTCCTGAAACAACTTTTTTGTACTAGCTGCATAACTATATGTTTTTTCACAGTAAGAAAAATGTTTCCAGGAGAGGGGCCTGATGTAAATGTTTCCGCGCGGCGCTTACGGCAGGAAAAGCACGTTGCATGCCAGTTCGGATCACCCTTCTGCATGAGTATTCGTCAATTAAGAATACAAAACAGTACTGATTGTCTAAATATTGAACAAATTACAAGTCATACTGATGGATTTATGGGTCATATTCACTTAAATTGTGTGACGTGGATCACATTTTTTTAAATTTGAGGGTGGCTGGATTGTATGTGTCAAAACTGACGAGTAGAGTTTGCGTCGAATTAGGAAAAATCTTAGTTATTTGTAAGAAATGATAAATCATGTAAGAGACGCATTCGCGGTTTCTCTCTTACGGTTTCAGTGAATACAAACCTAAATTCAACTATGCATTTAGCCTTTTCTTTTTTATACCGGGTGATTTCCCGGCGACATCACGGGGTGCGGTCTTTCCGCATAAAAATAATAGTTGGTTATTCGGGATGGGAACAATGCATACATCCGAGTTGCTAAAACATATCTATGACATCAATTTGTCGTATTTACTGCTCGCGCAGCGTTTGATTAGTCAGGACAAGGCGTCCGCGATGTTTCGTCTGGGTATTAACGAAGAAATGGCAACCATGCTGGGCGGCTTAACCCTCCCGCAGATGGTTAAACTGGCTGAAACGAATCAACTGGTTTGCCAGTTCCGTTTCGATGATTCGCAGACAATAACGCGTCTGACGCAGGAATCCCGTGTGGACGATCTTCAACAGATCCATACCGGTATTCTTCTTTCCACTCGCTTGCTTAACGAAATCAGCCAGCCTGATGACGCAGCCCGTAAGAAAAGGGCCTAGCAATGAGCGAGAAAAGCATTGTTCAGGAAGCGCGTGACATACAGTTGGCCATGGAGCTGATTACGCTGGGTGCTCGTTTACAAATGCTGGAAAGCGAGACTCAGCTGAGCCGTGGTCGTCTCATCAAGCTGTACAAAGAGTTACGTGGTAGTCCCCCGCCGAAAGGCATGCTGCCGTTTTCTACCGACTGGTTTATGACGTGGGAGCAGAATATTCATGCTTCCATGTTCTGTAATGCCTGGCAGTATCTTCTCAAAACCGGTTTGTGCAGCGGCGTTGACGCCGTGATCAAAGCGTACAAACTTTACCTTGAACAATGCCCACAGCAGGAAGAAGGCCCTCTGCTGGCGCTGACCCGCGCATGGACGCTGGTGCGTTTTGTTGAGAGCGGAATGCTTGAACTGTCGCGCTGCAACTGCTGCGACGGCAATTTTATTACCCATGCTCATCAGCCTGCAGGCAGCTTCGCCTGTAGTTTATGTCAGCCTCCATCCCGCGCAGTAAAAAGACGTAAACTTTCCCGGGATGCTGCCGATATTATTCCACAACTGCTGGATGAACAGATCGAACAAGCTGTTTAACCCGAACGTGTGGGAATGATTCCAGCAGCGGTAAGCAATTACCGCTGCTTTTTTTTACCCCGCAAACGGTAAACGCTGCGAGCTGGACGTCCTTGCCATAGTCACTAGCGGAAGGATGATGTCGTGCTTATCTTATTAGGTTACCTGGTAGTTCTCGGTACAGTTTTCGGCGGTTACATGATGACCGGCGGGCACCTTGGAGCACTCTATCAACCGGCTGAACTTATTATCATCGGCGGCGCAGGGGTAGGGGCTTTTATCGTTGGTAACAACGGTAAATCGATCAAGGGCACGCTGAAAGCGATTCCGTTGCTGTTCCGTCGCTCGAAATACACCAAAAGTATGTATATGGATCTGCTGGCACTGCTCTATCGCCTGATGGCGAAGTCGCGTCAGCAGGGCATGTTCTCGCTTGAACGGGATATTGAAAACCCGAAAGAAAGCGAAATTTTTGCCAGCTATCCGCGAATTCTTGCTGACGCCATGATGCTGGATTTCATCGTCGACTATCTGCGACTCATCATCAGCGGCAACATGAATACCTTCGAAATCGAAGCGCTGATGGACGAAGAGATTGAAACCCACGAAAGCGAATCTGAAGTGCCGGCCAACAGCCTGGCGCTGGTCGGCGACTCGCTTCCGGCATTCGGTATCGTTGCCGCGGTAATGGGCGTGGTTCACGCCCTGGCCTCGGCGGACCGTCCGGCAGCCGAGCTGGGCGCGCTGATTGCCCACGCGATGGTGGGAACTTTCCTCGGTATTTTGCTGGCGTACGGCTTCATTTCGCCGCTGGCGAGCGTTCTGCGCCAGAAGAGCGCGGAAACCACCAAAATGATGCAGTGCGTGAAGATCACGCTGCTCTCTAACCTCAACGGTTACGCGCCACCGATCGCGGTTGAGTTTGGCCGTAAAACGCTTTACTCCAGCGAGCGTCCGTCGTTTATCGAGCTTGAAGAACACGTGCGTGCGGTGAAAAACCCAAACCAACAGACGACAACTGAGGACGCATGAAAAACCAGTCCCATCCGATCGTCATCGTAAAAAAACGCAAGCACAAGGGCGGCGGGCATGGCGCGCACGGCTCGTGGAAAATTGCGTACGCCGACTTTATGACCGCAATGATGGCGTTCTTTCTGGTGATGTGGCTGATCTCCATCTCCAGCCCAAAAGAACTGATCCAGATTGCCGAATATTTCCGTACGCCGCTGGCAACGGCGGTGGCCGGTGGGCCGCGTATCTCTAACAGCGAAAGCCCGATCCCGGGCGGCGGCGATGATTACACCCAGCAGAAGGGTGAGGTGAAAAAAGAGCCGAACATCGACGAGCTGAAAAGAAAGATGGAGCAGGCGCGTCTGAAGAAACTGCGTGGCGATCTCGATCAGCTGATTGAGGCGGATCCGAAGCTGCGCGCGCTGCGCCCGCATCTGAAGATCGACCTGGTGCAGGAAGGGCTGCGTATTCAGATTATCGACAGCCAGAACCGCCCAATGTTTAAAACCGGGAGTGCGGAAGTCGAACCGTACATGCGCGACATTCTGCGTGCCATTGCACCGGTGCTGAACGGCATTCCTAACCGAATCAGCCTGTCAGGACACACGGATGATTTCCCGTACGCCAGTGGGGAGAAGGGATACAGCAACTGGGAGCTTTCTGCCGATCGTGCCAACGCCTCGCGTCGCGAGCTGGTGGCAGGTGGGCTTGATGATGGCAAGGTACTGCGTGTAGTCGGCATGGCCGCAACCATGCGCGTTTCCGACCGCGGGCCGGATGATGCCATCAACCGTCGTATCAGTCTTTTAGTGCTGAACCAGCAGGCGGAGCAGGCCATCCTGCATGAAAACGCCGAAAGTCAGAATGAGTCACTGGACGATTTAAAACAGCCTGGGGCCGTTCCTTCGGCTGCCGTTCCAACATCGCCACCAGCCAATCCGAGGTGATAGCGTGAGCATGGATATTAGCGATTTTTACCAGACATTCTTTGATGAAGCCGACGAATTGTTGGCCGATATGGAGCAACACTTGCTCGATTTGGTGCCCGAAGCACCGGACTCCGAGCAGCTCAATGCCATCTTCCGCGCGGCGCACTCTATTAAAGGCGGAGCCGGAACCTTTGGATTTAACATCCTGCAGGAAACGACCCATTTAATGGAAAACCTGCTTGATGAAGCACGACGCGGTGAGATGCAGCTCAATACCGACATTATCAACCTGTTTTTGGAAACCAAAGATATTATGCAGGAACAGCTCGACGCCTATAAAAGTTCGGCAGAGCCTGATGCCGCCAGCTTTGAATACATCTGTAACGCGCTGCGCCAGCTCGCCCTGGAAGCAAAAGGTGAGGTCGCAGCAGCCGTTGTCCCTGCGGCGAAACTGAGCGTTGTCGATGCGGTTGCTGCCGCCGAGGCCGCGCCAGCCGCTGCACAAGCGGGCAAACTGCGCGTTGTGCTGTCACGTCTCAAAGAGAATGAAGTTAACCTGCTGGAAGAAGAGCTGGGTAACCTGGCGAAATTAAGCAACGTGGTAAAAGGCAAAGACAGCCTTGCCGCGACGCTTGATGACGGTATTGGGCAGGACGATATCGTGGCGGTACTGTGCTTTGTGATCGAAGCTGACCAGATCGCTTTCGAAACCGAAACGGCTGCGGTTGACGTCCCTGCCGCTGCGGAAGAGGTAGCCGCTATTGCTCAGGCCGCCGCACCGGCTGTGGCTCCTGCGGCTCCGGCGCTGAAGGCCGTGCCAAAAGAGGCCGCGGCACCTGGCCGTGGTGAAAAGCCTGCCGCGCGCTCCAGCGAGTCAACCAGTATCCGCGTTGCCGTTGAGAAGGTCGACCAACTGATTAACCTGGTGGGTGAACTGGTGATCACCCAGTCGATGCTGGCCCAGCGTTCTAACGAACTGGACCCGGTCACGCACGGCGATCTGATCACCAGCATGGGCCAGCTGCAGCGTAACGCCCGCGACCTGCAGGAATCGGTCATGTCCATCCGTATGATGCCGATGGAATATGTCTTCAGCCGCTTCCCGCGTCTGGTCCGCGACCTTGCCAGCAAGCTGAATAAACAGATTGAACTGACCCTGATGGGCAGCTCAACCGAACTGGATAAGAGCCTGATCGAGCGCATTATCGACCCGTTAACGCACCTGGTGCGTAACAGTCTCGACCACGGTATCGAACTGCCGGAAAACCGCATTGCCGCCGGTAAATCCCCGGTCGGAAACCTGATCCTCTCTGCGGAACACCAGGGCGGAAACATCTGCATCGAAGTGACCGACGACGGCGCGGGTCTTAACCGCGAGCGCATCCTGGCAAAAGCGATTTCGCAGGGAATGGCGGTCAATGAAAACATGACCGACGAAGAAGTGGGCATGCTCATCTTCGCGCCGGGCTTCTCTACCGCAGAGCAGGTGACCGACGTCTCCGGGCGCGGCGTAGGCATGGACGTGGTGAAACGTAACATCCAGGAGATGGGCGGCCACGTTGAGATCCAGTCTAAACAGGGTTCCGGCACCACCATTCGCATTCTGCTGCCGCTGACGCTGGCGATCCTCGACGGCATGTCTGTCAAAGTGGCGGACGAAGTCTTTATCCTGCCGCTGAACGCCGTGATGGAATCCCTGCAGCCGCGTGAAGAAGATCTGCATCCGCTGGCGGGCGGCGAGCGCGTCCTCGAAGTGCGCGGTGAATACCTGCCGCTGGTGGAACTGTGGAAAGTGTTCGAAGTGGACGGGGCGAAGACAGAGGCCACGCAGGGCATCGTTGTGATCCTGCAAAGCGCGGGCCGTCGCTACGCGCTGCTGGTCGATCAGCTGATTGGTCAGCACCAGGTGGTAGTGAAGAACCTCGAAAGCAACTACCGCAAAGTGCCGGGTATTTCTGCCGCCACCATTCTGGGTGATGGTAGCGTGGCGCTGATCGTCGACGTGTCGGCGCTTCAGGGTTTAAATCGTGAACAACGTGTGGCGTACACAGCCGCCTGATTAAGTAGAAGGTAATAACATGACCGGTATGAGTAATGTAACGAAACTGGCGGGCGAGCCATCAGGGCAGGAATTCCTGGTATTCACTTTAGGCGATGAGGAGTACGGCATCGATATCCTGAAAGTGCAGGAAATCCGTGGTTACGACCAGGTTACCCGCATCGCTAACACGCCTGCTTTTATTAAAGGTGTCACCAACCTGCGTGGCGTCATTGTGCCAATCGTGGACCTGCGCGTGAAGTTCAGCCAGGGCGACGTTGACTACGACGACAACACCGTGGTGATCGTTCTGAATCTGGGGCAGCGCGTGGTAGGTATCGTGGTGGACGGCGTATCTGATGTGCTTTCCCTGACCTCTGACCAAATTCGTCCTGCGCCGGAGTTTGCGGTCACGCTGTCGACCGAATACCTGACCGGCCTGGGCGCGCTCGGCGAGCGTATGCTGATCCTGGTGAACATTGAGAAGTTGCTGAACAGCGATGAGATGGCGCTGCTGGATATCGCCGCGAGTCACGTAGCGTAGGTAAATGCAAAACGGCAACCCAGGTTGCCGTTTTTTGTGTTTGCACCCTCTCCCTGTGGGAGAGGGCTGGGGTGAGGGCATCAGGCCTCACCCTTTTTTTCACCTTACGCTTCCTGCTTTACCAGTTCAGCTTCAGCTTCCCGCGAGCCTTCATTCTGGGACAGCATCGCGGTCGCGATCCCATTCCCCAGCACGTTAATTGCGGAACGGCCCATATCCAGGAAGTGGTCGATCCCCATCAGCAGCAGAATACCCGCCACCGGAATGTTAAAGCTTGGAATGGTTGCTGCCAGCACTACCAGGGATGAACGAGGCACGCCCGCAATCCCTTTCGACGCCAGCATCAGAGTCAGCATCAGCACCGTCACTTCAGAGAAGCTCAGGTGAATGTTGTACGCCTGAGCGATAAACATCGAGGCGAAAGAGCAGTACACCATCGAACCCACCAGGTTGAAGGAGTAGCCAATCGGCAGAACGAAAGAGGCGATGTTGCGCGAGCAGCCAAAGCGCTCCAGCTGCTCCAGCGTTTTCGGGTAGGCGGCTTCAGAGCTGCTGGTGGTAAACGCCACCAGGACCGGGTCTTTCAGCATGCTGACCAGGCGAAACACCTCTTTTTTCAGCACCATGTAGCCCACGGCCAGCAGCACCATGCAGGTGAGAAGAATGGCAACATAGTAGCCGCCAATAAAGGAGGCGTAGTTCAGCAGAATGCCCAGACCCTGCGTGGCAATGACGGATGAAATCGCCGCGAAAATGGCCAGCGGAGCAACGTACATTACGTAACCCGTTACCTTCAGCATGATATGGGAAACCACATCCAGCGCGGCCACCAGCGGCGCGTTGAATTTTTGCCCCAGCGACGCGCCGCCGATGCCGAAGAACATCGAGAACACCACAATCTGCAGGATCTCATTGTTCGACATCGCCCCCGCGATACTGGTCGGAATGGTGTGCGACAGGAACGCTTTCAGCGTCATGCCTCCAACGGCCAGGCCGGTATCTACCGCTTCTGTCGGAACCGTCAGGTTCAGACCGCTTCCCGGATGCTCCAGCGTGACGATGAACAGGCCAACCAGAATTGAGAGTACGGATGAGCTGATAAACCACACCATCGCTTTGCCGCCAACGCGGCCAATGGTGGAAGTTTCGCCCAGCTTCATAATGCCGACGGTGAGCGTGCTGAAGACCAACGGTGCAATGACCATTTTGATTAGACGGAGGAAAATATCGGTCAGAAGGGTAATATTATCCGACCAGGCTGTGATGGCATCCGCAGATGCATACTCATGAATTGCTGCCCCTGAAAGAATACCCGCCAGCATGAATATCACGATGAAGAGTGTGAGTTTGTTTGCACTTGCCACGAAAAAAGACCCTCTATGCGCTTCAGATGTAGCCCGCATCGATACATATAAATTTTTTATTACGATGCGGGAAATTATTCGGCACATAAATTGACGCAAAGTGTAGGGGGATACAACTCCTTTTTAAGTTTTATTAATTTTGTTGTTAATGCGTCGACGATATATTGTGATCGCTGTCACACTTTAATGGATATATTCTGCCCGGATAGAATAAAATTGCCCGCCGAATTAATTTAACTTTCTGTTATTTATAAGAAAATTGAGTCAATAAGACATATGCCTTATGCGTTAAGGGTCAGGTGGTCGAAGCGATATCCGTAAACTAAATTCTCAATAACCCCCTCAGAGGAACGTTAAGCGGGGCTAACATCTTGAACGACAAAAATAAAATGTGGCAAGGGAACGGAGACGTCTTCTGGAGGGTGGTAAATGAAAAGAAAACTTCTTTTGATCTGCGCAGGCACCTTACTGGCTGCGACAACGGCTCAACAGGCGCTGGCCGTCACCAGCAGCGGCACCATCGGTGCAACGCTGACGCTGACAAACGGGTGTCTGATAAACGGCTCGCCCGCACAAAGTGGCATTAACTTCGGTACGCTCGATTTCGGTACCCATCCGGCAACCTTTTCCACGCTTACGACGCAGCTGAGCGGCGCCAGCGGCGGAAACACCTTCACCATTCAATGTACGACCGCCAGCTATACGGTCGCGATCACCGGTAATACCCACTCCACCGCGCCCGGCTCGGTTGTCGGTTCGCCGGGTACGCCTGAACGCTATCTGGTGAATACGGCCAACGCGGCACAGGGCGTGGCCTACAGCCTGTACAGCGTCAGCGGGTTTAATACCGTGATTGCCAATAACGCCGCGCTGCCGATCGCGTCCACGGCAGGCGGGGTGGACAGTTACACCCTGTACGGACGGATTACCGGCGGCGGTAACAGCGTGACGGTCGTCCCGGGGACCTACACCGACACGATTAACGTCAGCGTCACCTACTAGTCCCGAACCGCCATGAAGGCATCTCTCACAGGTCTGCGCAAATGCGCAGAGGGACGCGTGCAGCCTTTTTTCGCGATGATCGTCGGATTGCTCATGATGCCCACGGCGGATGCGGTGACATCCCAGTCCTTTAAGGTCAGCGCGACGATTGTCCCGGGATGCGCGGTGGCCACCGGTAGCGGAGGGCTTCTCGGTACGCTGGATTTTGGCAGCCATAACGGCGTCGAGAGCGCGCCGGTCAGCACCAGCTTTGTGCCAAACGGGGCGTTGTCTATTGCCTGTACGCCAGGCGTGGCGCTGAGCATGAGCATTAATGGCGGTCAAAATTATTCATCCGTTCGTCGCATGAAGCGCGCGAACGGCGTCGATATGGTGCCATACCGGCTCTACAGCAGCAGCTCGCTGGCCGCGAACAGCGAAATTGGCGTCAACCAGGCGATAGCGGTGACCTATACCAACAGCAATAACATCGCGCTGCCGCTTTTTGGCGTGGCGCTACTGACCGGCTTTAGCCCGGCGGGAACCTATTCCGATCAGCTCACCGTGACCTTGTCATGGTAATAAAGGGAGAGTGTTGATGAAGCCATTTTTCAGACCGGTTTGTCTGGCGGGCGCGTTGGGTATGGCGGTTGCTGGCCAGGCGCAGGCGGCTGCCACCATCCTGCTCTGGCCCATCGATCCCTGGCTTGCGGCGGACGCCAACGCCACGGAACTGTGGATCCAGAACCAGGGAAACAGCGCCACGACGATGCAGGTCCGCATCGTGCGCTGGAAGCAGGAGGACGGACACGAGCGCTATACCGCGCAGCAGGACGTGGTCGCCAGCCCGCCCATCGTCACGATTGGCACAGGCAGCAAGCAGCTCATTCGCCTTATCAAACAGGCTACGGTTCCTGCAGGGGTCGAACAGGCCTATCGCATTATCGTCGATGAAATCCCCCAGCCAGATGCCAAAGCTGAACCCGCCATCGGCCTGAAATTGCAGATGCGTTACTCCATCCCTCTGTTCGTATATGGGCAGGGGATCCCGACCATCAAAGAGGGGGCGCATCACGCGCTGGCGGAGACCCAAAACCTGAGCTGGCGGGTGACGCAGGCGGAGGGTAAGCCTGCGCTGGAGGTCAAAAATCGGGGTGATGTCCACGTCAGGCTGAGCCAGGTGGCGCTGGAGCAGGGAGGTCAGAAACGCACGGTGGCGGAGGGATTGCTGGGTTACGTCCTGCCGGGCAGCACCCGCAGCTGGCCTATACCCGCTGGCGTTCGTCAGCCAGAGCGGATGAGCGCGCAGATTAATGCCAGGGACGAACAATGGCAGTCGACGCCCGTCAACTGAAGCCGGCGATGATGATACTGCTATGCGTCAGTTCCGCAACACTGGCCGGGCCCGGCGACGACAGTTTACCGCCGCCTCCCCAGGCACAGGCGATAAATGATGAAGCGGTTTTCCAGCTGGCCATCGTGGTCAATCACTACGACACCGGCCTGGTCGTGCCCGTGACGCAGCGTAAAGGCGCTTTCTTTATCTCCAGCGCCGATTTGCTGCGCGCGGGGCTGCCCCCGGCGCACGTTCCCACCGGCGAAGTAAATCTCTCCTCGCTTGCTCAGGTTCGGGTGGAGTACGACAGCGCCGCGCAGCGCCTGCTGCTAACCGTTCCTCGCGACTGGGTGACGGCCCGCGTGACGCCTTTCAGCGCGCAAGCGGCGCAGGCCAAACCTCACTATGGGCGCGGGGCGCTGCTGAATTACGATCTCTACACCAACCACACGGAACATATCGGCGGCCAGGCGTCGATCTGGCATGAGTTCCGCTACTTCAACGAGAACGGCTCGTTTTCCTCGACCGGTTACGCGCGGGAAAATTTCACCGGTAACCACGGCCAGCAGGAAGGGTATGTCCGCTATGACACGACCCTGCTGTTCACCAACGAAGATGACGCGATGAGCTGGAGCGCCGGGGACGTGATCAGCGATGCCCTGAGCTGGAGCTCCAGCGTGCGAATGGGGGGGATAAGCGTCGGGCGGGATTTCTCCCTGCGTCCTGACCTGGTGACATGGCCGCTGCCCGAGTTCGCGGGGGAAGCCGCGGTACCCACTTCGGTCGATCTCTTTATCAACGGCTATCGCTCCGGTTCAACCCAGCTTCAGCCGGGGCCTTTCACCCTGACCAATCTGCCCTATATCAACGGGGCCGGGGATGCGGTGCTGGTCACGACGGATGCGCTGGGGCGCCAGGTAAGCACCACGCTACCGTTTTACGTCACCAGCGACCTGCTTAAGCAAGGGCTGAGCGACGGCGCCGTGACGCTCGGCAGCCTGCGGCGTAATTACGGTATCAAGAATTTTGACTACGGTCCGGCAGCCGGCAGCGGCTCGTATCGCTACGGAATGACGGACTGGCTAACCCTCGAGGGCCACGCGGAAGGGGCGCAGGAGCTGGCGCTGGGCGGCGCGGGGACGGTGATAAAACTCGGCCAGTTTGGCGTGGTGAATACCTCTTACTCGCAAAGCCGCATGCGCGGTGATGCGGGCGGGCAAATCAACTGGGGTTACCAGTACAGTACCAGCGAGTTTAGCGTCGCCACCCAGCACACGCGTCGCGACCGCGGCTTTGGCAATCTCGCCCTTTACGACCAGCCGACGGTGTATGACGAAAACGATAAGCCCATCGCCAGCTTTAGCCGTAATACGGACCAGTATTCGCTGACCTTCAATCTGGGACGGTACGGCAACATCGGTGCAGCCTGGATCGGCGTGGAAAGTTTTGACAGCCAAAAAACCGAGCTGCTTAATCTCTCCTGGAGCCGCAACCTGTGGGGGGCGAGCAGCATTTATCTGGCCGGCAGCCGGGATCGGCAGCGGGGAGACTGGACGGTCGCGCTGTCGCTGCAGGTGCCGCTGGGGGCGCGCGACAGCGCTGCCGTCACCGTCGAAAACACTCCGGATGCAGGCAGTACCCAGCGCATTAACTACAACCACTCCATGCCTTCTGACGGTGGGTTCAGCTGGAACATGGCGTGGGCCAACCAGTCAAGATCCAGCGATTATCAACAGGGGACGCTGGGCTGGCGCAATAACAATATCGAGCTGCAGGGCGGCGGCTATGGCGAAAGGGATACCATGACCTGGTGGGGCGAGGCGATGGGCGCCGTTGTGCTTATGGACGGCGAGCTGTTCGCGGCGAATAAGATCAACGATGCGTTTGTGGTCATCAGTACCGACGGCCACCCTGACGTGCCCGTCAGCTATGAGAACCAGCCCGTCGGTAAAACCAATAACAACGGCTACCTGCTGGTGAGCGGGGTATCGGCGTATTACCCCGCAAGCTACCGGATTGATACTCTGAATCTGCCGGCGGATACCCGTCTGAAAGAGACCGAACGCCGGATCGCGATTCGGCGTCACAGCGGCTATCTGGTCGATTTCCCGATGGAGCAGGAGCGGGTGGCAAGCGTTATTCTGCATGACGCGCGCGGGAAGGCGTTGCCGGTGGGAAGCCAGGTTCGACGCGCCTCGCGCAGAAATGCGGTGGTGGGGTATGACGGCATCGCCTGGCTGGAAAATCTCAGCGATGTGAACCCGCTGGAGGTGATCGCACCTGACGGGAGGCGCTGTAAGACTACCCTGACCGTGGGGGCCAATCCGGAGCATAAGCTGAAAACCTACGGGCCGCTGATTTGCCGGGAGGCGCCATGACGCGCCTGCTGCTGTTGATCCTGCTGCTGTTTTCCGGCGGCGGCTGGGCGGCGTGTACTGTCAGCACGGTTAATGCGTCGTTTGGCAGCGTCACCTCGTTCGCGCTCAGCGGAACCGGGGAAGTTCAAACCACCGGCACGCTGGTGGTGGCCTGCGATGCCGTGCTGAATCTGCTGACCAGCGACTCGGTAACGCTGACCTACACCGCGGCATCGGTTTCGGGCAGCAGTCGGGCAACGATGAAACGCACGGATAATGCGGCCATCACCGACGTCATCCCCACCCGGCTGTGCGGGTTATCAGGATGCGCGAGCAGCAGCGAGGTACAGATTAGTAAATCGTATACCTGGAGCGGGAATACCCTGCTGGGGTTGCTGGGGTCAAAGCAGTACAACATTCCGCTCTATTTCCGCACCGTCGCCGGGCAAAACGTCACTGCCGGGCCATATCAGGTGCAGTTAACCTTCAGCATTAACTACAGCGTCTGCTCCGTGGGCGCGCTTGGCGTTTGCACAATCAATCAGACGGGAACCGCGACAACCACCATCCTGCTCGATATGACCGTCACCAACGACTGCAGCGCCATGACAACGCCAGATGTGAACTTCAACAGCGCGCCGCTGGTGCAAAGTTTCCCCACCGTCTCGCAGGCGATTGCCGTCACCTGTACCAAAGGAAGTTCGTATACCATCGGCATTAATAACGGCGCCAACGCGCTGAACAACGTGCGGCGGATGGTGAGCGGCAGCAACGCCATGAACTACGACATCTATAAGGAAGCCACCGGTAACCGCTGGGGCGGCAGCGGCAGCGAGCGCTGGTCCAGCGCGGTATCGTCCCAGGTCAGTACCGACGGTTTACTGCGCACCTACAACTACACCGCTAAAGTCCTGACCAATCAGGCCACGCCGCCCGCCGGAACCTACACCGACACGCTGATTGTCGACGTGGCGTTTTAACCCCGCGCTTTTCCCTTTCGCAAATGTAAAGTTCCTGTGGGCTGTGCCGATAACACCGTTAATAAATCTATGAGAAGGTGTTGTATGTTGAACCGTATCCGCGTTGTCACAATGCTCATGATGGTGCTGGTCATTTTCGCACTTCTTCAGCTCATCTCCGGCGGGCTTTTTTTCTCGTCATTAAAACAGAACCAGGACAGCTTCGCGGCCTCGAACGATCTCCGCCTGCAGCAGAGTGAGCTCACGTCGACGTGGGATCTGATGCTGCAAACGCGCATCAACCTGAGCCGCTCGTCCGCGCGCATGATGATGGACCCGAACAATCAGCAGAGCAGCGCGAAAACCGATCTGTTGAAAAATGCCCGTGCCACCCTCGCTGATGCCGCTAAACATTACGACGCCTTTAAAAAGATTACTCCACAGCCTGCAATGGAGCAGGTGAGCCAGAACATTGACGAAAAATACAACGCCTATCATGCCGGTCTGGCAGAGCTGATTCAGTTCCTGGAGAGCGGCAATATGGACGCCTATTTCGCGCAGCCGACGCAGGGGATGCAAAACGCACTCGGCGCGGCGCTGGGGGAATACGCGAAGGCCAGTGGCGATCTCTATCACTCGGCCTTTACGGAAAGCCAGAATGACTACCGCTTTGCGAAATGGCAGATGGCGGTGATGGCGCTGGCGCTGGTCATCGTGCTGGTTGCGGTCTGGTACGGCATTCGCCATATCCTGCTGAACCCTCTCGGCCGCGTCATTGCCCATATTCGTGAAATTGCCGGCGGTGACCTGACCAAAACGCTGACCGTCTCCGGGCGCAATGAGATCACCGAGCTGGCAAACAGCGTTGACCATATGCAGCGTTCGTTAATCGAAACCGTCGCCAACGTGCGCAACGGGTCGGAGGCTATCTATACCGGCACCAGCGAAATTGCGATGGGGAATAACGACCTCTCATCCCGAACCGAGCAGCAGGCTTCCGCCCTGGAAGAGACGGCCGCCAGCATGGAGCAGCTCACCGCGACCGTGAAGCAGAACGCCGATAACGCCCGCCAGGCGTCTCAGCTGGCAGAAAGCGCCTCCGAGACGGCGCAGCGCGGCGGACGCGTGGTGGATGGCGTGGTGAAAACCATGCACGAAATCGCAGACAGCTCGAAGAAAATCGCCGACATCATCAGCGTCATCGACGGCATTGCCTTCCAGACCAACATTCTGGCGCTGAACGCCGCCGTGGAAGCGGCGCGCGCGGGCGAACAGGGGCGCGGGTTTGCCGTGGTGGCCGGGGAAGTACGCAACCTGGCCAGCCGCAGCGCCAACGCGGCAAAAGAGATCAAGTCCCTGATTGAAGATTCCGTCTCCCGCGTGGATACCGGCTCCGTGCTGGTGGAAAGCGCCGGGGAGACCATGAATGACATCGTGAATGCCGTCACACGCGTGACGGACATCATGGGTGAAATCGCCTCTGCGTCCGATGAGCAGAGTCGTGGTATCGACCAGGTTGCCCTGGCGGTATCGGAAATGGATCGCGTGACACAGCAAAACGCCGCGCTGGTGCAGGAGTCCGCTGCGGCGGCCGCTGCTCTGGAAGACCAGGCGAGCCGTCTGAAGATGGCCGTCTCGGCGTTTCGTCTCGCTTCACTCGCTGGAAACTCGGTCACCCCGCAGGCGACGTATCGCGCGCCAGCCGCTGAATCGGCTGCAAACCGTACGCGCACCGCGACGACCGGACAAGATGAAAACTGGGAAACATTTTGACTGACAATTAAACCGCGGCTGCTTGCCGCTTGATGGGAGCGTGGATGTTAAATCGTATTCGTATCTCGACCACACTGTTTTTGATTCTGATCCTTTGCGGTGTGTTGCAGGTTGGCAGTAACGGGTTGTCTTTTTGGGCGTTTCGCGATGGCTATCAGAATTTGCAGGAAGTTGAGGCGAGTAATCAGCAGCGCTCCGCACTGGCACAAACGCGTGCCGTGCTGTTGCAGGCAAGCACTGCGCTGAACAAGGCGGGAACCTTAACCGCGCTGAGTTATCCGCCGGATGACATTAAAGCGCTGATGGCGACCGCGCGCGACAGCCTGAAGCAGGCTGACGCACAGTTTAAAGCCTTTACGGCGCAGGCCGCCGACAGCGAGAAAGAGAAAGCGCTGAAGGCCGCCATGAAGACGAACTTTGAACAGTGGTATAGCGATCTGGACCACCAGGCGACGTGGCTTGAGAACAACCAGCTTTCGGACTTTATGACCGCACCGGTTCAGGCGTCTCAGGCGGCGTTTGACGGCAGCTTTAACGCGTGGCAGCAGGATATTAACCAGTCTGTACAGCGTGCCGGTGACCAGAGCCGTCAAAGCTATCACATGTCGGGCATCATCTTTGCCGTGGTTGTGATTCTGGCAGGGCTGCTGACCGGCGGGGCGCTGCTCTGGTCGCGCAGAATGATCGTGCAGCCGCTGGCGATTATCAGCAGCCACTTCGACAGTATTGCGAAAGGGGACCTGGCGCGTCCGGTGGCGGTGTTCGGCAAGAATGAAATTTCGGCGATCTTTGCCAGCCTGAAGGCGATGCAGGGATCGCTGCGGGAAACGGTGAGCGACGTGCGGCAGGGCAGCTATGCCATGCACACCGGGATCTCTGAGATTGCGGCGGGGAACAACGATCTCTCGTCCCGCACCGAGCAGCAGGCGGCCTCGCTGGCGCAGACGGCGGCCAGCATGGAGCAGTTGACCGCGACGGTAGGCCAGAACGCCGATAACGCGCGTCAGGCGTCTGACCTGTCAAAACAGGCGGCGATGACGGCAAAGAAAGGCGGGGACCAGGCGTCCCATGTCGCCAGCACCATGCAGGAGATTGCCACCAGCTCGCAGAAAATTGGCGACATCATCAGCGTGATTGACGGTATCGCGTTCCAGACCAACATTCTGGCCCTGAATGCCGCCGTGGAAGCGGCGCGAGCCGGGGAGCAGGGGCGTGGATTTGCGGTGGTGGCGGGGGAAGTGCGTAACCTGGCGAGCCGCAGCGCCAACGCGGCGAAAGAAATTAAGGTGCTGATCGAAGAGTCGGTCTCGCGCGTTCAGCAGGGCTCAACGCTGGTGGATACGGCGGCGAAAACCATGCACGAGATCGTCACCTCCGTGACGCGGGTGAACGACATCATGGGCGAGATTGCCTCGGCGTCGGACGAACAGCGCCGCGGCATTGAGCAGGTTGCCCAGGCCGTCAGCCAGATGGATCAGGTGACGCAACAGAACGCCTCGTTAGTTGAGGAAGCGGCAGCGGCAACCGACCAGCTGGCAAGCCAGGCGGATCGTCTGACCGGACTGGTCGCGGTATTTAATGTCAAAGAGCACGTTGAAGCAGTAACAGAAGTCGGGCGGTCGCAGGCCGTGCCAGTTGTATCCTGAATGTAATTAAGAAGGCGCTATGACATCACCAATGCCCCCTGGGCAAACGTCATTATTGTTGCAGATGACACAGCGCCTCGCGCTGTCCGACGCGCATTTTCGTCGGATATGTCAGTTAATCTACCAGCGTGCGGGGATCGTGCTTGCGGATCATAAGCGGGACATGGTCTACAACCGTCTGGTGCGGCGCTTGCGTACGCTGGGGCTGGATGATTTTGGCCGCTATCTGAGCATGCTCGAGGCGAACCAGAACAGCGCAGAGTGGCAGGCTTTTATTAACTCGTTAACCACCAACCTGACGGCGTTTTTCCGTGAAGCTCACCACTTCCCGGTTCTGGCCGAGCACGCCCGCCGTCGCACCGGGGAATATCGCGTATGGAGTGCGGCCGCCTCGACGGGTGAAGAGCCGTACTCCCTGGCGATCACCCTTGCCGACACCCTGGGCATGACGCCCGGACGCTGGAAAGTCTACGCCAGCGATATCGATACCGAGGTGCTGGAGAAGGCGCGTAACGGCGTATATCGCCAGGATGAACTGAAAACGCTGTCGCCGCAGCAGCTGCAGCGTTATTTCATGCGCGGCACGGGCCCGCATGAAGGCCTGGTGCGCGTACGCCAGGAGCTGGCGAACTGCGTCGAATTCGCGCCCGTTAACCTGCTGGATAAGCAGTACAACGTGCCGGGGCCGTTCGACGCCATTTTTTGCCGTAACGTTATGATCTATTTTGATAAAACGACGCAACAGGACATTCTGCGTCGGTTTGTTCCGTTGCTCAAGCCTGACGGTTTACTGTTTGCCGGGCACTCGGAAAACTTCAGCAACCTCGCGCGTGAGTTTAGCCTGCGTGGGCAAACGGTATATGCGCTGAGTAAGGAAAAAGCATGAGTAAAATCAGGGTGTTGTCTGTCGATGATTCAGCGCTGATGCGTCAGATCATGACTGAAATTATCAATAGCCACAGCGACATGGAGATGGTGGCCACTGCGCCCGATCCTCTGGTAGCGCGGGATTTAATTAAAAAATATAACCCCGACGTGCTAACGCTGGATGTCGAGATGCCGCGCATGGATGGCATAGATTTCCTCGAAAAATTAATGCGGCTTCGGCCCATGCCGGTGGTGATGGTCTCCTCCCTGACAGGAAAAGGATCGGAAATCACCCTGCGCGCGCTGGAGCTGGGGGCGGTGGATTTTGTCACCAAACCGCAGCTCGGCATACGCGAAGGGATGCTGGCCTATAGCGAAATGATCGCGGAGAAGATCCGCACCGCGTCGCGTGCGAAGCTTGCTGCCCATACGCCATTGGCCGCGCCTGCGACCCTGAAGGCCGGTCCCTTACTCAGCTCGGAAAAATTGCTCGTTATTGGGGCGTCAACCGGAGGAACAGAGGCAATTCGTCATGTACTCCAGCCATTGCCTCTTTCAAGTCCGGGTATTCTGATCACTCAGCATATGCCGCCAGGCTTTACCCGTTCGTTCGCCGAACGCCTGAACAAGTTGTGCCAGATCAGCGTGAAGGAGGCGGAAGACGGCGAGCGCGTGCTCCCGGGACATGCCTATATCGCCCCGGGCGACAAGCATATGGAGCTGGCGCGCAGCGGCGCTAACTATCAAATCAAAATTCATGACGGACCGCCGGTCAACCGGCACCGTCCGTCGGTGGATGTGCTGTTTCATTCGGTGGCGAAACATGCGGGGCGCAACGCCGTTGGGGTGATCCTGACGGGGATGGGCAACGATGGTGCCGCCGGAATGCTTGCAATGCACCAGGCTGGCGCCTGGACGATTGCGCAGAATGAAGCAAGTTGTGTGGTGTTCGGCATGCCGCGCGAGGCCATCAATATGGGTGGCGTGAGCGAAGTGGTCGATCTTAGCCAGGTAAGCCAGCAGATGCTGGCGAAAATCAGTGCCGGACAGGCAATACGTATTTGACTCAGGAGTATTATTTTATGGCGGATAAAGAGCTTAAGTTTTTGGTTGTGGATGACTTTTCCACCATGCGTCGCATCGTGCGCAACCTGCTGAAAGAGCTGGGTTTCAACAACGTTGAAGAAGCAGAAGACGGCGTTGATGCGCTGAACAAACTGCAGGCTGGCGGGTTTGGTTTTGTTATCTCCGACTGGAACATGCCTAACATGGACGGGTGAATCGCCACGGATAATCTAGACACTTCCTAGCCGTTGATAATACTGGTTTTCA
>JADHEF010000365.1_pt1 | contig 51097 bp, 39 predicted proteins | sample 8952391 | NCBI WGS metagenome assembly JADHEF01 (sample SAMN16124439, study PRJNA663245) | bioreactor sludge metagenome | isolation source: sludge (nitrite) | place: India:Bengaluru | collected 2019-02-28 | reverse complement strand
CGATGCCATCCTGGATGCGGTGTCCGCCGACGATGTCGGCGACTATCCCGACCAGAACGTGGCCGAATCGCTGCAACGCCTGCCCGGCGTCAGCGTTACCCGCGACCAGGGCGAGGGCCGCTATGTCGTGGTGCGCGGGCTGGATGCGGCGCTCAACAGCGTCAGCGTGGACGGCATCGCCATCGGCACGCCGGAAAGCGACAACCGTGCCGCGCCGATGGACGTGATCCCGTCAGAATCCACCGAGCGGCTCAAGGTGGTGAAATCGCCGACCCCGGACATGCCGGGCGATTCGATCGGCGGCGCGATCCTGGTCGAGTCCGCATCCGCGTTCGACCGCGACGGCCGCAGCATCCGCGCCAAGGTCGAGGCCAACCACCAGTCGCTGTCCGGCAAGACCAGCCCGAAGGCCGCGTTCAACTACAGCAACCTCTTCGCCGATGGCACCTTCGGCGTCGCGCTGGGCGTGAATTATCTTGACCGCGAGTTCCAGTCCGACAACGTCGAGGGCGAGTACGACACCTACGCCAAGGGCAGCGACGACCGCGTCGTGACCGAATGGCAGCGCCGCAAGTACGACATCGACCGCACCCGCGTCGGCGCCAACCTCAACCTCGACTGGCGCCCGGATGCGGACAACCGCTATTACCTGCGCACGTTGTTCAGCAGCTTCAAGGATGCCGAGACGCGCCAGCGCGTGGTGTTCGGCCTCGGCGACGGCGCGGTGACCGCGCTCGGCAACGGCGAGTACCGCATCGACGACATCCCGGCCGACGCGATCAGCAAGCGCGTGCGCTGGCGCACCAAGAAGCAGGACACGCTGGCGGCCAGTTTCGGCGGCGAGAACCGGCTTGCCGATGCCGTGCTCGACTATCGCGTGGGCTACACCAAGACCCGCGAGCGGGTGAACGACGAGAAGGAAGCGCGCTTCGAGTACGACGGCGACGATTTGTCCGCGCTGGTCGGCCAGGGCCACGGCATCCCGGATCTCGGCCTGTCCGACAGCGGGTGGGAGAACAATGCCAATTACGCCTTCAAGAACTGGGTGGTGGCGCCCAAGCAGGTCAACGACCACGAATACAGCGCGCAGATCAACGCCCGTTTCGACGGCGAGAACGCCAGCTACAAGTTCGGCCTGCTCGGGCGCTGGCGCGACCGCGACTACAACTCGGACGAGCAGGACCTGCGTTCGGGACCGCCCATCGATCTGGCCGACTGGACCAAGGCCGCGCCCGATCATCGCAACGGCACGCTGGGGCAGGGCATCAGCTCGGCGGCGATGCGCGCGTACTGGGCCGCGCATGGCGGCGAATACACCGCACGCAGCAAGGAGCTGATCGACAACGCGCTGACGATGTACGGCGAGGACTACGTGTCCACCGAGGACATCCTGTCCGCCTACGCGATGGGCACCTGGAACATCGGCGACCTGCGGGTGATCGCCGGCGCGCGCGTCGAGAACACCCAGTTCGACGCCACCGGCAACCGCATCGACGTGGCCGCCAACGGCAAGTCGTACACGCTTGGCCAGGTCAGGGCCAGCCACGACTACACCGACGTGTTGCCGGGTCTGCACCTGCGCTGGAACGGTGGCGAGGACTGGTCGCTGCGATTCTCGGCCAACAAGACGATCTCGCGGCCGGGCTTCGGCGCGATCGCGCCGCACCTGGCGATGAACAACAGCGACAAGGAAGTGGAGATCGGCAATCCGGACCTCAAGCCGTACAAGTCGCTCAACCTCGACGCCTCGTTCGAGAAGTACCTCGGCAAGAGCGGCATCCTGTCGCTGGGGCTGTTCCATAAGTCCATCGACGATTACATCGTCGGCATCGTCATCAACAATGCCCCTGCCTACGGCGGCTACGACGTGAGCACGTCCATCAACGGCGACAAGGCCAAGGTGTACGGCGCCGAGTTCAACTGGCAGCAGTCGCTGGATTTCCTGCCCGAGGGCTGGGACGGCCTGCTGGCCGGCGTCAGCGGCACCTGGCTGCACACCTCGTTCGATCCGGGCCTGGCCGACCGCGAGGGCGAGGACTTCACCTTGCCGCGCGCGTCGAAGAACGTCTACACCGCGTTCGTCGGCTACGAGAAGGGGGCGCTGTCCACGCGCGTGTCCGCGGTGCACCGCAGCGAATATCTGGACGAACTGGGCAAGGCGCATGGCTACGACATCTACGTGGCGCCGAACACGCAGCTGGATTTCAGCCTCGAATACGAACTGGGCAAGCACGTGCAGCTGTATTTCGATGCGTCCAACCTGCTGGACAAGCCGCTGGAGCGCTACCAGGGCAGCCGTTCGTACACCCAGCAGTACGAGGAATACGGCCGTACCTACGCCATCGGCCTGAAGGTGAAGCTGTGATGCGTGGCGGCGTGCGCATCGTCGCGGTACCGGCGCTGCTGGCCGCCGCCTTGCTGGCCGCTTGCGCCGGCAAGGCCGGTGTCGTCAGGACCGACCACGAGCCCGACGAAAGTGGCGCACCGCTGCTGGCCGATGCGAAAACCCCGCACGTGGTGGTGGCCGAGGCCTTCGTCACTGCGGCGATGCCGCAGGACAACCTGGATTCGCCGGCCAGCGGGACCGCGCCGGACGGCAAGCGCTGGGTGATCGTTACCGCCAAGAAGGCCGGCGAGTTGGTGGTTTTCGACGGCGACAGCGGCCAGCGCCTGCGCAGCGTGGGCGGCAAGGGCACGGCCCCCGGCCAGCTCGATCGTCCCAACGGCATCAGCGTGGTCGGCGATCTGCTGCTGGTGGTGGAACGCGACAACCATCGCGTGCAATTGTTTTCGCTGCCGGATTTCGCGCCGCTGCTGGTGTTCGGCATGGACGAACTGAGCAAGCCCTACGGCTTGTGGGCCCGAGACAAGGGCGACGCCATCGAGGTCATCGTAAGCGACAACTACATGCGGGGGGCTGACGGGAAAGCCGTGCCGGCACTGGCCGAGCTGGACCATCGTTTCCGTCGCTACCGGCTTGCGCGCGAGGGCGGCGCGTGGAAGGCGACGCTGCTGCAGACCTTCGGCGACGTCACGCCGGCCGGGGCGATCCGCAGCGCCGAGTCGGTGTTCGCCGATCCGGCGAACGACCGGCTGATGCTGGCCGAGGAGGACACCGCAGTCGGCACGCGCCTGCGCGAGTACGGGCTGGCCGATGGCAAATATCGCGGTCGCGACGTCGGCGCCGGCCTGTACAAGGCGCAGGCCGAAGGCATCGCGCTGATGGCGTGCAAGGACGGCGGCGGTTACTGGATCGGCACGGACCAGTTCAAGGACCGCAGCCTGTTCCACGTGTTCGACCGGCGCACGCTGGCGCCGGTCGGCGAGTTTGCCGGCCGGCTCACGGCCAACACCGACGGCGTGTGGCTGGATGCGCATGGTGACGGACGTTTCCCGCGCGGCGTGATGTACGCGTTGCACGACGACCAGGCCGTGGCCGCGTTCGACTGGCGCGACATCGCGGCCGCGTTGAAGCTGAAGGCGTGCGCCGAGTGACGGTGCACATGCGCAGCCTCTGGTGGACGGCCTTGCTGATGGCCGGCATGGGCAGTGCGCTGGCGGCCGAGCCGAACACGCAGGTGCCGGCCGGCAGCCGGCATTACGCGGCCAGCGGTTTCCCGGACCGCATCGTCGCCTCGCCGGCACAGGACGCGGCGCATGGTTTCGCGGTGATGTGGCGCACCGATGCGGGCGTCAACAGGCCTGCGCTGGAGCTGGTGGTGGCCGGCGATTCACCCGACATGGGCACGCCGCGCGTGCTGTCGGCGAGCACGGCCGCGTTGTCCGGCGAGAACGGCACGTCCCATCACCACCGCGTCGATGTCGACGGCCTGCAGCCGGACACGCTGTATGCCTATCGCGTGCAGGGCCGGAACACATGGGGGCCGTGGATCCAGTTCCGCACCGCGGCGGCGGCCGGCACGCCGCTCACGCTGCTGTATTTCGGCGACACGCAGAACAAGAACCTGAGCCTGGTGTCGCGGGTGGTCCGGCAGGCGTGGCGCAGCACGCCGGACGCCCGGCTGGCCTTGTTTGCCGGCGATCTGGTCAGCGGCAAGGATGGCGTGGACGACAGCGAGTGGGGCGAGTGGTTCGAGGCCGGGCGCTGGCTGCTGCAGGGCACGGCGGTGGCGCCGGCGCCGGGCAACCACGAGTACCACGAAGAGCACGAGGACACGCCGCAGGCGCGCCGCGTGCTCGGCGGGCACTGGCCGGTGACGTTCGCATTGCCGAAGAACGGCCCGGCCGCAGCCGCGCAGACCGCCTACTGGTTCGACTGTCAGGGCGTGCGCATCGCGGTGATCGACGGCACGTCGGTGCTTGGCCTGGGCACCGGCGCGGCGCAGGCGGCATGGCTGGACAAGGTGCTTGCCGACAACCCGCACCCGTGGTCGATCGTGCTGATCCACCAGCCGTTCTATTCGCCGCGCGCCGAACGCGACAACGAGAAGTTGGTGCAGCAGGTGTTGCCGGTGATCCGCCGGCACAAGGTCGACCTGGTGCTGCAAGGCCACGACCACACCTATGGCCGTCGCGGCGATGCCGACCACACGCCCACGCCGGTGTTCATCGTATCGGTGGCCGGGCCCACGCAGTACCGGCTGTCGGACTACGCACGCACGACGATGAAGCCGACCGGCGAGGACACCCAGCTGTACCAGGTGTTGAAGATCGATCCGCAGCGCCTGTCCTACCAATCGCGCACCGCAACCGGCCGGCTGTACGACGCGTTCGACCTGCTGCGCGACGCCGGTGGCGGCAAGCGCCTGGTCGAGCGCACTGACGGCCGCATCGCGCCGCGCGACTGCGCCCGCCCGCTGTCGCCGAAGGGGCGCGAGGACCGTTGCTGGGAGTAGTGCGCCGCTTTGCGGGCGGTGGACGTCCACCCGCAGGTATGCGAGTGGACCAGGGCCGCCGGGGGCACGCCGCCGCGAGGGTGGGGCGTCGGAAACGGCCGCTCGCGGCGGATGCTCATGCGCTCCCGGAACCGTTGCTGCACAAGCGAGCTCGGATCACATCGCGTCGAGATTGAAGTCCCTTCCACATCCCGCGCAGCGACGACCGCTGCGCCGTCCTGCATCGAGGAGAGCCCATGATCCGTTCCTTCCTGCCGCGCGCCGCAGTGTCGGCGCTGCTGCTTGCCTGCGCAGGCGCCACCGCCGGCGAGTTCGTGCGGAATCCACTGCTGGCCGCGCAGCCGAAGAATGCGCCGGCCGAGGCCAACCTGGCGGTGGAGATTCCCGCCGGCAGCTTCACCAAGTACGAGACCAACGAGGACGGGCTGGTCTTCGTCGATCGCTTCCAATCGATGCCGGTCGCGTACCCGGCCAACTACGGCTCGATGCCGAGCACGCTGGCCGGCGATGGCGATCCGCTCGACGCGCTGGTGCTGACCCGCGAGCCGCTGCATCCGGGCGTGCTGATCAGCTTCCGCCCGATCGGCGTGCTGCGCATGGTGGACAAGGGCGAGCAAGACGAGAAGATCCTCGGCGTACCGACCGACAAGGTCGATCCGACCTACGCCAACATCCGCGACCTGGCCGACCTGCCGGAGATCGAGCGCCAGCGCATCGAGGCGTTCTTCCGCATCTACAAGGACCTGCCGGCAGGGCGCAACACGGTCGAGCTGCACGGCTGGGGCAATGCCGTCGAAGCCCGGCGGATCATCGCCGAAGCCATGGCGCGCCACGTGGCGGCCCGACCGGCCGGGAAACCTTGACGGCAGAGCGGGCAGCGCGTGGGGTAAAGTCGCGCTGCGTCCGGCAGACCGCCGGGCCCGGCCCGCCGCGAGGAGGCAGGAATGGATATCCGCATGAAGATCGCCACGTTGGCGTTCGCGCTGGCCGTCATCGCGCCGTCCGCATGGGCGCAATCGTCCAGAGCCGCGATGGTCGAGGAGGAGGTGAACCCGGCCGAAGTGGTGATGCGCAACGGCCAGCCCTGGTATTACGGGCGCAACGGCTACGAGCGCCTGAGCAGCCGCCGGCAGGGGGACGAGACGGTGTATTTCCACAAGGTCCCGGCCTACGACCCGGAAACCGGCCATGCGCAAAGCGATGACCGCCCGCCGGAACCGGCCCGCGTGACGCGCCATTTTGCATCGCCTGCCTCGGTGTCCGGCTATCGCGGCGGCGAACCGGTGAAGTATTACGGCAACGGCTTGTACGGGCCGGATTATTTCCGCAGCCAGTACAACCGCGACGCGCGGCAGATCCACTCGGGGCCGGGTTATTACGAAAGCTGCAGCCGTTACGACGGTTGCCGGGGCGTGCGCGCGATTCCCTACGGCTATGGCCCGTATGTGCCGGTGGTGGTGCCGGTGCCGGCATCGGACGACTGAGCCGGAAGCGTTGTAGTACGCCACACCAAAAGGCCGCCTCCGAGGCGGCCTTTCCCATGGTGCCAGGGGAGCCTTTGCGCCGGTTCGGGTTCAGGCGGCGATCTGTTGGCGCGGGCCTTCGCGCAGGGCGCGGCCGACCAGGCCGACCAGCAAGTCCAGCTCCTCGTCGTCGATGGCGAAATGCGGCGTGAAACGCAGCGAGTTGGCGCCGCCGTGAATCACGTTCAGGCCGTGCCGGCGCAACCATTCCTCGACGGAACCGGCGCCATAGCACTTGAACTGCGGGGCCAGCTCGCACGAGAACAGCAGGCCGGTACCCTGCACCTTGGTGATCAGCCCGCCCAGCTCGGCCTTCAAAGCTTCGAGCTTGCGCACGGCCGCGGCGCCTTGCGTGCGGATGTTGGCGCGCAGTTCGGGCGTCATCAGCGCCAGCGCGGCACAGGCCACGTCCAGCCCGCGCGGGTTGGTGGTCATGGTGTTGCCGTAGATGCCGGTGCGATACAGGGCGGCGGCACGCTCGCCCAGGGCGAGCACCGACATCGGGAACTGCGCGGCGTTGAGCGCCTTGGAGTAGGTCTCCATGTCCGGCGCTTCCTGGCCTTCGAAGCCGGGGTAGTCGACGATGGACAGCACGCCCTGTGCACGCAGGCCGGCCTGGATGGAATCGACCAGGAACAGGCTGCCGTGTTCGCGACTCAGCCGTCGCGCGGCGGCGTAGAAGGCCACCGGCACCGAACGGCCCGGGTCGCCTTCACCCATCACCGGCTCCAGGAACACCGCCTCGATGTGCCAGCCTTGGGTTTCCGCATCGGCGAAGGCGCGTTCGAGCGCGGCCACGTCGTAGGGCGGGATGGCGATCAGCGAGTCGTCGTTGCGGTAGCTGGCCAGATGCTTCTGGTAGTCCTTGCGCGAGGAGTCGGAGAAACGCGCCGCCGGTTCGGTACGGCCGTGGAAGCTGCCCTTGACCACCACGCGCTTGATCGTGCGACCGGCATGCGGTGCGCCCGGCTCGGTCATCAGCTTGCTGTTGATGTCGGCGAAACGCCCGGCCAGGCCGGCGGCTTCCGAGCCGGAATTCAGGCACATGAATTTCGCATACGGGCAGCCTTCGCCGCCGCGGCTGTGGCCGATCTCGGCGCGCAGCGCCCGGTCGAAGCGGTACTGCGACAGGCTGGGCGTCATGATGTTGGCCATCGCCTGTGGCTTGGCCAGCGCGGCCAGCACGGTGTCCGGCGTGTGTCCGGCACCGAGCATGCCGTAGCCGCCGGCATCGTGCAGCACCGCGCCCTTGAGCGTGACGATCCATGGCCCGCGCGCAGTCAGTGCCACGTAGGGCTGCACGCAGTCGGCCGGGTAGAAGTTGACGAAGCCGACCTGCATCGCGTGCACCTGCTCGGCCTCGTCGCGGTCGAGCAGCTCGGCGAAGTCGTCCTTGATGCGCGCGTATTCGGCGGCGGCGGCCTCGATGGCCTGGCCGAGTGCGGGGTGCGTGGCGGCCAGCCGTTGCACGGTGGCATCGTCCAGACCGTCGGTCAGGCGCGTGCCGGCATGGGCGCGCAGCGGGGCAAGCGGGGCGAGAAGGGACATGCGGTTCTCCGTGAACAATGGATGACCACTTTCATTATCGGGATGGCTTCGTCGGATGACAGCTTCGGTTTAGGCGGAAATCGGGTTAATTTCGTCACAACGCCGAATGATTCTGACGATATGAAGCTCACCGCTGCCGAACAGGCCCTGCTCTCGCTGTTACGCGAGGATGCCCGTGCTTCCACCGCGCAGATCGCGCGCCGGCTGGGCTTGTCGCGTACCACGGTGCAGAGCCGGATCGAAAAGCTGGAACAGCGCGGCGTGATCAGCGGCTACACCGTGCGCGTGCACGACGAGGTGGAACAAGCCCTGATCCGTGCGCACATCATGATCACCGTGCTGCCGCGGCACGCGCCGGCCGTGGTCAAGGCCCTGCAGGCATTGCCGCAGGTGCGCAGCCTGCATTCGGTCAGCGGCCCGCACGATCTGGTGGCGATCGGCGCGGCGCCGACGGTGGGCGAGATCGACGTGCTGACCGACCGCATCGGCGGCATCGACGGGGTGGAGCGCACCACCAGCTCGATCATCCTGTCCACCAAGTTCGAGCGCTGAGGCGAGCGGCACCTGCCCCGTCGCGCAAGCGTCTGCCCGCGCGCACCCGCGCAAGCGGCCAGGGCGGGTTCGGGCGCGGCAGTGACGGGGCGCACCCGGACATCCGGTGCATGCCCGGTGGCCGGCGCTCCCCGGGCGCCTACAATGGCCGGCTCTGCATCGCCGACCCGCCGTCTTGAAGAAGTCCGATTTCCACTACGACCTGCCCGAAGAACTGATTGCCCAGGCGCCGCTGCCCGAGCGCTCGGCCAGCCGCTTGCTGGTGGTGCCGCCGGCGCCGGCCGCGTTCGCCGACCGCCATGTGCGTGATCTGCCCGAGTACCTGCAGCCGGGCGACCTGCTGGTGTTCAACGACACCCGGGTGATCCCGGCGCGCCTGTTCGGGCAGAAGGAAAGCGGCGGCAGGGTGGAAATCCTGATCGAGCGGCTGCTGCCGGACAACGGCGCACGCGCGCAGATCGGCGCGAGCAAGTCGCCCAAGCCGGGCACCCGCATCGTGCTCGATGCCGGCGGGCAGGCCGAGGTGCTGGGCCGCGACGGCGAGTTCTACGTGCTGCGCTTCGACGTGGGCCGTGCGCTGGAGGACTGGCTGGTGCATGCCGGCCGGCTGCCGTTGCCGCCATACATCCATCGCGATCCGGGCGCCGGCGACATCGAGCGTTACCAGACCGTGTTCGCGCGCGAGCCGGGTGCGGTGGCCGCACCCACCGCCGGCCTGCATTTCGATGAAGGCCTGCTGGCGGCCCTGCATGCCAAGGGCATCGAAACCGGCCACGTCACCCTGCATGTCGGTGCAGGCACCTTCCAGCCGATGCGCGTGGACGACATCAGCGAGCACCACATGCACAGCGAGTGGTGTCGGGTGGAAGCCGGGCTGGTGGAGCGTATTCACGCCGCGCGCGCGCGCGGCAATCGCGTGGTCGCCGTCGGCACCACGGTGGCGCGTTCGCTGGAAACCGCCGCGCGCGGCGGCACGCTCGCACCGTTTGCCGGCGAGACCGACATCTTCATCTTTCCGGGTTACCGCTTCGTCGCGATCGACGCGCTGTTCACCAACTTCCACCTGCCCGAAAGCACGCTGATGATGTTGGTGTCCGCTTTCGCCGGGAAAGACCGCATCTTCGAGGCCTACCGCCACGCCGTGGCCGAGCGCTACCGCTTCTTCAGCTATGGCGATGCGATGCTGCTGTATCCGCAGGCGGTGGCCGGCGCCTGAAGCCGTTTCGGCCGGATTGCCGCGGCCCGATTCGAGGGCAGCGATGCGCGGTCCGGCGGCCTTCGAACGCCGCGAAAATCACTGCAAGCGCGGCGCTGCCAAGGTGCGCCGCCGCGTGGGCATGTCGATCCGTGCCGACCATGCCCGGGACGCGGTGCGGCACGGCGGTGCGGCCTCGACCGGCCGCCATTGCCGCGAAGTGGCGTGACGGCCGGAGGCGGCATCAGCCGGGCATCCATTGCGAAAGCCAGAACCGCGCATGCTGCTCGTCGAGCATCCAGTCGCGTTGAACGGCTGCGCGCAACGCATCGCCGGCCTTGGCCGCCGCATCCAGATCGTTCACGTGCATGCGGATGGCATCCACCCAATCCCTGAAGCGCGGCTTGACCCGTGTGACCGGCAGGTCGCCCTGATAGGGACGCACGTCGCTGCACACCACGGGGAAGCCGCAGGCGCCGTATTCGAGCAGGCGCAGGTTGCTCTTGCACTGGTTGAAGGTGTTGTCTTCGAGCGGGGCCAACGCAAGATCGAGGTTCAGGCTGGCCAGGCGCTTGGGATAGTCGCCAATGGCGACCGGCGGCACGATCTCGTGGACGAAGGGCTTGAGCTTGTCCGGACACATGCCGAAGAACACCCATTCCACCTCGTCGGAAAGCGCTTGGACGACATCGGCAATCAGTTCCAGGTCGCCGCGATGGCCGGCCGCGCCGCCCCAGCCGACGCGCGGCTTGCGCCCGGCCCTGCGTTCGGTGCGCACGTCGGCCCACCAGTGCAGCGGCAGGTGGTTTTCCACCACGCGGATGTCCGGATGCATGCCGTCCAGCATCTCGGCCAGTGCCGGGGTCGAGACCACGAACCTGTCCACCAGCGTCAGTGATTTGCGCATGGTCTTCAGGATGTCCTTGGGCAGCGAGCCGTGGTGTGCGCTCTTGCGCGGGATCTGGGGCAGATAATCGTCCAGCTCGGCGACCTTGAAGCAGCCATTGAATCGCGCGATCCGTTGCTGCTGCCCGATCTGCGATTCGTTCATCTGACGCTGGAGCACCAGCGTGTCCGGGGAAGCCCTTTCCATCTCGACGGGCGAGAGATAGCGATGGCAGACATCGGCCGTGGCCAGCCCGAAATCGCGCATGGCCGAGGCGGGCTGGATGATCCGGTAATGGCCGCAGCCGGCCTGGTCGGCCGCAAAGGCGACGGCGACCGGCAGCGGGCGCCAGGTCAGCGGATTCCATGCCAAGGGCGGATGGGTTTCCACCTGGAAGGCCGGGCCGTTCAAGGTCAGGTTGTCGTTGTAGGCCGGGTCATGGGCGGCAACGGGCAGCCATTTGTCGTAGAAGGCGTCCTGTTCTCCGAGGAAGCGCACGGCCTTCTTCTCCAGTACCGCCTTGTCTTCCCGAGCCTGGCTGACGCTGCCCTCGTGCAGGAGCACGGCATGCGGCGTCCACACCACCAGATAACCCGCGGCGCGGACTTTCAGGCACAGGTCGACGTCGTTGTAGGACACCCTGAAGGCCTCTTCGTCGAGGCCGCCGACTTCTTCGTACAGCGACTTGCGCACCATCAGGCACGCGCCCGTGACGGCGCTGTAGTCCTGATCCACCTGCAGGCGGTACATGTAGCCGGGAGCATCCGGCGACTCGCCGATGAAAGGATGCTCGGCCGGGCCGCGCAATCCGAGGACGACGCCCGCATGCTGGACCCTGCCATCCGGATACAGCAGCTTCGCACCGACGGCACCGACCTCGGGGCGCTGGGCGTGATTGAGCATCGCATCGAGCCAGTCTTCGCGAAGGATGGCCGTGTCGTTGTTGAGCAGCACCAGATAGTCGCCGCGCGCATGCTGCGCGGCCAGATTGTTCATCGCCGAATAGTTGAACGGTTGCGGATAACGGATCACCCGCAATTGCGGGTTGCCCATCGCCTCCAGCCCGTCCAGCCATGTGCAGGCGTCTTCTTCGGTGCTGCCGTTGTCGACGATCAGCACCTCGTAGTTTTTGTATGCGGTCTTTTCGATCAGCGTGTCGATGCAGCGCAGCAGCAGGCGGAACTGGTTTTTGGTCGGGATGATGATCGAGACGCCCGGCGTGGCCCGGTGCCCGTAGTGAACGCGGTAGCAGCCTGGCAGCGTGGGCTCGACGCGGGCCTCTTCGTAGCCGCGATGGCGCAGATGGCGAAGGATCGACTCCTGCTCGGACGGCTTGCTGGCAATCTGCTGCTGTGGCGTTATCAGCAGCGGCTCGTGGACATGGCCGAGGCCTTCGATGCCGCCGGCATCGATCAGGCGCAGCAACAGGTCGAATTCGGCCGCATCGGCACAAGCCGGGTCGAAACCGCCCGCATCGAGGAAGGCTTCGCGCCGGAACAGCCAATGCTGCGCCATGCCCGACGGCATCGACAGCAGCAGGTCAAGGTTGAAGTCCGGACGCAGCAGCGCGGACAGGTTGCCCTCGTCGTCACGCATCAATTCGTCGGCAGACAGTGCACGCAGGCCGGGTGCATCTAGCAGATGCAGGATGGCGCACATCAGCCCGCTGGCGGTAAACGTGCTGCCCGCCGCGACGACGAGGAACCAGTCGAAATCCTGCGTCGCGGCCAGCGATGAAATGGCCGCGCAGCGGCTGCCGTCGTCGCCGGCTTCGACGTAATGGGGTGTCCCGTATTCGGGTGCTCCGATCGATGCCGTGACGTTCTTGCCGAGCACGAATATCTTGCAAGGCACTCGTGACGTCGCCGTCGTCAGGCTGTCCAGCGTGGCCGCCATCGCGGCGCTTCCGGCATCAGAAACCTCCGGCATCAGCACGAATACCGCCAGCGATGGCAGCGCGGCGTCCGCAAGCCGGGCATCGATCAGGCGCGATTGCGTCGCAACGGGAACGCGTGCGGCAAGCCAGTCGTCGAGAGTCAGGGTCGGATTCTGTCCGTGCAGCACAAGTTGCAGGCGCTTGCCCAGGTCGATCACCTGCACGTTTTGCGCGCCTTCGAGCGGATAGGTCCGCACGAGGTTGTTTTTCTTGTCCCGATACAGCGGCCAACTGCGGATGCATCGGCGGAAATGCTCGATGAAATCCTTGCCGATGGAGGGGGACAGGTCGCCTGCATGGCTGGTCTGCTCCTCGGATTTGCGGAATTTGGCATGGGTTCCGCGCATCAATGCCATGTCGCCGCTGCGCATCAGGTTGACGTACATCGTCACGTCCCCGAAGTACTGCACCGGCTTGCCGGCCAGCGACATCGGCGTTTCACCCAAGGCCAGCAGCAGGGCACGACGGGTCATCACGGCACTGGGTTCGCCGATGAAGTTGATCGACCAGTCGGCGAGGAACGAAGTCAGGTCGTCGGCGATGACGCGCACGTCTTCCGGGAACGGACTGGCCAGCGTGGCCGAGCGCGGGATCTCCACTCCGTCGGCGTCGATGACTTGCCTGCGTGCGACCGCCAGTGCCACTTCGGGGTGACGGTCCAGCACGTCGGCCATGGCGCCAAGGCAGCCGGGCAGAAGCACGTCGTCGTCGTAGAGGAATTTGATGTACTTGCCGCGTGCGCGCCGAGCGCACTCGCCGACGTTGGCATCTTCGCCGAGCGATTTCGGATTCCTGAAATAGCGCACGACCGGGCCGCCGTCCGTGGCGGCAAGATACGGAGCGACCACGTCGGCCACGGCGCCGTCGGGGCAGTCGTCGCAGATCACGATTTCGTAGTCTTCGAAATCCTGCTCGACGGCGCTGCGCAGGGCCTCGTCGAGAAACCGCGCCTTGTAGGCCGGGATCACGATGCTGACACGGCAAGCATCCGGCGAGGCAGTATCAGCGTGCGGCGATATTTCCGCGCTGGTGCTTTCCTGATCGGAGGCTGATGCCGCATCCATGCCGGCTGCGGATTTCCTGCCAATGTAGAGGACTGATCGTGGAGTGATGCCGTGCTCCCTGAACGTCGTGTCTCCGAAGAATTGCTGGTCCAATGCCTCGATGCGGAATCCGCCGGCCTCCAAGCGTGCTATGAAATCCTTTTTTGAATACATGCGGACGTGATCATCTTGTCCAAAGCGGCGCTGTCGCTCCTGGATGCGGTGTTCTTCAGGATCTTCGTCCGTGGCGTCCAGCGAGAGTGCTATCGGTGCCATCAGGATCGCGCGGCCGCCTGGAGCCAGAATGCGGAACAGCTCCCGGATTGCGGCAGCATCATCGGGAACATGCTCCAGTACATGGGAGCACACGATCAGATCGAATGCGCCATCGGCATAGATCCGCATGTCAGTGATGTCGACTTTGTCGTCCGCCAAGGGGGAAACAAGGTCTGCGGAGCGGTAGACGGCATCAGGCAGGCTGCGCAGCCGTTTCGACAATGACGGTGCCGGGGCGATGTCAAGCAGACGCATTGGCTTGCCCGCACCGGATTGGCGATATGTCCTGTCGAGCCACAGCGAATACAGACGGTCACGATCCGAGGAATAACAGTGCGGGCATAGATACTCTGCAACGTTGAGGGTTTCGAAGTCATCGATTGCATAAGGCGAGCCGACCCGGTTGCCGATCTCGAGGTACTGGGAGGGTAGCGGGTAAAACGCCGAAAATTGGCTATGGCAGACGCTGCAGGAACGCATGAATTCGGATCTCGTAGAAGGGCTGTGCCGTAATTGATCAATCAAGCCGTGGGCGTCTGATGGATGATGCGTGCGGGATTGCCAAAGACCGTGGCGCCGGGCGGAACATCCTTCACGACGACCGCACCGGCGCCGACCACGGCACCCGCGCCGACGTGGATGCGGGGCAACACGCGTGCGCCTGGATGGACGGTGGACAGGTCGCCCAGGGTGACATTGCCGCCGATGAAGGCCTGGGCACCGATGCTGCAGCCTTCGCCTATGGACACGTCATGGCCGATGCAGGCAAATCCGTGGATCAGCACGTGGTCGGCGATCCGCACGTTGCTGGAAATGCTGCAGATACCAAGGGCGATCAGGCCGGAGTCGGTGGGCAATGGTTCGTTGTGGATGACCCTGCGCGAGATGAAGCTCCACAGTTTCCCGCCGCGTGCGAGCAGCGAGCGGGCGACGGCGCGACGGCCTGCCCCATCGCCGATGGCGACGAGGTAATCGGCATCGGCGATGACGGAATGGGTATCGATCCGGTCGATGATGTCGCGGCCGGAGTGGAGATCGTCGATGAAGCCCCGCAACGTCTTTCCCGGGCATTCCTCGCCAATCCAGGCAGCCATCTCCCGCCCGAATCCGCCGGCGCCGGCAATCACGAGCGGGCGCACCGACTCAGTAGACACTCCGGCCTCCGTCGATCACCAGGTTCTGGCCCGTCACGAATGACGACGCATCGGAAAGAAGGTATGCAATGGATTTGGCCACTTCATCCGGGGCGGCGAAGCGCTCGCCCAGTGGATAGCGCTTCATCTCGATGGTTCGCGCATCCTCGCTGAGCTGGGAGACGCCATCCACGAGCGGCGTATTGACCATGCCCGGCGAAATGCAATTGACGCGAATGCCCTTGTGCCCGAATTCGAGCGCCAGCACCCGGGCGATGCCGACCAGCGCAGCCTTGCTTGCCGCATAGGCTGCGCATCCCTTGATGCCGATGGTCGTTCCGGCAATGGAGGAAACGAAAACCACCGAGGCGCCTTCGGCAAGCTTGTTGGCACGATAGAGCTCCGATACCAGCAGGAGCGGAGCTGTCTGATTGATCTCGATGATCTTCCGGTATTTTTCAAGCGAAAAGAATTTCACCGGGTTGTTGATGACGATGCCGTGGCTCAGGACCACGCCGCGCAGGACGGGAAGCGTCCCGACCATTCCGCGATATGACTCCATATCGGTCAGGTCGAATCGCAGGCGCTGCAGTCGCCCGGTGCCGTCATCGGGGCAGGCCTCGTCCAGGCGCGAGAAGTCCCGGCCCAATGCCACAACCCCGGCGTTGTTGGCATGGAGATGGCGGGTCGTGGCCAGCCCGATGCCGGAGGTTGCCCCGGTCACCAGCACGGGATGTTCATTCGGAAGCATGCATGGCCTCCCTGTAGCGGGCATGGAAGTGGGCGATGCGGGGCTCCATTCCCGGCTGGATCTGATGTCCGGCATGCGAGCGCTCCACGCCGGCTTGGGACAGACCCAGAAGTTCGAGGTCCTCGGCCAGGACTTTTTCCGTGAATTCGATGGATCGCGATTTGACGAAATCGCGCACCCCTTGGGATTGCCGCATCAACAACGGGGTTTCATGGAGCTGGTAATGCAGCACCGTCCGATCGGGGCGATCGGGAATGAAATGGGCGACGTATGCGACGAGGCCCGACGTGAGCGACACGAACAAGTTCGGGAAAACATAGGCATGGGCATAGTGATCCGTCGCTTGCGGGATCAGCCGATTCATGCGGGCGCTGTCGGGACCGGGGGCGACATGCGCGAACGACCAGGAGTGGCGCCCGTGGCTTGACCACTCGAAAGGCGTGGTCGAGCTGATGCCCATCGGCACGAAGGACTGCGGGTGCACGAATGAAATGTGGTATTGCTCGACGACGTTTTCCACCAGCAGTTTCCAGTTGGCCGGGTGTTCCAGCGACGCCTCGTGGAATGGGGGGGGCAGCCTGTCGTGGCCGATGGCGGTGAGGGCATGCCGGATCGCATCCTCGTCTTCCGGGGGACGGGCGCCGGAAAAGATCAGGCCATCCGCATCCCATGCATGCAGCCTGGGAAGGGTGCAGCGATGCAGATTGTCGCGGGCATCCGTGGCGGTTTTCCGGAGCGCACCGTCCGCGTCGTACATCCAGCCGTGATAACGGCAACGCATGGGGCCTTGCCCATGGCCGGGCGGGTCGATCAGCGAGCCACGGTGAAGGCAGATGTTCTCGAATGCGGCAAGTCCGTCGCCGGTGTTGCGGACGGAAACCGCCCGGCCTCCCAGCAGGCAGGAAACATATGCATGCCTGGCCACAAGCTTGTCGGCCGTGGCCACGAACATGCCCGGCTGGAAAATGCGTTCCAGCTCCTGCTGGAATGTCGCGGGCGCGGCATAGGCTTCATGCGCGATAGGTTTCATCGGTCTCCACCCACTCGAATCGCGTCCCGGGTGCAAGGGTGAGCGTTGCCGTGCCCCAAGACAGCCCTACACCGAATCCGCACAGCACCGTTTTGGCTGGAAATTCCCACGCACCTGCGGTTGCGCACAACGTCAGCGGGACGGAGGCCGAACTCGTGTTGCCGTATTGCTCCAATGTCGAAGGTGCCTTTTCTGCCGGGTAGCCGACCTTCTTGCGGATGGTCTCGTTGATCATCCGGTTGGACTGGTGAAGCACCACGTGATCGATGTCGTCGATGTGCCAGCCGGCGGCATCCAGTGCGGAGCGGATGGATTTCGGGGCTTGGGATATCGCGAAGCCGAAGACATCCGTTCCCCGCATGCGCAGGTAGGGATCCGCGCATTCCGGATTGCGTGAGGCCGCTCCGCCACCGGGGATGATGATCACGTCCCCGCCGCTGCCGTCGGAATGCAGATCGAAATGCATGGGATCGGCCGATTCATCCACCTCGATCGCAGTGGCCGAGCCGGCGTCGCCGAACAGGGGCCAAGTGGACCGGTCCTCGTATTGGCAGGTACGGCTGGATACGTCCCCGGCAAGAATCAATGCCCGTTTCAGGCCTGCGGTTTGCAGGATGGACGACCCGATCAGCAGTGCATACGGGTAGCACGAACATCCGAGATTCACGTCGAATGCAAGGGTCGAAGTGGGCAGGCCGAGACGATGCTGCAACAGAATCGCGGTGGCGGGAGTCGGATAGTCGGGGGTCTGCGTGACGAGGATGAGCAAGTCGACGGAATCGCGTTCCCAGCCCAGCGAGGCCAGCAGCTTGTCCGCGGCATGTCCGCACAGATCGCTCGTGCATTGCCCCGGTTCGACGATGCGCCGTTCGCTGATGCCGGTGGTGGCAGCAAAGCGTTCGCGCTCGTTTTCGGTGAGCACCTCGTAGTCTTGCGTGCGCGATGCACGCCGCGGAACGGCCGCAGCGATTCCCCTGATCGAGATGCCTTCGACGGCCTTCATTTCCCGCTCCGTTCCTTGATGAGTGTCCACAGGTCGGCGATGCGGCGGCTGCCGACCAGATCATCTCCCGACAGGGTGACGCCATGGGCTTCGTCGGTCATCGCGATCACGTTCAGGGCCGAGAGCGAGTCCCATATTTCCAGTTCCTTGAACTCGGTGTCGGCGGTGATCGAGCCCGGATCGATCTCGATGGCGTTGGCAAATTCGGTGATGAACTCCTGGAGTTCCATGCATGCATCCTCTTGGGTGGGCGGTGGTCAGTGCGGATTCCGGATGATGCCGGTGATCCTCGTCACGTCCGAATCATTCATGTCCGGGTAGATCGGCAGGCAGATGACGCGCCGTGCCGCCCGGGTTGCGTTCGGAAGATTCTCGGGAGCCGCACTCGGAAGGCCCCGGTACATCGGGAATTCCGAGATCAGCGGATGGAAGTAGCGGCGCCCGTGGATTCCGTGGCGAGCGAGCAACGCATACAACGCGTCGCGTTCCAGTGGATAGTCGGGCCCCACCAGCACGGGGAAGTAGGCGTGATTGGAGTGCCGTTCGTTGCCTTCGATGGTGGCGATGCCGGGCATGCCGGCCAGCAATCGGCGGTAGATTGCGTCGATTTCGCATCGCCGTGCCAAGGCCTGTTCAATGTGCTTGAGTTGCAGCAGCCCGAATGCCGCGTTGATTTCGCTCATCTTGCCGTTGATGCCGGGGGCGACCACGGTGGTTTCATCGACGAAGCCGAAGTTCTTCAGGTGATCGATGCGGCGCTTGGTCTTGGCATCCGGGCTGATGATCGCGCCGCCCTCGAAGGTGTTGAACACCTTGGTGGCGTGGAAGCTCAGTACCGACAGGTCGCCATGGCGGAGGATGCTGCCGCCCGCATCCTCGACGCCGAAGGCATGGGCGGCGTCGTAGATGACCTTCAGTCCGTAGTTGTCGGCGATCGACTGTATGGCATCGGTGTCGCAGGGATGTCCGTAGCAGTGGACGGGCAGGATGGCCGTCGTCTGCGGGGTGATCGCCGCTTCGATTTTCGATGCATCCAGGTTCAACGTGCGGGGATCGATATCCACGAACACGGGCTTGATGCCGTTCCACAGCAGGGCATGCGAGGTCGCAACGAAGCTGTAAGGCGTGGTGATCACCTCGCCGGTGATGCGCAGTGCCTGCAATGCAGTGACCAATGCGATGGTGCCATTGGTGAACAGCGAGATATGGCCTACGCCGAGATGTTCGGCCAGCCTGTTTTCCAGTTCCTGATGGCAAGGGCCGTTGTTGGTCAGCGTGCCGCGCTTCCATATCTCCTGGAGATACGGGACGAACTCTTCCAGCGGCGGCAGGTAGGGGCGGGTAACGTAGATCGGATCGGTCGGGCCAGCACTGCCGGCTTCCGTTGCGGATGGCGCGGCGCGCGCGGGCGCACGCTCCCCGGTGGCGGGTGGCATCAGGCTGTTCATGCCCGCCCCGCAAGGCGGATGGCGGCCACGGTACCGCGGTCATGTCCGCCACGGTACGGCGATGCGGTCGCGTGCAAGCGTGGAGAGTGGGAACGCATGGTGGAGCCGCCTCCTGTTGAACCCGGTGTGGCGGTTGCGTCGCGCATGCCGCCGGCTGGACCTTCGGGCGGGTACATGCAAGCGGCGTGCCGTGTCGGCGTCGGGTTTCCGGCGGGGAGGGGATGGCGGTGGCGGAAGGCTTTCATCGTCCGGCGGCCTGCCGGCTCGCAAGCGCGGCAGCGATCCGGGACAATGCGGGCCGGTTTTGCAGCCCATTCCCATGTCCCGCCTCCATTTCGACCTTCATGCCACCGACGGCCATGCCCGCCGCGGCCAGTTGACCTTCCCGCGCGGCACGGTGCAGACGCCGACCTTCATGCCGGTGGGCACCTACGGCTCGGTCAAGGGCGCGCTGCCGGAGCAGCTGCGCGAGCTGGGCGCCGAGATGATCCTCGGCAACACCTTCCACCTGTTCCTGCGGCCCGGGCTGGACGTGATCGGCGATCACGGCGGTCTGCACGGGTTCTGCAAGTGGGACGGGCCGATCCTCACCGACTCGGGCGGCTTCCAGGTATTTTCGTTGGCGCATCGCCGCAAGATCACGGAAGAAGGCGTCACGTTTGCCGCGCCGACCGATGGCTCGAAGGTGTTCCTGAGCCCGGAGGTCAGCATGCACATCCAGAAGGTGCTGGATTCGGACGTGGTGATGATCTTCGACGAGTGCACGCCGTACCCGGCCACGCACGAGGTGGCGCGGCGCTCGATGGAGCTGAGCCTGCGCTGGGCGGAGCGTTCGCGCCGGGCGCACGACGGGCTGGGCAACGACGCGGCGCTGTTCGGCATTGTCCAGGGCGGGGTGCATCCGGATCTGCGCAGCCGTTCGGCCGAAGGGCTGCAGGGCATCGGCTTCGACGGTTACGCCATCGGCGGGCTGGCAGTGGGCGAGCCGGAAAACGAGCGCAATGCGATGCTCGACCACCTTCACCCGCTGCTGCCGGCCGACCGGCCGCGCTACCTGATGGGCGTGGGCCGGCCGGAAGACCTGGTGGAGGGCGTGTACCGCGGCGTGGACATGTTCGATTGCGTGATGCCCACCCGCAACGCCCGCAACGGTCACTATTTCACCTCGTCCGGCACCGTGCGCATCCGCAACGCCAAGTACGAGCGCGACCTCGATCCCGTCGAGCCGGGCTGTGGTTGCCATACCTGCCGCAGCGGCTACAGCCGCAGCTACCTGCGCCATCTGGACCGCTGCAACGAGATGCTGGCGCCGATCCTCGGCACCCTGCACAACCTGTATTACTACGAGAAGCTGATGGCCGACATGCGCGCGGCGATCGAGGCGGGAACCTTTGCCGCGTTTCGGCAGTCTTTCTACGCGGCGCGGGGAGCGCTGCCGCCGCCGGAATGAGGCCGTCCGGCCGCTCCGGTGCCGTCATGGCATAATCATCGGCTGTCTCCGCTCCGGCGGGGCCAGCCAATCACATTCAAGGGTAACCCGATGAACCTGCTCGACTTCCTGATTCCCTCCGCCCATGCCCAGGCAGCGGCGGGCGGCCAGCCTGCCGGCGGTGGCTTCGGCATGCTGCTGATGCCGATCATCCTGATCGCGGTCATGTACTTCCTGATGATCCGCCCGCAGATGAAGCGGCAGAAGGAGCACAAGGCGCTGCTGGACAAGCTGGCCAAGGGCGACGAAGTGCTCACCAACGGCGGCATCGCCGGCACCGTGGTCGAGATCGGCGACAACTTCATCACCATCGAAGTGGCCGACAACGTGCTTATCCGCGTCCAGATGCGCCCCATCGGCAACGGGCTGCCGTAGGCCACGCTCATGGCCGGGGTGTGCTCCCCCCCTGTCCCGGCGCGCCCGAGCCTCGGGCCGCCGGATCGACCCTGCGGCGTGCCAGTCGCAGGGCGCATCCTTGGAACACCCGCGATGCTTGAATTCCCGCGCTGGAAATACGTCCTCATCCTGCTGGTGCTGGCCTTGGCCGCGTTGTACGCGCTGCCCAACGCCTATCAGAAGGACCCCGCCGTCCAGATCACCGCCAACCGCAACGCCCCGCTTGACGAGGCGTTGCGCGGCAAGGTGTCCGAGGCACTGAAGCAGGCCGGCCTGTCGCCCAAGTCGGTGGCCGTCGAAAACGGCAGCCTGATCGTGCGCATGAGCAATCTGGCCGACCAGGCCAAGGCCAACACGGTGCTGCGCGAAGGCGTGGGCGAGAACTACACCGTCGCGCTGAACTTGGCCTCCACCGTGCCGGCGTGGCTGTCCAAACTGGGCGGCCAGCCGATGGTGCTGGGTCTGGACCTTCAGGGCGGCGTGCATTTCGCGTTGCAGGTCGACCAGCAAGCCGCGCTGGACAAGCGCATCGAGGCCTATGTGGAGGACATCCGCGTGGCCTTGCGCGACAAACACCTGCGCTTCGGCTCGGTGGTGCGCCGCCCGGACAACAGTCTGGTGGTCACGCTGGAACAGGCCTCCGACGCCAAGGCCGCGCGCGACGCGCTGGCCGCCTCGCTGTCGTCCAATGCCGCCGGTGGCATCCCCACGCCGCTGACCTACGACATCCACGACAACCAGATCGTCGTCGGCCTGCCGGCCAGCGATCTGGCGGCCATCTCCGGCAGCGCGCTGGAACAGAACATCGCCACGCTGCGCAACCGCGTCAACGAACTGGGCGTGGCCGAGCCGATCATCCAGCGCCAGGGCGAGGACCGCATCGTGGTCGAGCTGCCCGGCGTGCAGGACACCGCCGCCGCCAAGCGCATGATCGGCGCCACCGCCACGCTGGAATACCGTGCCGTCATCGGCGACTACGCCAGCGCCGCCGAGGCCCAGCGCAGCGGCAACGTGCCGCCGGAAGCCAAGCTCTACACCCGCCGCGACAACGGCGCGCCGGTGCTGCTGAGCAAGCGCGTGATCGTCACCGGCGACCAGATGGTCACCGCTTCGACCACCACCGACCAGAACGGCTCGCCGGCCGTGGCGGTGACGCTGAACAATGTCGGCGGCCAGCGCATGTTCGACTTCACCAGCGCCAACGTGAACAAGCCGATGGCCGTGGTCTACACCGAGCGCATTCCCGAGGTGAAGACGGTGGACGGGCAGGAGGTGCGCAGTTTCCGGGTCAAGGAGGAAGTGATCTCCGTGGCCAACGTCAACAGCGCCTTCGGCAAGAACTTCATCACCACCGGCCTGGAGAAGAACGAGGCCGACGGCCTGTCCAAGCTGCTGCGCGCCGGTTCGCTGGCCGCGCCGATGGACTTCGTCGAGGAATACGTCATCGGCCCGAGCCTGGGTGCCGAGAACGTGGCGCGCGGCATCAAGGCCGTGGTGTTCTCGTTCCTGTTCACGCTGGTGTTCTTCTCGATCTACTACCGCGTGTTCGGCCTGATCACCTCTTTCGCGCTGCTGTTCAACCTGCTGATCGTGGTGGCGGTGATGTCGCTGTTCGGCGCGACGATGACGCTGCCTGGCTTCGCCGGCCTGGCGTTGTCGGTGGGCCTGTCGGTGGACGCCAACGTGTTGATCAACGAGCGCATCCGCGAGGAGCTGCGGCTGGGCCTGCCGCCCAAGTCGGCCATCGCGGCCGGCTACGACCGCGCCGGCGGCACCATCCTCGACGCCAACCTGACCGGGTTGATCGTCGGCGTGGCGCTGTATGCCTTCGGCACCGGCCCGCTGAAGGGCTTCGCGTTGACGATGATCATCGGCATCTTTGCCTCGATGTTCACCGCCATCACCGTTTCGCGCGCGTTGGCCACGCTGATCTACGGCCGCCGCAAGAAGATCGCCTCCGTGGCGATCTGAGGGAGAGACCACATGAAGCTGTTCCCACTGCATCTCATCCCGAACAACACCACGTTCGACTTCATGCGCCACCGCAAGCCGGTACTCGTGCTGATGCTCGTGCTGCTGATCGCCTCGATCGGCGTGATCTCGCTGAGGGGCTTCCACTACGCGCTGGAATTCACCGGCGGCACCGTGGTGCGCACGCATTTCGACAAGCCGATGGATGTCGAGCACGTGCGCGAGAAGCTGGCCGCGGCCGGCTTCGGCGAAGCGCAGGCGCAGAGCGTGGGCGGCGGCAACGACGTGATCGTGCGCCTGCCGCCGCAGGGCGAAAGCAACAATGCCGACGATGCCACCCACAAAGTGGCCGAACGCGTGCGCCAGGCGGTGACCACGGATGCCAACCCCGCGACGGTGCAGCCGGCCGAGTTCGTCGGCCCGCAGGTGGGCAAGGATCTGGCGCTGAACGGCCTGTACGCCACTTTGTTCATGCTCGCCGGCTTCCTGATCTACATCGCGTTCCGCTTCGAGTGGAAGTTCGCGATCGTGGCCTCGATCACGGCGTTCTTCGACCTGATCCTGACCATCGCCTACATGTCCCTGCTCGGCCGCGAGTTCGACCTCACCGTGTTGGCCGGCATGCTGTCGGTGATGGGTTTCGCGATCAACGACATCATCGTGGTGTTCGACCGCGTCCGCGAGAATTTCCGCAGCCTGCGCGCCGACCATCTGGACGTGCTGAACCGTTCGATCAACCAGACCCTGTCGCGCACCATCATCACCGCGGTGATGTTCTTCCTGTCGGCGCTGGCGCTGTACCTGTACGGCGGCTCGTCGATGGAAGGGTTGGCCGAGACGCACATGGTCGGCGCAGTGATCGTGGTGGTGTCCTCGGTGATCGTCGCGGTGCCGATGCTGTCGATCGGGCCGTTCTCGGTGACCAAGCAGGACCTGATGCCCAAGGCCAAGGACGTCGAGGCGCTTGCCCGCCGTCCCTGACGGGGCGGCCTGCGTGTCTTCCGCACAAAACGAAAACCCCGCGCCGGCAACGACGCGGGGTTTTCTTCATCCGGCTTCGTGGGCGAGTTGGCGCCGATGCTGCAAACCGGGCATGTCTCGGGATCGGCTCAGCCGAACGCGGCGGCGTAGCCGGTGTTGGCGATCACCTTCTGCAGGGCTTCGCTGACTTTCAGGTTGCCGGCGACGATCTGACGCGAATCCGGACCCTTGTCGTCCATGCGGGCCGGGGTTGCACCCTTGTAGTCGCACACGCGGCCACCGGCCTCGCGCACCAGCAATACCCCGGCGGCGATGTCCCAGGCCTTCACGCCGGCTTCAAAATAGGCATCCAGACGGCCGCTGGCCACGTAGGCCAGGTCGAGAGCGGCCGAACCGCCGCGACGGATGTCCTCGGCCTGCTGCAGCACCGTGTCCACGCACTTGAGCTGGGCGCCGATGCGGGCGCGTTCGCGCGGGTGGAAGCCGGTGGCGACCACCGCACCGGCCAGGTCCTTGCGGTCGGTGACGCGGATCTTGCGGTCGTTGAGCACTGCGCCGGCGCCGCGGCTGGCGGTGAACAGCTCGTTGCGAAGCGGGTCGAAGATCACCGCATCCACTGGCTCGCCGTTGTCCACCAGCGCGATCGACACGCAGTAATGGGGCAGGCCGTGCAGGTAGTTGCTGGTGCCGTCGAGTGGATCGATCACCCACATGAAACGGCCCTTGCGGCCTTGCACGCCACCTTCCTCGCCGAGCACGCCGTAGTCCGGGTAGGCCCGGGTCAGTTCGCGGACGATGACCTTCTCGGCTTCCTCGTCGATCTCGCTGGCGTAGTCCATCCGGCCCTTCTGCACGACGTTCAGCGACTCGAGCTTGTTGATGCCGCGAAGCAGGACGTTGCCGGCAAGCCGGGCGGCCTTGACCATGACGGTGACGGCGGGTTTCTGCATGGCGGAACGACTCCCGGTGGGGCTGTGGACGGACTGGCGGGTGAAAAGAACGGGCCGGCATCGACGGCCGGTCGCGCAGTTTACCATTGACGCCCCCATCGCTGCCCGATAGCCCGCATGTCCACCGCTTCCCGTCTCCGCATCGTCCTGGTCGGCACCCAGCATCCCGGCAACATCGGCGCCGCCGCGCGTGCGATGAAGACGATGGGCCTGGCGCGGATGGTGCTGGTCGCGCCGGAGAAGCCGCTGGACGAGGCCGCCTGCCGGCGTTCGGCCGGGGCCGAGGACGTGATGGGCGATGCACCGGTGTTGGCGACGCTGGCCGAAGCGGTGGCCGATTGCCGGCTGGTGCTGGGTTGCACCGCACGCAGCCGGCGCGTGGCGCTGGAGGAACTGCTGCCGCGCGATGCGGCCGAAAAGGCGGTGGCATCCGCCGCCGAGGGCGGGGACGTGGCCGTGGTGTTCGGCCGCGAACGCACCGGCCTGACCAACGAGGAACTGCAGCTGTGCCACGTGGCCGTGCATGTTCCTTCCGACCCGGCCTTCAGCTCGCTGAATCTGGCGGCTGCGGTGCAGGTGCTGGCCTACGAACTCCGTCTGGCCTTGCTCGCCGGTGATGTCGATGGAGTGCCGGCGTCGGGCGATGCGCGTCAGCCCGCGCGTCAGCCGGCCACCCATGCGCAGATGGAGGGGTTTTTCGGTCAGCTTGCCGACACCCTTGATGCGATCGATTTCCACAAGGGGCGCGCACCGGACTCGGTATTGCGCAAGCTGCGCCGCATTTTCCTGCGCGCGGCTCTGGGCGAAGGCGAGGTGCGCCTGTTGCGCGGGATCCTTGCCGATGCGCAACGCATGGCGGGAATGGCGAAAAACGGGTGAAGTCAACGCTGTCACCGGAACGGACTTTCGGCTAGGCTGCGGACTTTCGGGCCGTGCGGGGCGTGAAATGCGGTTAGGTGTGTGGGCGCGGATCGCGTGTGCGGCCTTGTTGTGCCTGTGCAACGGCACCGTTGCGACCGCAGACGACAGCAGCGGCCGGTCGCACGTGCTTGTGATAGGCCGCATCAGCGACGATCCGGCCTCGCATTACGCACAGCTCAAGGCGTTGCTCGACTATGTCGTGCCGCGCATGGGCGATGTCGGCATCCGCGAAGGGCAGGTCCTGATGGCGCGCGATGCCCAGCAGATGGCCAGCTACCTGCGCCGCGGCCGGGTCGATTGGGTGACCGAAACGCCTGGCACCGCCCTGCAATTGCAGGACAGGGCCGGAGCCACCTGCATGCTGCTTGCCGAGCGCAACGGCGTGCAGACCTATCGCACCGTGTTCTTCGTGCGCAAGGACAGCCCGGTACGCACTCTCGACGACTTGCGGGGACGCACGCTGGCCCTGCAGCGCATCGCCTCCACCAGCGCCTATCTGGTGCCGGCGGCGGAGTTGCTCGGCAACGGCATGCGGCTGGAAGTGCTGGCATCGCATGACGACGTGTCTTCGCCGGATACCGTCGGCTACCTGCTGGCGCGTTCGGAGTTGAACATCGCCTCGTGGGTGCACAAGGGCCTGGCCGATGCGGGCGCCCTCAGCGATCTGGACTGGAACAATCCCAATCGCGTGCCGGCGGCGTTCCGCCGCGATTTCCGCATCATCCACGAAACCGCGCCATATCCGCGGGCGTTGGAGCTGGCCCGCGGCACGCTGGATCCCAGGGTCGAGGCGCGCTTGCGCGAGGTGCTTCTGCAGGCATCCGACGACCCGCAGGCCAAGCCGGCCCTGCGCGAATTCTTCGGCACCACCCGTTTCCTGGCGATCGATCCGGCCACGCGGCAGTCGCTGGATCGCTTGCGGCGCGGCATCGCCCGCGTGCGTCTGGAGGTCGAGTGAAGCGCGCGCGCTTCGGCCTGCAAGGGCACTTCCTGCTGGTGTCGGCGGTGGCATTGTCGATGGTGCTGGCCATCGTCGTCCTGCTGCTGCAGCGCCAGTCGGCCTTGCAGCGTGAAACCGACAAGGCCAGCCGCGACGTCATCCACGAGTTGTACGAGCAGAGCCTGCGCGATCGTGGCCAGTCGCTGGCCAAGATGCTGGCCGACGCATTGCGCAACCCGGTGTATTACGCGGATCTGGACGAGATCGGCTCGATCGTCCGCGGCGTGCGCGGCCAGGACAACATCGGCTACGTGCTGGTCTACGACGATCACGGCCGGTTGGTCAGCGATGGTTCGCTCGACATTCCGGGTTACGGCATGCGGATGGAGGATCCGCTCGCGGCAGGGGCCATTTCGGCCACCGGCATGAAAGTGCAGCGCTCATACGAGTACTACGACGTATCCATGCCGATCATGATCGGCAACCAGCACATAGGTGGCGTGCGCATCGGCATCCGCCTGGCGGAAATCCGCAGTTACGAGGACCGGACCAGCGCGCGCATGCATGCCCAGTTGGCCAAGGTGGGGCAACGCCATCTCGGCCTGGTGGCCGCGTTGCTGGCATTGCTGTGCGGCGTGGCGGTGCTGGTCGTCTGGTATGTGCAACGCATGCTGGTGCGCCCGATGCGCTGGCTGGCCGAATCTGCGCAGAGGATAGAAAAGGGCGACTACGCGGTCGGGCAGATCGAAGAACATCGGCAGGACGAGCTGGGCGACCTGATGCGGGCCTTCGAGCGGATGCGGGCCAGCATCGAACGCCACGACCGCGAAATCCGCCATCTGGCCTATACCGATCCGCTGACCGGTTTGCCCAACCGGGTGGCGTTCCGCGAGCGGCTGGACCACTGGCTGATGCTGTGCGAGGACAGCCGCCTGCAGATGGCGCTGCTGTTCATCGACATCGACGATTTCAAGCGGGTCAACGACACGCTCGGCCACGAAGCCGGAGACGAAGTCCTGCTGCAGTTCGCCAACCGCATCGGCGGCGCAGTGCGCAGCGTCGCCGGCGACGGCGTGATGGTGGCCAGGCTCGGCGGCGACGAGTTCGTGATCCTCGTGCAGGGCACCGACTTGCGCGAGCTGGCCACGCAGTTGTCCACGCGCTTGGTGACCGATCTCGGCCGTCCGCTGGCGGTGCAGGACCGGCAGGTGTTCCTCGGCGCTTCGATTGGCGTGACGCTGTTCCCGGACGATGCTTCCGGTGCGACGGCCTTGCTGAAGAACGGCGACATCGCGATGTATCAGGCCAAGGTGGCCGGCAAGAACTGCTATCGGTTCTACAGCCGGGCGATGAACCATGCCGTGGAACGGCGCGCCCAGCTGGAAGAAGAACTGCGCGGCGCGTGGGACCGCGGCGAGATGAGTCTGGTCTACCAGCCGATCTTCAGCGCGGACAGCGGGCTGCTGGCCGGCGCGGAAGCGCTGTTGCGCTGGAACCATCCGGTGCTGGGCACGGTGGCGCCGTCGGTGTTCATCGACGTGGCCGAGCAGAGCGGGTTGATCGAATCCATCGGCCCGAACGTGCTGCGCGAAGCCTGCCGCGAAGCCGCCGGCTGGCCGACGCCCGCAGGCATGCCGCCGTTGTTCATCTCGGTCAACGTTTCCCCGCGCCAACTCCGGCGCGGCGATCTGGTGGACATCGTCGGCGACTGCCTCGGGCAGAGCGGGCTGCGTGCCTCGCAACTGCATCTGGAGCTGACCGAAACGGCCGTCATCGACGACGAATTGCAGGCATCGAGCCTGCTGGCGAGGTTGCATGGCACCGGCGTCAAGGTATGGCTGGACGACTTCGGCACCGGGTTCTCCGGCCTGAGCTATCTCAAGCGCGTACCGGTGGACGGCGTCAAGATCGACCGCAGCTTCGTCGTCGATCTGCCGCGCGATCCGGACGATCTTGCCCTGACCACGGCGATCATCTCGATGGCGCATTCGCTGGGCATCACGGTGGTGGCCGAAGGCATCGAGAAGCGTGAGCAGTACGAGCTGCTGCGCGAACGCGAATGCGACCTCATGCAGGGCTACTGGATGAGTTACCCGCTCACCGCCGGCGAATTCGCGGCCTTGCTGGCGCAGCCGCCGCGCAACATCGCCGGCTGACGCGCTGGCCGCTGGCATCGCGTCGAGCGGGCAAGGACATCCGCCTGCGCCATCTCGGCGTGCCGTTGCGGGGTTGTCGCGCTTCGCGTGGGGGAGCCCTGTTGTTGCCGTGCGTTGGGCGGGCCGGCATGCCGGCGTCCGCGAGCAGGTCGGTCAGGTGCTCAGGCGATGCAGCCAGCCGCTGGCCAAGTCGGCCAGTCCGCCGGACAGCACGCCGAACACGGCGATGGCCGCGATGCCCGCCAGCCACGCCACCAGCAGCACCAGGCCGTCGCGTTCGAGCAGGGCCAGCGCGAAAACCAGCAGCAGGCCGCCGAACAGATAGTTGGTGAACGGGATCGGCAGCGCCAGCAACAGCCCGAGCAGCACCAGCAGCAGGCCGCTGACATGGCGCCCGGCGGCGCCCGTCAACGAGGCCAGCCGAGGTTTCAGCAGGCGGTCGAGCCGGTCCAGCCAGCGCGATGCCGCACCGACGAAGCGCGCCAGCGTGCGCCGCTTGGGGCCGCGCCGGCCGATCGGGCCGGGCAGCCATGGCCGGCGCAGGCCGACCAGCATCTGTGCGCCTATCAGCATCACCAGCGGACCGCTGATGGCGCCGGCCACGCCGGGGATCGGGATGAAGGACGGGATGACCGCGATCAGCAGGAACATGCCGAAGGCGCTGTCCTGCAGGTCGCCGAGGATTTCGCGCAAGGGCAAGGCATCGTCGGGATGCCCGGAACGGGCCAGTTCGAGCAGCGCGCCGATGCCGTCGCCGCGCGCGTCGGCATCGTCAGCCGGTGAGCTCATCGGCGTCTTCGTCCGGCAGCATGCGCAGCAGCAGCTTGTCGATGCGCGCGCCGTCCAGATCGACGATCTCGATGCGCCAGCCGGCCCAGTCGAAGGACTCGCCCACGTGCGGAATGCGGCCGAAATGCTCGATGCACATGCCTGCCAGCGTGTGGTAATCGGCATTCTCGCCATCGGGCAAGGCCACGCCGCCCATCACTTCGCGCAGGTCGTCGGTGGGCAGCGAGCCGTCCACCAGCAGCGAGCCGTCCTCGCGGGTCACCACCAGCGCGTCCTCGTCGGCGTTCTCGGGCGCTTGCAGGCGCCCGACCACCGCGCCCATCAGGTCGCTGATCGTCACCAAGCCCTGGATTTCGCCGTATTCGTCCACCACCAGCGCCATCGAGTGCTGTTCCTCGCGGAAGATTTCCAGCAGCTTCATCGAGTGGGTGGATTCGGACACGAACAACGGTTCGCGCAGTTTGCTGAAGAACTCGGCCTCGAGGTTGTCGAAGCGGCCGATCAGGGACTTCACTTCGAGGATGCCGAGCACGTCCTCGTCGCTGCCGCGATATACCGGGAAGCGCGAGAACTGGCTTTCGCGCATCGTTTCGAGGTTTTCCTCGATGGAGGCGGTGGTGTCGAGCCAGGCAATGCGGTTGCGTGGCGTCATCAGGCTGTCGGCGGTGCGGTCGCCCAAGCGCAGCACGCGGTTCATCATGTTGCGCTCGTCGTCGTCGATCACGCCCTGCTCGTGGCTTTCGGCCACCAGCATGCGGATTTCCTCTTCGCTGACGGTCACGCTCTCGTCCTTGCCCAGGCCCAGCAGGCGCAGCACGATGCGGGTGGTCCAGGCCAGCAGCCGGACCGCCGGCGCAGCGACCCACGCCAGCCAGCCCATCGGCACGGCGACGATGCAGGCGAAGGCTTCCGGCCGGGTCAGCGCCAGCCGCTTGGGCACCAGCTCGCCGAGGATCAGGGTCAGGAAGGTGATCAGCGCGACCGCGATCACCTTGCCGATCACCACCGCGTAGGGCAGGGCCGGGATGGCGATGGCCAGGCGCTCGCCGATGACGTCGCCGATCGCGTCGCCGCCCAGCAAGCCGGTCAGAACGCCGGTCAGGGTGATGCCGATCTGCACCGCGGAAAGGAAATTCTCGGGGTTTTCGGCAAGCGCCAGCGCCTTGGTGGCGCGCTTGCTGGTGGCCGCCATCTGTTTGAGGCGGCTCTTGCGCGAGGTCATCAGCGCCATTTCGGACATGGCGAAGAAGCCGTTCATCAGCACCAAGGCAAGAACGAGCAGCAGTTCAAGCATGCGTGCAGACTCCGCTGTCACCACGCAGGCGCGTCAGGCGGGGGGAAGGCATGGCCGCGTCGAGGCGGGCGGGAGGCTGGGGATGGTCGTCCATAGGATGCGCCCGGGGGCGCAGGCGGCATCTTAGCAAACCCGCGAGGCGGGCCAAGCGGCCAGCTGAACGGCCGGCCCGGAAGCGCCGGAGGTCGCATGCCTGCCGGAATGGTCACTTAACCGTCATAATTCGCATCTGAGCCGTCCCTTCCCCGATGGCTGACCTCAGGATCCCATGTTCTCGTTGCAGACCATCTTCGGTTCAGGCAAGCAGTTCTATGTCTTGCTGGACGAGGCCGCGCAGGCCGCCCACGAAAGTACCGTCGCCCTGTACGCCATGCTCAAGGCGCCGGAACAGGCGCACGCGCTGGATGCCTTCAAGCTGGCCCGCCAGCGCGAGCGCGCCGCGTCGGACAAGATCGGCCAGGCGCTGGTGGACAGTTTCATCACTCCGATCGAGCGCGAGGATATCGAGGCGCTGGCTTCGGCGTTGTACAAGATCCCCAAGCAGGTGGAGAAGTTCGCCGACCGGTACATGCTGGCCAAGCAGCAGCTGGCCGGCATCGACTTCGCACCGCGTGCGGCGATGCTCGAACAGGCCGCCGCCGTGGTGGTGGACATGGTTACGGACCTGCAGAAGATGAATCCGGACCGGATGACCACGCTCAACGAGAAGCTGCGCGTGCTCGAGGCCGAGGCCGACCGGCTGATGCTGGAGTTGTACCGCGACGTGTATTCCGGCCAGCTCGACGTGCGCGAGATGTTCCTGTTGAAGGAATTCTTCGAGATCCTGGAAAAGGCCATCGACCGTTGCCGCGAGGCCGGCGTGGTGGCCTACCAGATCGTGCTCAAGCACAGCTGAGGCCGGGGCGATGCTGACTCTGGTCCTCGTGGTGATCTTCACCGCGCTCGTGTTCGAGTTCATCAACGGCTTCCACGACACTGCCAACTCCATCGCCACCGTGGTGGCGACCAAGGTGCTCACGCCGGGCATGGCGGTCATTTTGGCGGCCGGCATGAACCTGCTCGGCGCGCTGACCGGCACCGCGGTGGCGCTGACCATCTCCTCGGGTCTGCTCGACAGCGACGTGGTCAAGGCCACGCCGCAGGTGATCCTGTGCGCGCTGCTCGGCGGCATCGCGTGGAACCTGATCACGTGGTGGAAGGGCTTGCCGTCCTCGTCCTCGCACGCGCTGATCGGCGGCCTGTGCGGCGCGGGCCTGGCGGCGGCCCATGGCGACTGGAACGCGCTGGTGTGGTCGCAGAACGTCGGCGACTGGACCCACAACAAGGGCCTGCTGTGGAAGGTGTTCGTGCCGATGATCACCTCGCCGATCGCCGGCTTCATCCTTGGCGTGCTGGTGATGATGGCGCTGTGGGCCATCATCTCGGCGATGGCCAACGCCGGCGGCCCGCTGGCGCGGATGGCGCGGCCGCGCTGGGTCAACGCGTTCTTCGGCAAGGCGCAGATCTTCTCGGCCGCGTACATGGGCTACGCGCACGGCCACAACGATGCGCAGAAGACCATGGGCATCATCGCGATGACGCTGATCGGCGCCGAGCAGGCCGGCATCTTCGCCGACCTGCCGGGCTGGCTGGGCTTCCTGCACCCGCAGAACCATCACGGCCAGACCATCGCCATGTGGATCGTGCTGGCCTGCGCGGTGGTGATGGCGATGGGCACCGCGCTGGGCGGCTGGCGCATCATCAAGACGTTGGGCCACAAGATGGTCAAGCTGCATCCGATCCACGGCTTCGCCGCCGAGGTCAGCTCGGCCAGCATCCTGACGCTGGCCGCGCATTTCGGCATGCCGGTGTCCACCACGCACAGCATTTCCACCGCGATCATGGGCGTTGGCTTTGCCAAGAACCCCAAGGCGCTGCGTATCGGCGTGATCGAACGCATCGTATGGGCATGGATATTGACGATCCCGGCCGCCGGCCTGATCGGCTATCTGGTGCTGCGCCTGTTCCAGCTGTTCGGTTGGCACTGAGCCGGCCGATGCGGCACCCTGCGGCGATGGATGATCCCGTCGCCGCACGTACCGCCGCGGTTCTTGCCGCGATCCGCGCCGTGCCGCGCGGGCAGGTGGCCGGCTACGGCGAGATCGCGCGTTGTGCCGGCCTGCCCGGACGCGCGCGGTTGGTGGCGCGCCTGCTGGCGGACAACGAAGACCTCACGCTGCCGTGGCACCGGGTGCTGCGTTCGGACGGCCGCATCGCGTTTCCCGCGGGGTCTGCGGGCCATCGCGAGCAATGCAGGCGGCTGCGCGCCGAGGGCGTGGACGTGCGCGAGGGGCGGGTGCGGCACATGCCGCGCCCGGACGAACGCGACCTCGATGCGGCCTTGTGGGGGCCGGGTGGCTGAAGGCCGGGTCCCGGTAGCCTGTCGCGCCAGTGCATGGCGCGGGTCTGCCGGGGAATCGGCCATGTTGTCCCGTGCCGCGCCGCATGCCCTCCGCAACAGGCAAGGCGCGCGGCCCATCGCGATTCGGCAGCGGTTGCGGACCGGACGCTATCATGGCGGCCTCGTTCACTGCCGGTGTCTGCATGTTTCAGCGAATTCCCCCTGCCACGCGTGCATTGCTGATTGCCAACGTGGTGGTCTTCCTGCTGCAGCTGGCCACGCGCGATGCGTTTTCCACGCCGTTCGCATTGTGGCCGCTGGGCGGCGACGGCTACGGCTCGCCCGGCTTCATGCCGTGGCAGCTGCTGACCTACGGGTTCATGCATGGCGGGTTCCAGCACCTGTTCTTCAACATGCTCGCGCTCTATATGTTCGGCGGCCCGCTGGAACAGACCTGGGGCAGCCGCCGTTTCACCATCTATTACCTGATCTGCATCGCCGGCGCCGGCCTGTGCCAGCTGGCGGTGGGCTGGTGGATGGTGCAGGCGGGCAACGCCGCCTATCCCACGCTGGGCGCGTCGGGCGGCGTGTTCGGGCTGCTGCTGGCCTACGGCATGCTGTTCCCCTACCAGCAGATCATGCTGCTGTTCCCGCCGATCCCGATGAAGGCGCGCACTTTCGTGGTCCTGTACGGCGTGGCCGAACTGTTCCTCGGCTTCACCGGGCTGCAGCCGGGCGTGGCGCATTTCGCCCATCTGGGCGGCATGCTGTTCGGCTGGCTGGTGATCCGCTACTGGCGCGGGCAACCGCCGTTCGGCGGCAACCGCCGCAAGCGGCCGCCGCTGCGCAGCGTGTGATGCGCGCAGGCAGCACGTTGCCACCACCTGCATGGTGGTTTGCATGGCGATCTGAGTGAACGCAAACGGCGCCCTCGGGCGCCGTTTGCGTTGCTGCGATGTTGTCGGGGCGTCTGCGGCTCAGCGCCAGATGCGCACCTGCTGCGTCTCGGGCAGTTGCATCGGCTGGCCGGCCTTGCAGGCGTAGGCCGCGCCGAAGGTCGGCAGGTTGGCCAGCGGGCCGTCCACGCGCCATTGGCCGGGTGCGCGCAGGTCGGCGACGGCACGCTGGGCGGCTTCGGACGGGCTGATCTGCTGGGCCCACAGTTGTGCCCAGCCGGTGAAGAAACCCTTGCGCGCGGCCACGTCGGCATTCGGTTGGGCCTGGGAGAAGGCGTCCCATGCCGTCTCGATGCCGGCCAGGTCGCCCATGTTTTCGGCCGAGGTCAGCTTGCCGTTCACCTTGGTGCCGCTCAGCTGCGGCCAGGTGCGGCCGTCGTACTGACCGGCCAGCTTGCCGGCCAACACGGCCCAGGCGTTCTTGTCGGCCGCGCTCCACCAGTCGCCGAGGCTGCCTTGGGCATCGATCAGGCGGCCCTTGTCGTTGATTGCGCCGTTGATCTGGTGGCCGACCAGCGCACCGAAGGCGCCGTACTGCACGGCCAGCGGGCGCGACAGGTCCAGCACCGGCGCCTGCAGCACCGCGGCGGTGACGATCAGCCGGTTCTGGGCGATGTCGTAGGTGATGGCCGGCTGCTGCGGCAGCACGTCCCAGCGGCGGTCGGCGTTGCCCTTGCCGATGCGCTTCATTTCCTCGCGATGGCGCCAGGTGGAGGCAATCAGCATGTTGCCGCCGAAGCTGCCGCGACCCATCGGCTGCACCGAATAATCCAGGTCGCGATGTGGCGTGCCGATCTCGATCTTCAGCTTCTCCAGCTTGGCCTTGGCCTCGGCCTTGGCGCCATCGCTCAGCCAGCTGCTGCGCTCGACTGCGGCGATCTGCGCCTTGCGCACGTTGTCGGCGATCTCGCCGGCACGCTTGCGCGCATCGGTGCTCAGGTAGCGGTCGGCGTACTGGCGGCCGAGCATCGGGCCGGCCGCGGTGTTGATGGCGTCCAGCGTCTGCTGCCAGCGCGGCGCCTGTTCCTGCAGGCCCTGCAGCACCTTGCCGCGGAAGCCGAAGCTGGCATCGCGGAAACCGGACGACAGGTAGGGCGCCATCGCATCGCCCACGCGCCAGCGCAGGTAGGCTTTCCACGCCTCCGGCTTGACGCTGCCGACCATGCCGTCCAGCGCCTGGAACACGCGCGGGTCGGCCAGCGAGACGAGGTCGTCGTTGACGCCCTGTGCCTTCAGGAACGCATCCAGCTGCAGGTTGCGGTACTGCTTGGTCAGGTCCTTCACCGCGACCGGCGCGTAATTGTTGAACGGGTTGTTGAGATCGCCCAGCGACTGCCCGCTGCGGGCGATGCGGGTTTCGATGTCGAGCACGGCGGCCGATTCGGATTCCAGCTTATCCTTGGGTGTGCCGGTCAGGGCCAGGATCTGCTGCACGTAGGCGCGGTAGCGGCCGAGCAGTTCGCGCGTGGGCGCGTCGCTGCGGGTGTAGTAGGCCGGGTCGGGCAGGCCCAGGCCGCCCTGCATGAAGTAGCCGATGTGGCGGTCCAGCGCCTTCAGGTCGATGTCCGGGCCGAAGTTGAAGGCCACCTGGATGCCTACCTGGTGCAGCGCGGCGATCGCGGCCGGCACGTCCTTGCCCTTCTTGATGGCGTTGATGCGGTCCAGCAGCGGGGCGATCGGCTTGGCGCCGTCGGCTTCCACCGCGGCTTCGTCCAGGCCGCTGGCCCAGAAGTCGCCGAGCAGCTTCTGCACCGTGTTCTGCGGCGCGTTGCGGGCGTTGTCGAGCAAGGTGCGCTGCTGCTGTACGCTCAGATCGGCCAGCTGGCCCAGCGCGGTGACGGCACCGCTGGACGGGACGGGGTTGGCCTTCAGCCAGGCGGCATTGGCATCGGCGTAGAAGTCGGTGCAGGCCGCCGCGGAGGTGCTGGCCGGGGCGGATTTTGCGGCTTTCTTCTTCGTGGCCGCATCGGCCGTGGCGGCAAGGGCAAACAACGACACGGACACGGCAAGAGCGGCGACGAGCGGACGGATGGCGGGCATTTCGGGGTGTGCTTGCGGGGAAACGTGAAGTCTAGCAACCCGTGGCGACGGCGGATGAAGGAATCCGGCAGGCCGGGCGCCGACACGCCGCCGGGGCCCGCAAACGCGAAGGCCCGGCGTGTGCCGGGCCTTCGGGCTGTCATCGCGGGGCGGATGTCACCAGATCACCACCTGCTTGTCGCCGCCGCGCACCATCGCGTCGCCGGCCTTGCACTGGAAGGCTTGGGCGAAGGCGGGCATGTTCGACGGCGCGCCGATCGCGCGCAGCGAAGCCGGTGCGTGCGGGTCGGTGTTGAGGTACAGGACGGCCTGCTTCTCGCGCACGTTGCTGCGCCACACGCGGGCCCAGTTGAGGAAGAAGCGTTGGTCCTCGGTGTAGCCGTCGATCTTCTCGGAGGCTTCCTTGGGATTCTGCTTCAGTGCGACTTGCAGGGCGTCATAGGCCACGTTCAGGCCGCCGAGGTCGGCGATGTTCTCGCCCAGCGTCAGCTTGCCGTTGACGTGCAGGTCCGGCTTGCCCTTGATCGGCGCGTAGTCGTTGAACTGGGCCACCAGCTTGTCGGTGCGGGCCTCGAACGCGGCGCGGTCGTCCTTGCTCCACCAGTTGACGTTGTTGCCGTCGCCGTCGAACTGGCTGCCTTCGTCGTCGAAACCGTGGCTGGCCTCGTGGCCGATCACTGCACCGATGCCGCCGTAGTTGATCGCGTCGTCGCCGTCGGCATAGAAGAACGGCGGCTGCAGGATCGCGGCCGGGAAGTTGATCGTGTTGTCGGTGGGGTTGTAGTACGCGTTGACCGTCTGCGGGGTCATGCCCCATTCCATGCGGTCGCTCGGCTTGCCGATCTTGGCGATGTCGTAGTGGTAGTTGAACTTGCCGGCAGCCTGCACGTTGGCGAAGTAGTCACCCTCCACGATGCTCAGCCCGTCCCAGTTGCGCCAGGTGTCCGGGTAGCCGATCTTGGGCAGGAAGGTGTTCCACTTGGCGATGGCCTTGGCCTTGGTTTCCGGGCTCATCCAGTCCAGCTTCTCGATGCGCGCCTTCAGCGCCGCCCGCACGTTGTCCACCAGCACCTGCGCGCGTTCCTTGGCTTCTGGCTTGAATTCCTTGGCCACGTACAGCTGGCCAAGGGCCATGCCCATGCCGCTGTTGACGGTGCCCAGCACGCGCTTCCAGCGCGGCTTCTGTTCCGGCTGGCCGGACAGGGTCTTGCCGTAGAAATCGAAACGGTTGTCCTGGAAGGCGGTGCTCAGGTACGGCGAAGCGCCGTCGATGGCGTGGAAGCGCAGGTAGGCCTGCCAGGTGGAGGCCGGCGCGGTGGCCAGCAGCCGGTCGAACGCGGCGAAGAACTTCGGTTGGGACAGCGAGAAGCCCTTGTCCACGCTCAGGCCCTGGGCGGCAAAGAACTTCTCCCAGCTGAAGTGCGGAGTGAGCTTGTCGGCCTCGGCGACGGTGACGAAGTGGTACTGGTTGGCCGGGTCGCGCAATTCGACGCGGCTCAGCGATGCCTTGGCCAGTTCGGTCTCGAAGCCGATCACCGCGTCGGCCTGCTTTCTGGCCTCGGCGGCCGGCGTGCCCACCAGTTGCAGGGTCTTGACGATGTGGGCGCGATAGGCCTCCAGCTCGTCCTTGTGCTTGGGGTCGGTGTAGTACTCGTTGGTCGGCAGGCCCAGGCCGTCCTGGCTGGCGTAGCCGATCTGGATCTTGGCGTCCTTGAAGTCCGGCGAGGACCCGAAGCCGAACACATAGGCATCGCCTTCGTTGTAGCTGGCGTTGATGAAATCGACGATCTGGGCCGGCTTCTTCAACGCGGCGATCTTGGCCAGGGTCGGTTTGATCGGGGCGAAGCCGGCCTTTTCGATCGCGGTTTCGTTCATGCCCGAGGCGTACAGCCAGCCGATCTTCTGCTCGATCGAGCCGGGCGCGGCCTTGGCGGCATCGCGCGCGGCCTTTTCGACGATCTCGTGCTGGGCGTTGAGGCTGTCGTCGGCCAGCTTGTCGAAGGCGCCCCAACGGGTGCGGTCGGCCGGGATCGGATTGGCGGCGATCCACTTGGCGTTGACGAACCCGTCGAAGTCGGCGCAGGCCGACACGGCCGTGTCGAGATCGGCGACGTCGAATACGCTGGGCCTGGATTTGTCGGCGGCGGTGGCGCTCAGGCTGGTGGCCAGGGCGGCGGCCAGCGCCAGTTTGCGGAAAACGGGGTGTGACATCGTGTTGCTCCGTTGGAATGCGGTGGAGTGGATCGAGTGGCCGTCATCCGGCCGCGCCGGCATGGCCGGCGGTTCTGCGGGATGACGGTGTGCTTCGAGAGTACGGAAACGGCGGGCTCGAAACGGCGACGACCGCCGCGCGTGGGCGGCGGTCGTCGCGCGTCAGGCGTGGGCGCGCGCTGGCGCGGCCATCACCAGATGACCACCTTCTTGTTGTCCGGGCGGACCATCGCGTCGCCGGTCTTGCACTGGAACGCGGCGGCGAAGGCCGGCAGGTTGGACGGCGCGCCGATCGCGCGGAAATCGGCCGGTGCGTGCGGGTCGGTCTTCAGGCGCACGGCCAGGTTTTCCGGCGTGAAGTTGCGGCGCCACACCGTGGCCCAGTTGAGGAAGAAGCGCTGGTCGCGGCTCAACCCGTCGGTCATCGGGTCCGGCGTGCCGGCGGTGGCGGCCTTCATCGCGTCATAGGCCGTGGCCAGGCCGCCGAGGTCGGCAATGTTCTCGCCCAGGGTCAGTTTGCCGCTGACCTTGCCCTGCGGGGTGGCGTAGCCGTCGAACTGGGCCACCAGCTTGCCGGTGCGCTCGGCGAAGCCCTTGGCGTCGGCCGGGCTCCACCAGTTCTCGAAGTTGCCGGTCGGCCCGAAGCGGCTGCCCTGGTCGTCGTAACCGTGGCTCATCTCGTGGCCGATCACCGCGCCGATGCCACCGTAATTCATCTCGGCGGTGGCCTTGGGGTCGAAGAACGGCGGCTGCAGGATGGCGGCCGGGAACACGATCTCGTTCTGCAGCGGGTTGTAGTAGGCGTTGATGGTCTGCGGGGTCATGCCCCACTCGGTCTTGTCCACCGGTTTGCCGATCTTGGACAGGTTCCACTTGTAGTTGAACGCCGTCGCCGCTTCGACGTTGCCCAGGTAGCTGTCGCGGCTGGTGCTCAGCCCGTCCCACGGACGCCACTTGTCGGGATAGCCGATCTTGGGCGTGAAGCTGTTCCACTTGGCGATGGCCTTTTCCTTGGTCTCCGGGCTCATCCAGTCCAGCTTCTCGATGCGCGCCTTCAGTACGGTGCGCAGGTTGCCGACCAGCTGCTCCATCTGGGTCTTGGATTCGGCCGGGAAGGCGACCTTCACGTACAGCTGGCCGAGCGCCTCGCCGACTTCCTGGTTGGTGGTGGCCAGCACGCGCTTCCAGCGCGGCTTGATTTCCTTCTGGCCGTTGAGGGTCTTGCCGTAGAAGTCGAAGTTTTCCTGCACGAAGGGCTGGCTCAGGTACGGCGAAGCGCCGTCCACCGCATGGAAGCGCAGATAGGCGCGCCACGCGGCCGGATCGGTGTCGCCGATCATCTTGCTCACCTCCTCGTGGAAGGCCGGGATGGCCAACGAGAACTTCGGCTGCGGGGCCACGCCCTGCGACTTGAAGAATTCGGTCCACGACCAGTTCGGGGTCAGCTTGTCGGCCTGTTCCAGCGTCACCGGGTTGTAGAACAGCGAGGCGTCGCGCGAAAGCTCGGTGCTGGTCTTGGACACCTTGGCCAGGCGGGTTTCGAAAGCCACCACATCCTTGGCCTGCTTGGCCGCATCGGCGGCCGGCGTGCCCGACAGCTCCAGCACCTTGGCAATGTGGGCCTGGTAGGCGGCCAGCTTGTCCTTGTTTTCGGCCTTGGTGTAGTACTCCGGATCGGGCAGGCCCAGGCCGCCCTGCGAAGCGTAGGCGATGTTGTTGGCCGAATCCTTGAAGTCGGCTGCGGCGCCGCAGCCGAACAGCCCCAGCTGGCCCTTGGCGGCGCTGGCGCGCAGGTAGTCCACCAGCTTGGCCTGATCGGTCACGCCGTCAATGGCGGCCAGCTCGGGCTTGAGCGGGGCGATGCCCTGGGCGTCGATCTTGGCCTCGTCCATGCCGGTGGCCCAGAAGTCGCCGACCAGCTTTTCCACGCCGGTGGCATGGGGGTCGGCGGCGGCCTGTTCGGCCAGCTGTTGCTGCACGGCGTTGGAGCGCTCGTCGAGCATCTCGAACGCACCCCAGCTGACCCGGTCGCCCGGGATCGGGTGGGCCGCCAGCCACTTGCCGTTGGCATAGCCGCCGAAGTCGGCGCAGGCGTTCTTGGTGGTGTCCAGATCGGCAATTTCGAAGCGGTTGAACGGCGGCAGCTTGCTCTCGTCCAGAGTAAGCGGCTTGGCCGTTTCCTGCGCCGGTGCGGCGGCCTGCGGGGCTTCGGCCTCCGGCTTCTTGCAGGCCGACAGTGCGGCGGCCACGGCAAGCGAGAGGATCAGGTACTGCGGTGTGCGGATGGTCACGGGATGGCTCTCCGGCCCGGCGGGCCCAGTGATGTGATGGCCCGATGCCGGGCCGTGGCCGGACTGTAGCGCCGGCAGGCCGCCACGGTCCGGTGTCGAAGGTCATGGCGCCATGCTAGCGTCCGCATTCATCTTGCCGCGATTGCGGCGAAGGCGGCATGAAAGGCATCACCGCCGCCGGACGCGGGCGTGGCCTCCGGCGTGCGCGATGCATTCCGTGCGGGTGGTGGCGTGCAATCCGGAAGGGAGGGCGTGTGGGCGGCGAATGGCATGACGTGATCCTGATCGGCGGCGGCCACAACGGGCTGGTCTGCGCGGCCTATCTCGCCCGCGCGGGCTTGAAGGTCTGCGTGCTTGAGCGGCGCGGCGTGCTGGGCGGGGCTGCGGTCACCGAGGAGTTCCACCCGGGCTTCCGCAATTCGGTGGCCTCATACACGGTTTCGCTGTTGCAGCCCAAGGTGATCGCCGATCTGGACCTGCACCGCCACGGTCTGCGCATCGTGCCGCGCCATTGCGGCAATTTCCTGCCACTGCCCGACGGGCGGCATCTGTTGGCCGGCCCCGGGCGCACGCATGCGCAGGTGGCCAAGTTCTCGTCCAGGGATGCTGCGCGCCTGCCCGAATACGAGCATCGGCTGGATGCGATTGCCGACGTGCTGCGTGCGCTGGCTTTGCGGCCCCCGCCCAACGTCACCGGTGACGGCTGGTGGAAGGCGGTGCCGGAGCTGTTGCGGGCCGGCCGCGCCGGGCGCGCGCTGGCCGGGCTCGGGTTGCCGTTGCGGCAGGAATTGCTGGACCTGTTCACGCTGTCGGCCGGCGAGTATCTGGATCGCTGGTTCGACAGCGCCCCGGTCAAGGCCCTGTTCGGCTTCGACGGCATCGTCGGCCATTACGCCAGCCCGTACGCGCCGGGCACCGCCTACGTGCTGCTGCATCACGTGTTCGGCCAGAGCAACGGGGTCAAGGGCGCATGGGGGCACGCCATCGGCGGCATGGGCGCGATCACGCAGGCCATGGCGGCCGCCGCGCGCGAGGCCGGGGCGGAGCTGCGCGTGGAAGCCGGCGTGCGCGAAGTCATCGTCGAGCGCGACCGCGCGGTCGGCGTGATCACCGAGAAGGGGCAAACGCTGCGCGCCCGCGCGGTGGTGGCCAACATCAACCCGAAGCTGCTGTACGAGCGCCTGCTTCCGGCCGCCGCCGTGCCGCCTGTCACGCGCGAACGGATGGCGCACTGGCGCTGCGGCTCGGGCACGTTCCGGATGAACGTGGCGCTGTCGCGCCTGCCCGATTTCAGTGTGTTGCCCGGGGCGGGCGACCATCTCACCGCCGGCATCATCATCGCGCCTTCGCTGGATTACATGGATCGCGCCTGGCAGGACGCGCGCACGCTGGGCTGGTCGCGCGAGCCGGTGGTCGAAATGCTGCTGCCGTCCATGCTCGACGATTCGCTGGCCCCGCGCGGTTGCCACGTGGCCAGCCTGTTCTGCCAGCATGTCGCGCCGACATTGCCGGATGGCCGCTCGTGGGACGAGTGCCGCGACGAGGTAGCCGAGTTGATGATCGCCACCGTCGAACGCCACGCGCCGGGCTTCGCCGCCTCGGTGCTGGGCCGGCAGGTGTTCAGTCCGCTCGATCTGGAACGCACGTTCGGCCTGGTCGGCGGCGACATCTTCCACGGTGCGCTGACCCTCAACCAGCTGTTCAGCGCGCGCCCGATGCTCGGTCAGGCCGGATATCGCGGCGCGCTGCCCGGCCTGTACCTGTGCGGCGCCGGCACGCATCCTGGCGGCGGGGTCAGCGGTGCGCCCGGCCACAACGCCGCGCGGGTGGTTGCCGCCGATCTGAGGTGAGCCGGCTCGGGCCAGTGGCTGTGGTCGCGCCGATCCGCAGGGATGCCGATCGTCACCGCAAGGGCGTGGTTGCGTGGCATCGCCATCGGGGGCGGGTTCACCGCGGCGGCAGATAGAGGTCGGCGATCTTCACCGCCGTGGCATACGGCTCCGGGTCGTTGCGGTTGCTCAGCACGATCACCGTCAGGTGCTGGCGAGGGTGGCGGATGATGACGTTGCGGAAGCCGATGCTCTCGCCGCTGTGCCACAGGGTGTCGCCGTCGATGCGCCAGCCGAAGCCGTAGTGGGGCACGTGCGGTTCATGCGTTTGCGTGGCCGGGCTGAAAGCCAGGGTCAGCGAGGACGGCTTGAGCAGGCGTCCGTCATACAACGCGGCGTCCCACTTGGCCAGTTCGTCCACCGAGGAATAGATGCCGCCGTCGCCGAGCACGGCGCTGGTGCTGCTCTGGTCGGTGCGCTGCCAGCGCCCGTCGATCTCGCTGTAGCCGTAGGCCCGCTCGGGCACGGTATCCACGCCGTCCTGATGGGCATAGGTGCCGCTCATGCCCAACGGCAGGAAGATGCGCTGGCGCAGGAAGCTGGCGAAATCCTGCCCCGACGCCTTGCCGACGATCAGCGCCAGCAGCGCGTAGCCGCCGTTGCTGTAGCGGTAATCGGTGCCCGGCGTGAAATACAGCCGGTTCTCCTTTTCCAGCAGGTGCAGCACGTCGATGTCGTGCAGTTGCCAGGTCTGGTCGGCCGGCATCAGGTCTTCGTAGTCGATCAGGCCGCCGGTGTGGCTGAGCAGCTCGCGGAGGGTGATCGGGTCGGCCGCCGGTGGCAGGCTCGGCAGCCATTTCTTCACCGGGTCGTCGATGGACAGCTTGCCGTCCTCGGCCAGCAGCAGGATGGCCGCCGCGGTGAACTGCTTGCTGATCGAGGCCAGCCGGTAATGCGTGTCCGGGCCGGCGGCGCGGCGGGTTTCCAGCTCGGCCATGCCATAGCTCTTGCGGAAGGCCGGTCTGCCGTCCTTGATCACCAGCACCGAGGCGCCGGGGACGTTGCCGGCGTAGCGCTGCATCAATGCGTCGATGCGTGCCTCCGGCGAGGCGCCCTGATCGGCCGCCAACGCCGCGACGGGCAGCATGGCCAGTGCCAGCATCCATCGACATGCAAGGCGAAACGGCGAACGCGGCGGCATGGCGGGCATCGGCAATCTCCGGCAGGGGTACCCACCGTGCCCGAGCGCCGCCTGCGGCGTCAATGCATGGGCCGGATCACCGTGCGGGAGGGGTGGCGGGAGCCGTCTCGGTGGCGGCCGGGCTTGCCGCGCGTTCGGCGATCCAGCGCTCGATCTTGGTGTCCAGCACGTCCAGCGGCATCGAGCCGTCTTTCAGCACTTCGGCATGGAAGTCGCGCACGTCGAAACGGCTGCCGAGCGCGGCCCGGGCTTTCTCGCGCAGCGCGATGAAGCGCAGCTCCCCGACCTTGTAGGCCAGCACCTGACCGGGCATCGCCATGGAACGCTCGACTTCGGCGGTGGCGTCGTCCTGGCTGGCATCGGTGTTGTCGAGCAGGTAGCGGACCGCCTGTTCGCGGGTCCAGCCCTTGGCATGCAGGCCGGTGTCCACCACCAGCCGCGCCGAGCGCAGCAATTCGTCCTGCAGATAGCCGTAACGGTCGTAGGGGTCGCGGTACAGGCCCAGATCCTGTCCCAGCGTTTCGGCATACAGGCCCCAACCCTCGACGAAGGCGGTTTCGCCGCCGAGCCGGCGGAAAGTCGGCAGCCCTTTGAGCTGTTGCTGCAGGCTGAGTTGCACGTGGTGGCCGGGCACGGCTTCGTGCAGGTACAACGGTGCGGCTTCCCAGGTACGGCGGCTGGCCAGATCGCCGGCATTGACGTAGAGCAGGCCGGGGCGGCTGCCATCGACGGCCGGCGGCACGTACGACAGGGCGGCCGCCGTATGGATGCGATAGGGCTCGACCGCGCGAATGTCCGGCGCGGTTTCCGGGCGCAGCGAGAACAGCGAGGGCATGCCGCGCGCCACGCTGGCCTGCAGCATGCGGTAGCGGTCGATCAGCGCCGTGTCCGATGCATAGGCAAAACGTTTGTCCGTGCGCATGTAATGGAAGAACTTCGGCATCGCGCCGCGGAAGCGCAGCTGCTTCATCACCTCGGCAACTTCACCGCGCAGGCGTGCGACTTCGGCCAGCCCGAGCGCATGGATCTCGTCCGGCGACAGCGAGGTGGTGGTGGCCTGGCGCACGTTCCACGCGTACCACGCCGCGCCGTCCGGCAGCGCGGACAGGCCGGTGGTGCCGCGGCAGGCAGGCAGGTATTCGTTGGCGATGAAGCCGCGCAGGCGCCGGTAGGCCGGCATCAGGCGGGTATCGATCATCTGCCGGTAGGCGGCGGTGAGGCGGGTGCGGTCGGCCGCGGGGATGCTGGCCGGCATCGCACTGATCGGCGTCCAGAACAGCGTCTGCTCCGCATTCGGGCGGATCATCGCGTCCAGTTGCGGCAACACCTGCTGCATCATCGGGCGCGGCTGGGTCACGCCCGCGGCGATGCCTTCGCGCATGTTGGCGATGGCTTGGTCGAACAGTGCCGGCACTTGCTCGGCACGCCGCAGCCAGTTGTCGTAATCGCGCACGTTGACGAAAGGTTGCGCACCCGCGCCGGAGCCGAGCATCACCACCACCGAGGCGATGTTGGTGTAGGGGTTGATCGGCAGCATCCAGTTGGGGAATCGCTCGCCTTCCAGCGCGGTGCGGGCGTCGTGGACGAAGATCTCGTAGCTCAACAGGTCCTGCCCTTGCAGCCCGTCCGGGCCGATGGCTTCCGCCTTGTCCAGCCATTCCTCGGTGAAGGCGTGGCTGCGTGCGCGGAAATCGGCGGACAGATAGTCGGGGAGCTGGTCGTCGAAGCGGGTATCGCCTTGCAGCGTGGCCTGCAGCGGGTTCAATTGCAGCGAAGCTTCACGGTAATTGGCATACAGCTGCGACAGCAGCATGGCCTTGTCCAGCGGCTTGGCCGGGCGCGCGGCGCGGCGCGGCGCCGGAGTTGCATGCCGTGCGTCGGAGGCATTGCGCGCGTTCTTCGATTTCCTGGACGTGCTTGTCTTGCCCTTGGCGGACGTGGCCTTGGATGCGCCGGCCTTTTTTCTGGTCGGCCCCTTGCTGCCGGAGGACTTGCCCGTGGACTTTGCGGATGCGGCCTTTCCCGAATGGGTCTGGCTGCTCTTGGTGCTGCTTGTCGTCGGCTTTTTCTTGTTGGCCGCCGAGGCGTCCGGTATCGACGTGGCCAGCACGATCACGGCGAGCAGGGCGGTCAGGGGGCGCAGCAGGAACGACGACATCGGCAACTCCGGGGAAACGCAGCGGTGGACTTTGCCCGATTGCATCGCTGCCGGCCAGCGATTGCGACAATGCGCGAAACGTCGCGTTGGTGTTGGCTCAGCTGCGTGAATACGCGTTGCCGCTGCTTTTTATTGCTCAGTCGGCCGCCGCTTCTTCGCGCAGCCGGGCCGCGCGCATCTGGCCGAGATAGCGCGTGATGCCGCGCCGCATCAGGTACAGCAAGGGGATCAGTGCAATCGCGAAGGCCATCTTGTAGACGTAGTTGACCGTGCTCACCGCGAGGAACAACGAGGTCGGCCAGTGCTGCGGACCAAGCACGAAGGCGATCCAGATCACCACGAAGCTGTCCACCAGCTGCGAGACCGCGGTGGAGCCGGTGGCGCGCAGCCACACGTGCTTCTCGCCGGTGCGCTTGCGGATGTGGTGGAACACCGCCACGTCGATCAGCTGGCCGACGAGGAAGGCCACCAGCGAGCCGCCGATGGTCCACATGCCCTGGCCGAAGATCGCCGAGAACGCGGCCTGGTAGTCCGGCACGCCTTGCGCCTGCGCCGCGCCCACCCACCAGCTTGCCGGGGCGAGATGGATGGCCGCGTAGGCGAACACGAAGCCATAGCCGATCAGGCCCACCGCCACCCACGAGATGAACTGCACGCCACGGCGGCCGAAGAATTCGTTGATGGTGTCGGTCATGATGAACACCACCGGCCACAGCAGCGTGCCGGCGGTGAAGCTCAGCGAACCGGTCTGGCCGAACAGGTTCCAGTCCAGCGGCGCGATGCCGAAGGTGTCTTCCAGCGCGAAGATCTTCACGCCGATGAATTCGGCCAGCACCGCGTTGACGCAGAAGAACGCGGCCAGCGCGATGAACAGCCGGACCGCACGGTCGTCGAGGGTGCGCTCGGCCGGCACGGGTCAGGGCTCGTCGGGGCGGGAGGGCGTCGCCTTCTCGCCGGCGCGCTCCCCAGCGCGGGTGAAGGGCACCGTGGTCGGTGCGACCGCGCCGCCGGAGATGATGAAGTTCATCGCCTGGTCGACGGTCCAGTCGGTGGGCGTCAGCAGCTCCACCGGCACGATTTCAAGATAACCGGAGGTCGGGTTGGGCGTGGTCGGCACGTACACCGCCGCCAACTCGCGGCCGGTGCCCTGCTCCTTGATGACGCGGGTGACCAGGCCCACCGATTTCATGTCCCGATGCGGGAAATCGATCAGCACCACGCGCTGGGTGCTGCCCGGTTCGGTCTGCAGCATGTCCAGCAGCTTGCGCACGCTTTCGTAGATGATGTTGGCCAGCGGAATGCGCCGCATCAACGCCTCGAACCAGCGCAGCAGGCGTTGGCCGATCACCCGCCGGCTCATGATGCCCACGGCGAGGATCACCGCCAGCGTGGCGATCATCGCGATGGTGTTCTGTACCCATACCGCCTTGACCCAGCCCAGCGAGCCGGGGAAGGAGGCAGCGATGCGTTCGGCCAGCGGCACCACCAGCGGGCTGCTGACGCCGGACAGCAGCACGAACACGAACTTGACCACCACCCAGGTCAGCCAGAGCGGAGTGAGGGTCAGCAAGCCGGTGATGAACAGTTTTTGCAGCGAAGCGCGGGACGGTGCGGGGGCGGGTGTGGACATGCGCGCATTGTAGGGCTTCCGCGTGCGTCGCCGGGCGTCATGGCGACTTTCCGGCGGCCCCGGCGCGAGTCCGCGCCATCAGCCGGTGGTCCGCCGGTCCGGCTTGAGCCGCACGTAGATCTGCTTGCGCACGCGGGCGACCACGTCGCCCTGCGCGTCGAGGATCTCGTTCTCGAACCAGTGCAGCACCTTGCCGCCGTCGGCGGCGGCCTGACGCAGCCCGGCCAGCGTGGTGTCGTCCAGGTCGAAGCGGGTCCACACGGTGCCGCGGCCGGGTTTGACGAATTCGATTTCGGCCGACTTGTCCCACACGAAATGGTCCCGGCCAAGCTGGTGCAGCACCAGCAGCATCCAGAACGGGTCGGTCATCGCGAACAGGCTGCCGCCGAAATGCGTGCCCACGTAGTTGCGGTTCCAGAAGCGCAGGCGCATTTCCACCCGCGCGTGCCGGTAGTCGGCCGACAGCGCGTCGACGTGGATGCCGGTCAACAGGAACGGCGGCCAGACATTGAGGCCGAAGCGGAAAACGGATGCCTTCATCGTGGTGGCATGGCGGCAGCGAAGGGAGGCGGAGCTTACCATTCGCATGCGTATGGCATGTGCGGCGGGCCCGGGCCGCATCACGGCGATGACGGCGCCGGGTCAGAACAGCAGCGAGGACATCTTGCGGCGGTACTTGCCGACCAGATCCTCGTCTTCCACCACGCGGAACGCATCGATCAGCGCCTTGCGTGGCAGCCCGTTCTCGAAGCCGCGGTCGATGCGCAGCATCTCGATGAACTGTTCCAGTGCGGCCTCGTCGCGGCCGTCCAGCAGCAGGCGCACGCCGAGCAGGTGGCGGGCGTGCAGGTCGGCCGGGTCGGTCGCAACGGAGGCTTGCAGTGCCTCGATGGCCGGGGCGTCCTTCAGCAGCGCGGCAAAGCCGAGCCGGGCCTTGGCGCGGACGGTGCGGTCGTCGGTGGCGAGATTGGCCGGCAGCGCCTCGATGAGGGCTTCGGCCTCGCCGGTTTCGCCGGTCTTGAGCAGGGCCAGGGCGAGGTCGAGCTTCAGCTCGGCCTTGTCCGGCTCGGCGGCGATGGCCTCGCGCAGGCGCGAGGCCTCGGCCTGCGGGTCGAGCGGGGCTTCGTCCACGGCCTCGGCTTCGACCGGCGCGGCGGCCGGTTCGATGCCGTGCTGCTTGAGGAATTCGCGCAACTGGCCTTCCGGCAATGCGCCGGGGAAGCCGTCGGCGATCTGCCCGCCCTTGACCAGGAACACGGTGGGCACCGAGCGGATCTGGAACGCGGCGGCGATTTCCTGCTCCTTGTCCACGTCCACCCGGGCCAGCTCGAACGCGCCGTTGTATTCGCCGGCCAGCTTTTCCAGGATCGGCCCCAGCGTCTTGCACGGCCCGCACCAGGTGGCCCAGAAGTCGATCAGCACCGGTACCTGCATCGATTTCTGCAGGACATCGGCCTCGAAGGCATCGGTGGTGACATCGAAGACGTGCGGCAGATCGGACATCGGAGGGCTCGGCATCGGAAGGGGAATCAGTGAAATGGTGGCAGAGCTGGCGGATGCAAGTCGACAGGCGGTACCGCCAGGACCGGGCGTTCCGGGCAGCGCCGGCCCGGCTGCGGTAGCATTTGCGGTTTTCAGCCGTCCCCCGCGTCCATGTCCGCCACCGAGCCCGTCAGCTACGACCCGAAGCAGGTCGAATCCGCCGCCCAGTCCTATTGGGAAGCCCATCACGCTTTCGAGGTCAGGGAAGACTCGGCAAAGCCCAAGTACTACTGCCTGTCGATGCTGCCGTATCCGTCCGGCGCGCTGCACATGGGCCACGTGCGCAACTACACCATCGGCGACGTGATCAGCCGCTACAAGCGCATGACCGGCCACAACGTGCTGCAGCCGATGGGCTGGGACGCTTTCGGCCTGCCGGCCGAGAATGCGGCGATCAAGCACAAGGTGCCGCCGGCGCAGTGGACCTACAAGAACATCGACCACATGCGTGCCCAGCTCAAGTCGCTGGGCTACGCCATCGACTGGTCGCGCGAGTTCGCCACTTGCACGCCGGAGTACTACGTGCACGAGCAGCGCATGTTCACCCGGCTGCTGCGCAAGGGCATCGCCTACCGCCGCAATGCGGTGGTGAACTGGGACCCGGTGGACCAGACCGTGCTGGCCAACGAGCAGGTCATCGATGGTCGCGGCTGGCGCTCGGGCGCGCTGGTGGAAAAGCGCGAGATCCCGCAGTGGTTCCTGCGCATCACCGACTACGCGCAGGAGCTGCTGGACGGGCTGGACGAGCTGCCGGGCTGGCCGGAATCGGTCAAGACCATGCAGCGCAACTGGATTGGCCGCTCCGAGGGCTTGGAGATCCAGTTCGACGTGGTCGATGCGGCCGGTGCGGCGCTGGAGCCGTTGCGGGTGTTCACCACCCGCCCGGATACGGTGATGGGCGTGAGCTTCGTCTCGATCGCCGGCGAACACCCGTTGGCGCTGAAGGCCGCGCAGGGCAACCCGGCACTGGCCGCCTTCCTCGACGAATTGAAGAAGGGCGGCGTGTCCGAGGCCGAGCTGGAGACACAGGAAAAGCGCGGCATGGATACCGGCCTGAAGGCCGTGCATCCGGTCACCGGCGAGCAGGTGCCGATCTGGGTGGCCAACTTCGTGCTGATGGGCTACGGCACCGGTGCGGTGATGGCAGTGCCCGGCCACGACGAGCGCGATTTCGAGTTCGCCAACAAATACGGCCTGCCGATCCGGCAGGTGATCGCGCTGAAGGACCCGCGCGACGAGGCCGAGAAGACCTACGACCCGGCCATCTGGCATGACTGGTACGGCGACAAGACGCGCGAGTTCGAGCTGGTCAATTCGGCCGAATTCGACGGGCTGGATTTCAAGGGCGCCTTCGACGCGCTGGCCGAGCGCTTCGAGCGCAAGGGCCAGGGCCAGCGCCGCATCAACTTCCGCCTGCGCGATTGGGGCGTGAGCCGCCAGCGTTACTGGGGCTGCCCGATCCCGGTGATCTATTGCGAGGATTGCGGTGCGGTGCCGGTGCCGGAGGACCAGTTGCCGGTGCTGCTGCCGGAAGACGTGGAATTCAGCGGCACCGGTTCGCCGATCAAGACCGATCCGGAATGGCGCAAGTGCACCTGCCCGGAATGCGGCAAGCCGGCCGAGCGCGAAACCGACACCTTCGACACCTTCATGGAGTCGAGCTGGTACTACGCGCGCTACACCTCGCCGGGTGCGGCCGACATGGTCGACGCGCGCGCCAACCACTGGCTGCCGGTCGACCAGTACATCGGCGGCATCGAGCACGCCATCCTGCACCTGCTCTACGCGCGCT
>JADHEF010000364.1_pt1 | contig 51137 bp, 46 predicted proteins | sample 8952391 | NCBI WGS metagenome assembly JADHEF01 (sample SAMN16124439, study PRJNA663245) | bioreactor sludge metagenome | isolation source: sludge (nitrite) | place: India:Bengaluru | collected 2019-02-28 | reverse complement strand
ATGGTGTTGATGCGATTTGTAGGATTTTACCGATCGCAGCTTCAACCTATTACCGGACTCTAGATCTCTGCGAAAATCCAGAACATCGAGCAAAGCGAGATTTACATGACTTGCATCATGCTGAGGAGATTAAACGAATTTGGAAGGAAAGTTCAGGTCGGTATGGTGTACGTAAAGTCTGGCAAAAACTGAAACGTGAAGGCTATATTATTGCACGCTGTACTGTTGCTCGATTAATGAAAAAGCTAGGTATACAAGGTGTTTGGCGAGGTAAGAACAAACAAACCACCCGTAGCCGAGATGATCAAAAACGAGCGAATGATTTAGTGAAACGTAATTTTAGTGCTGATCATCCAGATCAGCTGTGGGTCAGTGACTTTACTTATATTCAAACCAAGTCAGGTTGGGTCTATACCGCATTTATTATTGATGTGTTTTCACGAGCAATTGTTGGATGGAAAGTATCAACACGTATGAATACAGATATGGTGCTTGATGCATTAGAACAAGCTTTGCATGATCGAGGTATGCCAAAGAATGTAATTCATCATTCCGATAGAGGTGTGCAATATCTTTCCATTCGCTATACCAATCGTCTAGAAGCAGCAAATTTACGAGCGTCAGTCGGTACAACTGGTGATTCATACGATAATGCTTTGGCTAAAACAGTGAATGGCTTATACAAAACAGAGGTGATTGAATATTTAAAAGCAGATTGGCAAGGTTTAGCGGATGTACAACTTGCGACACTAAACTGGGTAGATTGGTTCAATAAAAAGCGTGTACACAGTGCACTGGGTTATGTATCGCCTTTTGAGTTTGAAGCAATGTACTATGATAAGATTAACCCGTTAGGTCAGGTGGCCTAACTTAAATAAAAAAGTCTCCGACAAACCCGGTACGGTTCAAAGTGCAAGTGCAATTCCGCAGTTTATTGAACTTTTAGCTAAGCAGTCTGACTCTTACTATACTCTAGATACTAATAGAGTATAAAGTCTATGCTATACAGAATGATAAATTCTGTATAGCTAAATCTAAAAAATATAGATTAGACCTCTTGCGAAAGTATCGTTTTACCTAATTTTTGAATTGGCTAAAACCTTATAATATGTAGCTTTTGGCTGTTTAAATTTTAAATTTTGACTAACGCAAGACGTCTATTTTTATAAATATTTTTTTATTCTTAGGGCGTGTCATCAATTAGCTTGAGAAAATCTTACCGGTCCTCATAATTTTTTCATGACTAAACGCTATGCATTAAAAGATGATCAGTGGGAACAGGTTAAAGATCTGTTACCTGGACGAATGGGTACTGTTGGAGTAACGGCCAAAGATAACCGACTATTTGTTGAAGCGCTATCGTTTTCGTCCCATAGGTGGATTTGTTTTGCGGTGAGATGTTCATTTTTACTACCGAATTTATACTGTTTAAATAGCGCAAGTTCATGCTCGTATTTTTGAGTGAGAACAGAGAGATGTTGGTTGCATGCTTCAAGATGTTGAACTTTGGCATCCAATTGCTGATTTGATACTTCAAGATGCTGAACTTTGGTATCTAATTGTTGTTTATCTTCTGCGAGTTGTTGATGCTGCAGCGCTAGCTGTCTGGTAAATTCCAGCAGTTGTTCATGGGTCAGTTGGCTTAAGTCAGGCAGCATTTTAATGACCGCAGTATGCCTGAGGTCATGACGCAGAGGAAATAGAACGTTTGGAGAATAGCAGAATGTACCAAGCTGGTTTAGAGCATCGTCACCACCAATGCGCTGCCAAGGCAAACCCTGGATCAGTGACTGTAACTGTTCCAGACTGATCGCCATGCTTTCACCCTGATGAACCTGCGCCCAGTGGAATTTTCCCTGTTCCAGCCGCCGGGCACACAGCCAGATCCCCGTCCATCATGCACCAGCACTTTCATGCGATGGCCACGTTTATTACAGAACAGGTAAGCGCAATGCGGTTTGATCGAGCCAAAGGCTCTCAACACCTTAGCCATGGCAGTATCCATACCCGCACGCATGTCCATGGGCTGGGTAGACAACCAGATTTCATCAATACGGATCATTGAGTCAAACCCTGGATCAGCAACAGTAATTCAGTTACTGACTCCACTGGCCAGTCGATCTCGATCATCTGATCCCTTGCGGAACTTTGTTCCTTATGCAATGGAATCCTGATATGAGCGACAGCATTCTTCTCCGGCACAGGTGGCGGAGGTGCGTCTTGTTTGACTGGAGTCGGGTGAAGCATGACCGGAAGAAAGTCAGTCTGTGGAATGGAGGGGGTGTTAATGCAGGGGCATTGATCTGGACTGACGAATCCATTTATGCAACAGATTGGCATTGATCTGATGTTGCATTGCGACCTTAGCCACTGATGTATCTGGCTGCTGGCATTGCTGAATAAGTTGATGTTTAAATTCAGCCGTGAAGGTTCGACGGGGCTTTTTTAGCATTGGTGTGCTGTCTATAACTGTCTTTAAATCCATAAATAGGTGTCCACTTAAAATTTAGTGGACACTATCGTGGTATTCATGAGTGAGAAAAAGTGGGGCTCAGCGGACGCTTACTTTCATCTTGAGAGAGTTGGGTGTATTTCTTCATTGCGTGCTTTCCAATTGCGAGTTGAAAAAGTCTAATGATTCTACGAATACACCTAAATTTTTCAACTAACTACAAATGTGTCGCACTTGTGATTTGAATCTGCTGTTTTCAAAATCTGTTTTTCAGCTCGTTATGCAACAAAGCCGAACCGAATTAAAAATAGAAATGTAGTTGAGCTGATGCTTGCTCATTTCTTTATTTTTAGTAATTGAGGTGAACATACTGTCAGTACATGGTAGTTATAAGTAACGTGTAACTTTGTTCGCACAAAGATTTGAGTTATGCCAAGTGATGGATTGATTTGTACTTAAAATTTTAAGCTTATCCACTTGCTTTGCAAGCCACTACACTTTATTTACAATCCTATGTTGTGGAAGTAAGGGATCTTGTACTCGCCCAGTATGTTCAACTTGATTATATCTAAAGGAGTATTAGGCTTCAATCAAATCAATTTTCCAATTATTCGACTGAATTAACACATTTAAATCACGTAATTTAAGACTAATATCATCAGCTTGTTTTTGTAATGATGAAACTGGAATAACTTTATGCCACTTTATTTCCCGCGTACTATAACGATCAGATTCACGAGATGTATTACTTATTGCTGCAGTTAGGGTTTTGTGCTGTTCTACAAATTCATCACGCAAAGTCAATAAAGCAAGTAGAGAACGACCATCATTTAATTTTGTTAAAGCATTAGTTTCATGAATTGCATAACTTAATTTTTGAAATTCTTGAATTAAAGAAAATACTTGTTTCAATAGTTCATTTGGATCTTCAGATGGTTTATCACCATCTTGTACCAATACATTTGCATTGATACGTTGTTTTAGTGAAATAATTTTTTTTTGTTGATCACTTCGAAGTAAGAGAGCTTCTGCTAATTTCATTTTTCACCTATTAACCAATTAGAATTAAGTTTTAAGCAGCTAAGTAATTTTACAAATACTATATCCTCATTCTTTAAAGATCAAAAAAATTGATTTTTTACAATTTTCAGAGGTAGAAGTCTTATATTTTGTCATTAGTCGAAGCTCAGAATTAAGCTAAAGGCCTTTTTTTCAGATGCAGAATCCTTTATCTGATCCTAGACAGTATTATGGACATTCGATCCCTCTAAATTCTTACAATATTTTTGTTCAAAGGCTTCAGGACTTAACCAGCCATTTGCAGAATGTATTCTGATTCGATTGTAATAAATCTCGATATAGTCGAACAGGACAGCATTCGCTTCTTTTCGAGTGGCAAACACACTGCCATGGATTACATGACCTTTCAATGTATGAAAGAAGCTTTCAGTCACTGCATTGTCCCAACATGAGCAGTGTACTGCGCAAGACTGCCTGACATACTTTGAATAAAGTTATTCGTCAATAATAGCGCTCTAAAAGCACGACTACAGTACTGACTGCCTTGGTCAGAATGAACCATAACTCCTGTTGAATAAGCTTTTCATGCGCCAAGGTTGGTCCGAAACCATGCAGTTGATCAGAAACAATATTGAGGCACTTGAGTCTGAGTTCTTCAGAAAGCCTGGAATTGCTGGTTTGGCCACGACCCGTATGGGCTAATACAGCTGGACCTTGAACTTTGTATTTCTGCAGTAAGCGTCTGACCTGACATTCTGAAATATGAAGTAGAAGTAGCTGAGCAGCCTGGGATTGAGTTATGCGTTGATCGCAGATTTCCTGCAAGACCGACAATCGTTTAAGTTCTTTATCCGACATAGACACCAACATATCAAACCGTCCGCTAAGGAAATTGCAAAAGTGCACATTCTAAAAGCGGACATTTCTATTTTGGGCTTACAACACTGATTTCGTATAATATTGATTATGTTAAATGAATTATACCTGATAATAACTTCATATCTTCTTTTATTAAACGAAAATTCAATAACTTAAATAATTTCAATTTCATTTGTAAAATATAATATGTTGACCTCAAGAATACTTCATAAACTTTACTATGTTTGCTTTAAAAACAATTCATTTGGAAAAGAAAGTTTCAAACGAAAATCAAATTATTCTTTTGTTTGATCTGGATTCATCATGTCCATGTTTGTACCCAGTAATCCCTCCTAAAAACAATAGGACCTAAAAGTAGAATTTTCTCTTAAAGTATAGGCAGGAGATTCTGCATGAAAACATCTAAATTTACTGACAGTCAGATCATGTCCATTTTGAAACAGGCGGAGTCTGGCACACCTGTAGCCGCCCTTTGTCGTGAACACGGTATGAGTAATGCGACCTTCTATAAATGGCGTGCCAAATATGGCGGTATGGATACATCATTAATGGCAAAACTCAAAGAACTGGAAGCAGAAAATACCAGACTTAAAAAGATGTATGCTGAAGAACGCTTAAAGGCAGAGATCATTCAGGAAGCGATGGCAATGAGCAGCACTGCTGCGCAAGGGTGAGGCCATCTTGCCGACGTAAGATGGCACAACAGGCAGTTGCCCACTATGCGATTAGCATTCGTTTGGCTTGCCGAGGATTTAGTATCAGTGAAACCTGCTACCGTTATCAATCCAAGTTAAACGATGACAATACATTAATTGCAGAACAGCTCATTGAGCTCACTGAAGAAAATACAGATTGGGGTTTTGGTCTGTGTTTCTCTTATCTACGTCATGTTGAAAACCATGTTTGGAATCATAAGCGTGTTTATCGCATTTACTGTGAGTTAGCACTGAATCTGCGCATTAAACCGAGAAGAAGACTAAAACGGCATGCACCAGAACCACTGAAAGAGCCGATCCGGGCAAATCAGGTCTGGTCACTGGATTTTATGCATGACCAGCTGATCGATAGTCGTAAGTTCCGATTGTTGAATGTGATTGATGATTACCGTCGAGAAGGTTTGACTATTGAAGCAGGATTCTCATTACCCACGATCAGGGTTATTCACACATTGAATCAGTTATTGGAATGGCGAGAAAAACTGTTAGTTATTCGGTGTGACAATGGCCCGGAGTTTATCAGTCACGAATTTGTACGCTGGGCAACTGAACAAGGTATTCGTATTGAATATATTCAACCAGGTAAACCACAGCAGAATGCGTATATTGAACGCTATAATCGGACTATACGTTATAGTTGGCTGAGCAAACATTTATTTGATACTTTGGATGAAGTACAAGATTATGCAACAAACTGGCTGTGGCATTACAACCATGAAAGACCACACCAAGCAAACAAAGGAAGGCCACCTCTAATGGCTGCTTAACCTCTACTTTTAACTTCGGTTATTTATGGGAGGATTACCGTTTGTGCAACAAAGCCCTTAGTTGAAAAAAACTTTTAGATTTCATGCTCACACACCACCTAAAACAAAAAATATCTGATTGATTTTACAGGCTTTTAATTTAAGGTTTTATTCTACCCACTCGCAATATCAACGTTTAGTATCACGACTCACTAACTCATTAACTAAATATGGAGCAGTACGGCTATCTTGATTTTCTGTTATTTGTTTTGGTGTTCCTGCCACAACAATATTCCCACCAGCATTTCCAGCACCTGGTCCCACATCAATCACCCAATCTGCTTGTGCAACGGCACGCATATCATGCTCAATCATAACCACGGTATTACCCGCATCGACTAATCGCTGCAATTGAACTAACAATCGATCTACATCTGATGGATGCAAACCTGTAGTTGGCTCATCAAGTATATACAGTGTATTTCCACGCTGATTGCGTTGCAGCTCGGTCGCCAATTTAATACGTTGCGCTTCTCCACCAGATAGTTCAGTCGCTGGTTGCCCTAAACGTAAATAACCAAGGCCAATTTCCTTTAATAATTGTAGTGAACGAGCAATCGAGACCTCTCCATCAAAAAAATCACGTGCTTCATTGACGGTCATTCCTAATACTTCAGCAATATTACGTCCATTCCAGCGAATTTTCAGAGTGTCATCATTATATCGAGCACCATGACATGTCGGACAAGGGGCATATACACTTGGCATAAACAATAACTCTACACTGACAAAGCCTTCACCTTCACAAGTTTCACATCGCCCTTTAGCCACATTAAACGAAAAACGTCCAGCATCATAATGAGCTTGGCGAGCTTCAGGAGTCCCAGCAAATAACTTTCTAACATGATCAAATAAACCCGTATAAGTTGCCAGATTAGAACGTGGAGTACGGCCAATTGGTTTTTGATCAACCTGTACCAGACGCTGTATAGCCTCCACATCACCAGCCAGAGAACCCTGTGTAACCTCGTTAACCAACATTCCTTCATTTAAAGGATTATTTTCATTATTGTTTTCAGTTTCAGACTCATTGCCTAAATATGAAAGTACTAACTCGGGTAAAGCTTGAGAAACGAGACTAGATTTACCTGAACCTGAAATACCTGTAACTGCTGTAAGTACACCAAGAGGTATACGAGCATCAATATTATGCAGGTTATGTCGGTAAATATTGTTAAGTTCAAGCCAACCAGAGGGTGTACGTCCATAACTTTGAGTAACTGGGATTTTATTAAATAAATAACTTGCAGTACGTGAAGCTGAAATCTCACTTAAACCCTGAGGTACTCCACTATATAAAATATTACCACCTTGCTCTCCTGCATCTGGTCCAACATCCACTAACCATTGAGCACGACGCATGAGCTCTAAATCATGCTCTACAACAAATACGGAGTTTCCAGCGTCTCTTAATTTATCGAGAGAATCATATAATGACTGACTATCTGAAGGATGTAATCCAGCAGACGGTTCATCCAGTACATAAACTACACCAAATAGCATAGAACTTAATTGTGTTGCTAAACGCAAACGTTGTAACTCTCCCGCTGAAAGAGTCGGTGTGGCTCTATCTAATGTTAGATAACCAAGACCTAACTGGCGTAATTGATTTAAACGCCCCACCACACCATTTGCTAAACGCTGGGCAGCAATTTTCTTTTCATCTGAAAGTGCTGACGTACGTCTTACATCTGGAGATACAGAATGCACTGCTCTACCTGTTGTTGCTCGTTCAGATCTATCAAGTTGGGTTACTTTATTATTAGTCTTTTCTCCAGCATCATGAGCGTCGAAATTGCCAAGAACAATGGGCTCAAGCAGGCAAGTTAACTTATCCAAAGAAAGTTGCATAAACTCACCAATATCTACTCCAGCAAAGGTAATAGATAAGGCTTCTGGTTTAAGGCGTTTACCATGACAGGAAGGGCATATTTTTCCTTCCATAAAACGTGAAACACGTTTTTTCATCAACGTACTTTGGGTATTAGCAAAAGTATGAAGGACATAGCGACGAGCACCAGTGAAAGTGCCCATATAGCTGGGTTCTAGTTTACGTTTAAGTGCAGATTGAGTCTCAGCGGGGCTTAAACCAGCATAGACAGGAACTGTTGGGGTTTCTTCAGTAAATAAAATCCAGTCTCTATCCGATTGCGGTAAATCTTTCCATGGTCGATCAACATCATACCCTAGGGTTACTAGGATATCGCGTAAGTTTTGCCCGTGCCAAGCAGGTGGCCATGATGCGATAGCTCTCTCACGAATACTGAGTGTTGGGTCAGGAACCATTGTCGATTCTGTAACTTCATAAATGTGACCTAAACCATGACAGGTAGGACAAGCACCTTGAGGAGTGTTCGGTGAAAAGTCCTCGGCATATAACATTGGCTGATCGGCAGGATATGCACCAGCACGCGAATAAATCATTCGCACGAGACTTGATAAAGTTGTTACACTTCCAACAGAAGAACGGGTATTACTTGCACCACGTTGTTGTTGCAATGCTACTGCTGGTGGTAGACCATCAATAGCATCAACATCTGGTACTCCGGCCTGATCTATTAAGCGTCTTGCATAAGGTGCAACAGATTCGAAATATCTTCTTTGTGCTTCAGCAAAAATAGTTCCAAAAGCAAGTGATGATTTTCCTGAACCCGATACACCTGAGAAAACAACAAGTGCATTTCTTGGGATAGAAACATCTACATCCTTAAGGTTATGCTCACGTGCACCTCGAACTTCAATACAATTATTAGATAAAGTAATGTTATTGTGTTCACCAAAAGAATGTATTTTCATGTTTCTACGAGCCTGTAAATTATTTTGTGTAAGTCCCATTTTTTATAAATGATCTTTTAATCGATCATCGAACTGAATCGTAAAACAATTCATTGCTAAACTAATACATTTAAATATGGCTGTCATTTGGTTTAAATCTTCAGGAGTTTTTAAACCTTTAGCTAATTCAGCTGCCATACTTTTGATTGTAGCTTCATCCATGTGAAGTACCTCTTTTTATTATCCTCAGTAGGATAAATGAAAATTAAGTACTTACACAAAATTTAGAACAGTCCCACAACTCATTTTGTTGAACTATATCTGTACAACAACTCTACCTCGAATTTTTCCATCTAAAATTTCATTTGAAATATTTAAAGCATCTGTTAACTGAATTTCAGTCGTAACTTTTTCTAATTTTGTTTGATCCAATTCTGTAGCTAAACGTTCCCATGCTTCTTTTCTTAATTCGATTGGTGCCATCACGCTATCAATTCCATATAAGGTAATCCCTCTTAGAATAAATGGAGCAACTGTTGCTGGAAAATCCATTCCGCCTGCCAAACCACACGCAGCAACTGCACCACGATATTTTGTACTAGCACATGCATTCGCTAAAGTATGGCTACCAACAGTATCAATCACGCCAGCCCAAACTTCTTTGTTTAATGGCTTTCCTGGGGAAGATAATTCAATACGATCAATAATTTCACTCGCACCTAGATAGGTTAAATATTCTGACTCTTGAGGTCGACCAGTTGAAGCTGTAATCTCATAACCAAGATGATTCAAAATAATAATGGCAATACTACCTACTCCACCATTTGCACCTGTCACTAAAATTTTTCCATCATTTGGTTTAATACCATGTTTTTGTAAAGCCATGACACACAACATTGCGGTATAACCTGCTGTACCAATAACCATCGTATCTTTAAAAGAAAAAACTGAAGGTTTTTGTATGAGCCAATCACCTGAAACAATGACTTGCTCGGCTAGTCCTCCAGAATACTTTTCACCCACTCCCCAACCATTCAGTAGAACTTCATCTTCTTCTTTCCATGCTGGATGTTTTGATTCAATCACAACGCCTGAAAAATCAATACCTGGTGTTAACGGAAAACTACGAATCACAGGTGAACGCCCAGTAATGGCTAAAGCATCTTTATAATTGAGTGTTGAATATTTGACTTCGACTCTAACCTCTCCTTCTTGTAAAGGCTTTGATGCAGTCTCAGTAATTTGTGATGTGTAACCTGCTTCATCTTTAGTAATTACAATACCTTTGTACATAGAACTTCCTCTCCATTTAATTAGACTGCTTGTCTAGAATTAATTAAAAAATAAATACAGACGTCTGCATTTATTTTTTAATTAACTTTTTACGTGATTTGTTGTTTTACAGCTAAAGTAAACAAGCGATAAAATGCATCTAAGGGACTTGTTGATTTGACCAAACGTGCTCTTAGAACTGCACCTTCCCACCCAATCCAAAACTGATAAGCAGCTTCATCGCAATCAGCTAGGCTATATTGTGAATTTGACTGATGTAGGCAATCAGAAACTAATTTCTCCCATACCTTAAAGATATTTTCGATTCGGGCAATGATTTCTTGTGGTAAATACGACACTTCTTGTCCTAAGTTACCTAAAATACAACCTCGTTTAAAATCATATTTTTGCATTTTTTCACCCGCATCTTTTACAAAATTTTGCAGCTTTTCTAGTGGGGAAAGATCAGTTTGACTTAAAAACTTATTCAATCGCTTCACAAAATAAAGTTCATAAGCATCTAAGACTTCTAAAATAAAAGCCTCTTTATTTACAAAATAATGGTAGAAAGACCCTTTAGGAACTTGGACTGATTTCATGAGATCGTCCAAGCTCATAGCATTCATTCCACGTTCGGTCAGTAACTCGATACCTCGGTGGATTAAAACTTCTTTAGTGTCTGCATAGTTACAGCCGTGTTTGGTTGGTCGACCACGTGGTCTTTTGGGTGAGGAAGAATAATTCATATAATAAAAATAGACTATGTGACTAGAAATAACAACAATAAGATTATTTGATTGAAAATTTTATCTAAACGTCATCTAGTTCTCTTTTTTCACAGTACTTAGTCATTCATATAAATGCTCTTAAAAATCCTATAAGTTTATGAACTAATTTTTTATAAATTTCTATTATTTTTCTTCAAAATATTGAAATTAATAAATATATTGTAAAAATAATTTATAAACTAGATTTTAGGTAAACATAAGTTAAATAGAAAATTTTTAGTTAAATAAGGCTCTGTTGCACAAACTTACCACTGGAGGCTTCTTAGCTATCAAAAAAGTCGCGATAGTCTCCATCTACTCATTGACCCTACTGGCTTGAGGTTTTTAGGAGAAGGTGAATGAAAACGTAAAAAACATCAGTCTGAATATCGATGACAATAGCGTAAACTTCACATAGGTATAATAGATGCTGAAACACTGCAAAAACTTGCAGCTCAGCTCACAACCAATAATGTCAGTGACTCACAGGTGTTTGGTGATGGATTGGATAGCATAAAAAAATAATTAATATATTTCAATATATTAAACCCCAATCTCAACTTTTTAAGTGATTGAAATAAAAAGGACATAACCCTATTTTAGTTTCCACCAAGAAATTAAAGCAAAGTTATGTCCATTGAAGAATTTATCATTTTTATCTATGTAATCATAGAACAGCTTTATCCCATTGTTGTTATTCAGCCTCTGAGAACTCGTGGTTTTCCGCCTGCTGTTACTGATGTAGAAATCATCACTATGCAAATAGTAGGTGAATTTCTTGTTTTAGATACAGACAAAAATATTTGGATGTATTTCAAAAACAATTGGTTAGAATGGTTTCCAAAATTAGGATCTTATCCCAATTTCTGTAAACATTGTGCAAACCTGTGGCATGTCAGTCAATCCATTATGGCACAGCTCATTCAGCGTTATGGTTCAGATAACATTCACTTTATTGATGGCTTCCCACTCCCTGTCTGTAGTTATACCAGAGCTAGAAAGCATAAAAACTTGATGGTTTCAAAGCTCATATCGTCATTAATCTTTCAGGCATGATTACGGGTTATACCTTTGCACCTGCTCATTGTGATGAGCGAGATGTTGCACCTGAAATCACGAATGATATTTACGGTTTACTGGGAGCAGATAAGGGCTATTTAAAACCAGAATTGAAACGATATTATGAATATCAGGGTATTGATTTACAAACACCCTTTAGAAAAAACATGATAGATTTCAGACCTAAAGAGACAATGCAAATAATGATGAAAGCCCGAAGAAAGATTGAAACAGTGATTGGTCAATTAACAGATCGCTTTCACATTCAGAAAGTGAGGGCAAAAGATCTATGGCATTTAACCCACCGCATAACTCGTAAAATTCTGTCGCATACAATTTGTGTGGTGCTAAATAAAAAGCTTGGTCATTCACCAATTCAATTCGAAAATCTTATTTTAAGTTGAGATTGGCGTATTTATATAAAATTAGATACTTAGTTGAGAACGCATTTATAGGTTAAAGCAGTTCAGAGGAATAGCAACACCATATGATAAGCTACTGAGTAGCTATGAGGATGCAGTTGCATTAGCTTGAAGCCTGTATATATATTTGGCTACCTTTATCGGGTAAATTCTATACTTGAAATGTCAACAGACCCCATACAAAACCTGAGAAATATATGAGTGCAGAAGCCACATCTATCAGCCTTCTATCCCCTGTCATATTGCTCACGGCTGCAGTGATCGCAGTCCCCTTAATCAAGCGCCTAGGATTAAGCTCGGTATTGGGATATTTAATTGCAGGATTAATTATTGGTCCATTTGGACTAGCATTTTTCTACGATTCTGCGTCTATTCTGCATATTGCTGAGCTTGGTATTGTGATGTATCTGTTTGTGATTGGACTAGAAATGCGTCCATCGTATTTATGGAGTTTAAGAAAAGAAATTTTTGGATTAGGCGCATTACAGATTAGTGCCTGTTCATTGGGGTTAACGGCGGTAGGCTTGGTCTATGGCTATTCTTGGCAAGTGAGTTTTGTATGTGCTGCAGGCTTTGTACTCACCTCGACTGCAATTGTTATGCAACTTTTGGGAGATCGTGGAGACATTGCTCAACCACGAGGACAGAAAATTGTCTCGATCCTGCTGTTTGAAGACTTGTTGATTGTCCCTTTATTGGCAATTGTTGCTTTTATCGCACCGAATCATGTTGTTGAAAGTACTTCTACGCGTTTGCAGAGCATCGGAATTGGTTTAATTTCAATTGCAGGTTTAATCGCTGCAGGCTATTGGTTGCTTAATCCTTTATTTCGCTTATTAGCCGTAGCCAAAGCCCGTGAAGTCATGACTGCAGCAGCACTCTTAGTGGTACTCGGCGCAGCATTACTGATGCAAGTCAGTGGCTTATCGATGGCAATGGGGGCTTTCCTTGCAGGGGTATTACTCTCCGAATCCACTTTTCGCCATCAGATTGAAGCAGATATTGAACCGTTTCGTGGCATATTGCTCGGATTATTTTTTCTAGGTGTAGGCATGTCACTAGACCTTAACGTCGTAAAAAATAACTGGGTGTTAATCTTAAGTGCTGTACTTCTGCTGATGTTTGTCAAAGCATCCATGATTTACCTAATTGCACGCATGACCAAAAGTTCACACTCCGAAGCACTCGATCGCGCATTACTGATGGCTCAAGGGGGCGAGTTTGCTTTTGTACTCTTTGCTGCCGCCATGAGTGCTCAAATCATTAGTGCTGTTGAAAGCTCAAACCTGACTGCGATTGTAGTCTTGTCGATGATTTTGACCCCGATTATAGGCATTCTATTTAAACCTTTTACCCAAACTACAGAACAAACTTCTTTAGAAAATATCCGTATTGCCGAAGGACTTTCTGGAAAAGTATTGATGATTGGTTTCGGTCGTTTTGGACAAGTCTCCAGTCAATTACTGCTTGCTCGAGGGATTGATGTGACCATCATTGATAATGATATCGACATGATTCAAAACGCTGAAAGATTTGGATTTAAAATTTACTATGGCGATGGTTCTCGTTTAGATATTTTACATGCCTCGGGAGCAGATACGGCTGAGGCAATTGTTGTTTGCGTAGACCACAAAGAAACGACGAATAAGATTGTAGAGTTGGTGCAACATGAATTTCCTTTAACCAAGTTACTGGTTCGCTCTTATGACCGTGAGCATGCGCTGCATTTAGCAAAACAAAATGTGGATTACATGATTCGAGAAACCTTCGAGTCGGCAATGCTATTTGGCGGTGCGATTTTAGAAGAATTGGGTGTTGACCAGAGTGATGTTGAAGAAATTAGCCAAGAAATCCGAGAACGAGACAAAGAACGTTTTGAAACCGAAGTTGCAGCAGATGATGTCTATGCGGGTATCGGCTTGCAATACACAGGACCGCGTCCGACTGCACCTTTAATTACACCAAAGCACACAGGGCAAATTCTGAATGAAGATGACACTCATCAATAATTTCACGTATTAAGCCCAAATAAAAAGAGGTCTCTGTAGATCTCTTTTTCGGTAAGCATCCGCTGAACCCCACTTTTCTTATTTTCTCAATATACCAATAGTGCCCATTATTTATTAAATGGACATTATGTTTATGGCCTTAGACACTTTTATAGACACTGAACAAACGACAGAAAGAGCCCGCAGAATCTTCGCAACTGATTTTAAACAGCACTTGGTCGAGCTTTGCCTGCAGCCAAATACATCAGTGGCTAAGGTCACAATGCAACATCAGATCAATGCCAATCTATTACATAAATGGATTCGTCAGTCCAGATCAATGGTTCCATCATTCACAACCCCTTCCATTCCACAGACCGACTTTCTTCCCGTCATTCTTCACCCGACACCAGAGTCAAACAAGAAGCACCGCCGCCACCTGAACCGGAAAAGAATGCTGTCGCTCATATCAGAATTCCACTGCATCAGAAACAATGCTCCGCAAGAGATCAGGTGATCGAAATAGAATGGCCAGTGGAATCGGCCAAGGAGTTGCTGCTTTTACTTCAGGGCTTGATCAAATGATCCGCATTGATGAAATCTGGCTTTCTACCCAACCTCTGGATATGCGAGCAGGTATGGATACTGTCATGGCTCAGGTGCTGAGAGCCTTTGGCTATATCAAACCGCATTGTGCTTATCTGTTCTGTAATAAGCGTGGCCGTCGCATGAAAGTGCTGGTGCATGATGGGCTGGGCATCTGGCTATGTGCCCGACGGCTGGAACAGGGAAAATTCCACTGGGCTAAAGTTCACCAAGATGAAACCGTGACCCTCAGCCCGGAGCAGTTACAAGCACTGATCCACGGTTTAACTTGGCAAAGAATCGGTCTGCAGCAAGTGGTAACAATGCTCTAAATCGAACTCATCCATTCTGCTATTCTCCAAACATGATCTCAACCATACTGCAGTCATGAAAATGCTGCCTGATTTAAACCAACTGACCCATGAACACCTGCTGGAATTTATCCGACAGTTGGCGCTGCAGCATCAGTCTTTAGCATAATCAAAACAACAACTGGAACAATCAAATCAGCAATTAGATTCTAAAGTTAAATCTCTCTCTAATCTCAATCAAAAATACGAGCATGAACTTTTGCAGTTTAAACGGCATAAGTTCGCCCAGAAGAATGAATACTTAACGGCCAAACAAATCCACCTCTGGGATGAAGCGGTTGAAGAAGATATTGCCGCGGTTGATCTGGAACTGGAACGGCTGAATGCAGCTAAAACCGATGCAGCGACACAGAAAGCCCCAGCCAACAAACCTAAACGTCGACCGCTACCTGATCATCTACTCACTCTGCGTATTGAGCACGAACCTGCCTCAACGCAATGCAGCTGTGACAGCTTGTACTGCAGCAACAGGTGCTGCATGCCAATGAAACACCGGTCACCATCATGCAGATGGGTGAGAATGAGAAAAAACCGAAGAAAGGTTATGTCTGGGCCTATGCCACCACACAGTACAATCCAGTTCAAGCGGTGATCTATGACTTTCAGGATAGTCGTTCAGGTCAGCATGCTGAAGAGTTCCTGAAAGGCTGGCAGGGTCATCTGGTCTGTGATGATTACAGTGGTTATAAAGCACGCTTTAAATCAGGCCAGGTCATTGAGGTGGGCTGCATGGCCCATGCACGTCGTAAATTCCATGAACTGCATGTGACCGGGAAAAGTCAGGTCGCTGAACAGGCATTAGTGCTGATTCAGAAACTGTATGCCATAGAAGCAGAACTCAGGAAAAAGACGGATGGTACAGCGCAACACCGCCGCGAATACCGACAACAGCATAGTCAACCGGTGATGCAACAACTATATGAATGGCTCAACCAACATTATCTGACGGTGCCGTCGAGTTCTCCAATCGCCAAGGCGATCAATTACACTCTGAAGCGTTGGCCAGCTTTAAGTCGCTATTTGGATGATGGCAATCTACCGATTTGCAATAATTGGGTAGAGAATCAAATGCGTCCCTGGGCGTTGGGGCGTAAGAACTGGTTATTTGCAGGTTCGCTGCGCAGTGGTCAGCGAGCGGCCAATATCATGACTTTAATCCAGTCGGCAAAACTGAATGGGCTGGATCCATATGCCTATTTAAGTGATGTGCTGAAAAGGTTGCCAACACATAAAGTGACCCAGATTGAAGAATTACTGCCACACCGCTGGAAACCCAACTCAAATTAAAAAATAGCGATGGGGTTCAGCGGACGCTTACGCTGTTTTCAATGTAGTATTCAATAATCGAGATGATCATTGCAAAAACTTTTCATTTCTGATGTCCCAAAATGGGCAATGGAAACTCGCCCCTGCCTATGATGTTACTTTCTGTGAAGGACCAGGGGGATATCATCAAATGGATATCATGGGTAAGGCACTGGATATTCCTCGACAAGCTCTTGTGAAACTTGGTACTCAGGAAGCGGAACTTTGTGTCCAAGAAGTCGATGAAATTATTGGCTCGATTTGTAAGGTTGCAATCTGATTCAGCAATATCGCTCATGACCTATTACCTGGACAAATTCAAGCAGAGACTCTCCAACTGGTCCAAAATAGGATTGAGCAAATATTCATTTATTGCACTAAATAGCTTTCACAAAGCTTCTATGAAGGGCTTATTCTAACCGTTGTTTTATCACGGCATAAGCTACACCAGTCACCACACTTCCAATCGCAATCGCCAATAAATATTTTAATGGATAATTCATCGCATTCGGAATGATCAGTACCATTACACCGCCATGAGGAGTGACTAGTTCACATTTAAATAATGCAACCAAAGCCCCAGTTACAGCACCACCTGCGATCGCGCATGGAAGCACTCGAATCGGGTCTTTGGCAGCAAACGGAATAGCCCCTTCCGAGATGAAACATAGGCCCAGAACTACAGCAGCCTTCCCTGCATCTTGCTCAGGTTTGGCAAATTTATGCTTTGCCAGAAAAGTTGCAATTGCCATACCCAATGGCGGTACCATACCCGCAGCCATGGTAATCGCCATCGGTCCGTATGTTTGTGACGTAAGTAAGCCCACCGTAAAGGCATAAGCCGCTTTATTTATTGGCCCCCCAACATCAATACACATCATACTCCCAAGGATAATCCCCATGATCATGGCATTGGTCGTCCCCATATTGGCAAGGAAGTGTGTGAGTAATTCAAACAATTGTGCAACAGGCTGTCCAACCACATAAATCATGATTAAACCAACAGCTAAACTGGCCAATAGTGGAATAATCAAAATTGGTTTTAATGCTTCTAGGCTACTTGGGAGTTTAAGCTGTTTCGATAAAAATAACGCAATATAACCTGCAATAAAACCTGCAACTAATCCACCGAGAAAGCCTGCCTCTAATTGTGTTGCAAGTAAACCGCCAATCAAACCTGGAGTTAAACCCGGACGATCCGCAATAGAATAAGCAATGTAACCTGCCAGCATAGGTACCATAAGAGTAAATGCTGCAGCACCTATTTGCTTTAAGGATGCGGCAAAGCTTCCTTCAACAGGATTGAGGCCAAACATAAACGAGATGGCAATGATCAAACCGCCCGCCACCACCATTGGCAGCATGAAAGACACCCCTGTTAAAAGGTGTTTATAAATTCCAGTTTTTTCTTTGTTTTCATTTTCTGTCTTAGTGGCTGTTTGCTTACCCGTTTCAAGCAGTTTGGCCTCAGCAATTGCATTTGCAAAAGTCTTATCCGTTTGCTTAAGGGCAAATCCTGTACTGCAGCGATATACGCGTTTGCCTACAAAGCGATCTGTATTGACCTCAATATCCGTTGCTAAGATCACCACATCTGCTTTGGCAATACTTTCTGCCGATAAAACATTTTTAGCCCCAACCGATCCTTGGGTTTCAACATCAATCTGATAACCGTGCTTTACTGCACCTTGTTGTAAGGCTTCGGCCGCCATAAACGTATGCGCAACACCAGTTGGACATGCTGTAATGGCGACAAACCGTGTAACCTCTACATTGGCTGTAATAGTTTCATCTAAAGCCTCTGAATGCTCAAGAACTTGTTGCAAAAGCATGATCGCATCGTGTTGTGCGTTATTCAAACCAATGACTTTCACAACCTTGTCATGCAGTTGATCCGCTTCTGCTGACTTCTGTCCAACAAAAACAACCGTATCAATAACATTTGATAAATCGAGATGCTCGACTGATGTCGCCACATGATTGGAAATACCAAGTGCTGTTGCTGCTTTGGAGAGTTTTTTGGCCAAAATCACTGCATTAATCGGCTGCTCGGGACTATGTGGCACAAATAAAATATGTTTTATCTCTTGCATCGTATTAACTCAATGATTGGACTGAGATTTGCGATTTCAAATCTTCAATAACAGCAAAGTCTGGAAGGGCAAACCCAATTTGGGTCACAGCATTGCTCGCAATTGCGGTTGCTGTTTTCAATGTTTCTTCTGGGGAAGTTGAACTCAATAAGCCATGAATCATACCTGCCAGCAAGGAATCTCCCGCACCCACCGTACTTTGGACGGTGACTTTCGGTGCAGTAGCATGCAGGGGTTGCGTGCGGTGAAGCCAGTTCACCCCGTTTTCACCCATCGAGACCACAATATGTTCGATCTGACTATTTAAACTGGCAAAAAGATGCTGCTGTTCTGCAAACGTTTCTGCTGGCAAATGGTAGGTTTCCGTCAACTCATCTGTATTAGGCTTAATCAACCAAGGATGGGCAGCAATTGCTGCTTTCAACGCAACACCACTGGTATCTACTGCGACTTTTTTACCCGCAGACTGTAACCATAGAATCAGTGTTGAAAGCTCTTCTGCAGAAAAACCTTGTGGCAAACTACCTGCAATCACAATCACATCAACCTCTAAAATCAGTTGAGATAGGCGTTCACGTAGTTGTTGTTTTGCTGAGGTATCTACAAAAAAGCCCTTGCCATTGATGTCAGTCATCTGACCAGAAGCTTCTGCAACTTTAATGTTTTGTCGTGTTTCACCTGCAACATAAATAAATTGGTTATCAAATTGCTCTTGCTGGATATGATGGTCAAAAATTTGACGGTTTTCTTGCCCCAAAAAGCCACTCACAATCAATTCATGTCCCAAATCCTTAAGGACCTGTGCCACGTTTAAGCCTTTACCTGCTGCATGGCTTTGGGCCGTTAACTGACGATTGACCTCGCCAACTTTTAGTTGATCCAACTGCACGGTGAGGTCAATTGCAGGATTCAGAGTAATACTTAATATCTTAGCCATTCGTAATTACTCCACCAATGCACGTACGGCAGACGCACTGTCACAACTTAAGGCTTGCTGTGCGACCTGTTGGCAATTTATATAGTTCAAACCACGAATTTGCGCCTTCACCAATGGAATACTGGTACTCGACATACTCAACTCATCCACGCCCAAGCCTATCAATACAGGCACAGCTTTTGGATCAGCAGCTAATTCACCACAAATGCCCACCCATTTACCATGCTGATGTGCTGCCCGAACAGTTTGATCAATCAATAGCAAAATACTCGGATGTAAGCCATCAGCTTCAGCAGACAACAGTGGATGACCACGGTCAATCGCCAGAGTATATTGAGTCAAGTCATTGGTTCCAATACTAAAAAAATCAACTTCTTGAGCAAGAATTGGAGCCAATAATGCTGCCGCAGGAACCTCAATCATAATACCGACTTGTAAGTTTTCACATGGATGCTGTATGCGAACCTCATCCAAAATTGCTTTTGCTGCTCGCCATTCTTCAACCCGTCCAATCATCGGAAACATAATTCTTAATGGGCGATTATCTGCTGCTTTAAGTAAAGCAACCAATTGCTGACGTAACAACTCTGGCTTACGTAAAGTCAGACGAATACCACGTAAGCCCAAGAATGGATTTTCTTCCTTTTCAATAGGCAAATACGGCAAAGGTTTGTCCCCGCCCACATCAAGTGTACGTACCACCAATGGACGACCCGCCAAAGCATCTAACACCACCCGATAATCAGCTTCTTGTGTAGCCTCATCAGGCGCACTGCTGTGTGACATAAAGACCAATTCTGTGCGTAGCAAACCAATTGCTTCTGCCCCATCGGCCACAGCCTGTATGGTAGCGCCTACTTTGCCAATATTGGCTGCGATTTCAACTTGATGTTGATCCAGTGTGATGGCGGGTTCTAAACAATGCTGTTGCGCTTGTTCTCGTAACTCACGCTGGTGTTGGCGCTCTGCAATGGCATGATTAATCTGACTTTGCTCGGGTGAGACCACATACTCACCAGTATCCCCATTAATTAGCACGGTGGCATGGTTCTCAATATTTAAAACAGCTACACCTGCACCTACGACTGCTGGAATAGCCAGAGCACGCGCCACAATGGCACTATGGGCACTCGCTCCACCAACCGCGGTCAAAATGCCTGCAACACGATCTTTATTCAGACGCGCTACATCACTCGGACCAACATCATGCATAATTAAGATATAAGGTTGCTCAGGTTCTGTGACATCGGCCACACCGCACAAAGCAGCCAAAACACGCTCACCAATATCCCTTAAATCAGCCGCACGCTCTGCCAGTAAACGATCGCTAAGTGCAGCCTGTGCGGTAGCAGCCACTTCAATATGATCATGCCAAGCTGCAGCAGCAGACAACCCCTGTTTTAAACCGCGTTGTACACTTTGGAGGAGGTCTGGATCATCCAGCATTTCCAAATGTGCCATGAAGATCTGCTTAATGGCAGTAGATTCAGTATGTGCAATGAATTGACGTAAGCTATTTTTCACCTGATGAAGCGCAATTTCAAGCTTTTCATTCTCAGCTTTAAAACTCTGTCCACGACGTTCATAACTAAATTCACGTGGCTTCACCACATGTGCAGGACCAAAAGCAAGGCCAGTTGATGCCGCAATACCGCAGCTACCCGTATCGCCATGTGATTCAAAAGGCATTAATTCCAAAGTATTTACGACTGGGTCACTACTGCTATGCTGATGAGATGCAAGGTCAACAGCTTCAACCTCTTCTCCTAAGCCCTGTTGAACTGCATCAATAATCTGTTCTAAGCCAGCTACAGCATCGGTATCAGGTTGTGCAATAAAAGTCAGAGTTTGACCACGACGACATCCCATGGCTAATAATTTGGTTAAACTTTTTGCCGAAACGTAAGCCCCCTCATCTACAGCAACGAGAATATCCCCTGCAAATTTCTTGGTCATATTGACCAAGTGTGTCGCGGGACGCGCATGTAGACCATGAGCGTTAGCTAAGACAATACGACGAGATGGCCAATCAGGAATCAGTTCAGCACCAATTAACTGCGCCAACTGGTGACTATCTTGTTCTTGGTTAAGGGTATGAACTTGTTCAGTATCAAACAAAATATCCATTAACCGTTGAAACCGTTGCATATCCAGTTGCTCATTACTGGCAATACACACCAAAGTCTTGAGCATTTCCTGCTGATGGCTTAAAACCTGTTCCGCTTTTACCAAACTTACAGCTGGGCTCAAAACATGCTGGTTAGAAGTGATCGACCACACTCCCTCCCCTAAATGAATCATGCTGTTTAGGTTTAAACCCGACAGAAAACCACACTCCACCATTTTTTGCTGTTTCAGCAACTGTGTTGCCTGCCAAATTAAATCTTCTACATCAAGTGCGGGAACTTGGGTGGCGATTAAATTTTCATGCAATGCCAAAGATGCGGGTTGGGCTTGTAATAATGCAATAATTTGCTCTGCAGATTGAGCCTGTTTCACTTGATCAGCGACATCGTTAATTAAAGCCCGCGTCAAAATTTGTAAGACTTGCAAATGCTCATCTGATTTCGCAGCAATCACCACTGCTAAATAAATTTTATTTTCACCGTCCCAAACAACTCCTTCAGGAAAGTGCGCCAGACGAATCCCAGTTTTTAAAATAGATTGGCGAGACTGAGGCGTCCCATGCGGAATGGCAATTCCTTGTCCTAAATACGTTGCACTTTGTTGTTCGCGCCCGGTCAACCCATGAATATAATCAGGTGTAACCAATTGGTCTTCGACCAAGATATCGACTAGACATTGCAACGCTTGTGCTTTATCAGTGGCGTGTTGTTTCATTCGAATATGTTGTATATCTAGCGCGAGCATAAAGCGTCCTTGCAAAATAGCATAGTGAAAAGCTATGCCTTTTTACTGGAGAAAAAATAAAAGTCGAATTCTACTCAGGATTTACACAAAAATCTGTATATTTTGATTTTATCTTGATAATCATTATTACGACGCAATTAAGAAACGACGAGATTCTCCAAAGCCCAGTGTTGCGATAGTTGGGTTTAGTTCTAATTGAACCGCTCTATCTCTGATTTCAGGGGTATATTTAGGTTTTTCATCGGATCACTACGCTTCGCTACGTCTTGCGAAGCAATGCGTCTCATCTCAGAAAGTTTGGTCTCCGACAAACCCGGTACGGTTCAGTTTAAGTCGTAAAATTGAAGTTAGATGTTTTTGCATAGATCCAAGTGTTAAATCATCATTGCGATTCTTGCGTACCACACCATGGGCACGTGAAAAAGTAGAAAGCTTATATTTGTACGTATTACGTCAAAAGGCAAAACAGAAACCGTAGCCCCAGGCAACACCCCTCTCATCATAAAATTATACCAGTCAGTAAAATACCTTTAGATTAAGCATGTGTATGTTGGTTATTATTGTTGATTATCACAATAAATTAGTGACCAAAAATCAAAGTACCCCACCCTACCTTAAATTACACCACACAAAATAAAAACTCTATATAACTGTTATATATAGAGTTTACTAACATACCAATTATGTTATTTAGTGTATTTTATGTTGGTGACTCTTACCAAGGTTGGTTTTTTTCAAAAGGAAGCTTTGTTTACCCAAATTATTTAGATAAGAATCTCTTTTTCCAAAGGAAAGTTGGCAAAGCCTTAGTAATGTGAGTAATTAAATCGCTTACTCTTTCTCTAGTTTGACCAGGCAATCCGATGTAATATCTGCAATGGTTCTTGCACCAGTCAATGTCATTGCCACACGCATTTCTTTCTCAATCAAATCTAGTAAATTACTTACCCCAGAACCGCCGGCAGCACCAAGTGCGTATACAAATGCACGACCAAGCATACAAATATCTGCACCCATAGCCAACATACGTACCACATCAAGACCGTTACGAATCCCTGAATCTGCTAAAATTTTGATGTCACCTTTGACCGCACTTGCAATTGAAGGAAGCGCACGAGCAGAAGACAAAACACCATCAAGCTGACGACCACCGTGATTGGAGACCACAATTCCATCTGCTCCGAAACGTACCGCATCCTTGGCATCCTCAGGATCTAAAATCCCCTTAATAACCATGGGACCCTCCCAATAATCACGAATCCACTCAAGATCTTTCCAAGAAATTGAAGGGTCAAAGTTATTTCCCAGCCAACCGATATAATCTTCCAGACCTGTCGGCTTACCTAAATATTTCGAAATGTTACCCAAATCATGCGGACGACCCAATAAACCGACATTCCAAGCCCAGTGTGGGTGCATACACGATTGCATATAACGACGTATTGCAGCATTTTTACCACTCATTCCTGAATGTGCATCACGATAACGCGCACCTGGAACAGGCATATCGACTGTGAATACTAAGGTAGAACAGCCTGCGGCTTTAGCACGTTCCAAGGCATTTTTCATAAAACCACGGTCACGTAGTACATACAGTTGAAACCACATCGGACGTTGAATCGCAGGTGCCACTTCTTCAATTGGACAAACTGAAACTGTTGATAAGGTAAATGGAATGCCCTTTTTATCTGCGGCAACCGCGGCTTGAACTTCACCACGACGCGCATACATACCCGTTAGACCTACAGGTGACAATGCCACTGGCAACGCCAAATTTTCACCAAACAATTGCGTTTCTAAGCTCAGCTCAGACATGTCATTTAACACACGTTGACGTAAAGCGATTTTTGATAAATCGTCTACATTACGCTTTAAAGTATATTCCGCATAGGCACCACCATCGATGTATTCAAATAAAAATGGCGGTAAACGACGTTTCGCAGCTTCACGATAGTCATTTGCAGAAGAAATAATCATAACTTATGTCCTATTTAATCGACTCGAACGTTGACGACGAGCTTCTTCTTCATCGATCATACGTACGCGTTGAACAACAAATTCAATATGCCCACAAGCTGCCTTACGTGCAGTCTCTGAGTCTTGACGTTCAATTGCGTCCATCACCTCAAAATGCTGGTCATGCAATTGTTCAAAATGTTGTGGTGTGGTGTAAACTTTACGTCGCCCTAACATCACGTTGTCTTGCAATAAATCAAACAAACTACGCATCATTTGGATCAGCACTAGATTGTGGGATGCTTCTGCAATCGCCAGATGAAAATTCGCATCCGCTATTGCCGCGTGGGCATCATCACCTAAAGCCTGAAAATGGCTAATCTGCTCAAAACATTGACGAATATTGATCAAATCACTGGGTGTGGCACGTTGTGCGGCATACCATGCTGTACCACCTTCAAGCACCATACGAGCTTCTTGTACATCAAAACGATATTCAGGATCCTGATCCATCAAACCGGATAATGGCTCAACGATTTGATACTGTGACCAATGTGCAGGCAACTGCTTTAAATAGGTGCCTGCACCCGCTTTGCTCTGAATAATCCCTGCGGTAATCAGTTGTTGAATCGCCTCACGTAAAGAGCTACGAGACACACCTAACTGTTCACAGAGTTGGCGTTCAGCAGGCAATCGCTCTCCGACTTGCACATTATTTTTTTCAATCAATAGACGTAAACGCTGTACCACTTTGTCGGAGACTTTCATTTTTTTCCTTGACCCGTTTACGGAATCATCCACGGGAAAACATAAGCTTGTAAGGTCACAATAATACCAATCATCACCGTAAAGATAATGCTGTGTTTTACTGTAAATCTAAATAAATCAGATTCTTTACCAACTAAACCCACTGCTGCACAAGCAATCGCGATTGATTGAGGGGAAATCATCTTACCTGTTACTCCACCACTGGTATTGGCAGCAACTAACAAGACTTCAGGCACACCGATTTGCTGTGCTGTAGTTGCTTGTAACGCTGAAAACAATGCGTTAGCTGAAGTATCTGAACCTGTAAGAAACACTCCAACCCAACCCAAGAATGGTGAGAAGAACGTGAAAGCCTGACCCGTATGTGCCAGTGCTAAAGCAAGCGTCGCTGACAGACCTGAATAGTTTGCAATGAACGCAAAAGCCAGTACCATACCAATCGAATAAATTGGGGTTTTTAGTTCATTCACGGTTTCAAAGAATGTCGAAACTGCCTCTTTAGGTTTCATGTTTAAATAAATAATCGTGATCAATGCCGCCAATATAATCGCCGTACCCGTTGCTGATAACCAATCAAACTTATAAATCGCATCATAATCTTTAATTTCAGGCACGACAGGTGGTAGCTTTTGAATCAATTGATGCAAATACGGCACTTTAATTGAAACTACTAAATCACTTAATGGGCCGTCCTTAACAAATAAATCTTTAAAAGGTTTGATGCTCCAGATCGTCACCATTGCTGTAAGTATCAGAAATGGAGACCAGGCTTTGGCTATCTGTGCCACACTATATTGTTTACGAGCTTGCTTGATAATAGTTTCATCTACCTGTATATTTTTGTCCTCAAAAAGAAAAATATGTTTTGGTTTCCAATACTTAAGTAAGATAGTTAAACTGATTAATGATGCAATTGCAGCAGTGATATCGGGTAACTCAGGCCCAACAAAATTTGATGTTAGATATTGCGCTAAAGAAAAAGATAAGCTGGCAACTAAAATAGCAGGCCAAGTTTCTTTAACCCCACGCCAACCATCCATGATTGCCATGATCCAGATCAATACAATTGGCACCATAAAGGGTAACTGACGACCAACCATTTGACTGATTTCCATGGTGTCAACACCTGAAACCTGCCCAGCGACAATGATCGGAATTCCCATTGCACCAAAAGCAACAGGTGCAGTATTAACTATCAGGCATAGCCCAGCCGCATATAAAGGCTTAAAGCCGAGTCCCACCAACAGTGCCGCAGTAATTGCGACGGGCGCACCAAAACCTGCCGCACCTTCTAAAAACGTACCAAAAGCAAACCCAACTAATAGCATTTGCAGACGTTGATCTTCTGTAATTGACAGAATAGACGAACGAATAACATCAAACTGTCCTGTTTTTACTGAAATCTTATATATAAAAACTGCACCGATAATAATCCATGCAATTGGCCACAGGCCGTAGAAGAATCCATAGACCATTGATGCTAATGCCATTCCAATTGGCATTTTGTATAAAAATAATGAGACCAGAAAGGCTAAAAAAACGGTAATTGTAGCGGCTACACTACCCTTCATGCGAAAAATAGCTAACGCTAAAAAAAAGAAAATAATTGGAACTAGCGCAATAGCACTCGAAATCCAGATATTGCCTATAGGATCATAAATTTGTTGCCACTGTTGAAGCATTGTCTACTCCTTGAAATGCTTAACTACTAGATTGAACAGTTTATTGTACTTAAACACTAAATTGGTATGACCAATTTAGTGTTTAAGAGATAAAATGTGCATTTTGTATTGGCGATATTAGTAATATTAGCCCAAAAACACAATATAAAAGATTTAATTTATTTTTTGGTATGACCAATTTTTATAATCTCTTAAAATTTTATATATTATATTTCTTTCATAATTCACTTTTTACTCAGCTCAAAATTATAGATTCCCACAATTAAATTAAATCTTAATCCTAGTCTTTTGCCAGGGTTGCGATATCGCTCGGCAAGGATTTTGAAGGTTTTCAAAGTTCCAAATACCTGTTCAATCCCAATTCTTCTTTTATTGATTTCTTGGTTATAAAGTTTTAGCTCGAGATCTGGTTTTTAGTGCTTTTTTGCTTTTAATGGCCATAAACTATTTGGATACAATGTATAAATCCCTTGATAGCCTTTATTTGCAAGAGGCTTTGTTGCACAAACCTACCACTGAAAGCTTCTTGGGGAATATAATTTCTAAATGAAGAGGTCTGCACCCAAGATCTATCGTACAACCAGTTGATCTACCTACAATAAAGCCTTGCTCAGTCAAGGAAATATATCAATTTGGTTTGATTCAGCCATCCAATGGTCGCTCGATTGACTCAACAACTGCCGATGCAAAACTTGGATGAAAATGTACTAGCCCAACAACTTCATTCCACCAATCAAGAGCAGTTGATTGCCTATAAAGTGTCTTTATTTGGCTCTGACGTCAGTGTCGTTCAGCATGTGGTAGCAAAAACCCGAGGTGCACCGAAAGATTTAAGCCACCAAGTAGTTGGCTTTAGTACAAAGCAACAAGGTGAGGCTCAGTTATGTGTTACGTCGTGAGGATATTCAAGTGGTGGTAGCAGAGCGGATGTTCCTACGTGGATAATTGCTCAAAAAGATTTTATAATCGGTATTAATACCAATAATTTTGTCTTTATTGCTATGTATAGACTTAATCGTTTTGATTATTCGTCGAGAGCTTAAAGCCTTAGATGAAGTTTCAACCTTTTAAGTCAGCCAAATTTATCAGTGAATGATGCTACTCACTATTTAAAAACCTTAGATGCCAAAGTAATGCCTTCCAAGGTACAGTCCTTTGCCCAAAACTCTAAGCACTTAATACATAAACTGCATCAAAATCCGGAAAATGAAAAAGTATTTAGTTCATACGCCGCCCATGAATTGCGTAGTCCTTTAACCGCGATCAAAACTCATATTCAGCTTGCACAACTGATGGCAGAACAACAGGCAAGCTCGCCCAAATTGCAACAGAGCTTGCAGCAGGTACACCTTGGTATCCGCCGATGTACCCAGCTACTGGAACAGCTTCTAGCACTTTCCTCTACCGATCAAGTACTGAGTGATATCTAGTACAGTATTGAAATTGCACGGCTCCTGACTCAGGTGATTGCCGATTTACAGTCGCTTTATCCGGAAATTGAACCCAGTTTAACAATTGACTGACCGAGCCTGACCCGAATTGCCCTACCCGATTTTGAACTAGATACCGTCTTTAAAAACCTACTTAACAATGCTCTATTGCATGCACAGGCAAACACCATTTCAATTGCTATGCTGCATGTGTGCTGATCATTCATAATGATAATCAAAGGTTGAAGATATGCATACTTGGGACAGCGTTTCTGGCATAAATCTCCCTAGCAAAATGGGCATGGGCTAGACTTATATTTGATGAAAATGGTGTTAAACAAATATGGCTATCAGATTCAATTTACAGTGGCGCAACCTCAATATTTAAGCATTCACATCAGCCTCGCTGCAAGCGGATCACTTACTTATGAGAAGACAGGGCTAAATTTAAAGCTGGAATATCAACCCATGTCGTATCAGCAAAATCACGCTGCAAATACTGTTTTAAATAAGCAATGGTATCTTCAGCGATCAAGGGATCTTTGGAGTTATCTGCATGATTAAAAGCAATGGCATATAATTGAACCCCGCGGAGTTTTAACAACTCAAGACTCAGCAAGGTATGATTAATACTACCCAAACGCCCTGAAGTGACCAGAATCACCGGATAATTATGTGTCTGAATATAATCAATAGTTAGGAACTCTTCGGTTAAGGGCACCATTAGACCACCTGCACCTTCCAGCAAAATACAGTCATAGCCCGCAGCCAGCTGTTCGGTGGCCTGCTGAATCTGTTCAAAATTAATGGCTCGCCCATCTAGACGCGCAGCAAGATGCGGTGAAGCCGGATACGTAAAAATTTCCGGCATGGTCAGTTTTTGCTGGTCTTCCGGTAACAGTCCACAACCCATAATTGCACGATGCTGTTCGATATCTTCTGATATATCGACATTTCCGGTCTGGATCAGCTTTTGGGTTATAGTACGAATACCCTGCTCATTCCAAATTTTGGCCAAGAAACCAGTAGTAAAGGTTTTACCAATTGCGGTATCAATGCCGCTGACAAAATAAATCTGTGCGCTCATGCTGTCTTCCGTGCAATGACATAAATCGGATGATAAGTAAGTACATACTGTTTGCTTTTAGGATCTTGGAATTGTTGATAGCCGGTATAAAAATCCTGTAAGGACGATTTTGTCCACCGAAACCCCTGTGCCGTCGCCTGTACACCAGTGGATTTGATATGCTGTAACACCTGTTTCGGATGCTCAAAATGCAAGGTCATCTGTTCTTCTGTCTGCAGCAGAATGTCAAAGCCTAAGGATTCAAGCAGTTCACAGACCTCCGCTAAAGGCAGATAATCCAAGCCTTGTCCGGTCAGTGCCTTAATTTCCTTTAAATTATTGTCCGTATAACTGGCAAAACACAGATGCCCAGAGGGATTTAAGGCCTGCGCAATGTTGAGCAACAATGCTTTTAAATCCGAGATCCATTGCAATGCAGAACACGACAGCACCATGTCCAGAGACTGCGGCAGTGGCAAGGTTTCAATATTACCAATCCCCCACAAAAGCCGATCAGCTTCCGGGAAATGCTGCTTCACTTCGGCATATAGATCATTTAAAAATAAATGATCAAAGCTGTAATACTGCATAAAAAGCCGGGTAAAAAACCCTGAACCGCAGCCAATTTCCAATACCCTTTGCAAATGTGGTTGTGCTACATGCTGCTGCATGAACTGCATCAACTCTGCCGCTACGGCACTTTGTACAAGCGCATGCTGCTCATAACTGAGATTTGCCTGAGCAAAACGTTGGGCAATTTGTTTGCTGTTCATCGCGGCAAATTCCTCAGCACCTGCAGACATGCATCCAGCTCATCCGCAGAAATGTTCTGATTCAGGCAGATTCTGAGTCTGGAGGTATTGGCAGGAACCGTTGGCGGACGTACTGGTAGCACATAAAATCCCTGCTGTTGCATAATTTCAGCCGCCTGAATGGTGCGTTTTGCCTCACCAATCAGTACCGGCACAATTTGCGAAGTTGACGGACAGTGATATCCCAAGTCTTGAATGCCCTGCTGACAGCGTACAGCCAATGCTGCCAAATGTACTCGTCCCGCCTGAAGCTGCTCTACCTTCTGAAAAATAAATCTAGTCCAGGCCATACATAGTGGCGGCTGGGCGGTACTAAAAATTAAAGGTCGCATGCTATTGATCAGATAGTCACGAATCACTGGCGCACAGACCAGATAACCACCAACTGAAGCCAAAGCCTTGCCAAAGGTACCGACTAGGAAATCAATTTGATCCAATACTTGATACTGTTCTGCGCAGCCCAATCCACGTTCACCGCGCACACCAATTGCATGTGCCTCATCGACATAAAGCATGACTTTTGCAAACTGCTGTTTTAATGCCACCAAAGCAGCTAAATCTGTTTCATCCCCATCCATACTGAAAATTGATTCAGTTACCACAATGATGCGCTGGATAGATTCATCTGACTGATATTTTTCTAAAAACTGAGTCAAATGCTGCAGGTCATTATGGCGGTAACGCACATAGCCAGCTTTAGATAAACGAATCCCGTCGATAATACTGGCATGTACCAGTTTGTCAGCAATGATCATGGTTTTAGCATTACTGAGCGCAGGAAGAATCCCGATATTCATGTGATAACCACTATTAAACAGCAGTACTGAACGTCCAAAAGCCTGTGACATCTGTGCTTCAAGTTGTTCAAAATTGGGAAAGTTTCCTGTCAGTAAACGTGAAGAGCTTGAACTCATATATCGCTCAGACATCGGCGTGAGGTCAAAAAATTCTTCACGTAGCGTTAAGTTGGATGCCAGACCTAAATAGTCATTGGATGCCAGATTCAGCATCTCTTGGCCATTGAGTTGCAATCGTGGCTGGCTAGAAATATTGGACTTAAACTGGCGATATTGCCCTTGCTGTTTCAAGTCATCTAGCTGCTGCTGGAAATGCTCAAGATGGTTCATGCTACTGCCTCTATCTGCTGAATCATCTCCCGCATATGCTTTAATAAAGTTTCAAGTTGCTGTGTTGAAATTACATATGGCGGCATGACATAGACCAGACGGCCAAAAGGACGAATCCAGACGCCACGGCATACACATTCAGCCTGAAACCGCGCCAAATCAATAGTTTGATGTAGCTCAACCACGCCAATTGCGCCGAGGACACGCACATCTTTGACTTGTGCCAAGGATTTTAAATCCAGTAAATATTGTTCTAGTGTCCTTTCAATCTGTTGAATACGCGTCTGCCAGTCTTGAGCCAGTAACAGCTGGGTACTTTTTAATGCGACCGCACAGGCCAACGGATTAGCCATAAAAGTTGGGCCATGCATGAACACACCCGCTTCACCACTTGAAATCGTCTCTGCTACATGGCGAGTGGTTAAGGTCGCTGACAAGGTCATATAACCACCAGTCAATGCCTTACCGATACACATAATGTCTGGTGTGACCTGAGCGTGTTCATAAGCAAATAGTTTTCCAGTGCGGCCAAAACCGGTGGCAATTTCATCTAAAATCAGCAGTACATCGTACTTTTCACACAACAACTTAGCTTGCTTTAAATATTCTGGATGATAGAAACGCATCCCGCCTGCACCTTGCACAATCGGCTCAATGATCATGGCAGCAATCTGTTGATGCTGCTGTACCAGCAGGTGCTCAAGTGGCTGTATATCTTCGGGTTGCCATGCCCCATCAAAACGGCTTTGAGGTGCCGGAACAAATAAACGGTTCGGCAAACTCGAACCAAAAATTTGATGCATACCAGTTACAGGATCACAAACCGACATGGCATTCCAGGTGTCGCCATGATAGCCAGAGCGTGTGGTAACAAAGTTAGTTTTTTGTGGTTGCTGACGTGCATTCCAATATTGCACAGCCATTTTCAACGCCACCTCAACCGCGACCGAGCCGGAATCGGCAAAGAAAATTTTATCCAGTTCAGGCGCCGTGATCTCAAGTAGCAGTTTAGACACATCAATCGCAGGCTGATGAGTCAAACCACCAAACATGATATGTGACATCGACTCTAATTGTTTTGTTACGGCCTGATTGAGTTCAGAATGATTATAACCGTGAATTGTGCACCACCAGGACGACATGCCATCAATCAGCTCGGTACCATCTTCAAGTTCAATGACTGCACCATTTGCAGCTTTAACTTTGTAACATGGCAAGGGTTGTGTCATGGAGGTATAAGGATGCCAAATATGCTGTTGATCAAAAGCGTCCTGCACAGAATTTACCCCAATTATTAAAACTAAAACTGATCTTAGCGCGTTAAATCTGAAAATGAAACGTCAAGAGCTACCAATCTCTTTTTGCTTAAGCCAGATCGGCTAAAAATTTTAAAATTGGCTCAACGAGTAACTTGGCATCAAAAAGGATGGCATCGTGCGTGCCCTGTATTTTTACCAAATTCAGATTTTGGGTTGTTAAAAACATAGATTCTTGACTAACTTTGTAAGGAACCAACATATCATTCTCGGAAAATATAAATAGCATCTTGACTGAATGATTTTTTAAGATATCCACTAGATTTAATTGCTGCAATAGATAAAGATGCTTAACCTGATAGTTTAAATCAATACTATTTAACTGTTGGTGCAATAATTTTGCACGTTCACGGGCTGCTGCGCCAGCTAAAGTGACCAAGGTACAGAAGCGCTGCATCCCGCGTTTTGGATCAGCCAGTATGGAGGATTTAAATTGTGTATATTGTTCAACTGGCATTGCATGTGGCCATGCTTCGTTGGCCACGAAACAGGGATTTGACATACAGCAAATCACTGGCTTGGCAATTTTCAATTGTTGCTGGATTTCATTAGCCAGCAAAAGTGCCAACTGTCCACCCAAAGACCACCCCATCAAGACATCAAACGAACTCGCCTGCCTGACTTTTTCGGCCAAAAGACTTTCTACGTTAGGATCGAAAATATCCCATACTTTAACTTGATGCTGCTGCTGCCGCAACTGTTCTACAAACGGGGTTAAGACCGCTGTTCCTAGCCCCCAACCCGTAATCATCAGTATCTTCATTTTGTCTGTTCCAATAAAAAAAGGGACCAATTCAAGTTGAAATGATCCCTGTTTGTTACACGATTAATTAAGCAGGTTGCATCGCATCTACAGCCAATTCTTTAGCTGTTTTCTTGGCAGCTTCAGCTTTTAAGCCTAATTTAGCAAACAAGGCTTTGTCTTTACCTTCACCACTGTTCGGGGCAGTAAGCAATTTATCACCTGAAAATAATGAGTTAGCTCCAGCCATAAATGCCAGTGCCTGATCAGAGTCAGAGAGAGATTCACGACCTGCCGACAAGCGGATATAACTCTTCGGCATAATAATCCGTGCTACCGCAATAGTACGAATCCAGTCAATCACATCCAGTTTTTCAACATCGGCCAGTGGTGTGCCTTCAATAGGAACCAACATATTTATGGGCACCGAACCCGGGTGAATCGGCATAGTCGCTAGTTCAAACAACAAACCGACCCGGTCTTGTACGCCTTCGCCCAAGCCGACAATACCGCCACTACAGACATTAATTCCGGCATCACGTACATGATCAAGCGTATTTAAGCGGTCATCAAAGCTACGTGTACTGATGACATTGGCATAATATTCACGTGAGGTATCAAGGTTGTGGTTATAATAATCTAGCCCTGCATCTTTCAGACGTTCCGCTTGTGAGGCATTCAGCATTCCTAGAGTCATACAGGTTTCCATGCCCAGTTTCTTGACTTCCTGCACCAGTTCCAGCACATACGGCATATCGCGTTCATGCGGATTACGCCATGCTGCGCCCATGCAGAAACGGGTCGAACCGGAAGCTTTGGCCTGTTTGGCTTCAGCAATCGCCTTTTGTACTTCTACGCGTTTTTCAATTTCCAGATCAGTATCGTAATGTGCAGATTGCGAACAGTATTTACAATCTTCCGGACAACGGCCCGTTTTAATTGAAAGCAGAGTACTGACCTGAACAGTATTCGGTTCAAAGTTTTGGCGATGAATTTGCTGTGCCTGAAACAGTAAATCCATTAAAGGCAAGTCATAAATTTCTTGTATTTCGGCACGTGACCAATCATTACGGATCATCTTGTCTGCATCATCTAAAATTCCATTGAGTAAATCATACGCTGTTTTTTTTATTTTTCTTTAACGTTTTCTTTCATATTCATTGCCTGCTTAAAATAGCTTTAGTGTATCAAGCTATTTTTGAAAGCTTATTTAACCCGAATCCTGCTTAAGCCGATGATTCCTTAATTTGAATTGTTGGCTTATTTCGATGGGTTAATTGATATGCACATAGTGAGGCGTAAATTCCACGCAGAAATCCATGAAGACTACGTGCTTTACTCGTCACTAAATTGTATTGCCCCTTCAATAAGCCGAATAATATTTCTATTTTATTGCGTTGTCTTAAGTGATATTTATCTGATGCACAGAGTTGAATAGCCTGCATATTCTTCCGATGATAAGTAATTAAATCAATACCTTGATCTTTCAATCTAATTTTTAATTCTTGGCTGATGTAACCTCGATCCCCGTAAAGTTTTGCTTCTATACCAGCAACCAATTGCTCAACCATTTTTATGTCAGCAACATGTCCATTCGATAAAGCAGAACAGGCAATTTCACCAAATTGATTCATCGCAATACGTAATTTACAGCCATAAAACCAGCCCATTGAGCTTCTACCATGTGATGCAATTTGGATTAATGATTTATGACGCTAAATACGTTGATTTTTACAAATTGGCAGAGTTGTTGAATCAATCCATAAATATTGTGTCCCTTGGCCTTTCATCAGTGCCACATGTAAAGCATGTAGAGCTAATTCATGCATACCCAATTGGCTCAAGCCAATGTGAAAGCCCAGCAAGCGGCAAAAAAACCGAATGTTTTTGCTTTTGGCGAATATAGTCTGGATCAAAATGAAAACTGGATTGTCGGAGTTGCCGCACGCTATAACCTGTTTTCCGGGATCGATAAAAACAAGAATATTCAGGCTGCCGAACTCAAACGCTCTGCTACAGAATTACTCACTGCACGCACCCAGCAAGAAATTGAAAATCTGATTTATAAATCTTATAGCGAAGCACTCAGTGCACAGCAAAGTGATGCGCTTCTGGCACAAAACTTGAAAGCCGCACAGGAAAATTTACGCATCCAAGAATTGTCTTTTAAAGAAGATATGGGCACCGCCACACAGGTCATCGATGCACAAAATATGCTGAGCGGACTACGAGCTGAAACTGCCTTGAATGCCTACAAATATGTGATGTCACTGGCCACCCTATTACAAAGCCATGGCTCGATTACAGAATTTCCGAACTACATTCAACATACCAATACCCACTATAGATGCTAAAACTCTTCAAATACGAGCAGTTCAGCTCACAACGAATAATGTGAGTGATTCACGAATCCTTGGGGAGTTACTTGATCAAATTCCGTTGGATGAACAGATTGATTCAGTTTATACAGACGAGGCTTATAACACCAAGCAATGCCGTCAAGTCATTGCAGACCGGTAAGCATATACGGTAGTTCCCTCCAGAAAAAATGCAAAGCCTTAGAAAACTACAAAAGTTCATTCGCAAGAGCGAAATGAATTACTTCGAACCGTTAAATGTTTAGGCAGGACACTATGGAAGAAATGGTCAGGCTATCATCGGCGAAGTTTGGTCAAAACCAAAATGTATTGCATTAAATTATTAGGCGATAAATTAACGGAATTAGGTCGACCTCATACCCAAGTTGTCACTTGAATTCGAGTAACTTAGAAAAGATCTATCTCTGAAGCCTTTATGCAACAAAGTCACTCCAGATTGAGGATTTGAAAATTTATAGTGCAGTATATAAACAAATTGGTTCAGGAGCACAAAAGTAAGGTAATAACATCTTTTTTTAACAGTGATATTTTATTGTTCCCTACTTCTTACATTAAACTTTTATTTGTAGATTTACCTATCATTAACTCATTTTTCATTTGGATTTCCTATTATATTGAGATTGCTTTAAGAGATATTAAACAATAAAATTAGTGATAATTATTATCATTTACATTAACTAAAATGTCTTCTACCGTTCCTTCATCATTTAAACTATCTTTACTCAGTTTTTCGATTTTAGTTACACAACAAAGTTTTGCCGATGATACTCAGCAATTACCGACGATTACCGTTACAGCGGAATCAGAACAGAGTGAGCTCAGCTCTGAACAGAGTAAAGCCTATATCATCCAAAACTCGTCAACCGCTTCAAAACTGAATATTCCACTCAAGGAAACGCCGCAAACAGTCAATGTCCTTACCCGCCAGCAACTGGATGACTTTGCCTTGGATAATACCCGGGACGTACTGCGCAATACCCCTGGCATTATCGTCAGCAATCAGGAAACGGAACGGACCTCCTACCTTGCCCGAGGTTTCGAGATTTCAAATGTTTTAGTCGATGGCGTTGGTATTCCACTCGAAGGCTATAATTATAATAATGATAATCCAGACAGTTTTTTGTTTGACCGTATCGAAGTGGTGAAAGGCGCGAATGCCTTAAATAATGGAATTGGCGATCCCGGCGCAACTATTAATATGATTCGCAAACGCCCGACATCCGACCTTCAAACAGCCTTTAATGCCAGTTATGGCTCATGGAATACGCAGCGCTATGAAGCAGATATATCCTCTCCTCTCACCCAGGATGGAAAAGTCAGAGGTCGTGTATTTGGCTATCAACAAACAGGCGACAGTTATCTGGATCGTTATGAACTGGAAAAAAACGGCATAGGTGCTGTTGTGGAGGCAGATATTACTGACACAACTCTATTGACTGCTGGCTATACCGAAACCAATCACAAGCCGAATGGTGTCAATTGGGGTTCTAATCCACTGATCAATACTGAAGGCGAGCAGCTCAGTTACTCACGGAATTATAATTACAGTCCAAGCTGGGCCCACTGGGATAGCAATATTAAAAGTTACTTTGCCGAGCTTGAACAAAAACTGGGTGGCGACTGGACAGCCAAACTGACCTATGATGAAAAACGTACACAACGCGATTCAAAGCTCTTGTTTCTGTCCGGCAAACCTGGCGCAAATGGCACTTCAGGCATCTTCCTCTACCCAGGCATGTATATTGATGACAATAAAGAACAACAAGCCAGCCTGAGTTTTAGCGGCACCTATCCGCTTTGGGGACAACGCCATGAAGCCTCATTGGGCTATGTCTGGGCCAAAAATCGTCTGGATGAATTGGGTTATGCTGGCAGCTTTGTCAATCCGCTGACCACAGATTTAGCCAGCTTTACACCCGAAGAACCAAGCTGGGATATGTCGAAAACCAGTGGTGAAATGCATATCCGGCAGAAGAACCAGAGCCTTTATGCTGCGACCCGACTGCATCTGAATGATGATCTGAAACTGCTTTTAGGTGCGAACTACGTTCAGGCTGAAAGCAGTGGTAGCAGTTATGGGACCGACACCATTTATGATGAAGATAAAGTTTTACCCTATGCCGGTCTGACCTATAACTTTAGCCCTGAATATACAGGTTACCTGAGTTATACCTCGATTTTCCGTCCGCAAACCACCAAAGCAGATGATGGCAGCATTAACAAACCGATCGAAGGTGAAAGCTATGAAGTCGGAGTCAAAGGTTCTTGGCTAGATGACAAGCTTACCGCCACCATGGCTGTGTTCAGAACGGAGCAAAGTAATTATCCGCTTCGTGATTCTGATGGTATCCCGACTTTACGCACAACTCAGGTCAGTGACCTGCGTTCCCAAGGCTACGAGTTCGGCTTGGCGGGACAACTGAGCGACCATTTAAACTTAAGCTTTGGTTATACCCAGTTTAGCCTGAAAGATCTGATCAATGGCGGTGATGCGCGTACCTTCAATCCAACCCAGTCTTTTAATCTTTTAACTACCTATCAGGTGCCGCAACTTCCAAAACTGAAACTGGGCCTTGGTGTGCAGTGGCAAGATCAGACCTATCTAGATGTGCCTGAAGCAACCGCCAATGGAGTGATTACCCAGAAAGCTGGAATCATTGAGCAGAATGCTTATGCGCTCGTGAACTTAATGGCCAGCTATGAGCTGAATGAGCATATGACCTTGCAAGCCAATGGTAATAACCTGACCAATGAAAAATATCTGTTCAATTTCCCGAATCAGCAAGGTTTTTATGGTGCACCAGCAAATTACAGCGTTGCTGTGAAATTTAAATACTGATTTTCAAACTTAGCCTTGACGACATGTTCAGGGCTAAATCATCACTACATACACAAAAACAGGTAAAACAAATGAAAAAAATGATCGCTCTGACCCTCGGACTGTCTATGACACTTTCAGCTCAGGCGCATATGCTTTGGCTGGAACGTGATACAGATAAGCAGACTCATGCGTTCTTTGGTGAATATAGTGAAGAGCTTAAAGAAACGCAGCAAGGTGCCTTGAAGTCTTTTAATCAAGCAAAGGCCATTCAGGCCAAAAAAACATTTAGTCCTCAAATGCAACAGGATCATTTGGTCTATGCGACCCAAGGCCAGACCGATGTCCAACTTAGTCATGAACTGATCTATGGCGAATCATTGCTGAGCTATCATGCCAAAGCAGGTAGACAGAACCTGCAAGCTGAGTCCGAACTGGATATTGTCCCGACCCAAATCAACAGCCATACATTCACGGTGCTGTATCAGGGTAAACCTGCTGTGGATACTGAAGTCACAGTCTTCTCCCCGCAATTCTGGCTAAAAAAATACACCACCAACAGCCAAGGCCAGATTACCATTGCCACGCCATGGAAAGGTCAATATGTCATTGAAGTTGGCAAAGAAGCAGACAAGGCAGGAAAATTGAATCAGCAGGCCTATAAAAAACAGTATCTGGTAACGACTTTAAGTTTTGTTTATTAAGTTTTTAGATTTTCATCAGTATAGATTTATTCAAGGCCAAATATGATGTCTGTTGTAGTGCAGCCACTTGCCATTCTCTATCGCTTAGGCATGACCTTTGGCATTGGCTACTTGTGCAGTTATTTAATCGCACTCGATCTGGCTTACTTTTTACAAGCTTATTTGCCTAAAGCTGAGTCTGTCTATTTGGCTGCATTTACTGCCCTGATTTTTTATGTTTGTTTTGTGATTGGAATCTTCTGTATCCAAAGTTTAAAAAAGCTTTCTATCTATAGCCTGATTCCTTTACTTATTTTATTTCTCTTCTCCCGCTTCATAGGTTAAACCATGCATAAATCTGTCCGTCAATCCATGGCATGTTTACATTCATGGCTGGGTTTAAGCTTTGGCTGGTTACTCTTTGCGATCTTTTTAACAGGCGCGGTCACCTATTACCGACATGAAATCAGTCTATGGATGCAGCCTGAATTTGCCACAATGCAAGTCAATCAGGAAACTGCCTTAAAATCTGCTTACAGCTATTTACAGCAGCATGCACCGGACGCCCAAAACTGGTATATCGGAGTCGCCAATCAAGACTCACCGGTGAATAAAGTCTACTGGCAAAAAGCGGATGGTGGCTATGAAGTCAAAACCCTGGATGCTTCGACAGGAAAAGAATTAAACCTCTCGGCCACCCAAGGGGGAGATTTTTTCTATAATTTTCATTTTCAGCTCTATGGTATGCCCTACACCATTGGTCGGCTGATTGTGACGATTGCTGCCTTTATCATGTTATTGACTCTGATTTCAGGAATCATTACCCATAAAAAAATCCTGACAGACTTTTTTACCTTAAGAGCCTTTAAAGGACAGCGCTCTTATCTGGATTTTCATAATGTCAGTTCAGTGATTGCTCTGCCGTTCTTTTTGACCATGACATTTACCGGGTTGGCGATTTTCTTTTATATCGTGCTGCCTTCCGGTATGAAAAAACTTTATCCAGACAATCCCTTTCAATATTTTGAAGAAATTCGCACAATCAATACATCAGCCACCCCCTCAGTTCCTGTGAAAACCCAGATGCTGCCAATTCAACATTTTATCACCACGGCACAGCAACACTGGGGATATGCGGAATTTGACAATATCACGGTCAAACAGCCCAATACCCAGCTGGCACAAATAACATTAACCCAACTCCAAGATCATTCCATTACCCGAAATCAGGCACAGCTTATTTTAAATGCAGCTACCGGAAAATTGCTTGAAAGTACACGCAATGAAAGTGCAATTGCCACACTCAATGCCGGCATGTATGGTTTGCATATGGCACGTTTTGCTGAACCTGCTTTACGTTTAGGATTGTTTTTCTCTGGCATATTGGGCTGCACCATGATTGCCTCCGGTCTGCTGCTGTGGAGTCTGAAACGCCAGATGCAGAAAAAATCAGCGCGGTTTCATCTCGGACATTATTTGGTGAACCGCTTGAATATCACAATGATACTTGGCTTGCCGATTGCCATGCTGGCTTATCTCTATGCGAATCGTTTTATCAGCATCCCTGTAGGTGCACCAAATTATGAGATTTATAGTTTTTTCAGTATTTGGCTCGGCAGTTTTATTCTGGCATGTTTAACACCGCAGCAATATTTATGGAAAATTCAGCTTAAAATCCTGATTGGTACTGCCTTTATAATTCCCCTGATTGATATTTATTATTTAGTTTCCCAGCAATATGTTGATTCTTTTGCGACTTATTGGCCTTTTTTGCGTATTGATCTGATGTTATGGACCTTGGCACTTCTCGCCCTATTGTTACACCAGAAAATTACGCCCATTCAGCAAAAGGCTATTAAGAAAATCCAGACCAAACTGAAAGCCGTACAGCAGGAGTCTTCCATATGATATGGATCGCAATCATGGGGCTTTTATGGCTAAGCTGTTTTGGTTTTTATGCGGTGAGTGAAAAGCAGATCGTAAAAACCCGAAAATCTCGGTACGCTTTTTTAGCGAATTTTCCTACGTACACTAAGTTCGCTGCAGGTATTTTCTTATTCGTCGTAATGGTTTTATTACGGACCCGGTTTAGCTCCAGTATTAGCTTTGTGGCTCTATGGGTATTTCTAAGCCCTGTACTTTTTATCTTTATCTTAAAAATGAATAAAGCATTTTAGTATTTATTTAAAATCAGAAAGTAGTAAACAGCCTAGTGCGCTACTTACATGCCCTCTATTGAACCAATCTACCCAGTATCTGCTAAACCTTGGCAACCTACTTTTAAATATTTCAGATTCATTATTTTGGCTAGAATCAGAAATTTAAATTGGTAGGTATTTGGTAGGTAGGATTCTTTTTAACTTCATCCAATACTTATATTACGGTGAGGGTCACCGATAAAATAATCAATTAATGGTAGAAGGAATCACGCCATGGCTTTTAAAAATATTTCAGATCAAACTAACGGTTTTTATATTCCCTGTGTTTCACTTTTTGGTCCGGGCTGTGCTAAAGAAATCGGGATAAAAGCACAAAATTTAGGTGCCAAGAAAGCGCTGATTGTAACTGATGCGGGGCTGTTTAAATTTGGTGTTGCAGATGATATTGCAAATTATTTGAAAGAGGCGGGTGTTGACAGTTATATTTTCCCAGGCGCGGAACCCAATCCAACTGATATTAACGTGCATCATGGAGTTACAGCTTATAATGAAAATGCCTGTGATTTTATTGTATCGTTAGGTGGGGGTTCCTCACATGACTGTGCCAAAGGCATTGGTCTAGTCACTGCAGGTGGCGGACATATCCGTGATTATGAAGGGATTGATAAAAGTACCGTCCCGATGACACCACTGATTGCAATCAATACTACGGCAGGGACAGCTTCGGAGATGACACGTTTCTGTATCATTACCAATACCGATACCCATGTGAAAATGGCGATTGTAGATTGGCGTTGTACACCACTCATTGCGATTGATGACCCTAAACTTATGTTGGCCAAACCTGCAGGGCTGACTGCGGCAACAGGTATGGATGCCTTGACGCATGCAGTAGAAGCTTATGTGTCTACGGCAGCAAATCCAATCACTGATGCCTGTGCAGAAAAGGCGATTACCATGATCAGCGAATGGCTTAGCCTGGCAGTGGCGAATGGGGATAATCTGGAAGCACGGGATGCCATGAGCTATGCCCAATATCTTGCCGGAATGGCCTTTAACAACGCCTCTTTAGGATATGTGCATGCGATGGCACATCAGCTCGGAGGCTTCTACAACTTGCCGCATGGTGTTTGTAATGCAATTCTGCTCCCCCATGTTTGTGAATTTAACCTGATTGCTTGTCCTGAACGTTATGCCAAAATTGCCCAATTGATGGGGGTGAATACAGAAGGTTTAACCGTAACTGGAGCAGCTTATGAAGCGATTGGCGCCATTCGTCAGCTTTCGGCTTCAATTGGTATTCCATCTGGGCTGACGGAATTGAATGTAAAAGAAGCTGACTTGGCCATCATGGCGGAAAATGCACAAAAAGATGCCTGCATGTTGACCAATCCACGTAAAGCCAACCATGCCCAAGTGGTAGATATTTTTAAAGCGGCGATGTAGTACCTCAATGTAAGTATTCTCTCCAAGTATCTGACTTACATTTTTAACAGCCCCTGTTTCACTTCCTGAGGAAGTGTGCCAAGAGCAGACATGCATTTTCCTGTTCCTGGCTGATCCTTTTGCCTTCATAAGAGGATAAAAGCGGGGGGTGTTTCTTTTTTATGAAGTCCCCTTCATTATGAATATCGACATTAATCCCATGGTAGAAAAATGCCACTATTTTTTTATAGCCCGTTCTAGCCACAAATAAAATTTCATAGCGCATTATCTTACGATTATATTTGATCCCTGAGGAATAAACTGCGCGTCCTTCAAATGACATGAAGGTGAGCGTAGCTGATATCAAGCATCTAGGCAAACGGCAAACTGGGTAGCCACTGATAAAAATTTTAGGATCAGGTTCAGTCTAAATTAATAAGTAAACTCACAGTAAGCAAGGATAATACTTAATATTCCAGAATATTCCTATTTTAACTGTTTAGCTTTGTACCGACAGTTACATCAGCTTTAAAGATTTTTATATTTTAACAGAGTCTGATGAACGGGATGGTTTTTGGGCATCAGTTCAATCAGGCGTTCTACAGCATCAATCGCTTCAGGAAAATGTGCCACATGTTTCAGCAGGACATCGGTTTCATTAGCCTTGAAAATGGCATCGCTCAGGCGTGATTCCAGACAATCTCTCCAGGCGCATAGAAATGGACTTTCTGTTTTGGCCAGAAATACGCCGGTACATAATTTCAAGGTTGAATCGATATACCCAGCATCTAAAGATTGCTCTGTCATTAAAAAATCAGCCTCTACATGCGCCAATAAACGATAGGGTCTGGAACCCAGCATACCACCTAATAAATCGCGTAATTGTGACATTTCTGCTTTTAAAGTCCCCATACTGACCTTGCGTTCGCCATATAAGGCCTGATGCAAGGTATCTAGACTCAGGCCCTGCGGACATAAGGCCAGAATGGCTAGAATTTCAATCTGTCGAGGAGTCAGAACCAGCATCTTGCCATTAAACAGCACTTGAGGTACTGAAAAAGCTCGAATAAACAGGCGCTGCTTCTGGCATTCTAGTAGAGCCGACTGGATGATCGTAGCACAGCGCTCCGCAGCTAGTAGTGCTAAACTGTTATGCTTTGGCCAGGTAGTCGACAGATCAATGACACCTAAGACCTGTTTTGAATAGGGATCAATAATCGGGGCAGCGTAACAAACCCAATCATGAATGGAGGACATGTAATGTTCACTGGAAAAGACACAGCTGGATTGTTGAGTTTTTAAGGATAATGCCAATGCATTGGTTCCGACTAGCTCTTCGCGCCATTGCCCACCTTCAATAAAATGTACACTTTCTGCGGCACTTTGCATTTGTGGGCTAGAAGCTGCCCAAATGATGGTGCTGCCGATATCTCCGACCGCCAGCACCATAGAAGATTGCTCGGCAATATGTTTTAAATCCTGAGCACAATGTTGCAGGGCTTGGGCTAAAGTTGAGGAAGAAGTGGTCTTTTTTAAATCCGTCAGCGGTGCTGCTAAACGATTCTTCGGGATTTCAGCCGAGGATGAACGTTGCCAGGAGCTGGCAATACTCTGTCCCAGCTGTTCTGCATGTAAGGGAGACAAACTGCTGTTTTGCCGAAGCTGATCAGTATTGTGCCTTTTTTCCATCAAATCTTGTTTTGTCATCATTCCTTATTCTCACAACAATTCATGATTTACATCCGCTGTAATCGTTATTTTTTTAAAATGGATGAAAATATCGTGAACATGCTAGCCCCAACCTTTTTCCAACCTTATACCAGTTATATTAATCAAATAAGGTGCAGAAGTACCTTATACCAAAGCTGTAGAAGCGGTTTTGCCATACGAAAATAAGCAAAGGAAATAAATATGCGTTACGTCGATCCTAATCAACCTGATTCAAAAGTTCATTTTAAAGCACAATACGAGAATTTTATTGGCGGCGAATGGGTCGCTCCGGTCAAAGGTGAATACTTTGACAACATCTCTCCGGTAGATGGCAAAGTCTTTACCAAAGTGCCGCGCTCTTCTGTAGAAGACATTGAATTGGCCTTAGATGCAGCGCACAAAGCCAAAGAACAATGGAACCGGTCATCGCCTACCACCCGTTCCAATATTCTGTTGAAAATTGCAGATCGCTTAGAACAAAATCTGGAACTGCTGGCTGTGGCAGAAACCTGGGACAATGGCAAACCGATCCGTGAAACGCTGGCTGCCGATATTCCGCTGGCTATTGACCATTTCCGTTATTTTGCCGGCTGTATTCGTGCGCAGGAAGGCGGCATTTCCGAAATTGATGAAGATACGATTGCTTATCATTTTCATGAGCCGTTGGGCGTCGTGGGTCAGATTATCCCGTGGAACTTTCCGATTCTGATGGCTGTCTGGAAACTGGCACCTGCCCTGGCTGCGGGCAACTGCATTGTGTTGAAACCTGCAGAACAGACTCCGGTCAGCATTCTGGTGCTGGCTGAACTGATTCAGGATATTTTGCCACCGGGCGTGTTGAACATCGTCAATGGCTACGGGGTCGAAGTCGGCCGTCCACTGGCGACCAATCCCCGTATTTCCAAGATTGCCTTTACCGGTTCCACCGCAGTGGGTCAGATGATCATGCAATATGCGACTGAAAATATTATTCCGGTGACTCTGGAACTTGGCGGTAAATCACCAAACTTGTTCTTTGCCGACATTATGGATCAGGAAGACGATTATCTGGACAAAGCTCTGGAAGGCTTTGCCATGTTTGCCCTGAACCAGGGTGAAATCTGTACCTGCCCTTCCCGTGCACTGGTACAAGAAAGTATTGCAGATCAATTCTTGGAACGCGCGGTTGAGCGGGTGAAGCGCATTAAAACCGGTCATCCACTGGATACTGATACCATGATTGGCGCGCAAGCCTCACAGGAACAGCAGGACAAGATTCTGGGCTGTATTGCCACTGGCCGTGAAGAAGGCGCACAGATCCTGACCGGTGGTGAAGCACGTCAGGAAGTGGGTCAAGGTTTCTATATTGAACCGACCATCTTTAAAGGCACCAATGACATGAAGACCTTCCAGGATGAAATCTTCGGGCCTGTATTGGCTGTGACCACCTTTAAAGACTTTGATGATGCGATCAAGATCGCCAATGATACGATTTATGGACTCGGTGCCGGTGTCTGGTCACGCTCAGCGCATACCTCTTACCGTGCAGGCCGTGCTATTCAGGCAGGTCGGGTCTGGACTAACTGTTATCACATCTACCCTGCCCATGCGGCTTTCGGTGGTTATAAAAAATCAGGGATTGGGCGTGAGAATCATAGAATGATGCTGGATCATTATCAGCAGACTAAAAACTTGCTAGTCAGCTATTCGACCAAACCAGCCGGGTTCTTTTAAGAAGTGAAATACATTCAAAGCGAACTTCGGTTCGCTTTGAATGTATGGTAGCTAGCTTTCACAAAATATCAGCAACATCTTCAAGCTGCGGCCAATTCAAATAAAGTTTTTAGTCTATAAATACTTTTTTTAAAGGAAAGAGCATCACCTCAAATTTCTATTTGCAATAGTGTCATTTCAAGATAATTTCACTCTATAAAGATTTCGCCACATTCTCCAGCCATTGAGTGCCAGAAGAATAAAAATAAAATAAAGCACGGCGGTTAAATACAATGACTTATAGCTATACATGCCGACATAAATCACATCTAACACACACCATAATCCCCAGCTTTCAATATATTTTTTTGCCGCCCAATAACTTGCCACCAAGCTAAAAGAAGCCAACATGGAATCCAACCAAGGGAGTGATGCTGTGGTGAAATGAGCAAATAAAGCGCCAATCACCAGACCGGCGACAATACCCACAATCAGGCTATATACCCAGATTTTTTTATTCAAATAGCCAATCTGCACGGTGATAGCCTGGTCATGATTTTTCTTCGACCAGCTATACCAGCCATACAGTTGCATCAAGATAAATACGGCTTGTAATGCTGCGTCTGCAAATAAATTGACACGATAAAAAATAATCATATATAAAAATACAGCGACAATATTCACCAACCAGCAGACTTTATATTGTTTGGAGGTCAACCAGACACCTAAAACGTTTAAAATAAACGCTGCAATTTCTATATTTTCCATAGCAATATAACCTGATTAAGCAGCCAATTTAGAAGTTCAGATTGAATGACAAGGTTGCTGTACGCGGCGAACCCAAGAATAAATAATCATCACCCAAAAATTCACCTGCATCACGCCAGTATTTCTTGTTGAACAGATTATTAATATTCAAGCGCAGCAATGCATCGGTCGTATTTAGCTTAAATTGATAAGCAGCGCCTAAATCAACCACACTATAACCTGCAACTTTCGCAGCACCCTCTTTGTTGGCATATTTGCTGGAACTGTATTGACCACCTGCCAGAACAGTGAAACCTGCAATGCTCGGTACGTTATAGCGAAGATGTGTTGCGAAACGAGCTTTTGGCACGTTTTGCGCCTGATGATTACCATATTCAACCGCTTCCACATTTTCTAAACGGGCTTTGGTCAAGGCTAAAGATGAAGTTAAGGCCAGATGGTCGGTTAATGCACCATTCAGTCCTAATTCCAGGCCCTGACTATGCTGTTCGCCTTCCGCAATAAAATAGCGAAGTCCTGAAATCGGCTTGCTATATTGATTGTCCTGACGTAAATCAAAAACGGCTGCAGTCAACAGGAAATCATGGATCTGTTGTTTGAAACCAATTTCATATTGCTCTGAATAGATCGGCGCTAGAGTTTCAGCCGCATTCTCTGCAAACCAAGGCGCTGTTTTTCCATCTGACAAGCCTTTAGCATACGAGGCATAGACGGTAGTCGATTCCAAGGGGCTATAGCTGATCGCAAATTGCGGTAAAAATTTGCCTAAATCAGTATCGCGGACTTTTACCCGATCTGCATCATATGCTTGTTCATCCAGCTCGATCCATTTTCCGCCAATCAAAGTGGTCCAATGTTCATTCCATTCAATACGATCAAGAAACGTCAATGCAGTTTGTTTACTGTCTAAAGCTTTAAAATAAGGACCTAGATTTCCTTCTTCTGGGATCCTGTCGTAGGTATCTTGGTAAATATTACCAACATAGTCTTCTGAATTTATGTACTGGTTTATACCGTTGTAACGATTTCTAGATTTATCGGTGTAAGTCAAATCAAAGTTAAGGTGATGTTGTACCCAATTGGTATCAATCACCCCATCCAATTTGACTTTAAATTGATTGGTTTTAAAGGTGTCATCCGGATTACGAAAATCATAAATATCATACTCGCCAGCTTTACCAAACGTGTTACAGGAATACTCTTCCAGACAGCCTTCCCGATAATAACCATAAGCAAAGCTTGAATAGTCATCAACTCTGGATTTACTGTGTGCTGCAACGAGTCCCAGGTTCCAGTCACTATTCAAAGCATAGCTATATTTTAAACTGCTATTCAGACTATCGATCTTGACCGGTTTACCCCAAGTCTGATAACCCAGCAATCGATCCCATTTCACATTTTCTGGGACTTTGCCATCGAGTAATTGATAACCTGGCACTGATTTTTGTTCGGAACGCTGTGCTTCAAGATCAAATTCCAATTTAGATTGCTCAGATGTTTTCCAATCTAAGGCCAATGCCGCTAAATAGCGTTCACCATCCACATGATCGACATAAGACTCAATCTGTTCATTCACCAGATTGATGCGATATCCGAATTGTTGCTCATCACCCCAAAAACCACCTAGATCAGTTGCCACTGAAAACTGTCCATGTTGATCAGCAGAGAATGTCAGGGCCTGGATATCTTTAGGTCGCTTGGTGACATAATTGACCACACCACCCGGGGTCGACATACCACTTTGAATCGCGGAAATGCCTTTTAAAATTTCCACACGTTCTTTGTTTTCAAGTGCAACATTTTGTTCACCACGAATCACATTGCCATTAATGAGGTAGCTTGATGCCAAATCGAGTGCAAAGCCACGCGAGACAAAGTTTGGATAATAGCCAATTGCAGCATAGCCCTCACCGATGGCTGCATCATTTTTTACCACATCGCTCAGCACACGAGCATGTTGTTCAGCAATGAGATCGGCAGTCAAGATAGAGACCGATGCAGGGAGTTTTTGCAGACTGTTCGTAGCAAATCCTTCAACATTCACTTTGGCACTCGAGTAAGGAATGCTTTGATCGGCGGTGATAACAATCGTGTCAAGCTGTTGCACAGCGTCTTCAGCATAAGTCAGCGGGGCTAAACACAGCTGCGACAGAATGATCATATTTAAAGATCGAGTTAATACATTCTGTTTGAGTTGACGAGTGTTCATACGAAACCTTATGTCTGTGAAGTGGGTGATGATGCTGGGTTTAGAGAGAGCATTGAGAAGCTTGCAATTCATGTTGAATGAGCCGAGTTAAAGTCTGGGTAAATTGTTGGCCTTGTTCGCCAAAGAACCAGTCCACATGACCGATAATCCAGTCGTAATAAGCCGCATCTGCATGGTTGAGGTTGTGGGTAATACCCACAAAATACTCCAGCTCTGAAAAAGCGAAATCTAGATGCACGATTTTCAGCAGTTCTGGCAAAATACTAAAATCTTCTTGTGGATGTATTTCGGAAAAATAAGCATGGAGAAAAGCGGTTAAACCGGCTTCATCAATCTGAATATGTGGGTTCTGCTCTAATTCCAACCAATCAATGAAATTACGTTCAATCGTCACTGCCAGATCATAAATTGCCGAGTTTCGGTCAGATAAACCAAAATCAATCACGGCAGTAATCTCAGCTTTGGCATCTGGCGATGACCAAAATAGATTAGAAGCGTGTAAATCGTTATGGGTCCAAATTCTGCTTGCTTGTTGCAATACAGGCTGAATACGCTGGTGAACCTGTAAGATTTGATCTAAAAAGTAAGGATCCAAATTTTTGTCGGCAAAGTAACGGCTTAATTCTGGACTGTTTGCAATGCGCCGTTGAATGGCTGTAACGATATTTTCACTGTCTAAAAGTTGCTGATTGGACACTAAATAAGATGCTGATCGGCCTTGCTGCTCAGGAAAATCCTGCATGGCCATATGTAACTTTGCCAGCAATTGCCCCGCTTTCGCAGCATGTTCAGCATAGAAAAAAGGTTTCCAGGATTGCTGATCTGCATACAGATCTAAGCCGGCTGCTTTTGCATAGACTTCATAGGTCCAGTCACCTAGCTCTAAAGCGGTCAGACCTTGATTTGAGCTAATCAATGCTGCAACAGGAATTTCTTTGCTAGCTAAATGCTGAAGAACGGCATGCTCCTGTAAAATATCGTGGGCACGACGAAATGAACAATGACTGCGCTTGATCAAATACTGATGCGCGACTGCTTCATCCCTGCTCACAAAATCCTGCTCCACCTTGACCAGCGCCGCAGATGAAAATGGCCGGGGACTACACCACAAAATCTGAATATGACCTTGTAAACAGGAATAATGCTGCTGCAGGCTTTGTAATTCTGGATCAGAAATATGTGCCCAGTCTTTATGTTCCCAGGCATTGCCCATACCATGACCTAAATCATCAGTCATTGTGGTCATTATCACTATTCCTGAGCCAGATCATTATGTAATAATGGAAAATCATTGTTTAGGCGAACATGCAAACAGTATTTTTAAATACATTTAATATTGAAGACACGCCCTAAAATTAAGTGGTACATACCAGTATTAAATTGGAGGCAAGTTTAGCCTTATAAATATAAAAATAAAATAGATCTCTCGCATAAATCAAAAAATGATCTTCTTTTTGGTTAATATTCGAACTCCAGATTTCTTAGCATTCGCGCATAATCTGCGGATGAAATACATCAATTCAAACAAGCTTTCTGATCCTCAGTTCAAGCGATAACATAGTTTTGAAATGCACCGTAATTCATGTTCATGACTTCACTAAGTAGCTCTTTAAATCCATGTTCCTCAGCAGCAAATTCTACCAGTGATTCATTGTTCAGATCAGTAACACATGCCATGGTCGAAATGACCTGTACACTTGAATGATTTTGGTCTTTAATGAAGTTCTTTAACGGCTCAGTATGGATTGCCCAGGTATCGAAGTCTTTCATCTGTATCTGACGAACTTCAATGTCATTGATCTTGATGCTTCGATTCGTTTCTAAAAAAAATCATTCATAATGATGTCTCAAATTAGATTTTAATGACAAAAAAATACCCTGATGGTTATCCCATCAGAGCTAAATATAAAATTATTTATTTCTTAATTTGAAATACTTTGATCAATCAGTTTCTCAATAATATTAGAGGCAAGGCAGAGTAAAACTTGAAGTGCGACATAAACCACCTAATTAATTTAAAGGGTATGGAGTATATAAAATTGTCATACCATCATCTTAACTTTGAAGATCGTACTGCA
>JADHEF010000362.1_pt1 | contig 51276 bp, 37 predicted proteins | sample 8952391 | NCBI WGS metagenome assembly JADHEF01 (sample SAMN16124439, study PRJNA663245) | bioreactor sludge metagenome | isolation source: sludge (nitrite) | place: India:Bengaluru | collected 2019-02-28 | reverse complement strand
CGGCGCGCGAGGTCGCCCGAGCCTCCGAAGATGACGATCGTCGCCGCGGGGGCCGGGGCGGGACTCACGCGCCTTCCGTCACTGCGGCCGGATCCTCACCGTCTGCGCCGATTCCCGGAGGGCGGCGCGCCGCCTCTCCTCGACGACGGCGAGGAGCTCGTCGTACGAACGTTCGAAGAGGACGACCCCCTCCCCCTGGAGCTTCTCGCCGAGCGCCTCGACGTCGAGGCCGAGCTCGGCCAGCTCGTCGAGCGTGCGGCGCGCCCCGTCGACCCCCTCGAGGACGGTGTCGCCGGGGTCGCGGCCGTGGTCGAGGAGAGCGAGGAGGGTCTTCTCGGGGAGAGTGTTCACCGTGTCGGGGCCGACGAGGTTCTCGACGTAGAGGAGGTCGGGGTAGGCCGGGTTCTTCGTCCCGGTGGAGGCCCAGAGCGGGCGCTGGACGCGGGCGCCCTTCGCCGCGAGCGCCTTCCAGGCGTCCGTCCCGAAGGCCGCGAGGTAGTCCTGGTAGACGACCTTCGCGTTCGCGAGCGCGGCCTTCCCCGCCAGCCCCTCGAGCTTCTGCTTCAGGGCGCCGGAGGCGATCGCCGCCCGCTCGCCGAGGAGCTTGTCGACGAGGGTGTCGACGCGCGAGACGAAGAACGACGCGACGGAGGCGACCTTCGACGGGTCGCCGCCGGCGGCGACGAGCGCCTCGATCCCCGCCTGGTAGGCGTGGGCGACGTCGCGGTAGTGCTTCCGGTTGAACATCAGCGTCACGTTCACGGAGACGCCCGCGGCGATCAGCTGGCGGACGGCGACGCAGCCGGCGGGCGTCGCCGGGACCTTGATGAAGACGTTCGGGCGCCCGAGGAGGCGGTGGAGGCGCTTCGCCTCGGCGATCGTCCCCTCGATGTCGAACGCGAGGCTCGGGAGGACCTCGAGCGAGATCCAGCCGTCCTCGACGTTCGCCGCGTGCTGCGCCGCGAAGAGGTCGGCGCCGGCGGCGATGTCGCCGCGGGTCAGCTCGTCGTAGACGCCGAACGCGTCCTTCCCCTCGTCGGCGAGGTTCGCGATCCGGTCCTCGTAGTCGCCGTCTCCCTTGCCGATCGCCTGGCCGAAGATCGTCGGGTTCGAGGTGACGCCGTATACGGAGCCGGCCGCGATGCGGCCCGCGAGCTCTCCCGTGGCGATCATCCGGGCCGAGATGCTGTCGAGCCAGACGGCCTGGCCCCGCTTCCGGTAGTCGACGGAGCGATTCATGCGGGTCCTCCTGGGATGTCGGACGGTCGAGCCGTCCCGGGGGTTCCCGCATCGTATACCGGCGTCGCGGCCCGCCGCCTCACTCCGATCCCGGATCGTTCTGGCCCCGTTCGAGCAACGGCGCTACGCTGGCCGGCCGATGAGCCGGCTCGCAAGATCCCTCCTCCTCGCAGCGGCCGTCGCGCTCCCGCTCCGCGGCGCGGAGCCGCCGGCGCCCCCGCTCCCCCTCGAAGACGTCCTCAGCGCCGCCGTCGAGCGCGCGCCGCTCGCCCGGGCCGCCGACGCGCGCCGCGACGCCGCGGAGGCCTCGGCCGCGAAGGCGCGACGGCTTCCGAACCCCGAGGCCTCCGTCCGCGTCGAGAACTGGCGACGAGGGTCGGAGGCGCGCCCGTTCGACGCGAGCGCCGACCTCGACGTCGTCGCGGAGCTGGCCCAGCCGCTTCCCGTCTTCGGCTCCTGGTCGGCGCGGAAGGGGGAGGCCGCCGCGCTCGCGCGGGCCGCGGGCGCCGTCGCGCGAAGGGAGCGCGAGACGCTCCTCCTCGAGGCCGCCCGCCTCTACCTCGCGACGCTCCGGGGCCGGGACCTCGTCGCCGCTCTCGCCGAGAGCCGCGACGTCCTCGGGACGATGGTGACGACGATGGAGAAGCGCGTCGCCGAGGGGTGGTCGGCCGAGGGGGACCTCCTGAAGCTCCGCGCGGAGAACGCCCGGGCGGGGGCGCTCCTGACGCGGACGACGCTCGAGCGCGACGAGGCCGCCGCGCGTCTCGCCGCGCTCCTCGGCGAGGAGCGGCCCGTCGACCCGGCCCGCCTCTCGATGCCCCCGCCCCCGCCGCTCCCCGAGGGGGAGCCGGATTCGATCGCGCGCGAGGCCGCCGCCGCCCGCCCCGCGGTCGTCGCGGCGCGCGAGGCCGTCGCGGCCGCCCGGTCGGCTCTCCGCCTCGAGAAGGCCCTTCGCGCCCCCGAGCCGTCGCTGACGGCCGGCTACAAGCGGACCGGCGGGCTCGACACGGCCCTCGCCGGGATCTCGTTCCCGCTCCCGATGTTCGACGGGAACGGCTCGGGCGTCGCGTCCGCCGCCGCCTCCCTCCGGGCCGCCGAGGCCGAGCTCCGAGCGGCCGAGCTCGACGCCACGGCGGACGTCTCGGCCCGCCTCCGCGCCGCGCGCGCCCTCGACGAGCGCGCCCGCCGCGCCGAGGACGAGCTCCTCGGCGCGGCGCTCGGCGCCCGGGCCGCCGCCCGCGCCGCTTTCCGCGAGGGCGTTTCGGAGGTCCTTCCGCTCGTCGACGCCGAGCGCTCGACCGCGGAGGCCGTCGCCGAGACGCTCGACCTCGCGGTCGACGCCCGACTCGCCGCCCTCGCCGCCCGCCTCGCCCTCGGACAGGAGGTCGTCCCGTGAAGACGCCGCCCGATGCACCCCGGACCGGGACCCCCGCCGCCGGCGGGTTCCTCGACCGCCACCTCCGGCACATGCCCCGCCGCCTGCCCCGCGTCCTCCTCGCGGTCGGGCTCCTCCTCGTCCCCGCGGTCGTCGTGATCCGCGCCTTCACGGCGAAGCCGGCCGACGAGGCCGCCCCCGCCGCCGCCCCGACCGACGCCGTGACGCTCGGCGAGCGGTCGATCGGCCTCGCCGGGATCGAGGTCGCCGAGGCGCGGAGCGTCACGCGCGCCGCGACGTTCGAGGCGCCGGCGGTCCTCGCGCTCGACGAGACGCGGACGGCGCGGATCGGCTCGCTCGTCGAGGGGAACGTCGTCCGCGTCCTTTCCGAGGTGGGCGACCGCGTCGGGCGCGGCGCCGTCCTCGCCGAGATGAACAGCGTCGTCGTGCACGTCGCGTGGGCCGACTACCGGAAGGCGGTCTCGGAGCGGAGGCGCCGCGAGACCGAGCTCGCCTACTCGACGCGGACCTCCGAGAGGGCCGGACGCCTCCACGCCGAGAAGGCGCTCTCCCTCCAGGAGCGGCAGCGCGCCGAAGCCGACCTCGTCGCCGCGCGCGAGGAGCTCGACCGGGCGAACACCGAGGTGCGGCGGGCCGAGGAGGCGCTCGAGCACCTCGGCGTGACGAACGCCGAGGACCCGAGCGGGGAGTCGGGCGAGTCGATCCCGGTCCGCGCGCCGCTCGCCGGGGTCGTCCTCGAGAAGCACGTGACGGCCGGGACGGCCGCGACGCCGGGGACGCCGCTCTTCGTCGTGAGCGACCTGACGTCCCTCTGGGCGCTCGCCGAGGTGGACGAGACGCGCATCCCGCTCGTCGGCGCCGGCCGCCCCGCGGTCGTCCGCGTCGCCGCCTGGCCCGACCGCTCCTTCGACGCGAAGGTGGCCTTCGTCGGCGACGCCGTGAACCCGAAGACGCGCCGCGTCACCGTCCGTTGCCAGGTCCCGAACCCGGGCGGCCTCCTGAAGCCCGAGATGTACGCGCGCGTCTCCCTCGGGGAATCGGCGCCCCGCCCGATGGTCGTCGTCCCCGAGGCGGCGATCCAGGAGATGGACGGGAAGCCGCACGTCTTCGTCGCGGGGGACGGCGGGCGCTTCGAGAAGCGCGAGGTCGCCCTCGGAGCCTCGAGCGAGGGGCTCGTCGAGGTCCGCTCGGGCGTCTCGGCCGGGGAGAAGGTCGCGACGGCCGGCAGCTTCCTCCTGAAGTCGCAGCTCCTCTCGGCCTCGGCGCCGGCGGAGGAGTGACGTGGACGGCGGCGAGCGGGGCGAGCGCAGGCACCGCGGCGAGACGGACGCCGGGCCGCGCCCGAGGGGGATCGAGAGGTTCGTCGCGGCGGCCTACCGGCGGCGCCTCGCCGTCCACGCGATGGTCGCGTTCCTCGTCCTCTCGGGCCTCTGGGCCTGGCAGGAGCTGCCGGTCGAGGCGTTCCCCGACCTGACGAACAACCAGGCGGTCGTCGTGACCGAGGCGCCGGGCCTCTCGGCCACCGAGGTCGAGCAGCAGGTGACCTACCCGATCGAGACGGCGCTCATGGGGGTGCCGCGCTCGCAGGAGGTGCGGTCGCTCTCGAAGTTCGGACTCTCCATCGTGACGGTCGTCTTCGACGACGACGTCCCCGTCTACTTCGCGAGGCAGCTCGTCGCCGAGCGGGTGAACGACGCCCGCGCGCGCCTCCCCGAGGGGACCGAGCCGGCGCTCGGCCCGGTCGCGACCGCGTTCGGCGAGATCTACCAGTACCTGATCGAGGGCGACGTCGCCGACCCGATGACGAAGAAGACGCTCCAGGACTGGGACGTCCGCACGCGCCTTCGCGCCGTGCGAGGCGTCTCGGAGATCAACGCCTGGGGCGGCCAGACGCGGGAGTACCACGTCCTCGTCGACCCGGCGCGGCTCGACCGCTTCGGCCTGACGCTCCGGCGGGTCGTGGACGCCCTCGCCGAGAACAACGCGACGTTCTCCGGCGGATTCATCGAGCACCGCTCGGAGCGCTTCACCGTCCGCGGGCTGGGCCTCGCGAGGGGGATCGACGACCTGAAGCGGATCGTCGTGGCGACGGTCGACAGCGTCCCGGTCCTCGTTTCCGACGTCGCGGACGTGGCCGTCGGCGAGATGCCCCGGAGCGGCGCCGTCACGCGCGACGGGAAGGGCGAGAGCGTCGCCGGCATGGTCATCATGCTGAAGGGGGAGAACGGGAAGAGGATCGCCGAGCGAGTGAAGGCGAAGGTCGCCGAGATCGCCGAGAGCCTGCCGAAGGGGCTCTCGATCGTCCCGTTCTACGACCAGAGCGAGGTGATCGACCGGACCTCCTACACGGTGCGGAAGAACCTCCTCGAGGGGTCGCTCCTCGTCGTCCTCGTCCTCTTCGTCTTCCTGAAGGACCTGCGCGCCGCGCTCGTCGTCGCGGCCGTCATCCCGCTCTCGATGCTCGTCGGCTTCCTCGGGATGAAGCTCTTCGGCGTCTCGGCGAACCTGATGTCGCTCGGGGCGATCGACTTCGGCCTCATCGTCGACGGCTCCGTCGTCATGATGGAGAACTTCATCCGCCGGAAGACGGAGAAGGGCGCCGCGCCCGCTCCCGGGGAGGACCCGCGGAAGAGGCACGAGACGATCATCGGGGCCGCCGCCGTCGAGGTCGCCCGGCCGATCCTCTTCGGCGTCCTGATCATCATCGCGGTCTACCTCCCGATCTTCACGCTCCAGGGGCTCGAGGGGAAGATGTTCAAGCCGATGGCGATCACCGTCTGCTCGGCGATCCTCGGCTCGCTCCTCCTCTCCTTCACCGCGGTCCCGGTCGCCTCGGCGCTCGTCCTGAAGGAGGAGATGCACGAGCACGACGAGGGGTGGTTCCGGAAGCTCCGCCGCTACTACTCCGTCCACCTCGCCGACGCGATGGACCACCGGAAGCGGACGCTCGGCGTCGCGCTCGCCGTCGTGGCCGCGGCCCTGGCGTCGGTGCCGTTCCTCGGGAGCGAGTTCATGCCGAAGCTCGACGAGGGGGCGATCCTGATCGAATCGCGGAAGATCCCGTCGGTCTCCCTCCCCGAGTCGGTCGAGATCTCGACGAAGGTCGAGCGGATCGTGAGGACGTTTCCCGAGGTGAGGCAGGTCGTCACGAAGATCGGGCGGCCGGACGTGGCGACCGAGGCGATGGGGATCTACCAGGGGGACGTCTACGTGAACCTCCACCCGCGCGAGGAGTGGAAGAGCGGCCGGACGAAGGAGGAGCTCATCGACGCGATGGCCGCCGCGCTCGCGGAGCTGCCGGGAGTCGAGTGCAACTTCACGCAGCCGATGGCGATGCGGCTCGACGAGGTCGTCTCGGGGGTGAAGGCCGACGTCGCCGTGAAGGTCTTCGGCCCCGACAGCGTGGTCCTCGAGCGGCTCGGCGAGGAGGTCCGCCGGGTCCTCGAGACGGTCCGCGGCGCGGCCGACCTGCAGGTCGAGGTCCTCTCCGGGGCGGCGCAGGTCGAGATCGACCTCGACCGCGGCCGGATGGCCCGGTACGGCCTGAACGTCTCCGACGTCCGAGACGTCGTCGAGACGGCCGTCGGCGGGAAGACCGCGACCGAGGTCCTCGACGGGCCGAAGCGCTTCGCCGTCGTCGTCCGGCTCCCCGACGAGCTCCGCCGGAGCCCCGAGGCGATCGCCTCGATCCTCCTGACGGCGCCCGGCGGGGAGAAGGTGCCGCTCGGGAGCGTGGCGCGCATCGCGACGGCCCCCGGCCCCGAAGCGATCAGCCACGAGCAGGGCTCGCGGCGGCTCGTCGTCCAGACGAACGTCCGCGGGCGCGACATCGGGAGCTTCGTCGCCGAGGCGCAGCGGGCGATTCGCGGGAAGCTGTCGGTCCCCTCCGGCTACCACCTCGAATGGGGCGGGCAGTTCGAGAACCAGGCGCGGGCGACGCGGCGGCTCGCGATCGTCGTCCCGCTCTCGCTGGCGCTCATCTTCGCGCTCCTCTACCTGACGTTCCGCCTCGCCCGCCAGGCGGCGCTCGTCATCCTGAACGTCCCGTTCGCGCTCGTCGGCGGCATCGCGGCGCTCTGGCTGCGCGACCTGAACCTCAACCTGTCGGCCTCGGTCGGCTTCATCGCCCTCTTCGGCGTCGCCGTCCTGAACGGCGTCGTGATGATCACGTCGGTGAACCGCCTGCGCGAGGAGGGGATGGGGCTCCGCCTCGCGGTCCTCACCGGCGCCGCGACGCGGCTGAAGCCCGTCATGATGACGGCCCTCGTCGCGGCGCTCGGCTTCCTGCCGATGGCGCTCTCGCACGGCGCGGGGGCGGAGATCGGCCGCCCGCTCGCCTCCGTCGTCATCGGCGGGATCACGACCTCGACGCTCCTGACGCTGATCGTCCTGCCGACGCTCTACGAGATGGTCGAGGCGCGCGTCGCGCGGCGACGGAAGGGCTGAGCGCCGGGCATCGAGGGCCGCGGGGCGCGGTCAGGCGGGGTCCCGGAACTCCCAGACCTGGAGAATCGGGCCGTCGAACGGCGGCGGCTGCGGCACGCGGGCCGGGTCCTCGTAGAGCAGGGCGAACGAGCGAAGCGGCTCGCCGCCGGGACCGAGCTCGGGCCGCGCCCGCCCCCCGTTGAAGTAGGCGCGCCACCACACGGTCGCCTGGAGGAGCCGCGTCAGGCGCGGCGGGGCGCCCGGGCCCGGCCCCGGGACGAGATAGCGCTCCGGATCGAACCCGGCGCGCGCGGCGGTCCCGGGAAGCGACGCGAGCGGGTTCTCGAGCACGAGGAACCGCACGCGATGCTCGCGGCAGAAGTCCGCCAGACGCGCCTCCCGCGTCGCGAGGAGTGCCGTCAGCGCGGGGCCGTAGAGCGGGTTCCCCGCCGTCCCGAACGGATCGACGAGCACTTCGCGGCGCCCGAGGACGTTGAACACGTGTCCCCAGTTCTCGAGCGCGAGGACGCGCCCCGGCCTCCGATCGCGCCTCAGGAGCTCCGCGACGCGAAGCGCCGGCGCCGCGCCGGAAGGGACGGGCGCCGCGGGCGCCGCGACGTACGGCCAGACCCCGACGGCCGCCGGGACGAGGGCGACGGCCGCGAGCGCCCCCACGACCGCGGGACGCCCGCGCAGCGCGCGGTCGGAGGCGAGGAGGCCGGCCGCCACCGCGAGGAGCGGAACCGCCTGAGAGACGAACCGGACGCGCGCGAAGGAGGCCGCGAGGAGGACGACGGCGAAGAGAGCGACGACCCGCTCCCCGTCGGTCCCCCGACGGGCCGCGAGGAGGGCGAACGGCACGACGAGGAGGACGCCGCCTCCGAGCTGCGAAGCCAGGGCGACCGGTCCGGTGCCGAGGACCTCCAGCAGCGGACGGAACTCGGAGACCTGGTCGAGCCACGGGTCGCCGCCGAAGAACGCCAGCCCGGCGAGCGTCTGCATCGCCGCGCCCGGGATCGCGAGCAGGGTCGCGACACCCGCGATCAGGCCTGCGGCCCGGGCCGACAGGGGTCGATGGCGTCCCTCCAGGAGGCTGGAGGCTCCGAGCGCCACGGCCGCCGCGAGGAGCGCGGCGGCGTGGGGAAGGCCCAGGAACCAGCTGTCGGACGGCATTCCGGGCGGACGAAGCGCGCGCCACGCGCCGACGGCGACCGCTGCCAGGGCGAAGCCGCCGCTCCCGGCGAGGAGCGCCAGCCGGGACCGACCGAGGAGAAGTACCGCGAGCGCGGCGCAGGCCGCGCCGAGAAGAAGCGCAACCTGGACGAAGAGCGCCGTGGCGAGGGCGGCCCCGAGCGCGAGGGCTCCGACGACGGCTTCGCCCGTCCGCCGGGCCCGGACCACCAGGAGGGCCGCCGCGACGAGGCCCAGGAGAAGGCCACCCTCGAGGAAATGGTGGTCGAGGTCCGAAACCGAAGAGACTTCGACGAGGGCCGGCGTCATCGCGAGGAGCCCGCCGGCCGTGACGGAAGCGGCGAGGCCGCGGCGCGTCGCGAGCACGAACGAGACCGCGAAGGCGAGGAACGCCCCGAAGAAGGGCGGGAAGAGAGCCGCACGGTCCAGGACCTCGCCGGACGTTCGCGCTCCGGAGAGCCGCGAGAGGCCTCCCGCGGCGAGATCGTAGAGGGGCGGCCAGGGGCAGAACGCGCCGCCGGCGCCGCGCGCCGGGTCGAATTCGAGCACGGCCGGGAAATCGAGCGCCGAAACGACGATCCGGCGGGCGTGGTAGAGGTCGTCCAGGGGCGGGATGACGGCCGCGCCTTCCGGGAAGGCGGCGCCGAGGTTCGCGAGGCGGACGGCGAGAGCCAGGACCCCGACGAACGCCGCGACGAGCCAGGCCCGGTACCGCGGAGAGAGCGTCATGGCCCCGCGGCGTCCTCCTGTCCCCGGAGGCCGTGCCGCGCCATCTTCGCCTTGAGCGTGTTGCGGGCGAGGCCGAGGCGGCGCGACGCCTCGCGGATCTTCCCGCCCGCCTCGGCGAGCGCGCGCTCGATCAGCTCGCGCTCGAGGCCGGCCATCCGCGCCTCGTAGTAGTCGGGATCGACCGGCGGCTCGGGTCCCCCGGCGGCCGGCGCCCGCGAAACGAGAGGGCGCCCCGCGAGGAGGAGCGGGGAGTCGAGGATCCACGGGAACTCCTCGGGGCCGAGCCGTTCCATCGGGCTGAGGACGAGCGCGCGGTGGAGCGTCGCCTCCAGCTCTCGGATGTTCCCCGGCCACGGGTAGCGGGCGAAGAGCTCGAGGACCTCCGGCTCCACGCGGCGCGGGTCGGCGCCGAGGTCGCGCGAGAGCTTCACGACGAAGTGCTCGACGAGCGCCGGCAGGTCCTCCAGCCGGCTCCGGAGCGGCGGGAGCTCGATCGGCACGACGTTCAGCCGGTAGAAGAGGTCCTCCCGGAACTCGTTCGCCCGGATCGCCGCCTCCAGGTCGAGGTTCGTCGCCGCGATGATCTTCGCGTCGCACTTCAGCGTCTGCGTCCCGCCGACCCTCTCGAACTCCTTGTCCTCGACGACGCGCAGGAGCTTGGCCTGGATGCCGAGCGACGTCTTCCCGATCTCGTCGAGGAAGATCGTCCCGCCCTGGGCGAGCTCGAAGCGGCCCGGCTTCTTCCGGTCGGCGCCGGTGAAGGAGCCCTTCTCGTGCCCGAAGAGCTCCGACTCGGCGAGCGTCTCGGGGAGCGCGGCGCAGTTGAACTGGATGAACGGCCCCTGCGCGCGGGGCGAGAGGGCGTGGAGGATCCTCGCGACGAGGTTCTTGCCGGTCCCGGACTCCCCGCGGATCAGGACGGTGACGGGCCCGGCCGCGGCGCGCGGGAGCGTCGCCTTCACGCGCTTCGCCGCTTCCGACGTTCCGACGAGCGCGTCGAGGTTCCAGCCGCGGCCGAGGTTCGCCTTCAGGCTCTCGTTCTCGACCGAGAGGCGGAGGCGCGCCTCGAGGAGCTCTTCGACGAGCCGCGCGTTCTCGATGGCGACCGCCGCGAGGTCGGCGAACGCCTCGAGGAACGCGCGGTCCCCTTCGGAGAAGAGGCGGGGGGCGTTGCGGTGGTCGACGTAGATCGCCCCCGAGGCGCGCTCCTTGACGAGGAGCGGCACGCAGAGGAACGAGACGATCGAGTGCGCGTGGATCGACTCCCGCCCGGAGAAGCGCGGATCGACGCGGGCGTCGGCCGAGCTGACGGAGCGGCCGTCCGCGACGACGCGCTCCACGACGGAGCGGGAGATCGCCTCCGCCTCGTCCTCGCGGCCGGTCTTCAGGTTCCTCGCGACGCGGACGGAGAGGCGCCCGGTGACCGGGTCGCCGAGGAGAATCATCCCGCGCTCGGCGTTCAGCCGGCGGAGCGCGAGGTCGACGATGTCCTCGAGGACGGCCGACAGGTCGCGCGTCGAGTTGACGATGCGCGAGACCTCGTAGAGGCCGATCACGCCGAGGCCGAGGGGCGCCGGCCCGGCCGTCTCGGCGGCGGCCTTCGTCGCGATCCGCTCGAGGACGCCTCGCGTCCGCTCCAGCTCCCTGAGGGCGCCGATCCTCTCGAAGAGGCGGGCCGCGGTACCGAGGCGGGCCGCCGCGCGCGCCTTCTCGAGCGTCCGCACGCCCCACTCGTAGTAGCAGCGGCCGAGGTCGTAGACGGCGCCGATGTCCGAGAGCGAACGGGCGGACTCCTCGAAGAGGCGGTCGGCGTCGATCGCGCGGTGCTCCAGGTGGGCGACGCGCGCCTCGAGGGCGAGGATCCGGGAGAGCGTGTGGCGGTCGCCCAGCCGGTGCGCGATCTCCGACGCCTCGGCCGCATCTCTCTCGCAGCGCGCGAGGTCCCCCGCCCGGAACGCGAGCTCGGCCGATTCCACGAGCGCCCGGCCGAGCCCGTCCGCGGCCCCCGACTCGGCGAGCGTCTCGAGGACCTGGTCGAGGTGACGCCGCGCCTCGTCGAGCCGTTCCCGGTCGCGCTCGAGGAGCGCGACCGGGAGGAGGACCGACGCGACGAGCGGCGGCTCTCCCGTCCCGCGGGCCGCGTCGAGCGTCTCGAAGAGGGAGCGCTCGGCCCGGTCGAGGTCCCCCCTCTTGCGGAGGAGGTTCCCGAGCGCGCGCCGGGCGTCGACCGCGACCCGGCCCGGGGCGTCGCCGACGACGTCGAGCGCGAGCCGGTAGCTCTCCTCGGCGTCGTCCCAGCGGCCGAGCACCTCGTCGCACGTCCCGAGCCCGACCGAGGCCTGCGCCTGCCCGAGCGGGGCTCCCAGGCGGCGGTGGATCTCGAGCGCGCGCTCGAGGCCGGCCCGGGCCGCCGCGTAGTCGCCGCGCCCGCACTGGAGCGTCGCGAGGTTCCCGAGCGAGGCGGTGATCCCCCAGAGGTCGCGCGAGCGCTCGGCCTCCTCGAGGCACTCGCGCTCCATCGCCTCGCTCTCGTCCCAGCGCCCCGTCCGCGCGAGGACCGCCGCGAGCGACGAGAGGGCCCGCCTCACCAGGTCGTTCCGCTCGCTCCGCCGGGCCGCCTCGAGGGCCGACTCCAGCCTCTCCTCGGCGAGCACCACGTCGCCGCGGAGGAACGCGACGGAGCCGAGCGTCCCCAGGAGGAGCGAGCGGAGGTCGTCGGGAAGCTCCGGTCCCGCGAGCTCCAGGGCCGCCACCGCCTTGGCCTCGGCCCCGTCCACGTCGCCCCGCTCGAGTCGCGCCCGGGCCGAGGCGTCCAGGAGCCGGGCCCGCTCCTCGGTCGTGCCGACGCTCCCGAGCTCCCCCTCCGCCCGGTCGAAGAGGGCGCGCGCCGCCTCCACGTCGTCCCGGCGGAGCCGGATCATCCCGATCTTGAACGTGAGGAGGGCGGCCTGGCGGCGGACGGCGGGCTCGTTCGCGTCGGGGCGGGCGCCCAGCTCCTTCAGGAGGAAGTGGTACGCCGCGAGAGCGCGCCTCCAGTTGCCGGCCCGGAAGTGGACGTCGCCGAGCCGCTCGCGAACCGCGGCCTTCTCCCCGGTTCGGCCCGCCAGGTCGAGGAACTCGAGGACCCCCTCGTACGACCGCGCCGCCTGGTCGTAGGCGAAGAGCCGCTCCGCTCGGGCGCCCGCGAGAAGGCCGAGCCGGATCGCCCGCTCCGGGTCGCTCCCGCGGAGCGCGTGGAGCGCGGCGGCCGGAAGGAGGTCGGCGCGCGTCTCGAGCCTCGCCTCGAACCAGGCCGCCGCGGCGTCGTGGAGCGCGCGGCGGCGTTCGTCGGGGAGCGAGGCCCCGAGCTGCTCGCGCGTCCGCGCGAGGGGGAACTCCCAGACCGCTTCCCCCGCGAGCTCCCGCTGCACCAGGAGGCCGGCCCGCGCCAGGGCTCCGAGCGCTTCGGCAAGGGCGTTCGCCTCGCGCTCGGTCCCCTCGGCGCGCTCGGGGAACCCGACCTGCGAGAGGCGGAGGGCGAGCTCGAACGTCAGGTCGGCGGGGACGATCGAGAGCGCCGCGAGGAGGTCGCGCTTCTCCGGCGGCAGCGCCGCGAGGCGGGCGTCGGCCCGCCCGGTCGCCGCGCCGGGGCGCCCCGGGCGGCGGAAGAGCTCGGCGTCGACGACGAGCTGACCGTCGCGGAGCGTGACGACCCGCCTCTCGACGAGCTGCTCGAGGAGCGCGACGACTCCTCCGGGCCAGCCCTGCGTCTCCTGGTAGACGAGCCGGGCGAGCTCCTCGGGGAGGTCCCTCCGCGCGAGCGCCCCCGCCGCGGCGGCGACCGCCTCGGCGTCGGAGAGCGGCCCGAGCGTCCACGGGGGGAGCGAGAGGTCCTCGATCGGCGCGAGCGCTTCGTTCGGCCCGCCCCCCGGCTCGGGCGGCGGCGAGGGCTCGGCGGCCGCGGCGACGACGATCGGGCGCGACTCGGCCGCCTTGAAGAGGAACGAGAGGAGCGCCGCCGTCGCGCGGTCCGCGAGGTGGAGGTCGTCGACGAGGAGGACGAGCGGCCGGTCCCCCGCCTCCGCCCGCCGCGTCGCCTCGAGGGCCGAGAGGACGCCGTCGAAGAGAGCGAGGCGGCTCGACTCCTCGGTGAGCCGCGAGATCGGCGGCGCCTCGACGTCGGTCGCCGCGAGCCGGGCGACGCGGGCCAGCGCGGCGCGCGCCGGGGCCCCGGCCGAGCCGCCGCGCCGGGTGAGGGCGGAGAGGACGTCGAGGACGGGGCGGTAGGGCGTCCGGTCCTCGGCGACGGCCCGCGCCTCGACGACGAGGGCCCCTTCGGACTGCGCGAGGACCCGCCACTCGGCGAGGAGGCGCGACTTCCCCGCCCCTTCCGGACCGAGGACGACGATCGCCTTGCCGGAGCCCTCCGCCGCGTGGCGCAGCGCCTGGGTGAAGCGTCCGAGGAGCTCGGCCCGCCCGCTGAACGGAGGCGTCAGGAGCTCGGGGCGGGAGTCCCAGGTGGAGCCGCGGACGAGGCCGAAGTCGCGCCCCAGCTCGTCGAGGAGGGCGCGGGCCGACGGCGTCCGCGCCGCCGGGTCGCGCTCCATCAGCTGCGAGAGGATCCGGTCGAGCCGGCTCGGCAGGCCGGGCGCCACGTGCGAGGCGACCGGGACGTCCTCCTCGAGGTGGAACCGGAGGACCCCGCCGAGGTCGCGTCCCGCCGTCGGGAGGACTCCCGTGAGCGCCTCGTAGAACGTGACGCCGAGGGCGTAGAGGTCGGCCCGGCGGTCGGGGACGCCCCCGCGCAGGATCTCGGGCGCGAGGTAGGCGGGCGTCCCGCGGATTCCCGCCACCTCCTCCCCGCGCGCGAACGCGAGGCCGAAGTCGAGGAGGACGGCGCGCTCGCCGAGGACCCTCACGTTCTGGGGCTTCACGTCGCCGTGGACGATTCCGCGGGAGTGGACGTAAGCGAGCGCGTGGGCCACGTCGGCGAGGGCCGCGAGGTTCTCGAGCGGGGCGTGCTCGCGCGCGAACGCCGCCAGGTCGGGGCCGTCGACCTCGTCGGTCGAGAACCAGGCCCGCCCGTCGGGCGTCACGCCGAAGTCGCGCGCCTTCACGATCGACGGGTGGTCGAGCGAGGCGAGGAGCCGGAACTCCTTACGGAGCGCGAGAGTCTCCTCGCTTCCCGGCCCGGCCGCGATCTTCAGGACGACGCGGCGGCCCGTCTCCCGGTCGAGCGCGGCGACGACACGCGGGGACGTCGCCTCCGAGAGGGCGCCTCGCGCCTCGAAGCGCGGCGGGAGCGCGGCCGCGTCCCGGCTCATTCCGGCGGCGGCGCTCCGAGGAGTGGGACCGCCACGCCGAGCGAGAGGAGCCGCGCGACGATCGACTGCCGCAGGTCCGCGAGGCCCGCGCCGCTGACGGCCGAGATCGCGATCTCGCCGGCCGGGGCCACCGCCCCGACGCAGTCGGTCTTGTTGTACGCGAGGAGGACCCGGTCGGCCGGGACGCCCATCTCCGCGAGGACCTCCTCGGCGACCCGCCGCTGATCGTCGGCGTGCGGCGAGGAGGCGTCGACGACGTGGACGAGGAGGTCCGCCTCCTCGACCTCCTTCAGCGTGGAACGGAAGGAGGCGACGAGGGCGTGCGGCAGCTTCCGGAGGAAGCCGACCGTGTCGGAGACGACGATCGCCCGCCCGCCGACGCCGAGGAGGCGCGCGTGGCGCGCGTCGAGCGTCGCGAAGAGGCGGTCCTCGGCGAGCTCCTTCGAGGAGGAGAGCCGGTTGAAGAGCGTCGTCTTGCCGGCGTTCGTGTAGCCGACGAGGGAGACCGTCGCGACGTTGCGCAGGTGGCGGCGGCGGACGTTCCGGCTCTTCTCGATCTTCTCGAGGTCTTCCTTCAGCGTCGCGATCCGGCGGCGGATCTTCCGCTTGTCGAGCTCCAGCTTCTTCTCGCCGCCCCCCGCGCGGAACGCGCCGCCGCCCCGCTGCTGGGCCATGCCGGTCGTCGCGCCCGTCAGGCGCGGGAGGAGGTACTGGAGGCGGGCGAGCTCGACCTGCGTCATCGCCTCGCGGCTCCGCGCGCGGGAGGCGAAGATGGAGAGGATGACGTTCGCCCGGTCGAGGACCTGGACCGAGAGCTCCTTCTCGAGGTTCCGCGTCTGCGAGGGCGAGAGCTCGTCATCGAAGACGATCCACCCCGCCTCCATGGCCTCGGCCGCCTCCGCGAGCTCCTTCAGCTTCCCCTTTCCGACGTAGGTCGCGGGGTCGGGGCTGTCGCGCTCCTGCAGGGCGCGGGCGACGGCCACGCCGCCGGCCGTGTCGACGAGCCGCTCCAGCTCGTCGAGGTGGTCCTCCGCCTCGGCCCGCCCGAGCGCCCGCCCGAACACGCCGACGAGGATCGCCTTCTCGGTCTTCCGGCCGGCGGCGGAGCCCGCCGCGCGTCCGCCCGCACCTCTTTCGCCCACGACCTTCGATGCTACCAGTCAACTTCCCCGGACGGGTCCGAAAGAGACCCCGGGGGCGGATAGCATCGCGGCGATGAAGCGTCGGACGCGCGGTCCGGATTTCCCGCTCCTCGGGGAGCGCCTGCGCCTCCTCGAGGAGGAGTGGCGCGGCCGGCGGCTCGACTCCGATCCCCTCGAGCTCCCGCATCGCTACGCGGCTCCGGCCGACCGCGAGGTCGTCGCCTTCCTGGCCGCTTCGCTCGCCTTCGGCCGGGTCGGCTCGATTCGCAGTTCCACCGAGCGCCTCCTCCTCGCGCTCGGCCGCTCCCCCGCCTCCGCGCTCGCGGAGGACGCCGCGGACAGCCCGCAGCTCGACGGGTTCGTCCACAGGTGGGTCGACGTTCGATCCCTCCGCCCCTTCCTCCGGGCCCTCGGAGCGACGCTTCGCTCCGAGGGCTCCCTCGCCGCCCTTTTCGCCGCCGGCGACGACGGCGGGCCCGACTTCGTCCCGGCCCTCGACCGCTTCTTCGCGGCCCTCCGGGAGCAGAGCGGAGTTTTCCCGCGCGCCGCGCCGCGCGGACTCCTCTTCCTCCTCCCTTCTCCCGGCAACGGGAGCGCCTGCAAGAGGGCGCACCTGTTCCTCCGATGGGTCGTCCGGACGGAGGACCTCGACCTCGGCCTCTGGCGGGGGGCGCGCTTCTCGCCAGCCCGTCTCCTCCTCCCGATGGACACCCACGTCCACCGGATCTCCCGCTACCTCGGCCTCACGGCGCGCCCGACGGCCGACCTCCGGGCCGCCCGCGAGGCCACCGCCGGCCTCGCCCGGATCGACCCCGAGGACCCCGTCCGCTTCGACTGGGCCCTCTCGCGCCTCGGCATCCTCGCCGCGTGCGTCCGCGACCCCCGCCGGTCGCTCTGCGGCGACTGTGCCGTTCGCCCCGTCTGCCGGGCGGCAAGCCCCGACGGGCGTCCCCCTGTACCATCCGGCGCGACAGGAGCCGACGCCGCATGCACCTCTCGAAGACCCGGATCGTCGTCCTCGCCGTCGCGGCGATCGCCACGTTCGCCCTCGGCCTCGCCTACCGCGACACGCTCCGAAAGGAGCCGGCGAAGGTAACCGAGCCCCCCGCCGCGGCCGCGGGGCGGCCCGCGTCGAGCCCCGTCTCCCTCCCGGGCGGCGGCACGCGCGACCTCGCGGCCCCTTCCGGCAAGCTCCTCGTCGTCCATTTCTGGGCGACCTGGTGCGCCCCCTGCGAGGAGGAGCTCCCCGGCCTCGTCGCCTGGTGGAGCGAGGCGAAGGCCGACCCGCGGATCGAGCTCGTCGCCGTCTCGGTCGACGAGGAGTGGCTCGCCGTCGAGACCTTCCTCGCGAAGCGTAACGCCGCCGGCCTCCCGGTCGCCCTCGACCCGAAGAAGACGGCGGCCTCCGCCTTCGGGACGGAGAAGTTCCCCGAGACCTGGTTCCTCTCCCCCAGGGGCGAGGTCCTCTTCCACCAGGTCGGCCCCCTCGACTGGGGCGCTCAGGAATCCCGCGCCGCTCTCCGCGCCCTCGCGGAGCAGGCCCTCGGCCCCGCCGCGACCTGACGGGAACCTTTTCGCCCCTCGTCCGTTACGGAGATCGGAGAGACCGATATGAGGGAGCTCAGGTCCGCCGTCAACGCCGCCTTCTGGTTCGCGCTCTTTCTCCTCGGCTGGACCCTTCTCGTGCCGCCGCCGGAGGGGACGGGCAAGGGGAGCCGGCCCCGCTTCATCCGGATGACGATCGAGGACCGGGGCTCCGGCGGACACGTCGAGCGCGTCCGGATCAACGTCCCGTGGTTCCTCTTCCGCGGGGGCCTCCACGCCGTCTCCGCCAGCCAGATCGAGCACGAGGCGGACCTCCAGTTCCAGGACCCGGTCACGATCGACCTCCTCCGCGAGATCTGGAAGGAGCTCTCCGAGAAGCCCGAGGGAACCGACGTCGCGCGGGTCCACGAGGACGACGAGCTCACGTTCCGCAAGGAGAAGGGGGAGATCCGGCTGACGATCCGAAGGGACGTCGGCGAAAGCGAAGGCCCCCCGCGCGAGATCGTCACGATCCGCTTTCCCTCCCGCTTCCTCGAGGCCGCCGTCTCCGGCGACCGCGACCTCGACCTCCGCGCCCTCTTCGAGGAGATGCGCGGAGCCGCCCGCGGCGACGTCCTCGAGGTGACGAGCGACGACGCCCACGTGAGGGTCGTGATCGACTGAGGACGGGACGGCAAGCCGAGGCGCCCGCGGAGGCGGAAGCCCAACTCGCGTGCGCAACGTCCCCGCGATGGCGGCGCGAGGCGTCGCGCCGCTATCGCGGGTCGGACCGGCCGGGCTCTCAGGGGAGCTGGATCTCGGCGGGGGCGTCCCCCGGCACCCAGACGTCCCGGGCCGGCGAGACGATCTCCGCCGGTCCGCTGCTCCCGGGAACGCGCGCCAGGATACCCACGCGAACGCTCCCCGGCGGAAGAAGCGTCGCCCGGAGGAGCGCTTCGGGAGGACCGCCGGGCGCCACCTGCGCTCCGCCGCCGACGAGCGCTCCCCCGATCAGGAGAGCCGTCTGAAGCGCCGCCACCGGGACTTCCCGGCCGTTGAGGACGACCGAGAGGGAAAGGAGCCGGCCCAGCGACTGCGGGCCCCGAACGACGCGAAGCTCGAAGCCGCCGGCCCGCGGGAGAAGGCGGGCCGTCCCCGTTCGTGAGATCTCGCCGAGCGTCGCGGTCGTGATCCCCGCCGCGGCGTGGACGATCGCGAGCGACTGGCTCTCCGGATAGACCTTCCCGAGCCGGCACTCCCCTTCGCGGTCACAGGCCACGACCGCCGTTCGCGCGACGTCGTCCGCAGCGACGCCGGCAGGCGCGAGGAAGACCGAGGCCCCCGCGGCCGGCGACCCGTCCGGCAGCAGGGCGAAGAACCGGGAGCGGTCGTCTTCCTTCCGGAGCCGCACGACCTCCTCTCCCGCGGGGGGCCGGAGGGGGTCGATCTCGAGGTTGCTCGGCTCGTACCCCTCCGCCGAGAAGCGGAGCGGCAGACGGACGGGGTCTTCGGCGGTTCGCTCGCGCTCCGGGCGCGGAATCCGGAACGCGAGACGCCCGTCCGCGTCCGCCGCAGGCCGCGCCAGCTCCTCCTCGAGGCCGGGGATGCAGCACGCCACGGCTCCCGGCACGGGCTCGTTCGAGGTGGCGTCGACGACGCGGAAGCGGAAGGTCTCCGAAGGCAGGTCGAAGTCCGCCTCGACCGACTCGGTGCCGGGAGGCACGCGCAGCCGCTTCGTCGCCGGCGGTCCCCCGTCCGCAGGCGCGATCCTCACCGAGAAGAACCCTGCCTGCCAGACGGTCCCCCGGTAGCCGCCGTCCCGGTCCGCCTCCGCCTCGTCCTCCACCGTCCCGTCGTTCAGGTGCGTGAAGCGCAGGCTCCCCGGCCCTCCCTTCCCGGACCATCTCAACGTCCCCGTGACGTGGATCGGCGCGAGCTTCCCGACGATCGCGAGGTCTTCGTCCCCGACCTCCTCGACGACGTGGGTCCGGCGCCCGCTGCACTCGAACGCGACCGCCACACAGCCCGGGTCGACGCCCGGGACGCGGGCTTCCCCGCGGACGGACCGCTGGCGGTCGAGGACCTCGGCGCGTTCCTCGTCGAGGGCCGGCGAGAGATGGCCCCGCCGCCGCGCGGGCTCGCACTCGTCCGCCGGCACGCGGTAGACGGTGACGTCGAACGGCTCGTCCGCGAGGTCTCCGCTCCGCTCGAGCCCGAGCGTCAGCTCGGCCTTCCGAAGGAGCGGGACGGGATCGGGGAACGAGGTCCGGCCGTCGATGACCTCGATCTCCCGGGGCGTCGAACGCCACCTGCGGGAGCGCACGACCGCGCTCCAGCGACCCGCGGGGACGTCGTAGTAGACGGCCCAGTGAAGGCGGTCCCGGTCGAATCGGGACTCCGACGCCTCCAGGGTCCGTTCTCCGCTCCGAAGGAGGGGCGTGAGCCCGTCGTCGGGCCGGGCCGAGCCCTCTGGGTACGCCCAGGAGACGACGACGTGCCCGGTGCCGGGCGCCGGGCTCCGCAGCGGCGGGACCTTCACCGCACCCGAGCCGGGAACCTCGAACGGAGCGGTGACGCCGGCGACGAGACCGGGGCCGGCGAGGGCGACGGCGATGGCCCGCCCCGCAGGCCCGAGCGTGAACCGTCGCTGCGCCAGGAACAACGTCTCGATGGCGCCCGATTCGAGCGAGAGGAGGTGCACGGCGCCGGCTTCGCCCACGAGCCCGTCCGGGACCTCGACTCTCGCGCCGGGGCGCAGGAGGACCTCGTCCGGCTCCCCCTTTTCGCTCTCTCCGGGAACGACGACGACGGCCGCGGGGGCCGGCAGGACACCCTGCGGAGACTCCGCCCGTAGGAAGTACCGCCCGGGCTCGACCGACGCCTTCCGCCCGCCCGCCAGCTCGATCACCGGCCGCGTCGCTTCCGCCGGCACCAGCCAGATGCGGCACGGAACCGTCGCCGAGGGTGACTTGCAGACGAGATGGATCGCAGCGGCATCTCCCGCGGAGAGAAGCCCGGCCGCGATCGCTCCGAGGAGCAGCCCGCGGAACGTCATTTCGGCTGCGACGTGGAAGCGGAATCCTCCCCGAGCGCTTCCGATCCGGTCCCGGAGCTCCCTCTCGGAGGGCGGCGCCGTCGGGCGCCCCGGGGAGGCTCGTGGCGAGCTTCCCCGATCCACTTCAGTCGCTCTCGAACGGGTCCTCGTCGAGCGAGGCGACGAGGCGGTCGAGGCGGAGGCGGCTCGGGCCGAAGGCAACGCGGATCTCGCCGTTCTCGCAGCGGATCTCGCGCACCTCGAGGGAGAGCTCGGGGGGGATGACCGTCGAGAGGTTCAGGACGACGACCCTCTCGTCGGGGTAGAAGTAGGCGAAGCCGGGAGGCTGGCGGTCGACGATCCGCTTCACGACCCACGGCGGGATCGGGACGAAGCCGAACGCCCTCAGCTCCTCGAGGGCGAAGCCGAGCCAGCCGTCGCGGAAGCGGATCGACGTCACGCGGCTCTTCAGCGGCACGCGGATCCCCTTCTTCACCTTGATCGTCAGGGAGAGGACGCCGCCGTCGGCCTCGACGAGGATGCCGGAGACCTCGGGGACCCGCCGCGTGATCCGGTGGAGGACGGTGTTGATCGTCTGCTCGTCGATGACGACGACGAGCCCCTCCCACCTCACCGAGAGGGACGGGACGTCGACCGTCGGCCGCTGCGTCGGGAAGGCGCTCATGCTTCCGGAATCCTACCCGATCGGTCCGCCGCTCAGAGGACGTAGGCGAGCGCGAAGCCGACCTGCGCCGCCATCATCATCAGGTACATGTGGGTCCACGACGGGTGGTTCTCCGTGGTGGAGAGCTCGTCGGGGTTCTTCCGGAGGAGCCGGACGGTGTAGAGCCCCCACGCGGTGAGGACGACGCCGAGCAGCGAGAGGAGCCACGGGTTCCCGGTCAGGAGGCGGTGCTCCGGCGCGAGCGGGTCGGGGAGGAAGCCGAGCGGGATGAGGAGGAGCCACGGGAGGACGAAGAAGGGGGACATGATCGCCACGGCCTTCCGGTTCCCGTAGAGGATCGGAAGCGTCCGGCAGCCCCCCGCGCGGTCGCCCGGGACGTCGGAGAAGTCCTTCGTCGAGGCGGCGCCGAGGAGGAAGAGGAAGAAGAGGAAGCCGATGACCCACGGCTCGAGGGCGTTCGCCGGGGCGACCATCGTCCAGCCGGCCACCTTCAGGAGGCACCCGCGCGGGATCGCGATCGTGATGTTCGCCCACATCCCGAGCCGCTTCGTCCGGCCCCACGAGGGGAGCGAATAGACGAGGGTGAAGACGAGGCCGCCGAGGAAGAGGAAGAACGTCTGGTGCGTCCCGAGCGGGGCGAGGAGGCGCGCGGCGAGCCCCTCGCGCGGCGGGACGACGACGAACCAGACCGGGACCATCGCGAGGGCGTAGAGGACCCAGGTCAGGCCCCACGTCTCGCGGAGCTGCGCCTCGCCGGTGACGAGGGGCCGGTCGGGTTTGTTGACCCGGTCGACTTCGAGGTCGGTGATCTGGTTCAGGACGTTCGAGGCGGCGTTCAGGAACGAGGCGCAGAGCGATCCGAGGGCGATCGCCGCAACGACGGCCCAGGTCAGCCGGTGCTCCGGGTCGGGGTTGTGGACGCTCCCGAATGCGCAGACCGCCCCCGAGACGATGCCGAGGAGCGGGGGGAGAAGCGTGAAGGGGCGGGTGAGCCGGACGGCGGTGCGGGGGGTCATGTTCGCGGGCTTCGAGGGTACACCGAACCCCTGATATCCTCTGCGGTCGGCCCCGGGCCGGGCACCGGCTCCGCGGGACGGCATCGCGGTGGAACGCTCCCTGCCGGGCGGAACCTGAAACGCGATCGCAGAGAGGAACCCGAAATGGCTTGCAAGTATGGCTCCCACCGCGTCCTCGAACCGAAGGGCGGGCTTCCCCAGCCGGCCCAGAAGCTCGACAACGACTTCTCGAAGATCGAGGACAACGAGATCCTGATCGACGTCAAGCACCTGAACATCGACTCCGCGAGCTTCACGCAGCTCGAGGAGGAGGCCGGGGGCGACGTCGAGAAGATCGCCGCGAAGATCCTCTCCATCGTCGGCGAGCGCGGGAAGATGCAGAACCCCGTCACCGGCTCCGGCGGGATGTTCATCGGCACCGTGAACAAGGTCGGCTCCGCCCTCGCGAGCCGCGACCTGAAGCCGGGCGACAAGATCGCCAGCCTCGTCTCCCTCAGCATGACGCCGCTGAAGATCAAGCGGATCATCAAGGTCTACGCGGACATCGACCGGGTCGAGGTCGAGGCGCAGGCCGTCCTCTTCGAGAGCGGCATCTACGCGAAGCTCCCGGACGACATGGACGAGGGGCTCGCCCTCGCCGCCCTCGACGTCGCCGGCGCGCCGGCCCAGGCCGCGAAGCTCATCCGCCCCGGCCAGAGCGTCCTGATCATCGGCGCCGGCGGCAAGAGCGGCATGCTCGTCGCCTACGAGGCGATGAAGCGGGTCGGGCCGACCGGCTGGGTCGTCGGGAACGTCCGGCGCGCCGCCTCGATCGACGACCTGAAGGCGCTCGACCTCTGCCACGCGCACGTCGTCGCCGACGCGTCGAAGCCGATCGAGTTCCTCGAGGCCGTCGTCGCCGCGAACAAGGGTCGCGAGTACGACGTCGTCTTCAACTGCGTGAACATCCAGAGCACGGAGATGAGCTCGATCCTCCCCTGCCGGCAGGAGGGGATCGTCTACTTCTTCAGCATGGCGACGCACTTCGGGAAGGCCGCTCTCGGCGCGGAGGGCGTCGGCAAGGACGTCACGATGCTCGTCGGCAACGGCTACTCCAAGGACCACGCCGAGATCACCCTCGCCGAGCTTCGCGAGAGCCCGAAGCTCCGCAAGTTCTTCGAAACCCGCTACGTCTGAGGGCCCCCCGCCGGCGCCGCGCCCGTCCGGGGCGCGGCGCCGGCGGACGCCGCGCGCCCTCCGGGAGGACACCATGAGCGAGAAGGTCATCATCACCTGCGCCGTCACCGGCGCCGAGACGACGCGCGAGTCGCAGCCCGCCCTGCCGATCACCCCCGAGGAGATCGCGCAGAGCGCCTTCGAGGCGTGGGAGGCCGGCGCCGCCGTCCTCCACCTCCACGTCCGCAACGACGACGGGTCGCCCACGCAGGACGTGAAGGTCTTCAGGAGGGCGATCGAGCTGGTCCGCGCCAAATGCGACATCGTCATCGAGTGCACGACGGGCGGCGCGGTCGGGATGACGCCCGAAGAGCGGCTGCAGCCGGTGACGCTCCAGCCCGAGATGGCGAGCCTCGACTGCGGGACCGTCAACTTCGGCGACGACTACATCGTGAACACGCTCCCGATCATGCGGGAGTTCGCGAAGTCGATGCGGGCGCACGGCGTCCGCCCGACGCTCGAGTGCTTCGACCTCGGCCACGTCTACGCGAGCCACATCCTGATCAAGGAAGGGCTCCTCGACGAGCCGTACCACTACGGCCTCGTCCTGAACGTCCCCGGCTCGGTCCGCTACGAGGTCGACGTCCTCGAGATGTTCGTGCGGAAGCTCCCGAAGGGGGCGCACTGGACCCTCATGGGGATCGGCGGCAAGGCGAACCTCGACGCGATCTACGGCGCGCTCGCCCTCGGCGGGAACATCCGGGTCGGCTTCGAGGACAACATCTACTACAGCAGGGGACGCCTCGCGAAGAGCAACGCGGAGCTCGTCGAGCGCGCGGCGCGGATCGCGAAGGACTGCGGGCGGCCGCTGGCCCGCCCCGACGACGTCCGCGAGATGCTGAAGCTCCGGAAGGCCTGAGGCGACGCGATGCTCTACCCGAAGGTCGACTTCCGCTCCATCCCCCTGTTCTCCGGCGTCTCCGACGCGGAGTGGAACGACTGGTCCTGGCAGATCCGGAACGGCATCCGCGACGTCGAGACGCTCGAGAAGGTCGTGAAGCTGACCGACCGCGAGCGCGAGGAGATCCGGCAGTGCCTCGGGAAGTTCACGATGGAGATCACGCCGTACTACGCGGCGCTGATGGACCGCGACGACCCGTTCTGCCCCGTGCGGATGCAGTCGGTGCCGCGCATCGCCGAGATGCACGACGACCCGTCCGACATGGCCGACCCGCTCCACGAGGACGTCGACAGCCCCGTGCCGGGCCTGACGCACCGCTACCCCGACCGGGTCCTCCTCCTCGTCACGAACATCTGCTCGATGAACTGCCGGCACTGCACGCGGCGCCGCTTCGTCGGCGACACCGACGTCGACATGCCGGAGGACAACGTCTCCGCGGCGATCGAGTACATCCGCAACACCCCGACGGTGAGGGACGTCCTCCTCTCGGGCGGCGACCCGTTCGTCCTCCCCGACGAGCGGCTCCGGTCGATCCTCGCGCGCCTCCGCGCGATCCCGCACGTCGAGATCATCCGGATCGGCACGCGAACGCCGGTCGTGCTCCCGCAGCGGATCACCGACGACCTGGTCGGGATGCTGAAGGAGTTCCACCCGCTCTGGGTGAACACCCACTTCAACCACCCGAAGGAGATCACCGCGGAGGCGAAGGCGGCCTGCGAGAAGCTCGCGAACGCCGGCATCCCGCTCGGGAACCAGAGCGTGCTCCTGCGCGGGATCAACGACGACCCGATCGTCATGAAGAAGCTCGTCCACAAGCTGATGACGGTGAGGGTCCGCCCCTACTACATCTACCAGTGCGACCTCTCGCTCGGCATCAGCCACTTCCGGACGTCGGTCGCGAAGGGGATCGAGATCATCGAGTCGCTCCGCGGCCACACGACCGGCCTCGCCGTCCCGACGTTCGTCGTCGACGCGCCGGGGGGCGGCGGGAAGATCCCCGTGATGCCGAACTACCTCATCTCGATGGCCGAGGGGAAGGCGATCCTCCGCAACTACGAGGGGGTCATCACCTCGTACTCGTGGCCGCGCGGCCGCGGGCCGGCGAACCCGGCGACGAAGGAGCCGGGGGACGACGCGAAGTACAAGGCGAAGGACGGCGTCGCGACGCTCCTCTCCGGCGACCGGCGCAACCTCGAGCCGAGCGGCCTCGCGCGGCACAAGAGGAACGGCGACTGATCGGGCCCGCGCGCTCCGCGCGAGACGGGGGCGGGACGCCGCGATCCGCGGCGTCCCGCTGAAACCGTGTCCGGCGGGCTCGCCGACGTCGCCGGAGGGGTCACGGCGGTGACCGGCTTCGAGAAGGGCTCGGGGAAGACGACCCTCCTCGGCGCCCTGCGCCTGCTCGCGCGCCGCGCCGGTCCCGTCGCGCTCTTCGGCATCGGCGTCGACGGAAGCCTGAAGGCGGGCGGCGACGGGCGCGCGGCCGTCGTGCGCGTCGAGGAGGGGGACGTCGTCCAGACGACCGACCTCTTCGCCCGCGCGTCGTCCGCCCGCCTCGAGATCCTCGACGTCCTCCCGTCGCGCACCTCCCTCGGGCGGCTCCTCCTCGGCCGGGCCCTCCGCGCCGGCGAGGTGACGCTCGTCGGGGACGAAAGCCTCTCGGCGCTCTCCCGGTCGATCGAACTCGTGAGGGAGGAGCGGTGGGCCGCGTCGGTCCTCGTGGACGGCGCCGCGAGCCGGATCACCCAGGCCGCCGCGCTCGACGGCGTCCGCTTCCTCTTCACCGTCCGCGTCGACGGCGGGAACCTCTCCCGCGTCGCGGAGAGGGTCCGCGCGCTCGCCGCCCTCGCGACGCTCCCGGTCGTCCCGGAGCCGCCCGAGGGAACGCTCCGCCTCGAGGGGCCGCTCACCGAGGAGGTCCGCGAGGGCCTCCCGCGCGACCTCGCGGCGCTCTCCCTGGAAGACCTGACGAAATCGTTCCTGCCGCCGCGCCTCCTCCTCCGCCTCCTCGAGACGGTGGCATGCAGCGTGCGGCGCGGGATCGCGCTCCTCGGCGTCGTGCCGTCGCGGCGCGACGTGACGGAGGAGGAGCTCCGCGAGGCGGTCGGGCCGGCCGCCGCCCGGTTCCTCCTCCCGAGCCCGTTCGAGGCGGCCGCGTGAACGGGCCGCTCGCCGAGTACGCCGGCTTCGCGACGCTCTGGAGGCGCTTCGCGCCCGAGACCCCGTTCGGGCGCGCCGCCCGCGCGGCGGCGGCCCTCCTCACCGACCGCGCCGCGCTCGAGGAGCGCTGGGACCTCACCGACGAGGCGCTTCGGCTCCTCGACGCGCTCGACTCCGACCGCGTGCGGCTCGACCGGATCCGCCATCACCTGCGCCGCATTCCCCGCTTCCCCGAGTCGCCGCGCGAGTCGTTCGACGAGGTGGAGCTCTTCCAGCTGAAGAAGCTCCTCGCGAACCACCGCCGGCTCCTCGCGCTCCTGCCGGAGGCGACGAAGGCCCGGTTCGGCCTCTCCCCGCTCCCCGAGGCGCTCCACGACCTCCTCGGCACGGGGCGGGAGGGGGACGAGTCGTTCCACGTGGCCGACGCGTACGACCCCGAGCTCGCCTCCGTCCGCGAGGAGCTTCGCCGGGCCGACGCGGCGGCCGGAGCGCTCCGCGCCGCCCGGGACGAGGCGCTCCGCGCCCGTTGCGGCCTCTCGCTCGGCGACCGCCCGTTCCTCCTCGTCGCGCGCGAGGCGCTCGGCGAGAGAGCCGGCGTCTCGGACCTCCTCGACGTGGAGCCGTGGGACGCGACCCGGCTCTGCGTGCGGCCCCGGCCGAGCGTCGCGGAGCTCCGGATCGGCGAGGAGAAGGCCGCGCTCCTCGCCCGCGAGCGGGGGATCGAGGCGCGCGTCCTCCGCGCGCTCTCGGCGCCGCTCGCGGAAGCGCTCCCGCTCTTCCTCGAGCAGGCGGGCGCCGTCGAGCGTCTCGACCTCGCGCTCGCGGGGGCCCGGCTCGCGCGCGAGGCGGGCCTCGTGAGGCCGCTCCTCCACGACGGGCCGATCCGCGTCGCGGCGGGCCGTCACCTGCCGACCGAGGAGCTCTGCGCCGAGCTCGGGACTCCCTACACGCCGCTCGACGCCTCGTTCGACGGCGGGCCGACGGTGGTCTTCGGCTCGAACATGGGAGGGAAGACGGTCGTCCTGAAGACGCTCGCCTTCCTCCAGGTCGCCGCGCAGTCGGGCCTCTTCGTCCCCGCGGCGCGATTCGAGACGCGCGTCTTCCGCCGGTTCCACTACGTCGGCGAGGGTCGCGGGCGGGAAGCCGGGCGCGGCCTCTCCGGATTCGGCTTCGAGGTCCGGCAGCTCGCCGAGGCCCACGCCGACTTCGGCGACGAGACGCTCGCCCTCTTCGACGAGCTCGCCCGGACGACGAGCTCGGCCGAAGCCGAGGCGCTCCTCTCGGCGCTCCTCGAGGAGCTGACGGCGCGGCCGCGGACGGTCGCCCTCTTCTCCACCCACTTCCGCGGCGTCCGCCGCCTCGCCGGCGCGACGTACCTGCGGATGGCGGGGCTCGACCGGTCGCGCCTCGGGCTCGGAGAGGACGGGGTCGACCTCGCCGCGCGCATCCGACGCATCGACCTTCTCATGCGCTACCGCCTCGAGCCCGACGACCCGGGCGAGCGGCGCTCCGACGCGATCACCGTGGCGCGGCTCCTCGGGCTCTCGCCCGGCCTCGCCCGGCGCGCCGAGGAGCTCCTTCACGACGAAGACCAGGACTGAACCAGGAGGCCCCATGGAGAGCCGGCTTCACCTGCCGCCGGAACGGATCGACCGGGCCCGCGAGCTCGCCTCGCGGATCGTCGCCCCGGTCCAGGAATTCATCGACGCGCACACGACCGTCACCGTCGAGCGGGCGACGCTCCGCCTCGCCGGCGCCGACGGCGCCGACGCCGACGGCGTCCCCGTCCCGAACCTCGTCGTCGACCAGGTCCGCGACCGGCTCGAGGAGGGCGCGCTCCGGCCCTGGGTGAACGCCCTCGTCCGGACGGGCGACGACGTCGCCGCGCTGAGCCGGCGCGTGGCCGGGGGCTTCCGCCTCGACGGCATCCCGCTCGCCGACCCCGTCTCGCTCGAGGCGAAGGCCGCCGAGCTCGTCTCGGCCGCCTCGATGCGCGTCCGGGGGAACCGGAAGAGGCGCGAGGAGCTCCTCGCACGGCACGCCGGGAAGAACCACTCGCCGCTCCTCTACGTCATCGTGGCGACGGGCAACATCCACGAGGACGTGAAGCAGGCGCGAGCGGCCGCGTCGCAGGGGGCCGACGTCGTCGCCGTCATCCGGACGACGGCGCAGTCGCTCCTCGACTACGTGCCGTTCGGGGCGACGACCGAAGGCTTCGGCGGCACCTACGCCACGCAGGAGAACTTCCGGATCATGCGGGCCGCCCTGGACGAGGAGATCGAGCGGCTGGGGCGCTACGTCCACCTGACGAACTACGCCTCCGGCCTCTGCATGCCCGAGATCGCCGTCATGGGGGCGCTCGAGCGCCTCGACATGATGCTGAACGACTCGATGTACGGGATCCTCTTCCGCGACATCAACATGTACCGGACGTTCGTCGACCAGAAGTTCAGCCGGATGGTCAACGCCTGGGCGGGCGTCGTCATCAACACCGGCGAGGACAACTACCTGACGACGTCGGACGCGGTCGAGAAGGCGTACACCGTCCTCGCGAGCCAGTTCCTGAACGAGCGCTTCGCCCTCGTCGCCGGCCTCGAGCCGTGGCAGATGGGGCTCGGGCACGCGTTCGAGATGGACCCGTCGCTCCCGGACGGATTCCTCCTCGAGGTCGCGCAGGCGCTCATGGCGCGGGAGATCTTCCCCGAGGCGCCGCTGAAGTACATGCCTCCGACGAAGTTCATGACGGGCGACGTCTTCCGGGGCGTCGTGCAGAACGCGCTCTTCAACTTCGCCTCGAAGCTGACCGGCCAGGGGATCCACCTCCTCGGGATGCTGACCGAGGCGATCCACACTCCGTTCATGCAGGACCGCTACCTCGCCCTCGAGAACGCGAAGTACGTCATGGGGAGCATGGCGGGCCTCGGCGAGGAGATCACGTTCCGGAAGGACGGCGTCGTCGTGAAGAGGGCGAACCAGGTCCTCGAGGAGGCGGTGGCGTTCCTCGAGAAGGTCGAAGGGACCGGGCTGATGGACGCGATCGCCACGGGGCTCTTCGCCGACGTGAAGCGCCCCCGCGACGGAGGCAAGGGCCTCGACGGCCTCCGGAAGAAGGGCGAGGGCTACTGGAACCCGTTCGAGGCGCACCTGACGCGCGAGCTGGGACTCGGAGGCGGACGATGACGGCAGCCGTGAGACCGTACGGCGACACCCTGGACGACGGCGCCGTCCAGCTCTCCTTCACGCTCCCCGTCCCGTTCGGCCCCCGCGGCCGCGAGGCGGCGCGCCTCCTCGTCGAGAAGCTCGGCTTCCGGCACGCGGAGGTCGTCCACGCCGCCCCGCTCGCCGAGGGCTTCAGCTTCTACGTCGCCTACGGGCGGACCGACGTCTCCGTCGACTTCGACGCCGTCCGCGTCGAGGAGGCGACGGGCGAGAAGGTCTACACGATGGACGAGGCCTGCGCCGTCATCCGGGAGAAGCTCGGGCGGAAGCTCGTCGTCGTCGGCGCGTGCACCGGCTTCGACGCCCACACCGTCGGGATCGACGCCATCATGAACATGAAGGGGTACAACCACCACTACGGCCTCGAGCGCTACTCCGAGGTCGAGGCGCACAACCTCGGCGCCCAGGTGCCGAACGAGAGGCTGATCGACTACGCCGTCTCGGTGAACGCCGACGCGATCCTCGTCAGCCAGATCGTCACGCAGAAGGACGTTCACGTCCGGAACCTGACGGAGCTGATCGAGCTCCTCGAGGCGCGGGGGCTCCGGGAGCGGTTCGTCGTCTGCGCGGGCGGCACCCGGATCGGCAACAAGCTCGCGGTCGAGCTCGGCTACGACGCCGGCTTCGGCCCCGGGACGTATGCCGACCACGTCGCGACGTTCGTCATCGACCGGCTCGTCGAGCGGGCCGCCGCGCGCGCCTGAGGCTCTCCCGCGAGCGGCCGGGCGGGCCCGGCCGCTCGCGCAGAGTGTAGAGTGTAGACCAGACCCCTTCCCTAGCGGAGCCAGAGAACCTGGTAGGGGCGGAGGCGGAGAGGGACGGCTCCGCGGTCGGACGCGAAGGTCCGGCCCGAGACGAGGTCGACGAGCTCCGTCGCGGCGAGGCCGGCGTCGGCCAGGTTCACGGTGGTCTCGACCTCGGTGCCCGAGACGTCGACGACGACGAGGATCGGAGCCCCGCCGCGGCGCGGTGTCCGGACGAGGGCGAAGAGCCTCGGGTCGAGGCAGAGCAGCCGCTGCCCCGCCGCCGGGTGGAAGGCCGGCTCGGCCGCCCGGCGTCCGAGGAGGTCGATGAAGCGGCTCGCCGTCCGCGACGGGACGGAAGACGGATCGGAGAACTGGTCGAAGAGCCACTCCTCCCTCATGGCGGAGCGGTTGATCGAGCGCGCCTGCCCGTCGCGCTTCACCGCGTCGAGGTCGTTCCGCGCGCCGAAGAAGCTGAGGAGGTAGATCCCGGGGACGCCCCGCAGGGAGAGGGCGATCGCGCGCGAGGCGAGGAACCGGTCGACCTTCCGCTCGAGCGGCTCGCCCTCCTCCGCGTCGTTCAGAGCGCTCCACCAGGTGACGTTCAGCTCGTAGGGGCTCGGCGCGCCCGACTCGCCCGTCCGCATCGAGACGAGGCCGCCGACCGAGCGGACGCGGTCGCAGAGCTTCCCGATCTCCTCCTCCGGGAGGATCCCGCGCGCCCCCATCAGCCCGATGCCGTCGTGCGAGTCGAGGAAGTTGAAGAAGGCCGTCGTCTCCGACGGGGGGGCGAGCTCCGCGGCCCACGCCGAGAGCGTCTCGGCCGAGCCCGTGACGAAGGCGTGGAGGACGAGGGGCGGCAGGGCGAAGTTGTAGACCATCTGCGCCTCGTCCGAGCCGTTCCCGAAGTAGGTCACGTTGTCCGCGTGGGGGACGTTCGTCTCGGTGACGAGGGCGACGTGCGGCGCGGCCGCGTCCAGGACGTCCCGCACGAGCTTGACGACCTCGTGCGTCTGGACGAGGTGGGCGCACTTCGTCCCGAGCTCGTGCCAGATGTAGGTCACGGCGTCGAGGCGGACGAGGTCCGCCCCGCGGCGGACGTAGTAGAGGAGGATCTCGAGGACCTCGAGGAGGACCCTCGGGTGCCGGAAGTTGAGGTCGATCTGGTCGCGCGAGAACGTCGTCCAGAGCCAGCGCGGCCCGTCCACCGTCGGGAACTCGCTCAGGAGATCGGAGGTCCGCGGACGGAGGACGAGCTTCAGGTGGTCGTCGTCGATCTCCTCGCGGGAGGAGAAGACGCGGAAGAAGCGCTGGTACTCCGGGTCCCCCGCGAGGAACTTCTGGAAACGGCGGCTCTTGGCGGAGACGTGGTTGAAGACGCCGTCGAACATCAGCCGGAAGCCGCGTCCCAGCCGGGCGATCTCCTCCCAGCTGCCGAGGCGGGGGTCGACCTCCTCGTACGAGATGATGGAGAAGCCGCGGTCGGAGGACGAGGGGAAGAACGGGAGGACGTGGACCGTCGTGACGAGTCCGCGGAAGAGGACGTAGGCGAAATCGGAGAGCGTCGCGAGCGGCGAGCGCCCCTCCGAGACGACGAGGTCGCCGTACGTGATCAGGACGGCGTCCTTCTCGCTGAAGCGCTCGCGCGGGTCGAAGGCCGACTCGGCGGCACGGATCTCCGGCGTCGCGTGCGCGTCGTGGACCCTCACGAGCCGGTCGACGTGCCTGAGGACGAGCTCGGCGTCCCCTTCGCCGTAGAGGACGCCGAGGCGGCGGCGGACGCGCTCGGCGGTCTCCACCGGGAGGCCGCGGAGAGGGCGCGCGTAGTCGGGCTCGGGGAGGTACTCGAGGCCGCGGAACGGGTCCACGGCGGCCTTCGGACGGTTCTCCGCCATGGCGAGACCGTAGCACGGCGCGCGTACGAAGTCCGGCGCCCGCCCACCGAACGACGGGCCGTTTTCGCTTCCCTCCGCGCGCCTGGCCGGGGTAGAAAGCCTTCATGAGCGACTTCGCGCAGTACGGGCCGATCACGACCCTCACCCGTCTCGGCAACCGGCCGCTCGTGGAGCTGGAGGACGCCCTCGTCCGCCACACGCGCCGGAACAAGGCCGCCCTCCTGATCCCCTCCCTCATCTCCGAGCTCGAGCGCCCGGCGCTCCTGAAGATCTGCGACGAGATCGCGCAGGCCCCGTACCTCGATACCGTCCTCATCTCCCTCGACCGGGCCGACGAGGCCGGCTACCGCTTCGCGCTCGACTACTTCAAGCGGCTCAAGCGACGCACGGTCGTCCTCTGGAACGACGGGCCCGGCGTGAAGGCGCTCCTCGAGAAGCTCGAGAAGGCCGACCTCGCGCTCGGCGAGCGAGGGAAGGGGCGCGCCTGCTGGATCGGGTTCGGCTACCTCCTCGCGCAGGGGAACGTCGAGTACATCGCGCTCCACGACGCCGACGTCCTCGACTACGACCGCGCCATGCTCGCGCGGCTCCTCTACCCGATCGCCGACCCGATCCTGAACTTCGACTTCTGCAAGGGGTACTACGCGCGCTTCACCGACCGGCTGAACGGCCGGGTCGCGCGCCTCTTCGTCGGCCCGCTCCTCGGCTCGCTCCGGGCCCTCCTCGGCGCGAATCCCTACATCGAGTTCCTCTCCTCCTTCCGCTACCCGCTCGCGGGGGAGTTCGCCCTCTCTGCCGACCTCCTCCGTCAGATCCGCGTCCCGTCGGACTGGGGGCTCGAGGTGGGGACCCTCTCCGAGGTCTATCGGCACCGCTCCGCGCGCCGCGTCTGCCAGGTCGACATCGCGGACCGCTACGACCACAAGCACCAGGCCCTCTCGCCGGAGGACCCGGCGAAGGGGCTTCACCGGATGGCGGCCGACATCGCCAAGCACCTTCTCCGGACGCTCGCCGCGGCCGACACCGTCCTCGGCGACGGGACCCTCAAGTCGCTCCTCGCGTCGTATCAGCGGCGGGCCGAGGACGCCGCCTCGAGCTTCTACGCGCTCGCGAAGATGAACGGCCTCGTCTTCCCGCGGCACGAGGAGGAGATGGCGATCGCGACGTTCGCCGTGGCGCTGAAGAGCGGCGTCGACCAGTTCCTCGCCGACCCGCTCGGCGCGCCGCTCATCCCGAACTGGGCGCGCGTCCTCTCCGCCGTCCCCGAAGCGGGCGACATGCTCCTCGACGCCGTCACGGCCGAGGGAGGGATCCTGAACGGCTGATTGGGCCCCGCCTCAGGGGAGGAGCAGGAAGGCCAGGACGACGACCCCGGTCGGGACGAGCGCCCCGAGGAGGAGGCCGAGGGGCGAGACGCCGTCGGGGAAGTAGCGGGAGAGGATCGACTGCCCGGCGGGATTCGGCGCGTTCGCGATGACCGTCAGTCCGCCCCCCGCCACCGCGCCGGCCACGACCGCGTACTTCAGCTCCGGCGTGAAGCCCGGGACGAGCGAGGCGAGGTAGGTGATCGCCGCGTTGTCGTTGAACGCCGTCAGGACGGTCGCCCCGGCGAAGAGCGGGAGCGCGTCGAGCCGCGCGAGGAGGGGCGCGATCCACCACTGCTGGAGCGTCCCGTGAAGGACGAGCCCCGCGAGGAAGAAGCCGACGAGGAGCGCCGGCCGGAGGTTGACCGGGTTCTGGTGCGGCGCCGTGGCCTGGGTGAAGGCGAGGAAGTAGAGGAACCCCGCGACGAAGAGCGCCGGCGTGTGGGCGGTGAAGACGGTCCAGCCGAGGAACGCGAGGTGGACGACGACGATCCAGGCCGGGACGCTCCGCTCCGACGGGCGCTCGGCGGGGTCGGCGAGGCGGGCCTTCCGCCGGCCCGCGAGGTCGGCGAACTCCCGCCGGAAGAAGAGCGCGAAGAGGGCGGTCGAGACGAAGACGGCGAGCGCGGCCTTCCAGCCGAAGTTCCGGAGCATGAACGTCAGGCCCCAGCCGTACTTCCCGGCGACCATCAGGACGGGGGGCGCGGCGAAGTGCGTGAGCGTCCCGCCGACGGAGACGTTCACGAAGAGGAGGCCGAGCGTCCCGTACGCGAGACGCGGCGAGGGGCCGAGCTCGTAGAGGTGCCGCGACAGGAGGAGGGCGCAGATCGTCATCGCGGCCGGCTCGGTGATGAACGAGCCGAGGAGCGGCCCGATCGTCAGGATCGTGGCCCACCAGGCGAGCGGCGTACGGCCGGCGAGCCCCGCGACCGCCCCCATGCTCCGCTCGGCGAACGCGAGGACCGGCCGGGTCGAGGCGATCGCCATGATGACGACGACGAACATCGGCTCGGTGAAGTGGACGTGCGCGACGTAGCCCTCCACCGAGTGCCAACCCCGGAGCGCCGCGGCCGAGAGGAGAAGGGGGATCGCCCAGATGCCGAAGACCGCCTCGACCTCGCCGAGGAAGTGGAGCATCTCGACCCCGAAGCTGTGCCCGTCTCCCCCCGTCTCCTTCTCCTTGCGGTGCTGGAGCCGGTGGGCGGCCGCCGTGATCCGCGGCGCGAGGAAGGTGTGGAGGATCGCGAGGACGAAGACGACCGTCGCGACGAGGTTCACCGGGTCTTCCTCGACCCGGTGGACGAGGATCTGCCAGAGCGTCATCCCCGCCTCGCCCGTGTAGGCGTCGAGGGGGATCGGGAGCGGCTCTTCCGCGGCCGACGATGCCGCCTCCGACGCGAGCGCCGCCGGCGCGGCGAGGAGGGCGAAGGCCGAGGGCAGGAGGCGCCCCGCGCGGGCGCGCACGGAAACCAGGCTCATCGTGCCCGGATTGTCACATCCCCGCCGGGCGGACAGAGTTACCGCCCCTCGGGGGCGCCGGCCGGCCTCAGGGATCGGGGTCGCAGGGTCCGCCGTCGTCCCGCCGGGGCATCTCGTTCACCCGCGTGCCGGAGAAGAGCGGGACGCCGAGCGCGAACGCGGCCCGGCCGATGGCGTGGGCGGCGAGCGGCGCCGTCAGGAAGACGAACGCCACGGCGGCGAGCGAGCGGGCCGCCACGCCGAGGTCGTCGAACGCGAGCGCGAGCGCGAGGAAGACGCACATCTTCGCGAGCGTCGAGGCCTTCGACGTCGCCGACATCCGGGTCAGGACGTCGGGCATCCGGACGAGGCCGAGGGCCGCGAGGAGCGCCGTCGCGACGCCGGCGAGCATGAGCGCGGCGGCGAGGAGGTCGCGCAGGCTCACCGCGACCTCTCCAGGTAGACGGCGAACGCGACGGTCCCGAGGAACGAGAGGAGGGCGAGGACGATCGCGACGTCGATGTAGACCGCGTCCCGGGCCGCGAGCGCGACGACGGCGGCCACGCTGATCCCGAGCGTACCGAGCAGGTCGAGCCCGACGACCCGGTCGGGGAGCGTCGGCCCCTTCGCGATCCTCACCAGCGTCAGGAGGAGCGCGAGGCCGAGCGCGGGGAGGCCGACCCAGAGCGCGAGCTGCGAGAGGAGCGTCACTCGAAGACCTCCTTCACCCGCCGCTCGAACCCCTCCTTCACCTCGCGCCGGAAGGCGTCCGGGTCCTCGACGTGGAGCGCGTGGACGAAGAGCGTCTTCCGGTCGGGCGAGACGTCGAGGCTGAGCGTGCCGGGAGTGAGCGTGATGAGGTTCGCGAGGACGGTGATCCCGGCGTCGCTCTTCAGGTCGAGGGGGACGGCGACGATGCCGGGCGAGAGGGACGAGACGGGGGACAGGAGGCTTCGGGCCACCGCCGCGTTCGAGAGGAGGATCTCCTTCAGGAAGTAGAGGAGGAGCCCGAGCGCCTTCGGCACCTTCCCGAGGCGGAAGCGGCGCCGGAGCGGGACGCGGAGGAGGAGGACGAGGAGCCCGGCGAGGACCGCCCCTTCGAGGAGGTTCGCGACCGAGATCTCGCCCGTGACGGCCACCCAGGCGAAGACGAGGAACGCGAACGTGCCCACCGGTCACGTCCCCCCGTCGCGAGCGCCGAGGACGGCGCGGACGTAGAGCTCCGGGTCGAGGAGCTGGGCGGCGGCCGCGTCGGCGAAGCGGTAGAGGACCCCCGCGCCGAGGCCGATCGCGACCGTGATCGCGCCGAGGACGAGGATCGGGCCGAGGAGCGACGCGCGCTCTCCCGCCGTCAGGGGCGCCGGCGCCTCTCCGGCGCCGGCCGGGGCCGGCTTCCAGAACGCCTCGTTCCAGATCTTCGTCATCGAGAAGAGCGTCAGCAGGCTGACGGCGAGCGCCACGGCGACGATCGCCCCGTGCCCCGCCTCCAGCCCCGCGCGGACGAGGAGGTACTTCGCCCAGAAGCCGGAGAGGGGCGGGAGGCCCGCGAGGGAGATCGCGGGGACGAGGAACGCCGCGGCGAGGAGGGGCGAGCGGGCGAGGAGAGAGCCGAGCCGCTCGAGCGAGAAGCTCCCCCCGGCGCGCCGCAGCACGCCCGCGACGAGGAAGAGGTTCGCCTTCACGACGATGTGGTGGAGGACGTAGAAGACCGTCCCGGCGAGCGCGAGCCGCGTCCCGAGGCCCAGCCCCATCAGCATGTAGCCGATCTGGCTGACGATGTGGAAGGAGAGGATCTTCCGCACGTCGCCCTGCGCTATCGCGCCGAGGACGCCGGTGACCATCGTCAGCGCCGCGACGGCGAGGAGGAGCGGGCCGGTGAAGGCCGTGTCGCGGACGAAGACGAGCGTCAGGACGCGCACGAGGGCGTAGACGCCCACCTTCGTCAGGAGCCCCGCGAAGAGCGCCGCCACCGGCATCGGCGGCGTGTGGTACGAGGCCGGGAGCCAGAAGAAGAGGGGGAACGCGGCCGCCTTGATCCCGAACGCGAGGAGGAAGAGGGAGGCCACGACGCTCGGGAGCCCCTGGGCCGGCAGGTCGCGGAGCGCGACGGCCACGTCGGCCATGTTGAGAGTCCCGACGGAGCCGTAGAGGAGCCCCGCGCCCGCCAGGAAGAGCGCCGAGGAGACGAGGTTCAGGACGACGTACTTCAGCGCCCCCTGCAGCTGCGCCCGCTCGCCCCCGAGGGAGACGAGGACGAACGACGCCATCAGCATGACCTCGAACCAGACGTAGAGGTTGAAGAGGTCGCCCGTCAGGAAGGCCCCGGAGACGCCCATCGAGAGGACGTGGAGGAGCGGGTGGTAGCCCGCCCGCTCGCGCGCCCCGTCGACGCCGCGGACCGAATAGGCGACAACCGCCGCGAGGAGGACGGCGGCCACGAGGACCATCGCGGCCGCGAAGCGGTCGGCGACGAGCGAGATCCCGAACGGCGCCGCCCAGGCCCCCGCCTGCGTGACGAGGATCGTCCCGTCGAGCGTCGCGCCGAGGAGAGCGACCGCCGCGGCGAGGAACGCCGCCGCGCCGGCGAAGCTCGCCGCACGGGTTACACGCGGCGAGCGCGCGAGGAGGATCGTCGCGGCCGCAGTCGCGAGCGGGACGAGGAGCGGAAGGACGAGGAGGAGGTTCACGCCTCCTCCCGCATCGCGTCGACGTCGTCGGTCCCCGCCTCCTGGCAGGTCCGCTTCAGGAGGACGAGGGCGAACGCCTGGACGCCGAACCCGATGACGATCGCCGTCAGGACGAGCGCCTGCGGGAGGGGGTCGGCCGAGGAGGCCGCCGCGAGCGCGGCCCCCTCCGGGACGATCGGGGGCCCCTCCCGCGAGAGGCGTCCCGCGGTGAAGACGAGGAGGTTCGACGCGTAGCCGAGGAGAGCGAGGCCGAAGACGACGCGGATCGCGCTCCGCCGCAGGAGGAGGTAGGTCCCCGCGGCATAGAGGGCGCCGATCGCGAGCGCGAGGAGGAACGTCACGCCTCGTCCTCCTCCTGGAGCGTGAGGAGGATCAGGAGGACGACGCCGAGGACCGTCAGGTAGACCCCCGCGTCGAAGAGGACCGGCGTCCCCGGCTTCCCGACGACCGGCAGGGAGACGCCGCCCCAGAGGCCGGTCATGAACGGGCGGCCGGCGGCGAGGCCGACGAGGCCGCTCGCGAGCGCGGCGAGGAGGCCGGCGCCGATCAGGACCTCCGGGCGCGCCGGAAGGACGCGCCGCGCCGCGGCGACCCCTCCCGTGAGCGCGAGGAGGGCGTAGGCCGTCGCCGCGACGAGGCCGCCGACGAAGCCGCCGCCGGGCTCGTTGTGCCCGCGGAAGAGGAGGAAGACGGAGAAGAGGAGGAGGAGCGGGAAGACGACCCGCGTCGCGGCGGCGAGGATGAGCGACCTCACGACCGGCCCCCCTTCGCGCCGGCCCCGCGGGACGCGAGCCGAAGCCTCACGAGCGACCAGACGCCGAGCGCGGCGACGCCGAGGACGGTGATCTCGCCGAGCGTGTCGAGGCCGCGGAAGTCGACGAGGATGACGTTCACGACGTTCCGCCCCTTCGCGAGGACGAGGCTCGACTCGCGGAAGAACGGGGCGAGGCGGGAGCGAAGCGGTTCGGCGTGGACCGCCAGGACGAGCCCGGCCATGACGGCGCCGACCGAGCCGGCGAGGAGGGCGTCGACGGCCCGCGCGCGCGGAGCCGACCGGCTCTGCAGCCTCGGGAGGCGCCGGAGGACGGCGACGAAGAGGAGGACCGAGAGCGTCTCGACCGCCAGCTGCGTCATTGCGAGGTCGGGGGCGCCGAAGACGAGGAAGAGGAGCGCGACGCCGAAGCCCGTCACGCCGAGCGCGACGACGGCGGCGAGGCGCGAGCCGGCGAGGACGGTGCCGGCGGCGCCGGCAACGACGAGGAGGGCGAGGACCGCCTCGAGCGGCCGCACGGACCGGAGGGCGTCGGGAGCCCCGAGGACGGCCCGCGTCAGGAGGAGGGGCGCGACGAGGACGACCGTCGCGGCGAGGACGATTCGCAGGTCCTGCCGGAGCGAGCCGGACGAAAGGACCGACGCCGTCCCCTTCGCGAGCCCCACGAGGCTGGCGAGCCCCGCGCGATAGAGGCGGAGCGGCCCGACCGCGGCGAGGGGAGCGAGGCGCCCGGCGAGCACGCGGAAGCGGCGCCGCGCCGCGAAAAGGGCGACGCCGACGACGAGCGTGACGAGGCTCTTGGCGAGGACGAGGTTGAAGCCGTGCCAGAGCTCCAGCGTGAGGGCGTGCGGCGCCCCGATGGCCGCCGCCGCGGCCGCCGAGACGAACGGGGAGATCGCTCCCGAGAAGAGGCCGGCGGCGAGGCTCCCGAGGCCGAGGAGGAGCGGGCCGGCCCACATGGCGGCCGGCGCCTCGTGCGGGGCCTTCGGCGTCTCCCCCGGCTGCCCCGCGAAGGGGCCCCAGCCGACGGAGAGGGCGACCGCCACGAGGAGCATGTTCGAGCCGACCGCGACGGGGACGAGGAGAAAGGGCGCCGGCGAAGCGCGGAGGGCCGCGTCGTAGAGGAGTTCCTTGCTGACGAAGCCGAGGAGCGGCGGGAGGCCGGCCATCGAGAAGGCGGCCGCGGCCGCGGCCGCTCCGGTCACCGGGAGGGCGCGGAAGAGGCCGCCGAGGGCCGCGACGTCGCGCGTCCCCGTCTCGTGGTCGACGATCCCCGCGACGAGGAAGAGCGCCCCCTTGTAGAGCGCGTGCGCGAGGAGGAGGACCATCGCCGCGGCGAGGGCCGCGGGCGTCCCGACGCCGACGAGCATCACGAGCGAGCCGAGGGCGCTTACGGTGGACCAGGCGAGGAGCCGCTTGAGGTCCCGCTGCCCCACGGCGAGGAGGGCTCCCGTCAGCATCGTCGCCGCGCCGACGGTCGTGACGATCCCGGTCCACTCCGGCGTCCCGCCGAGCGTCGGGTGGAGGCGCGCGAGGAGGAAGACGCCCGCCTTCACCATCGTCGCGGAGTGGAGGTAGGTGCTGACCGGCGCGGGCGCGGCCATCGCCTCGGGGAGCCAGAAGTGGAACGGGACCTGCGCCGACTTCGTGAAGGCGCCGAGGAGGACGAGGAGGAGGGCCGGGAGGTAGAGGGGGCTCGCCTTCACAGCCTCCGCGTTCGCCGCGAGCGCCCCGAGGTCGAGGCTCCCGCCCGCCTGCCCGAGGAGGACGAAGCCGGCGAGGAGCGCGAGGCCCCCGCCGCCCGTCACGAGGAGCGCCTGGAGGGCGGAGGCGCGCACCTCGACCTTCTCCCTCTCGAACCCGATGAGGACGTACGAGAGGAGGCTCGTCGCCTCCCAGAAGACGAAGAGGCCGAGGAGGTTGTCCGAGAGGACGAGCCCGAGCATCGCCGCGAGGAACGCGAGGAGGTAGCCGAGCAGGTTCCCGCGGCGCGGGTGCCCCTCCATGTAGCTCCCGGCGTAGAGCAGGACGACGGCCCCGACGCCGGTGACGACGAGCGCCATCAGGAGCGAGAGGCCGTCCAGCCGGAACGAGAGGGAGACGCCCAGCTCCGCGATCCACGCGAGCGACGCGGTGCGCGTCCCGCCGGCGGAGATCTCCGGGACGTGGCGAGCGAGGGCGAGGAAGAGGGCCGCCGGGACGAGCGCCAGGAGCGGCGCGGCACGCCGTCCGAGCCACCTCTCGAGGAGCGGCGCCAGCACGGCGGCGACGAGGGCGGCAAGGAGGGCGGCGATCACGCGGGGACCTATAACGCCCGGCGGCGGCGGGCTATTCCGCCCCCGCGAGCCCGGCCGGCGAGCGGCGTCGGGTCCATCGCCTCAGACGTGCCGGATTCCGGAGTCCTCCTCCTCCGCGCGGAGCTTCTTCTCGAGCCAGCCGCGGGCGAGGTCGCGCGCGCCGAGGCCGAAGGCGAGGGCCAGCGTGAGGGCGATGGCGCCCCCGGCGATCGAGAAGGCCGCGACGAGGATCGACCTCCCGACGCCGAGGTGGTCGAGCGCGGCCGCCACGAACGACGTCACGACGAGGACGTAGGCGGCGCGTGCGCCGGCACGCGCCCACGGGAGGCCGGCGTTCACGGCGCCGAGGAGGACGCTCCGACGGAGGAGTGCGCCGGCGCCGAGGCCGACGACCGCGAGGAGCATCGCGCCGAGGAGGCGCGGCAGGAAGCCGACCCCCTCCGTGAGGACGTCGCGCAGCGAGCCGGGCTCGAGGGCGTTGACCCCGACCGCGAGCGCCACGACGACCGCCGTCCAGAACGAGACCGTCCCGGCGACCCGCTCCGGGTCGGCCTTCAGCCCCGCGGCCCGGAGGATCTGACGCGAGGAGGAGGGCTCCGCCGGGCGCGACTTCCGCCGGAGGCGGATGACCCACCGCAGGAGAGCTCGCAGCAGGAAGCCCGTCAGGACGCCCACGAGCGCGGCCGTCAGGAGGACGAGCGCGGCCGGGACGACCGAGAGGAACGCGTCGAGGAGCCGTTCGAAGGCGGTGGCGATCTGCTGTCCGAGGTTCTTTCCCATCGTCGTCTCCGTCAGGGAGTCTTCTCCCAGAGGGCCTCGAGCGCGTCCTTGCCGCGCTCGTAGGCGAGGGCGAGCTCCTCGAGGCGGGCTTCGGCCTCCTCGGCCGTCCCCGCCTCCGTTTCGGCGACGAACGTCGCCACTTTCCCGAGATAGAGCGGAACGAGCGACTTGATCAGCGTCGCGGGAGGGAGGGCGCGCCTCCGGAAGCCCGCCGCCGCCTCGGCGATGATCCTCACCCACGCCTCGTCGCCGAGGGAGACGGCCGGGGCGTGGGCCGCGTCGCGGATCGCCGCGAGCGAGCCGGGCGAGAGGAACGACTCCCAGATCGGCGGGAGGTCGTGAGCCGCCTGGCGGTACTGCGCGAGGAGCCGGTCGAGCTTGACCGGGACCGGCTCGAGGCCGACGGTGTAGGGGAAGCCGAAGACCGGCACCTTCTCCGATCCCGAGACCCGCTTCCAGGCCGGCTCGTACCTCTCCATCAGGGAGAACAGCGTCGAGACGACCTGGACCATCATCGGCGAGAGGTCGGAGCCGGGGTCCTTCGGGTCGTGGATCTTCGCGCCGAGGAAGGACTGCGCGACCTTCCGCCCCTCGGCGAGCGCCGTCGTCGTCATGAAGATGTCGATGCCGTACTGCGCGACCGGCCCGTCCCAGTCGCCGAACTCGAGGAAGTGAGCGGCGAGGTCGCCCGTGAAGCCGAAGTCCCCGCCGATCGGCTGGCGGACCCGCTTGCCGTAGAGGGCGCGCGTGAGCGGGTAGACGATCGTGTTCGTGATCGTCCCGTCGTACCGGTGCCGCGCGTAGAGCGGCGCGACGAAGTCGAAGTGGTGGGAGACGACCGGCTCGAGGAGGAGCTCCACCCACTCCGGGGTGATCGAGCGGAGGTCGCTGTCGAGGACGCAGCACGCCTCCGCCTCGAGCTCGGCCGCGATCCGGAAGATCGTCCGGAACGCGCTCCCCTTCCCCGGAATGCCGTGGTACGGGGTGACGATCCTCGACGTCGCGCCCGTCGGGACCGCATCGACGAGGATCTCGGCGAGGCTCCCGACGTCGCTCCGCTCCACGAGCTCGCGGGTCCGGTCCGTCGATCCGCCGTCGGAGTTGACGAGGACCGCCTTCGCGTCCGGGAAATGCCGCGCCAGGCCCGCGACGACGGCGCGGACGACGTGACCGATCGTCCGCTCGTTGTTGAAGGAAGGGATCCCGACGAGGAGGTCGACGCGCCCGATCCGCCGGATCGCCTCGGCGACCTCGGGCGAGAGAGGGGGGAGCGCGTGAGCGGTCATGCGTCCTCCGCGAGGAGCTCGTCGAGGGCGACGGCCCAGCCGCGGCCCGTCGGGAACGGGGCGACGCGCGCCCCGGGGACGGCCGCGGCGAGCGCCGGGTCGACGCCCCCCGTGGCCCGCGGCAGGAGGACGGCGACGTCGCAGCGGGCGAGGAAGCCGGCGTCGTTCGGAGCGTCGCCGAGGCCGGCGAACGGGCGGGCCGCGGCCCCCGTCGCGACGAGGAGGTCGAGGGCGTCCTCCTTGCCGTGGTCGCCGGAGAGGTGCCAGAACAGCCCGCCGCGCGTCAGCCGGACGCCGGGGATCGCGCGCGCGGCCTCCTCCAGCGCGGAGCCCGAGCCGTCGGGCGCGAGGAACGGCAAGCCGAAGCGGCGCTCGAGCATCGCGGGCACCCGCTCTTCCGCGAGGCCCGTGATCCGCCGGATCTCGGCGACGGAGAGGTCGAAGACGGGCGTGAGCGGCGCCCCGGAGAGGCGCGCGAGCGCCGCGAGACGGTCGGCGAGCCCGGCGAGCGGGAGCGCCCTCTTCGAAGCCGTGACTCCCGAAGGCGACACGATCCCGGCCCCGTTCTCGAAGCTCCCGACGCCACCCGAGTCGAGCTCGGCGAGGAGCGCCCGGAGCTCGGCCTCGGTCTTGCTCGTCAGCGGGACGACCGGGACCCCGAGCCCTCGCAGGCGCGCGATCGCCGCGCGCGCCTCCTCTCCGAGGACGCCTCCGTGCTCGAGGAGGGTCCCGTCGAGGTCGGTGAGGACGGCGGCGGGCTTCACCCGCCCTGTATACCCCGCGACGACCTTCGGCGCGACCTAAACCGGCCGGCCCGGCTCCTTCGCCGGCACGAACGTCATCGCGCGTTCGGCGAGCGCCGTGATCGTGAGCGAGGGGTTGACGCCCGGATTCGCGGAGATCGCGGAGCCGTCGACGACCCAGAGGCCGTCGTAGCCGAAGACCCGGTGGCGGTGGTCGATGACGCCGTTCTCCGGCGCGTCCCCCATCGGGCAGCCGCCCAGGATGTGCGCCGTCGTCGGGATCCCGAGGAGCGTCTCCGTGAGGATGCTCTGCGGGAAGCCGTCGAGCGCCTCGCAGGCGCGCCGCGTCAGGTCGTTCGCCTCCGGATGCCACGCCTTCGCCCCCGCGCCGCCGCCGGCGACCGAGGAGAGGCCGCGGCGGAAGCCGGTCCGCCACGAGCGGCCGAGGGTCATCCGGAGGTGCCCGTCCACCGTCCGCATGTAGAGGAGGATCATCGTCCGCTTCGCCCAGTCGGGGACCCAGAACGACTTCGTCGCCTTCCAGGGGCTCTTCAGGATCGTCGAGAACGCATGGGCGAAGCGCTGGAAGAGCGTGTCGCCCGGCGCGAACGGGAGCGCGAGGAGGCGCAGGAAGCCCGAGCCCTTCGAGTAGCGGACCGGCTCGAGGTGCGAGTGCTCGTCGGTGTGGAGGATCGAGCCGATCGCGACGCCCTGAGAGAGGTCCTCGTCCTTCGTCGTCACGACGCCGACGAGGACCTCCGAGTTCGTCCGGACGAAGTCGCCGGTCCTCGGCGAGAGCGCCGGGAGGCCGTCGGGGCTCTCTCTCAGCTCGAGGAGGAGCTTCACGGTGCCGAGGACGCCCCCCGCGAAGACGACGTTCCGCGCGCGGAGGCGCTCCTCCGTCCGGAGCGCGGGGATCGGCGCGCCGCCGACGCGCGCCGTCAGCTCGTAGCCGCCGCCCGGGAGCGGCTTCACCCAGGTCACCTCGGTGTCGCTCCTCACGACGGCCCCGAGACCCTCCGCGAGGAAGAGGTAGTTCCGGTCGAGCGTGTTCTTCGCGCCGTGGCGGCATCCGACCATGCAGCCGCCGCAGCGGGTGCAGACGGTCCGTTCCGGCCCCTTCCCGCCGAAGAACGGGTCGGGGACGACGTCGCCCGGCTTGTCTCCCTTCCCCTCTCGGCCGAAGAAGACCGCCACGTTCGTCGACTCGAAGCCGTCCTCGCGTCCGATCTGCCGCCCGAGGTCCCGGATCACCTCGTCGGGCTTCGTCAGGAACGGCGTCCGCGCCGCCCCGAGCATCGCGAGCGCCGTCCGGTAGTGGGGCGCGAGCTCCTCTTCCCAGCGCGCGAGCCGCGCCCACGAAGGCGCCTCGAAGAAGGGCTTCTTCGGGACGGGGAGCGTGTTCGCGTAGACGAGCGAGCCGCCGCCGACGCCGACGCCGGAGAGCGCCGTGACGTGGGGAAGGAACGTCATCCGGAAGATGCCGCGGCAGCCGAGGCCCGGCATCCAGAGCCAGCGGCGGAGGTCCCACGTCGTCTTCGCGAAGTCGTTCGCGCCGCGGCGCGGCCCCTTCTCGAGGACGAGGACCCGGTAGCCCTTCTCCGAGAGGCGGAGCGCGCTCACGCTGCCGCCGAACCCGGAGCCGACGATCACGAAGTCCCACGCGTCCGACCCCGGCGTCTCGTTCGGCTTCATCCCGGCTCCTCCCGAAGCCGCCAGTCTACGCGGGGTCCGGCAGGCGGACCCTAGTCGAGGAGGACCGTCGGGCAGCCCATGACGATCACGCCGCCGTGAAGGGTGGCGTCCCCCATCCTCGCGGCCGGGAGACCGCCGATGAGGACGCGCGTCGAGCCCATGATGATGGTGTCGGGCGGACCGACGCACGTCGCCAGGTCCGTCAGACGCGCCGCCGGGAGCCCCCCGATCAGGACCGTCGGACAGCCGGGCGGAAGGATCGGCCCGCCGACGTGCGGCACTCCGGATGCCGGGTCGACCATCGGACAGGTGTGCATGTCGCTGATGCGGGCGGCGGGCTGCGGCATCGCTCAGCCCTCCCGGCCGGCCCGCGCGCGCGGCTCGGGGGCGCGGCCGGCCTTCCGGCGCCCCTCGGCGACCTCGACCCCGCTCCAGACGAGCGCGCGGAGCCGCTCGGGCGCCTCGGGCGCGGCCGCCGCCGCGAGGAGGACCGCGGCGGAGGCTCCCTTCCCGGTCAGACCCGGAGGCGGCGCCACGGCCGGCAGGTCCGCCGGCGAGAGGCTCCCTCCCGTCCACCCCGCCGCGGCGGCCGCCATCGCGGACGCCGAGCGATAGCCGAGCCTCTCCGCCGCGTCCGCCGCCGCGCGGCGGTCCTTCTCGTCCCGCGTGGCGAGCCAGCGCTCGGCCGCCTCGAGCGCCGCCCGGTCGGCGGACGGCTCTTCGCCGAGAGCCTCCCGCGCGGCCTCGCACGCCCAGGCGACCGCGTCGTGCGGCGGGAGCCACTGCGCGACGAAGCCCGTGGCGTCGGTCCAGAGCTCCTTCTCCACGAGGAGGGCGACGCAATCCGGCGCCTCGGCGTCAGGGACGAGGAGGGCCTTCGCCTCCGCGGAGGCGTCGAACCTCGAAAGGATCGAGGCGGCGGTCCGCGGGCTCGCGCTGCTGTTCATCGCGTCCTCCTCACCCGATCTTCGTCATCGCGCCGCCGACGCTCGCGATGCCGTCCGCGCGCACGCTGACGACCGGCGCCTTCACGTCCGTCATGGCCATTCCCTGGAGGGTCGCGTTGACGCCCTTGAGCGTCGCGTTCGAGGTGTCGAGCCGGAGCGAGGCCGCCGGAGTCTTCAGCTCCGCGGTCATCGCATCCAGCTTCAGCTGATTCGGCCCGAACTTCAGCTCGATTCCCATCGTGTCGATCTTCACGTGGTTCCCGCCCACCTTCAGCTCGATCGCGTTCGGCGCCTCGATCGTCACCTTTCCGTAGGGCATCGTGCCCTCGAGCTTGATGTCGAGGTTTCCCCTCTTGATCGTCAACCTGTCGTTCCCGTATCCGACCGTCGCGGTCCGGTCGTTCTGCACCTCGAGGACCTGGTTTCCCTGGTGCACGTCGATCGAGGGGTCCGACTTGCTGATCGCCTGGGCGCCGACGACGAGCTTGTCGTTGCCCACGTCGAGCGTCGTCGTCCGGTCGTTCGCGATCCACGTCGTCTGGTTCCCGCCGTGCGACGGTGTCTGGCCGGAGTCGGACCACGACCGCGGCTCGACGGCCGGCTGCGTCTCGCCGGGAAGCCGCCCGACGTTCAGGCAGTCGTCCCCCTTGCTGACGTTCACCGTCCGGTTCTTCCAGATCTCCTGCTTCTGGCTGCCGTCCGGCGGCTCCTTGTCGCCCTTCTTCACGCCGACCTGGAGGAGGTCGTTGTTCTTGACGAGCCGATGGAAGTCCTTCTGGGACTGGACGAAGATCTCTTCTTTGTCCTTCGTGTCGTCGAGGCGGATCTCGTGGAACTCGTCGGCCGTCCCCTTGAGCGTCGAGCGGGTCTTCAGCCCCGTCCGGACCCGGTTCGCCGGGAGCGTGTAGGGGGGCATGTTCTCGGCGTTGTAGAGCGCGCCGAGGACGACCGGCTCGTCGGGATCGCCGTGCTGGAACGCGACGAGGACCTCCTGCCCGATCCGCGGGAACGCGTAGCTCCCCCACTGCGCGCCGGCGAGCGGCGTGACGACGCGGAGCCAGGCGCAGCTCGACGTGTCCCTCTTCCCCTCCCGGTCCCAGTAGAACTGCACCTTGATCCGGCCGTACTTGTCGACGTAGATCTCCTCGCCCGGCGGACCGACGACGATCGCCGACTCCGGGCCCTGCGCGACGGGGCGGTGAGTGACGCGCGGGGGTCGATAGACGGCCTCCGCCGGCAGGCAGGAGAACGTGTTCTCGTACCGTGTCTCCACCTCGTTCGATCGGAACGAGCCGTTCTGCCCTTCGTGACGGACGCGCGTCACGAGGTAGGCGCCGCTGCCGTCGTGATGGCGGTCGAAGGTGAACTGGAATCCCGGCGCGAGGTGGCGGGCGTTGCCCGCCCCCTCGATCTCGATCGCCCGGGTCTCCTCGCGCTCCATCACGACGCGGGCCCGCGTCTCGCCGTAGGGGAAGATCTTCTGCAGCTCGCCGGCGCGATCCCCTCCGCCGGGCGCGACGCCGTCGAACGGCTTGGCGTGCCCCCCGGGAAAACCGTAGAGCTCGCGCCTGTCCGCCTCGGCGAGGCGGAGCTTGTGCGTCACCGTTCCCGCCCTGAGCGAATCCTTCAGCAGGATCACCTTCTCGAGGTCGTTCGTCGGAAGCTCGAAAGAGCGGTCCCGGAGCGTGACCTTCCCGCGCGTCAGCGACTGCCGCTTGTGCCAGGAGGTGATCCGGTCCTCGTCGCGCGCGCCCCCTTCGAGCGGGTCGTAGCGCAGCGGGCTCGGGCCGGGGAGGTCCTCGTGCCCGCCGCGGTCCGTCACGACGAGGACGTGGCTCCCGGCGGCGTGCGTGAAATAGAAGCGGATCCCCTCCTCCTCCATGAGACGGCAGGCGAAAGCGAGGTCGCTCTCGCGGTACTGCAGGCACATCTCCCTCGGCTCGTACACCCTCTCGAGCCGGTACGAGGCCTCGATCCCCTCGAAGACGGTCTTCAGGATCGCCGGGACCGCCACCTCCTGGAAGACGCGGCTCCGGTGGACGAGGCCGAGGAGCCAGACTTTCGGAACGACGCGGAGCCGGTAGGACGTGAACGTCTTCTTGTCGGCCTCGAGCGCCTCCCGCGGCCCGGCTTCCAGCTCCGCGCAGATCCCGTTGAAGTGGCGGACCGGGCTCCCGTCGACGCCGTGGACCGACACCGTCGCGGACTGCCCGAGGAGGGCGTCGAACGAGACCTCCGTCTCGTTCGGAGCGAGGACCTCGAGGTCGAGGTCGAAGAGCTCGGAGATTCCCTCGGAGCCGCGGATCCGCCGGAGCAGGAGGGCGTCCGGCCCGAGGGGCGTCGTGATGCGGAACGTGTTGTTCGACTGGGTGTAGTCCGACATCCGCTGCGGGTCCTTTCGGGACGAGGCGCTCGTTCTCCGGGGCGTGGGTTCTCGGAGCTTACGACGGACGGGTCGGAGGGGAGCTTCCTATCCGGACGGGGAAGCGCAGCGTGAACGTCGACCCCCGCCCCGCCTCGCTGACGACGGAGACGTCCCCTCCCATCAGGCGCGCGTAGTGGCGGCTGATGGCGAGGCCGAGGCCGGTTCCGCCGTAGTTGCGCGGCGACGCGGGGTCGCCCTGCCAGAACGCCGTGAAGAGGCGGCCGACCTGCTCCGGCGTCATCCCGATGCCGGTGTCCGCGACGTCGAGGACGACCTCCTCCCCGTCGCGGCGGGCCCGCAGCTCCACCGCCCCCCCCTCGGTGAACTTCGCGGCGTTCCCGAGGAGGTTCAGGAGCACCTGGCGCACCTTCCGGGGGTCGCCGTGAAGCGTCTCGTCGCCGGGGACGTCGACGACGAAGCGGTTCCCTCCCCGCTCGACGAGCGGCCGGACGTCGCTCGCGACGTCGCGGAGGAGGGCGGAGAGGGAGAACGGCTCGAGGTTCAGCTCCGTCTTCCCCGCCTCGACCTTCGAAAGGTCGAGGACGTCGTTGATGAGCCCGAGGAGGTAGAGGCCGGCGGCGCGGATCTTCCCGAGGTCGGAGGAGGTGCCGTCCGCGTCGGCGCCGGCCCTCTCGTCGAGGAGCATCTCGCTGTAGCCGATGATCGCGTTCAGCGGCGTCCGCAGCTCGTGGCTCATGTTCGCGAGGAAGGCGCTCTTGGCCCGGTTCGCCGACTCCGCCTCCTCCGTCGCGCGCTCGAGGTCGGCCGTCCGCTCGCGCACGCGGGCCTCGAGCGTCCGCCTCTGCTGCTCGATCTGCGAGTAGAGGCGCGCGTTCTCGACCGCGACGCCGATCGTCGAGGCGACGGCGGTCAGGAGCTCGAGCCCTTCGCCGGGGAGGGGGCGGCGCGTCGTGCCGTTGTCGACGATCAGGACGCCGACGCTCCTCCCGCGCGCCAGGAGCGGCGCCACGAAGACCTCCTCCGACCCGAGGATCGGGACGAGCTGCCGGGTGGCGGCGCCGGGCGAACCCGGGAGGTCGCGGAGCCGGAAGGCGACGCCGTCGCGGACGGCGGGCGAGATCGCGGAGAGCGGGTCGTCGAGGCGGATCGAGACCCGGGCGAGGAGGGAAGCCTGGTCCGGCGAGAGCCCGCGGCTGCGCGCGCGGGAGAGGACGTTCCGGGTCTCGTCGACGAGGAGGACGACCGCCCGGTCGTAGTCGAGGTGCCGCCGCACCGCCTCGAGGCTCCGGTCGACGACCTCGGACGGGTCGAGGGAGGCCGAGACGGCGAGCGCCACCTCGCGCAGCGCCGAGAGCTCCGCGACCTTCCCGCGCAGCGCGAGCGTCGACTGCTGGACCTCCGCGTACGCCGCCTGGACGCGGTCGACCTGGCTCTCGGCGGTGGCCCGCTGCGCGGCGATGAGCCGGTCCTGCTCCTGACGGTCGTGCTGGAGCCTGCGGATGCGCGCGACGTGCCACGCGCCGATCAGGGGAACGAGGACCAGCGGCGCGGCGAGCGCCGACCCGGGCGCCCCGGAGAGGGCCCAGCCGAGGAGCCCGGTCGAGACGGCGGCTCCCCCGAGCATCAGGTGCGCCGCATGCGGATGGGGGTCTTCCCAGGTGAAGCGCCACTCGCAGCACTCGTCTCCGCGCGCCTGGCACTTCAGCTCGTCGACCTCCGCCCACGGCTGGCCCGGGAAGAGCAGCGCGGGGATCGCGGCGCACGTCCCCTGGTAGGCCGCGCAGCTCGCGAGGAGCCACCGCTCCTGGAGCTCGTCCCGGACGTCGTCGAGCTGGGTCGCGGCGTACCACCGCACGACGGCCGAACGGGCCGTCGTCTCGACGACGCGCAGGTCCGTCTCGACGAACTTCTCGGCGGCGCGCGCCAGGAGCGCGTACGCCTGCCGGACGCCGAAGGGGCGGAAGATCGCGGCGATCGTCGGCGGGACGACCTTCCCGCCCCGCGTGAAGTAGAAGTAGTCGACGCCGGCGAACTCGCGGCAGAGCTCGTTCACGTAGAGCTCGAACTCGCGCGAGTAGTTGTTCCCGTCGACGAGGAGCGTTTCCGAGGTGACGTGGTACCTCGCGTCGGGGATCAGGCCGTTCAGCCGCTCGACGAGCCGGACGAGGAGGCGCGCCCGGACGACCGCTTCCCGAGCGTTCCTCTCGGTCGGCGACGGCACGGCGGGGAGCGCGTCGAGCTCCCTCTCCAGCGTCAGGTCGATCGCGTGCCGGATCGTCCCGACGACGAGCTTCCCGTTGACGTGCCGGATCGGCCTTCCGTCGAGGCCGCGCCCGAACGGGATGGTCGTCAGCGGCGGCAGGAGCGCCTGCGGAGGATCGGGGACCACGTGTGCCGGGACGATACGGCATCCGCCGCCCCGGACCGGCGCGAAAGGCGCGGGGCTCAGTCGCCCCGCCGGGGGGCGAGGTCCCCGGGCGGGAAGCCCATCGAGAGCCGGACGGCGGCGTACTCGGGCGTGTGGCGCCCGTCCGCGCGCCGGACGACGAGGGGCGGCTCGGCGCGCGGGAAGCCGGCCCCGCCGGCGAGGACGGCCGGCAGGTCCTCGGCGCGCGCGGCGGCGAAGAGCGCGACGAGCGGCGGCTCCCCCTCGCGGAAGACGACGTCCCGCCGCGCGAGGAGGAGGAGGCGCTCCCGCCCGAGCGCCTCGACGGCCTCCCCGTCGCGAGCGACGGGCCAGACGAACGCGAAACGCCCCCCCGGAGCGAGGGTCCGCCGCGCCGCCTCCGTGTAGGCGCCGACCCCGCCGCGCAGCGTGATGCGCGCCGGGATCGCCTGGGGGTGGCGCGCCTCGGTCGCGGCCCCCTTCTCGAAGTAGGGGGGCGCCCCGAGGACGAGGTCGAACGGCGGCTCGCCCGCGAGGAGGGCCGGGTCGCGGAAGTCCCCCTCGACGAGGCGGAACCGCTCCTCGAGGCCGTTGTAGCGGACGCTCTTCCTCGCGAGCGCGATCGAGATCGCCTGCGCTTCCACCGTCACGACGCGCG
>JADHEF010000360.1_pt1 | contig 51442 bp, 47 predicted proteins | sample 8952391 | NCBI WGS metagenome assembly JADHEF01 (sample SAMN16124439, study PRJNA663245) | bioreactor sludge metagenome | isolation source: sludge (nitrite) | place: India:Bengaluru | collected 2019-02-28 | reverse complement strand
CCGTCAAGGCCGCCCGCAAGGCTGGTTCGATCATCAATCGCGCCAGCCTCGATCTCGATCTGCTCACCGTGTCGCGCAAAGGGCCGAACGACTTCGTCACCGAAGTCGACAAGGCCGCCGAAGCCGCGATCATCGACATTTTGCTGACCGCCTATCCCGGCCATGCCGTGCTCGGCGAAGAATCGGGCGCGGTCGGGGCCGAGCAGAAGGACGGCAACGAATTCACCTGGATCATCGATCCGCTCGACGGCACCACCAATTTCATCCACGGCTTTCCGCAATACGCGATCTCGATCGGGTTGCGCCACAACGGCGTGATCGTGCAAGGCGTGATCTACGACCCCACGCGCAACGAGCTGTTCACCGCCTCGCGCGGGCGCGGCGCCTTCCTCAACGACAAGCGCATCCGCGTGTCCAAGCGCGCCAAGCTTGCGGAAAGCCTGATCGGCACCGGCTTCCCATTCCGCGCGGCCGACAGCACGCCCGAAGCGCTCGACCGCTACATGCGCTTGTTCCGCAACATGACCCAGCGCTGCGCCGGCATCCGCCGTCCAGGCTCGGCCGCGCTCGATCTGGCCTATGTGGCCTGCGGCCGTTACGACGGGTTCTGGGAAGCCAATCTCAAGCCTTGGGACATCGCCGCAGGCAGCCTGCTGGTGCTCGAGGCCGGCGGCCTGATCGGCGACTGGGCCGGCGAACAAACGCATTTCGATTCCGGCGATGTGGTCGCCGGCAACCCGAAGGTGTTCGCGCAATTGGTTTCGGTGATCGCCGAAGGTTGAACGTCCGCGGTTCTTCCTGCCCCTTCATCGTGAGCGACAGCCCCCGCCCGCAAGCCGCCCAGCACACGCCGATGATGCGCCAGTATCTGGCGATCAAGGCGCATTACCCGCACATGCTGGTGTTCTACCGCATGGGCGATTTTTACGAGCTGTTCTACGACGACGCCGACAAGGCTTCGCGCCTGGTGGGCATCACGCTCACGACGCGCGGGCAATCGGCGGGCGTGCCGGTGCGCATGGCCGGCGTGCCGGTGGTCTCGGTCGAAAGCTATCTGGCGCGCTTGGTGAAACTCGGCGAATCGGTCGCGATCTGCGAACAGATCGGCGATCCTGCCACGAGCAAAGGCCCGGTCGAACGCAAGGTGGTGCGCGTGGTCACGCCCGGCACCCTGACCGACCCGGCCTTGCTCGCCAAGAAGGCCGACAACATCCTGCTCGCGGTCTTCGGCGACAAACAGACCTTGGGCCTCGCGTGGCTCGCGCTCGCGAGCGGCGAGCTGCATCTGGCCGAGACTTCGCTCGCCCGCTTTGCCGCGCTGTATGAACGCATCGCGCCGTCCGAAGTGCTGTACGCCGACGCCCAGGGCCGGGTGAACACGCCGCGCTCGGTGGCGCAGACCCCGGTGCCCGATTGGCATTTCGACATCGCGCGCGCCACCGAGGCGTTGAAGGCGCAATTCGGCGTGGCCACCCTTTCGGGCTTCGGCGCCGATGGTCTAGGTGCGGCGCTCGGCGCGGCCGGCGCGGTGCTGCAATACGCGCGCGACACCCAGGGCGCCGCACTCGGGCACCTGAACACCCTCAAGGTCGAGCGCGAATCCGACTACGTGATGCTCGATGCGGTCTCGCGCCGCAATCTCGAAATCACCGAAACCATCCGCGGCGAAGAATCGCCGACGCTGTTTTCATTGCTCGACGGCTGCGCGACCGGCATGGGCAGCCGATTGCTGCGCCATTGGTTGCACCATCCGTTGCGCGATGTCGCGGCTGTGCAGGCGCGCCATGACGCCATCGGCGCCTTGCTCGCGCGCGAGAACGCACAACCGTTCTTCCTGTCGCGGATCGCCGAAGCGCTGGGCCAGATGTCCGACATGGACCGCATCGCGGCGCGCATCGCCTTGCGCTCGGCCCGCCCGCGCGAACTCGCCAGCCTCGCGCGCGATCTGGCCACCCTGCCCGCGCTCGCCGCCCTGGCCGATGAAGCGCCGTGTGATTTGATCACCGGCTTGCGCACCGATTGCCATGCGCCGCCCGAAGCGCTGGCGCTGCTCGCGCGCGTCGCGCCCGAGCCATCGGTGAATCTGCGCGACGGCGGCGTGATCGCGCCCGGCGTCGATGCCGAACTCGACGAATTGCGCGCCTTGCAGACCAACCATGGCGATTTCCTGGTCGCCCTCGAGGCGCGCGAACGCGAACGCACCGGCATTGCGAATCTGCGTGTCGAGTTCAACAAGGTCCATGGCTTTTACATCGAGCTGACCGCCTCGCATACCGGCAAGGCGCCGGCCGACTACGTTCGGCGCCAGACGCTGAAAAATGCCGAGCGTTACATCACGCCCGAACTCAAGACCTTTGAAGACAAAGTGCTGAGCGCGAACGAACGCGCGCTGGCGCGCGAAAAATTTCTTTACGACGCCTTGTTCGACGCGCTCGCGCCGCATGTTGGCGCGGTTCAGCGTGCGGCGCGTGCGGTTGCCACGCTCGATGTGCTGCATGCGCTGGCCTGCATCGCGCGCGACCGGCACTGGAACGCCCCGCGTTTCGTCGGCGAACCCATGCTGCATGTGCGGCGCGGGCGCCATCCGGTGGTCGAAGCCCAGGTCGAGACCGCCAACGAGCGCTTCGTGCCCAACGACATCGTGCTCGATGCCTCGCGCCGCTTGTTGCTCATCACCGGCCCCAACATGGGCGGCAAGAGCACCTACATGCGCCAGGCCGCGCTGATCGCGCTCATGGCCTACGCGGGCAGTTATGTGCCGGCCGACGAGGCCGTGCTTGGCCCCATCGATCAGATCTTCACCCGCATCGGCGCCGCCGACGATCTCGCCCAAGGCCGTTCGACCTTCATGGTCGAGATGACCGAGACCGCGGCCATCCTGCACGGCGCAACCGAACGCAGCCTGGTCATCATGGATGAAGTCGGGCGCGGCACTTCGACCTTCGACGGCATGGCGCTCGCCTCGGCGATCGCCCAGACGCTCGCGCAAAAGACCAAACCGCTGGCCTTGTTCGCCACGCATTATTTCGAGCTGACCCAGCTTGCCGAGCAATTGCCTGGCGTGGCGAATGTGCATGTGACCGCGGCCGAACATCGCGGCGGAATCGTCTTTTTGCATGCGGTGCAAGACGGCGCGGCAAGCAAAAGCTACGGCTTGCAAGTGGCCAAGCTGGCCGGCGTGCCCGAGGCCACGGTGCAACTCGCGCGCAAACTGCTCGCGCAACTCGAAGCGCAATCGAGCGCGACGCGGCCCCAGCTCGGGCTGTTCGACGCGCCCGCCCCCGCCGACACCCCGGCGCCGTTTCTCGATGCGGGCCACGCCAGCGCGCCGGTCAAGGAAGTCATCGCCCGGCTCGATGCGGTCGATCCCGACGCGCTGTCGCCACGCGACGCCCATGCGCTGCTGTATGAGCTGGTCGCGCAATTGCGCGCGGGCGGCGCGGCCTGAAACGACCGCGCCAAACAACTTCAATCATCAATCGCAGCGGCGCTCTTGCGCGGTCAGGCAACGCGCATAGTCCGGATCGTGTTTGAGGCGATAAGTCACCCGCGCCGCGACGGCGGTATCGGCGAAATCGCTAAACAGGCCGTCCACACCGTGTTCGAAGAAGCGCACGTATTCCGCCACCGGATTAGCCGCGTAATCGCCGGCAAGGCGCTTTTGCTCGTTGCGGAAGGTATAGGGATGCACGAGCAGGCCGAGCTTGTGCGCATTCGCCACGACATCGGTCGGCGCGAGCAGCTGACGATCGGCTTCATTGACCACCCCATCACCGTTCGCGTCGGCGCATTTGCCCGCGGCGTCGCGCTTGATGCAAGCGCTGCTGATCAGATAAGGCTTCCACGGTCCGATGCCGTCGGCGTAGGTCTTGACCTCGGCCAGACCGGCAGGCGTGAGCAGATCGCTGAACAAGCCGGCGCGCCCGGCGACCACCCAGTCATAGGGCTTGTCATAAGGCTTGACGAGCGACATCGAACCATCGGGATTCACGTCGTCGGCATCGACGAGTTGGATCAGGCGCACGCGCGTCTTGGTGTTCAGGTACTTGAGGTTCGCGGTCTCGAACGACTGGATGAAGACCGGCGCATTGCGATGGTTCCAGCCCGCGCGCGTGAGCACCGCGAGCAACCGATCTTCGAGCGGCAAGCCGATGGTTTGATGGTAGGTCGGATGCTTGGTTTCGGGATAGATGCCGATCTGGCGTCCGGTCTCGCGCGATTTGCGCTTGACCAGTTCGATGATCTCTTCGAGCGTCGGAATCTTGAACTTGCCGTTGAACGACTGATCGCGGTCGGCGAAAGCCTGGACCGCCCCCAGTTGCTTGATCTCGGCCAAGGTGAAATCGCTCGCGAAATAGCCTTCTTCCTCGATGCCATCGACCATCGCCTTGCGCTTGCGCGACGCGAACTGCGGCAGGTCCTTCACATTGGTGGTGTTGATGATGTTGGGTTCGTGGCGCGCGATCAGATGACCGTCCTTGGTCGCGACCAGATCGGGCTCGATGAAATCGGCGCCGAGTTCGATCGCGAGCGCATAGCCCTCCAGCGTGTGCTCGGGCAGATAGCCGCTCGCGCCGCGATGGCCGATCACGATCGGCGCCGCGGTTTCGTCGCGCTCGCGTTCATGCGCCCAGGCCGCGCCCGTCATCGTCGACGCGGCCAATGCCAATGCCGCGAACCTGGTCCAGCTCGAATGTTGGAACATCGCTTCCTCCGGTGGGTGCCTGCGGTGAAAACCGGGCACTCTCGCAGCGGGATGTGTCAATCGTTTGTCGGGGTGGGCGCGGCGCGTCAATGCAACGGTCGGTCGGTCGGAACCTCGACCACGCTCACATCGTCATCGCCCGCATGACCGGCCTCGATTTCTTCTTGCGTCGCGGCGCGCACCGTCATCACTTGCAGCCAGACCAGCAGCGCAATGCCGGCGAGCGGATGATTTCCGTCGAGCACGATGCCTTCGCGATCGACATCGGTCACGGTGAAGATGCGCTCGAGATCATCGCCTTCGCCGCCGGGCAGGCCTTCGAACTGCATGCCCGGCTGCACGCCCGCGGGCAGCGCAGCGACGGCCACCATGCGCAACAAGGAGGCGTCGTAATCGCCGAAGGCCTGCTCGGGTTCGAGATGGAACTCGCCCTCGAACCCGGCCTCCTGTCCTTCGAGCTTCTTTTCGATTTCGGCGAAGAAATCGCCGTACCCGCCATGCAGGTATTCCATGGGTTCATCACCGGCGTCGATGATTTCGCCCTGAGCGTCGGTAATACGGTAGTGCAAACGCACGACGGTGTTAGGCGAGATATGCATGAGATCAAAAGCCGCAATGCCGGTTGGTTTAGAGTCCGCGCATTATCGGACCCAAGACCATGAACGACAAACAATTCTTCGAGCGTTTGCTGGGCGGCATGAGTGTCGAGCGCTTCCTGCGCGAGTACTGGCAACGCAAACCTTTGCACATCAAGAACGCGATCGACCCGACGCTGCTCGGCATCGCGCCCACCGAACTCTTCGCCCTCGCGGCGGACGATGATGTCGAATCGCGACTGGTCAAGCGCAAGGGCGAACGCTGGTCGCTGGACCACGGCCCTTTCCCCGCGCTGCCCAGGGCCAGACAGGATTGGACCGTGCTGGTGCAAGGCGTCAATCTGCACGATGCGCGCGCCGACGCGCTGATGGACCGCTTCCGCTTCCTCCCGCACGCGCGCCTCGATGACGTGATGATCAGCTATGCGGTCGATGGCGGCGGTGTCGGTCCGCATTTCGATTCCTACGACGTATTCCTGCTGCAGGGCCTGGGCACGCGTCATTGGCGCATTTCGCGCCAGCGCGATCTCACGTTGATCCCCGATTTCCCGCTCAAGATCCTGGCCGATTTCCAGACCGATGCCGAGTTCCTGTGCGAACCCGGCGATCTGCTCTATCTGCCCCCGCAATGCGCGCACGACGGCGTGGCGCGCGGCACCTGCATGACTTGGTCGGTCGGCTTTCGTACGCCGCCGCATGCCGAGATGTTGCGCGAGTATCTGATGTTCTCGGCCGATCAGGTCGACCTGCCCGGCCGCTATGCGGACCCGGGCCTGCTGAGGCCCAAACATCCGGCGCAAGTGCCCGACGCGATGGTCGACATGCTCGACACCCTGGTGCGCAAACACCGGTTCGCCCGCGATGAAATGGCCGAGTTCGTCGGCTGCTTTCTGAGCGAGCCCAAATCGACGACCGTTTTCGAACGTCCGATGCCGGCGCTGCCGGCCGCGCGCTTCCACAAGCTCGCCGCGCGGGTCGGGCTGTGCGTGCACCGCCGTTCACAATTGCTGCACGACCGGCGGCGGCTATATATCAACGGCGAAGCCTTGATCGCGACCGCCGCCGAAGGCCGGGTGCTGCGCAAACTCGCCGATCGTCGCAAACTCGATGCCGCCGACTACGCGCAAGCGCCGGCGGCGGTGCGCGAGTTGCTGTATGACTGGTATACCGACGGCTGGATCATCCCGGCACCGCCGCAAACCGAGTGAGGCCCGCAATGAGCAGCGACTTGCCGCAAGCCCGATTCTTCGAACAGCGCAGCGAATTCCAGGCCGCGCTGCTCGAAGCCATCGGGCGTGCCGAAGTCGAATTGCTCATGTTCGATCCGACCTATGCCGACTGGCAGATCAACGCGCCCGCATTCGAACAAGCGCTGATCGATTTTTTCGCGCGCAGCACACGTGCCGCCCTCCGCATGGTCATCACCGACGTGGATCGCATCCACCGAGACTATCCGCGCCTGGCGCGGGTGTTGAGCCAGCATACGCACCGTGCGGATTGCCGCATCACACCCGAGCCCTACTCCAACCTGAACGAGAGCATGCTGATCCTCGATCGCGCCTCGGCGCTGCGCCGCCCGATCACGACCATGAACAAGGGCGTGTTGCGCCTGCTCGACGCGGAATACGCGAACGCGCAGGGCGATCGGTTCGACGAGCTCTGGGAGGCCTGCCATGAGCGCTATGCCCCCACGACCCTAGGACTTTGAGCTCAACAGCCCTAACACTCATGGTGCATCCTGCACCGCGACAGAACTATCGCTATAATTTCGTCCCGGATTTGCTGCATCTTGCTGTGCAAGGGGGTTTTCCCCGAGGTTGCCCAGGGGCGGTGAATTCGCAAGAGCGATAATTACCGGTAATTATTCATCGCCCTCGTTTCATACCCAGTTCGTCTCTATCCATCAAGGAAGGAAAACATGATCAAGTCGCTCCTCGTTGCCTCGATCGCCGCCCTGGCCCTGGCTGCTTGCGGTAAGCAAGAAGTTCCGCCGACGCCCGCTCCGGCTGCCGCCGAAACCCCCGCGCCTGCCGCCGCTGCGCCCGCGCCGGCCCCGGCTGCTGAAACGCCTGCCGCCGCTCCGGCCGCGACCCCGGCTGCCGCGTCGGGCGACGCTGCCCCGGCCGCCGCTCCGGCTGCTGACGCCGCCAAGCCTGCGGAACAAAAGAAGTAATCGTCCGTTTCGGACTTTTGCTTGCTTTGGAAAGGCCGGCCTTGCGCCGGCCTTTTCTTTGCTAGTCCTTCACCATCATGAGTTCGACCCCACGCCCCGCCTGGACGCATCACCACGATTACGACGCCGGTAACCCGGTCGGCGAGCGCAGCACCCGCCTCGTCATGTGGATCACGCTCGCGATGATGGTGGTCGAGATCGTCAGCGGATGGTGGTTCAACTCGATGGCCTTGCTGGCCGACGGCTGGCATATGAGTTCGCATGCTTTCGCGATCGGCCTGAGCGCTTTCGCCTACGCGGCGGCGCGCCGCCTTTCCAAAGATCATCGATTCGCCTTCGGCACTTTCAAAATCGAAGTGCTGGGCGGATTCGCCAGCGCGATCCTGATGTTCAGCGTGGTCGCGCTGATGCTCGTCGGCTCGGTCGAACGCTTGGTCGCGCCGCAGCCGATCCATTTCGCGCAAGCGATTGCGGTGGCGGTGGTCGGTCTGATCGTCAATGTCGTTTGCGCGCTGATCCTCGGCCAAGCCCACGATCATGCGCACGGACACGATCACCCGCACGCCGGCGCGCATCATCACGAGCACGCCCATGGCCAGGATCTGAACCTGCGCGCGGCCTACGTTCATGTGATCGCCGATGCGGCCACCTCGGTCCTCGCCATCCTCGCCTTGGCCGGTGGCTGGGCCTTCGGCTGGCATTGGCTCGATCCGCTGATGGGCATCGTCGGCGCCGTGCTGGTGGGCTGGTGGGCCGTGAATCTGGTCCGCCAGACCGGCACCGTGCTGCTCGACCGTGAAATGGATCACCCGGTGGTCGCAGAGATCCGCGAGGTGGTCCAAGCCCTCGATGTCTCGTCCCGCGTCGAATTGCTCGACCTGCATGTCTGGCGCGTCGGCCGCGCCACCTACGCCTGCGCAATCGCCCTCATGACCGATGATCCGGACCTGACCCCGGCCCGGGTGCGCGAGCAACTCGCGATCCACGAAGAGATCGTGCACTCGACGATCGAGATCCATCGGCGCGCCGCAAGCCCCGCGGCTTGAAGCCCGGCGTCAGCCGGGCTCAGGCAATGTCATCGCCAGCGGGCGGTGCCTTGCGCCCGGTCAGCATGGCCGTCACCAGGCTTTCCCGATGCCGCCAGCTCGTGAAAACGACGCCGGCCAGATGCAGCCCGACCAGCGCGCACAAACCCCACCCCAGCCCTGCATGCAGGTTCGCCAGCCAGGCATAGCCCCAGAACCGATCGGTGTTGTAAAGCCACCCGGTGCAGCCGAGCAGGCCGATGCAGGTGAGCAAAGCCACCACCATCCAGCCGCCGAGCGGATTGTGGCCAAGATAGCGCGGCGCCTGCCCGGCCGCCACGGCGCGCGCATACGCCCAGGTGATGCGCGGTGCCCGCACGAATTGTCCGAACCGGGCGTACCCGCGGCCTGCCCAGCCCCAGACCAGGCGCGCCCCCGCGATCGCAAGTGCCGCATACCCGAAGCGTTCATGCCAGGGGCCATTGGAATGCCGCCACCACCAGGCCATGAAGACACAGACGACCAAGGACCAGTGCATCAGCCGCACCGGCAGATCCCAGACCTTCGGGCTATTTTTCTTCGACACGTTCGAAGGTCTTGGGATCGAAGAAGGCCTCGACGCGCTTACCTTGCGGGTCCTTGCCGTAGACCTCATAACAGGTCGGTGTGACTTCCATGCGGCGCACCGTCCAGCCATCTTTCACCAACTTGGCCTGCAATTCGGTATGCGGCTTCCATTCGGCCTTCGGATAGGCCGGGCATTGCACATCGCCATGGGCCATGGCGCCAGTGGCAGCGCCAGCCAACGCGATGGCGGCCAAACCACGGATCGAAGCGGTCTTCAGCATGGAAGTCTCCTGGTGGTGAATTGCCCGTGCGCCGTCAGGTCTCGGCCCAGCGACGCAACAGGTTGTGATAAACGCCGGTCAATTGCAGCAGCCGATGGTCGTCGGCCGCCACCAAGGGCGTGAGTTGCTGGATGGCCTGGTCGAGATCGAACAAAAGCGTGCGCTCGGGTTCGTCGGCAACCAGGCTTTCGATCCAGAGGAAAGACGCGATGCGCGCGCCGCGCGTCACCGGCGTCACCCGGTGCAAGCTGGTTGATGGATAAAGCACCATGTCGCCGGCGGCGAGCTTGACGCTCTGCACGCCGAACGGCCCTTCGATCTCGAGCTCGCCGCCCTCGTATTCGGCCGGCTCGGCCAGGAAGACCGTGGCCGAAACATCGGTCCGCATCTGTTCCTGCGTACCCGGAACACGCATCACGGCGCTGTCGACATGCGCGCCATAAGTGCCGCCGTCGGCATAGCGGTTGAATTTGGGTGGATAGATCTTGCGCGGCAGCGCCGCCGAGATGAACAGCGGATGCTGCATCAGCGCACGCAACAAATGGCTGCCGAGATCGACCGCGACCTCGCTGCCATCGGCGATCTGCTGATTGCGCTTGACCGAACGCGCCAGCGTCCCGGCGGTCGCCTCGCCGCCTTGCCATTGCGCGGCGTCCAGGCGGGCGCGGAACTGCCGCACTTCGTCCTTGCTCAGGAGGTTGTCGATCGTGATCAGCATGGGAGATGGGACATCACATAAGGATTGAACAACGCGGCCCTCGCAACGACAGCTCAATCGCCGGGCCAATCCGCCGGCACCAGCGCATGCGGACCGATCTCGTCGATCGTCGCGCAACCCGCCAGGGCCATGCAGGCCTCGAGTTCCTCGATCAGCAGCCGCAGCATATGCGCGACACCGAGCGCACCGGCGACCGCCAACGCGTAAACCTGCAAGCGCCCGACCAGCACCGCATCGGCCCCGAGCGCGAGGGCCTTGAACACGTCGGTCCCGCTGCGTATTCCGCCGTCGAACAAGACCGGATAGTCGGCACCGACCGCCTCGCGCACCAGCCTCAACATCTGCAGGCTGGCCGGCGCGCCATCGAGACTGCGTCCGCCATGATTCGACACGACGATGCCGGCCAGTCCGCGCAAACGCAACAGACGCGCGTCGTCAGGATGGAGTACGCCTTTGACCCAGACCGGCAAACGGGTCTGCGCCAACAGCCAGTCCAGATCGTCGTAGGTCGGCGCTTGCCGCATCACCCCTTGGAAGATCCGGCTTTGGTCGGCCGCGAGCGCGGGCGGCGGTGGCGCCGCATACCCGCGCAGATTTTCCGCCACGCAGTCGTCGGGCATGCGAAAGCCGGCCTGCATTGCGCTGCGGCTTGCGGTCTGGATCGCGGCGTCGAGCGTCACCACGATGGCCTGGTAACCGGCGGCCTCGGCGCGCCGCAACAGGTCGAGGGTGTCGTCGCGGCGCGGCTGGAAATACAACTGGAACCAGCGCGCATCCCCCGCCGCCTGGGCAATGGCTTCGAGCGGCCGCGACGACAAGGTGCTCGCCACCAGACAGGTCTGGGTGGCCGCCGCGGCCCGCGCGGTTTCGATCTCGGCCTGGGCGTGCGCGAGCACCTGGTAGGCCACCGGTGCCAGTGCGATCGGGTGCGCCCAATCGTCGCCCGCGACCCGGGTACCGACATGGCCATGACGGACATCGCGCAGCAAACGCGGCAATACGCCCCAAGCCGCGAAGGCGCGCCGATTGGCCGCCACCGTCACGTCCTGCCCGCAGCCGCCGGCCACATAAGCGAGCGAAGGCGCCGCCATGTGCGCGGGCGCGAGCAGTTCGTAATCGAGCGCGTTGTGCACACCGCTCGGTATGCGCGCGATGAAGCCCGGCGCGGCCATGCCTCTACCCTCCTCGAGGTTCAGAACTCGTAATCGAGCGTCAGACGCACCGTGCGCGCATCGCCCTTGTAGAGGAACGAACCCGAGCGATAGACGGCGGTGTAATAGTCCTTGTCGGTCGCATTCAGCACGTTCAAGCGGATGTCGATGTGCTTGTTCACGCGATACGAGCCGAACACATCGTAGACCGTGAACGACGGCACGGGTTGCGAGCACACGCCATTCGTATAGCCGGCGGCGGTATCGGGTTGTCCGCCGCAACGGTCGCTGTCATGGCGCACCGTGGCTCCGATCTCGAGCGCCGGCGTGAACAGGTATTTGCCCTGGAGCGAGAACGAACGATCGGCGAAATTCGACAACGGCCGCCCGACGTTCGCCGCGGTGGCGGACTTCAGGATTTCCGATTTCATGAAGGTCGCGCCTAGCTGAACCGTGAGTTCCTTGGTCACATTGCCGACCAAGCCGAATTCGAGCCCGCGCACCCGGTTCTCGCCGGTATTGAAGGTGCCGACCGAATCGTAATTCGCGCCTTCCATCACATCCTTCTTGGTGGTCCGGAAGGCGGCCGCGGTGAACAACAGCTTTTCGTTCAGCAGATTCCATTTCGTCCCGAGTTCGACATTCTCCGAAGTCTCGGGCTTGGCGCCGGCGGCGCTGCCTTGATAGATCACGAGGCCGCCATAGCCCGAACTGGTGCCGGTGTCGGACTCGCCGCCGTTGATGTCCTGGGCGGTCCCGACGGCCGCGTAGACCATGCCTTGCGCATTGATCTTGTAGGTCAGGCCCAGATGGCCGTTCCAAAGCGTGTCGGTGTAGGTGTAATTGCCGGTTTGCGCCAGCGTCGTGGCGTTGCGCGTGATTAGACTGAAATCGGTGTAATCGGCGCGGATGCCGCCGAAGACCGTCCAATGTTCGCCGAGGTCGACGGTGTCCATCACCGAAGCCGAGGTGCTCTTGACCTGCCAATCGTTCGACCAAGGCTGGCGCACGATCTGCCGATTCATGAGGTTGTTGAGATTGGGCACCACCGCGCCGCTCGCATCGTAGATGCAATAGGCCGAGCCATAGGTGCCGCTGTTCGCGTTGTAGGTGCGGCAATTGGCGGCGCCCGCATTCGTGATCGTGTGCGCGCCACGCTTGACCTGATGGTCGGTGTACTCGATGCCGAAGATGAATTCATTCTTCGCCCCGAACACCTCGGTATCCCAGCGCAGATTGGTCTGATGGGCGAAGTACTTCACGTCCTGCCAGCCGTTGTGCGTGCTCAACGAAGCCGAGCTATAGCCGGTCGTATCGTTGAGCGGGTAGCGCGTGCCGGCGGAAGCGCCGGTCGCCACATAGGCGTTGTTGGCGGTGCCATAACGCGTCAGGCTGGTGATGGTCTTGTCGGGCGCGAGGCGCCAGTTCACACGGGCCGTGCCGGTATCGACATCCGACTTGAGGAAATCCTGAGCCTGGGCATAGACCGGAACATTGGTCGCCGGCACCCGGTTGGGCACCGTACCGACCAGATAACTGCCCAGATCGGGATAACGGTCCTTGGCGCGCAGCCCGTAATAATCGAGCGTGACCGACAGATCATGGTTGATCTCCCAAAGCCCCGACAGCGCGGCGCCGTGGCGGCTGCGGCGCGCTGGATCGCGATCAGGGACGCCTTCGTCGCCGAGCAAGGCATTCACGCGCAAGGCGAACGCGTCGGTGAAGCCTTTGTTGGCGTCCATGGTCAGGCGCCGGAAATCGTCGGTCCCCAAGCCCAAGGAAGCACGCGTGAAATCGTAATCGAGCGTGGCCTGCTTGGTGATCGCATTGATCGCACCGCCGGCACTACCGCGCCCGGCGAAGCTCGAATTCGGTCCCTTGGTGATTTCGAGCTGTTCGATCGCGAAGCTCTCGCGGGTCGTCATGCCCGGATCGCGCAAGCCATCGACGAAGACATCGCTGCGCGCTTCCTGCCCGCGAATGATGTAGCGGTCACCGAAGGCATTGCCGTTTTCGCCGGTCCCGAGCGTGATGCCGGGTTGCGAAGCCAGGATCTGCTTGAGATCGGTCAGCCCCGAATCATCGATCGCGGCCTTGGTCACGACCGAGATCGTTTGCGGCGTTTCCGACAGTGGGCGCGTATGGCGCGCATCGGCCGAGGTCTTGGCCTTGTAGGGCGCGCCGGCCTGGGCGTTCGGGTTCGGATCGATCGCCTGCCCTTCCACCTTCACGGGCGGCAATGCCGTGTTGTCGGTGGTCGCGGCCTGCTGGGCCATTGCACCGAGCGGGAGCAATACGGCGGTCGACAAACCGGCCGCGAGGCCATCGGCAAGACGCAGACTCTTGGGCTTCTTGATGCGGGACTGGGGTTTCATGGCTTCTTCGCGATTTCCAGAGGGTTTGTAAGACGACGTTATTGGTAATCGCGAGTATAAATGCGAATCATTCTTTTTCAATAAGAAATTGATGCGTCGCACTTTGGGTAATGCCCGCCCTGCCCTTCGAAGAAAAGGTCCGGGACCGATCCGCTCAGTCGAGCGCGACCCAGTCGAAGCCGGTGTCTTGGGTCGCGACGCCTATCTCGCTGGCCGCCACGCCCATCACCTCGGCCAAGGCCCCGGCCGCCAGGTCGGCGCGGTTGTTCTGCCGACTCAAATGCGCGGCATGAAGACGCTGTAAACGCGACCGATCGAGGGCTTCGAGCAACCGGGCAGCCGCCAGATTGGACAAATGCCCGTAATCGCCCGCGATGCGCCGTTTGAGCCGCTCGGGGTAGTCGGAGCGCGCCAACAGCTGCGGGTCGTGATTGCATTCGAGCACCAGCGCGTCGCATAGGCTCAGATGCTCGACGATGCAGGCGGTCGCGCAACCGGTATCGGTCAGCACGCCCAGCCGTTTGCCCGCGTGCGTGAAGACGAATTGCGTCGGTTCGCGCGCGTCATGCGGCACCGGAAACGGCTGGATCTCGATCGGGCCGACGCGAAAGGCGGTGTGGCTGCAAACCTGGCGCACCGCCACCCCCTCGACGGCGTCCGCCCCTTGCGATTGGCGCAGCGCCGCCCAGGTGCCATGCGATGCATGGACGGCGATGCCGTACTTGCGCGCCAAGCGCACGACGCCGCCGACATGGTCGTTGTGCTCGTGGGTGACCAGGATCGCGCTCAGCGATTCGGGCGCCACGCCGCGTTCGGCGAGGCGCCGCGCCGCGTCGCGCAGACCGAAGCCGCAATCGAGCAACAGGCGCGCGCTGCCGCCGTCCTCGGCGGTGGCCTCGATCAGCAGCGCATTGCCTTCGCTACCGCTGCCCAGACTGGTATAGCGCAGCACATTCATTGCCGCCACCGTGCCGCGCCCACCCCAACGCCGTCGATTACTTCAGTTCGTCGTGCAGCAATTGCAGGATGCGCGCCGACGCATCGGGCACTTTGTCGGTCGGCGCCTGCACGGTCTGCACCGTGACCTGAACCGCCGATCCTTGCGGCCGCACGAATACCCGGTATTGCACGGGTTTCACGTCCTGGGCGCCGCCGAACAGCTTGGCGAAGAAGCCCGGACCGTCTTTGTCCTGATCCGGATCGACATAGCGCACCATGTACCGGCCATCGGCTTTCGCGCGCTCTTCGACCGTGAATCCGGAACGATCGAGCGCCAACCCGACCCGGCGCCAGGCACGCTCGAAATCGTCGTTGATCTCGACATAGCTACCGCTCGCCGCCTTGACCAGCTTGGCGCGCTCGGGTGCGGCCGGCGCATTCGCCGACGCACCGGCTCCAGCCGCCGCGGTCTCGGTCTTGGGCGCGAGTTCCTCGCCGCCCAGGAAGGCCACGAGCTTCTGCAGGTATTGCGCCTCGAGGTTCGGGTCGTTCGGACGCGGTTGCCAGACCGTCTGGTCGCGCGCCGAGTTCATGATTTCTTCGGCGCCGCGATGCGTGATGTAGACCTCGGTGGTGTCGCCCACACGTTCGAGCCGGGTGCGATAACGATCGCGTTCGCCGGTGTCGAACAAGGATTCGCCGAAGCGGCCGAAAAAGGCGCGCAGGCCCGTCTTGGGCATGCGGGCGCGGTCCTGGGTCCATTCGGTTTCGAGCACACCGGCACCGCGGTCCTCGACTTCGAGCTTGAACTCGTTCTTGCCCCAGAACTCGCGCAGATTCTCAAACACCTGCTCCGCCGGACGATTCACCACCACCCAACGTTGGTTGCCGTCGCGTTCGATATGCGCCACCTTGACCGCCGGCAGCACCGGTTGCAACGCGGTGGCCGAGCCGGCCTGGCCGGCCGCCATCTGCGAAGCCGACGCCGTGCCGGGCACCGAATAACGATCATCGCGTTGCAGCTTGCTCAGATCGGGCGGGATCTCGAGCGACGCGCCCCGCTGCAGGCCCTTGTATTCGGACTCGGACGACGAGAACAGGCCGCAGCCCGACAAGGCCGCGCTTACCGCGACCGCAAGGACGACGCGCTTGTCGAACGACAAGTGGGCAGGCTTCATGCAGATTCCTGGTTCAGAGTAGACCGACCGCGCGCATGGCGTCGCGCAGTCCGGGTTGAGCGGCGTCGGACAATGGGACCAGCGGCAGGCGGATGCCGGCGCCGATCTTGCCCATCTGTTGCAGCGCCCATTTGACGGGAATGGGGTTGGCCTCGACGAACATCTGCTTGTGCAAAGGCAGGAGCTTTTTCTGGATCGCCCACGCCGTGGCGGCGTCGCCGGCCATCGCGGCTTTGCACAGTTCGCTCATCGCGCGGGGCGCCACATTGGCCGTGACCGAGATATTGCCCTTGCCACCGAGCAGCATGAGCGCGATCGCCGTCAGGTCGTCGCCGCTATAGACCGCGAAGGTGTCAGGCACCAGGCTCAGCAACTGGCTGCCGCGCTCGATGTTGCCGGTGGCGTCTTTGATGCCGACGATGCCCGGCACTTTCGACAAACGCACGACCGTGTCGTTCGACAGATCGGCCACGGTGCGCCCCGGCACGTTGTACAGGATCATCGGCAGATCGACCGCTTCGGCGATGGTGCGGAAATGCCGGTACAAACCTTCCTGCGGCGGCTTGTTGTAGTAGGGCACGACGGACAATTGCGCGTCGGCGCCGACCTTCTTGGCGGCCTTGGCCAGTTCGACCGCCTCGGCGGTGGAATTGCCGCCCGCGCCGGCGATGACCGCGATGCGCTTGTCGGCCCGCTCGACGCACACGCGGATCAGTTCGACATGCTCATCGACATTGACGGTCGGCGACTCGCCCGTGGTGCCGACGATCACGATCGCATTCGTGCCTTCGGCCACATGCCAGTCGACCAGCTTGCGCAAGCCTTCGAAATCCAGCGATCCGTCCGCGTGCATCGGGGTGACGATCGCAACGATGCTGCCTGTGATCATGGTTGTCTGCGTAAGGGAAAGCGGCATTGTAGCCGAACGATTCGAGCCGAAATCGCCGCCGGATGGGCCCGGTTTGTCACCGTTTCTCAGAGCGCGAAGCGTTCGAGCAACTCGGCCTGGGCCGTTTCGTCGAAAGGCATGCGCAAGGCCGCCACACGCTGGATCCGGGCCGCGCGCGGCGCCGCCACATAGCCGTCCTCGTAGGCGAGCAGATGCAAGCGTTCGCCGACCTTGGTGCGCAATTCGCCCGGCCGCAATAAAAAGTCGGGATTCGACGGCCGACCGTAGCGCGCATTGCCATCGGCGAAGGTTTCATAGATCAGCACTCCGCCTTCGGCGAGCGCGCCGACCAGGGCATCGAACAAGGGCCGATGCAAATAATTGGTGACGATGACCGCGTCGAAACGCCGCTCCGGCCAGGGCCAGGCCGCGCCCTGCTCCAGATCGAAGGCAAGCCGCTCCGTGTCGGCCGGCAATTGGGCGAGCGCCTGGAGGTCGCGATCGATCGCGCCGCGCGCACATGGCGCCCACTGCCGCAAGCCACATCGAGCACGCGCGCGCCGCGCGCCAGGCCGCCCAGCCACCGCTCGACCCAGGGCGAGGCGGCAACCATGCAGCCGTCACCAGCCGACGCGTCGGGCGCAGTGTTCGGGTCCGCAGCCGCTGGCATCCTCGACACGTTCGGCTCAGCCTTGCTTGAGGCCCATGGCCGCGCGCACATCGCGCATGGTTTCGCGGGCCACCACGCGCGCACGGTCACAGCCGTCGGCGAGGATGTCGTGCACCAGGCGCGGATTGTCGAGGTAGGGTTGGGCGCGTTCGCGCATCGGTTCGAGTTCGGCCACGATGGCCTCGGCGACCGGCGCCTTGCATTCGAGACAACCGATGCCCGCCGTCGTGCAGCCCTTGGTCACCCATTCACGGGTACCGTCGTCGGAATAGACGAGGTGAAACTGCCAGACCGGGCAACGCTCGGGATTGCCCGGATCGGTGCGGCGCACCCGCGACGGATCGGTGGGCATGGTGCGCACCTTCTTGCGCACGCTCTCAGGCTCTTCGCGCATCGCGATCGCATTGCCGTAGCTCTTGCTCATCTTCTGGCCGTCGAGGCCGGGTAGACGCGAAGCCTCGGTCAACAAGGCCTTGGGCTCGACCAGAATCTGCTTGCGCGAACCTTCGAGCGCGCCAAGCAGGCGTTCGCGGTCGGCCGCGCCGATGCTCCCGGCACCGGCGATCAGCGCGCGCACCGCCTCGAGGCCTTCGGCATCGCCCTGCTCCTGGTAACGCGTGCGCGCTTCGGTGTATTGCTTGGCCGCCTTGCCGCCCAGCTTCTTGAGCGACTGGGCGAGCTTGTCTTCGAAACCGACTTCGCGCCCGTACAGATGATTGAACCGTCGCGCCGCCTCGCGCGTGAATTCGAGGTGCGGCACCTGGTCTTCGCCCACCGGCACATAGGCGGCGCGATAAATCAGGATGTCGGCCGCCATCATGAGCGGGTAGCCGAGGAAGCCGTAGGTCGAAAGATCCTTGTCCTTGAGCTTTTCCTGTTGATCCTTGTAGGTCGGCACGCGTTCGAGCCAGCCGAGCGGCGTATGCATCGCGAGCAGCAGGAACAACTCGGCATGTTCGAGCACTTGCGATTGCAGGAACACCGGCGATTTCACCGGATCGAGACCGGCCGCGAGCCAGTCGATCACCATCTCGACCGTCGAGCTTTCGATGATCGAAGGATCGTCATAGACCGTGGTCAGTGCATGCCAGTCGGCGACGAAATAAAAGCAGTCGTACAACGGTTGCAGCCGCACCCAGTTCTTGAGCGCGCCGTGGTAATGGCCGATGTGCAAGGCGCCGGTGGGGCGCATGCCGGAAAGTACGCGTTCTGAAGCCATAGGAGTGTTCAGGACCGGAAAAGCGCCATGATGATCGATTGACCAAAGGCGACGAAAGGCCGCATCAAGGTGGATAGCAAGCCGCTGGACAGCAGCAGCACCACGATGATCAGGCCGAATTGTTCGAGCGACGCGACCATGCGCGACAAGGGCTGCGGCAGCAGGCCGACCAGGATGCGTCCGCCGTCGAGCGGCGGAATCGGCACCAGGTTGAGCGCCATGAGCATGATGTTCATTTCGATGCCGGCGAACCCGACCAGGTAGAAAAACTGCTCTTGCACATCGAAGGCATGCAGCGCCTTGATCAACAGCCCCCAGGCGATCGCCATGACCAGATTCGCCGCCGGCCCGGCCGCCGCGACCCAGATCATGTCGAGCTTGGGGTTGCGCAGATTGTTGAAATTGACGGGCACAGGCTTGGCCCAACCGAACAGGAAGAAGCCGCCGCCGGACAGTTTGGAGAGCAGCAACAACACGGCGGGTACCGCGATCGTGCCCACCGGGTCGATGTGTTTGACCGGATTCAGGCTCACACGCCCGAGCATCCAGGCGGTGGAATCGCCGAACAGGCGCGCGACATAGCCGTGCGCGGCCTCGTGCAGGGTGATCGCGAAGATGACCGGGATCGCGTAGACCGCGATGTCGCGAATGATCGAATCCATCGCGCGGATTCTAGCAGCGCCCCATGAACCGCCCGCGCCGCACCGATTGGCCGAGCGCCTTGGCGCATCAATGCATGCTCGCCGCCGGATCGGCCGGCCCCGGCCAATCGGGGGCTTGCGCCGGCATGGGCGCATCGAGCCAACGCGACAATGCGCTTTCGATCGAGAACCGCAGCCGCAGCGTCCAGCCCTTGCGGGGCTTTTCATCGACGGCGATTTCGTTGTCGTTGAAGCCGCTCGGATTGAACGCCAGCGCGAGCGCCGCCTTGCTGCTGAGCTTGTAGCCGAGCTCGAGCCCGACACTGCGCTGCCGGCCGTACACGGTGTCGTCGCGCTGCGCGACATGGCCGCTCAAGCTCCAGCGCCCATGCAGCACATGCACCCAGCGGGCCAATGCGAAATCGGTCCGACGGCCACCCTCGGCCGCATAAAGGTCGTCATAGTCCCAGCGCCGCGACCAGCGCAAGGACACCGAATCGAGGTCGTCGAACACATGGCCGACATACCCCAGCACGATGTGCGCGCGCCGGTCGGTCACGCCGGACTCGTTGCTCTGGCGGCCGGTGAAGGTGTAGCGCCCGAGCACCGCCAGGCGCTTGGCCACCGGATCGCGCCAGCCGAGCGCCCAGGCGGCGCTGTACTCGTTGGTCGCGGTGGTCGGCGCGGTATTGGATTGGCCGCGCGTGGCGCCCATGCGCAGCGCGCTCAAGACCGAATCCGACCAGCGCGCGGTGTGGCTGAGCTTGGTGTAGTAACTGTCGCGCAGCGCCGAGTTGACGAGTGCGTAATCGAAGGAGAGGGCGTCGCGCGGAAACCGGCTGGTGTGGAGCTTGCCACCGGTGGTGAAGGAGCGCACCGCGCCGCTGCCGCGCAAAGGCGTGGCCTGTTCGATGTTGGCATCGAGCGCCCAGCGGGCCCCGATCTGGAACCGATGGCGCGCCCCCAACACCCAAAGCATGTCGTGGTCGTCTTGCAGGCTGCTGTGCTGCATCTGGGTATAGAGCGCACCGCCCGGCGGCACGCCGGGCACCTCGACGCCATAGGTGCGCCGATAGGCCGCGCGCATTTCGAGCGCGGAGCCGTCGCTCAACAAGCCCAGGCGCGGGGCCTCGCGCGCATAGAACCGCGCGTTGGACCACAAGCCCCCGCGCCGCTGCACGTACTCGGCGCCGACTTCGATCTTGCCGCGTCCCATCAGCGGATCGGCGTCGCGCGCGCCGACCGGTTCTTCCAACGTCAGATGCAATCCGAGTCCGGGCCAGTCGGCCGGCTGCCATTGCGCCTGCACACGCGCGAAGTTCTGGCTGGTCTGGTCGGCGGTCGCGAGCACCGCTTGTTTGGCATGGTGCGCGCCGACCTCGATCGCGAGATTCGCCGCCGGCGTATAGCGCAAGCCGTAATACTGGTCGCCGCGCTTGAGAAGTTCATCGTCGTTGCGCCGCTCGCCGCCATCGATGCGCCATTGCCATTCGGGCGACCAGGCATAGCCCGCCGCCGCGCCGGCATCGCGACTCGGCCCATTGCGCTGATACCAAAGATCGCCCGACCACGGATCGCGGCGCAGGCTCAATCCGATCGTCTTGCCGGGCGCGGCCGCCGTACCGGGCGCGGCCACGCCGGTGCCCAGACGGGTCGGCGCCACTTCGTCGAGCGAGGCCACGACGCCGGGCGCCAGATCGACTTCGCGCCGTTGGCCGTTCTTGCGGTAGATCTGGTTCGGATCGGCGGCCAAGGCACTGTCGGCCTGGCTGTCGAGAAATTCCTTGGCGGATTCATGCGGCGGCGCGGGCGGCGGTTCGGCCGCGAGCACGGCGGCGCCGTTCGCGCCCGCGATCATGCATGCCACCCATCGTCCGCCAGACCGGGCCATGCCGTCTCCTCCGGCGGCCCGGGCGCGTCGCGCCGACCGCCCGCTTCAATCCTTGAAGCTGCGGAGGTCTGCGCCTCCTCGATGGTCGTTGCCCGCCGCGCGCGGCGGCACATCAAGCGTCGTCGGACGTCACGAGGCCCAAAGGCGCCGGATCGCCGCGACCGCGCCGCACCAGCACCGGCGCGTCGCCGGTCAGATCGACCACGGTGGTCGGATGCGACGGACAAGCGCCGCCGTCGATCACGAGTTCGAGCACGCGTTCATAACGGCGCCGGATGTCGTCGGGCTCGTTCAGCGGCTCGGTCTCGTTGGCCGGGATCAGGGTGCACGACAACAAAGGTTCGCCGAATTCGGCCAGCAAGGCGAGCGCCACCGGATGGTCGGGCACCCGGATGCCGATGGTCTTGCGCTGCGGATGCGACAAGCGGCGCGGCACTTCGCGGGTCGCGTCGAGGATGAAGGTGTAAGCCCCCGGCGTGACCGATTTGAGCAAGCGGTATTGCTTGTTGTCGACTTGGGCGTAGGTCGAAATCTCCGACAGATCGCGACATAGCAGCGTCATGTGATGCCGCTCGTCGATGTCGCGGATGCGCCGCATGCGCTCGGCCGCGCTCTTGTCTTCGAGCCGCGCGACGAGGGCATAGCTCGAATCGGTGGGCACCGCCGCGATGCCGCCCTGGTCGATGATCTTGGCCGCCTGCGCGATGAGGCGGCCTTGCGGATTCAAAGGATGAACTTGGAAATACTGCGCCATGGGACGAATTCTAGTCCGGCCTGGGTTAGCATCGCTGCACCATGTGGAATGCCGCTTTGCTCGCCAACATCGAAGACGCCTCCGCCGCGATCCTGACCATGGTCGAAGGCATCGAGGAAGACGAATTCCGCCGATCGCGGATCACCCGCGCCGAAACCCGGACCCAGCTCGACCGGATCGCGTGTGCGCTCGACGGGCTCGAACCCGCCGCGCGCCAGGCGGTGCCCGAGATCGACTGGAGCGCATGGCAGCGCGTGCGCGCGAACGCGGATGACGACACCACCTGGTTCGCGGCGCGGTCGCTGGTCCCGGCGACCCTGATGTGGTTGCGCGTCTATAAGCGCAACCATCCGGACTTGTTCAGCTTCAAGATCGGCTGACGTGGGGGGCGCTTCAGCCGATGCCCCATTGCGCCCAGATCGGTTCGAGCGCATCGGGCAACGGCGGCAGGTCGCCGAGTTCGACCCGCGATTCATCGGGACTGTGGAAATCGCTGCCGCGCGAGGCCTTGAGGCCGTACTCCTTCGCGATCTTGGTGTAGCGCCGGATTTCATCGCCGGTATGGGCCGAGGTCACGACCTCGATGCCTTCGCCACCCGCCTCGATGAACTCGTCGATGAAGGTCAGCGCTTCGAGTTCGGTGAAGCGGTAGCGCGCCGGATGCGCGATCACCGCCACCCCGCCCGCCCCGCGGATCCAGCCCACCGCATCGCGCAGCCGCGCCCAGCGGTGCGGCACATAGCCGGGCTTGCCTTCGACGAGAAAGCGTTCGAAGACCTCGTGCACATCCTCGCAATGCCCGGCCTCGACCAGATAGCGGGCGAAATGGCTGCGCGAGATCAGGTCGGGATTGCCGACATATTTCATCGCGCCTTCGTACACGCCCCGGATGCCGACCTTGGCCAAGGCATCGGCCATTTCGCGCGCGCGTTCGGCGCGACCGTTGCGGGTACGGTGCAGCCCCGCGATCAGGGTTTCGTCGCGCCGGTCCACCCCGAGGCCGACGATGTGGACGGTGACGCCGGCCCAGGTGACCGAGACCTCGACGCCGGGAATGAACCCGATGCCCAGCTTGCGCGCATGCGCATCGGCGCGTTCCAGACCGCGCACCTCGTCATGGTCGGTCAAGGCCAGCCATTCGACCCCATGCGCCCAGGCCCGCTCGACCACGCCCTCGGGCGCGAGGGTGCCGTCCGAGATGTTGGAATGGCAATGCAGATCGACATTGATCCGGTAGGGATCGAAATCCCGGTACCGGTAAGGCGCATCGCCGCCGCGCCGTGCCGGCGCGCGCGCGCTCATGCCGCCCCCGCGCCGCAGGCTCGCGCGACGCCGCCCGGTGCGCCCGCATGTTCGGCGATGAAAGACTCGATCAATTGCGCGCAGCGTTCGGGCTGGTCGTGATGCAGCATATGCCCGGCCTGATCGATGATGACTTCGCGCACCCGTTTCAGATGGGTCCGACGCTCGGCATGGTCGGCGCGCAGCCGCGCTTCCTTTTCGGGATCGCCCTTGGTCCACAACTGGAACAACTCGGTTTCACGCGCCGCGACCCAAAGGACCGGCGCGGTGATCTCGCGCCAGCAGGCCAGCACTTCTTCGACGCGATACAGGATCGGGTTGATCCGCTTGTGCGCCGGATCACCGAGGATTTCGTAGCGTCCCTGCCCGTTCGGCCGCGACCAATGTTCGGCCAGGTAGCGCGCGCGCGCGTCGCCCAGGCGCGGATTGTTTTTTTGGAGCCGGCGCGCCACGTCGTCGAGCGTCGCATAGGTGATCATCGCCGGCGGTTCGCGCAATTCGTCGAGCCATTGGGCGAAGCGTTTGGGCGCGTACTCGGGCTTGGCGCGCGGCAGCCCGAAGCCTTCGAGCGCCACCAGGGTGGCGATCCGGCCCGGACGTACGCCCGCGTACAAACAGGCCACGTTGCCACCCATGCTGTGACCGACCAGGTGCACCGCCTGGGTCGGCCCCGCGTAATGCAGCAACAAGGCATCCAGATCGGCCAGATAATCCGGGAACCAGTAGCCGTCCACGCCGGGCGCCACGGTCGGCCGGTCGGTCAGGCCGAAGCCGCGCCAATCGGGCGCGATCACATGCCAGTCCTCGCGCAAGGCATCGACGAGGAACTGAAACGAAGCCGAGACGTCCATCCATCCATGCAGCAGCACCAGCAACGGCGCGCCGGGCCGGCCCCATTCACGCACATGGGTGCGCAAGCGGCGAATATCGAGGAAAGTTGAGCGAGCAGTTTTCACGCGCCTATTATGGCGGCAAGCAGAATAACGGCAGTACGCAACCACGGAGACGACATGCCTTCCCGCAGGAAGTCGGAACGCGACGACTACAAGAAGCTGTATGAAGGGTTTCGCTGGGCAGTGCCCGAACGCATGAACATCGCTCGCGAATGCTGCGTGCGCTGGGCCGACAATCCCAAGACCGCGCACCAGATCGCCATCCTGCGCGAGAACGCACGCGGCAGCATGGTCGCCACCACCTATCGCGAGCTGCGCGACGAGGCTGCGATCCTGGCCGAATCGCTCAAACGCGCCGGGATCGGTCGCGGCGATGTGGTTGCGATCCTGCTGCCGCAACGCGCCGAAGTCGCGGTGGCCCACATGGCGGTTTATGCGCTGGGCGCGATCGCCATGCCCTTGTCCATCCTGTTCGGCCCCGATGCGCTGTCCTATCGGCTCCAGCACAGCAAGGCCCGCGCGGCGATCGTCGATGCGGTCGGCATCGAGAATCTGAAGACGGTGCGCGGCGAATGCGCCGACCTGCGCACCCTGATCGGCATCGAGATCGACGACGAGCCCAGCGTCGTGCATTGGCACACCCTGCTCGAATCGCATGCCGGAGCGGCGCCGCTGCAGACCGTCGACACCTCGGCCCATGATCCGGCCTTGCTCATCTACACCAGCGGCACCACCGGCAACCCCAAGGGCGCGCTGATTCCGCATGCGGCCATCTTCGGCAACCTGCCCGGCTTCGTCGCGAGCCAGAACTGGTTTCCGCAACCCGGTGATGTGTTCTGGAGCCCGGCCGACTGGGCCTGGACCGGCGGCCTCTGGGATGCGCTGCTGCCTTCGCTGTATTTCGGCATGACCATCGTCGCGGGCGACGGCAAGGTCGATGGGCGCTTTTCGCCCGAGAAGGCGTTCCAGTTGATGGCGCGCTTCAATGTGACCAACACCTTTTTGTTCCCGACCGCGCTCAAGGCGATGATGAAGGCCTATCCGACGCCCAAGGCGCAGTTCCGCTTGCGGTTGCGCGCGATCATGAGCGCCGGCGAATCGGTCGGCGCCACCGTCTATCGGTATTGCGAAGAAGCCCTCGGGGTGCGCGTCAACGAGATGTTCGGCCAGACCGAGGTCAATTACATCGTCGGCAATTCGTGCCGCTGGCCGGCCAAGCCGGGCAGCATGGGGCGCCCCTACCCCGGCCATTACGTGGCCGTGATCGACGACGACGGCAATCTTTGCCCGCCCGGCGTCACCGGCGAAGTGGCGATCAACCGCTATTGGTACGGCGACGGCGGCGAAGCCCAGGCCGATCCGATCTTCTTCCTCGGCTATTGGCACAACGACGACGCGACCCGCGACAAATACGTCGGCAACTGGTGCTGCACCGGCGATCTCGCCACCATGGACGACGACGGCTACCTCTGGTACCAGGGCCGTTCCGACGATGTCTTCAAGAGCGCGGGCTACCGCATCGGTCCGGCCGAGATCGAGAACTGCCTGGTCAAGCACCCGGCGGTCGCCAACGCGGCGGTCATCGGCAAGCCCGATCCCGAACGCACCAACATCGTCAAGGCCTTCATCGTGCTCACGCCCGAATATGCGCCGACCGACGCGCTGGTGGCCGAACTCAAACTGTTCGTGCGCGACAAGCTCGCGCCGTACGAATACCCGCGCGAGATCGAATTTCTCGACGCTTTGCCGATGACGACCACCGGCAAGGTGCAGCGCCGGGTCTTGCGCGAACGCGAACGCGCGGCAATGGCGCCCTGACTGGCACCTTGGTGTCTGTCGAATGCCGCGGCGGTTCGCGCACCGGGGGCGCTTTCGGGACAATGGCGGCGGCTCCCACTCGCCGTCGCCCATCCCATGCCCCTACGCCCCAAATTCCTTGCGCTTGCCGCCGCCCTATGCCTGAGCACTGGCGCCCAGGCCATCGGCCGCGCCCCGACCGACTGGCTGTATTTCCCGATGTATGCGCGCGACACGGCGCACGCGGTCGATCTGACCGCGCTCAAATGGCGGCCCGACGGCCTGCTCGAATCGGCCTCGCGCTACCCGCGCACCGGCGATGAAGGCTGGCCGGCCGATGCGGCCGCGCGCGGCTGGTATGAATACGAAACCCGGCTCATCGATTGCGAGACCGGCCTGTCGATCGGCACCGGAGAGAAATTGCTGGCGCGCGATGGCACGGTGATCGCCGAAAAAGATCGCGCCGACGAGTGGTTCACCGATTGGAAGGAGTCCTTGCCCTCGGAACTCTCCTCGCATCGCTGGCCCAACAATTCGGAACTGTTCCTTGCCTGTGCGGCGGCGAACGACCGCGCCTTGCGTGCCGAGCGCGCGAAGCTCGCCAAGCGCAAGCCGGCCTTCCTTTCCGACCAGCCGGCCCTCGCGCGCTACATGCAAGACACCCAGCGCATGCGTGAAAAAGCCAAGTTCGCGCTCGACACCGAAGCCTTGCAGGAACACCCGCCGGCCACCTTGAAGGGGGTGTTCGATCTGTTGCGCCAGAAGCGGCAAGCCTGGCTGGCCGGTTTCACGCCCACCAGCACCGCGGCCGCCGGCCGGAACGCGGCCAAGCCCGCGAAATGGTCGGCGCAAAGCAAGGCCTGGCTCGAAGCACAGGACCTGAGCCTCGCAGACTTGCGCAGCGCAGGCGACGGCACCCTCGAAGCGACGCTGGTCACGCGATCGACCGATCTGCTCGGCAACGCCTACGAGCATCGACCGAGCAAGGCCGCGGACGCGAACAGCGCCTTGCTGACCATGAGCGTCGATTGCCGGACCGGCCAGACCGCCGAGAACCGCATCGTCTGGCGCGATTACAACGACCGGCCGCTGGCGACCCAGATCGTCGCGACCAAGGACGCCGAACACAGCTTCTCGCGCATGATCGAAGCGATCGCGGACGATCCCAACCTTTTCGACGAAGGCGATGGTGACGACGCCGTGCGCAAAATTTGCGCCGCCGCGGCCGCCCAATGCCAGGGCGTCGATCCGGAACAACTGCTGCAATCGCGCGATGGCTGGACCGAGGAAGATCTGGCGGCCGTGAATGCCGCACCCAACCCGGCGCAAGCCTTGCTCGTCGCACGCGCGCGTCTGCACGCCCAACGCAACCACCTCCCGACCTGCCGCATCGGCGGTTGAACCTCATTCGGAACCGCTCATGTCGAAGCAGCTCTTTCTTGCCGCGGCCTTGTTGGCGCTGACCGGTGCCGCCCGCGCCGAAACCCATTGCGGCGAATTCACGCGCGATCTTTCGGCGGTCGCCGAAATCTGCGCCTACCACGAAGGCTATGCGCCCTTTCTCATCGACGGCGGCTGGGGCTTTCTCGACCGCGACGGCCGGGTCGCGGTGGCGCCGAAATACGATGAAATCACGCCGTTCAGCGAAGGACTGGCGGCGGTCGCGATCGACGAACGCTGGGGGTATGTGGACACCGGCGGCAAGGAACGCATCGCCCCGCAATTCGATGATGCCGGCACCTTCAGCGAAGGCCTGGCGCCGGTGCGCAAAGACCAGGCGGTCGGCTACATCGACCCGAACGGACGCTGGGTCATCGAGCCCGCCTTTCGTTACGGCGCGCCGTTCGCGCACGGTGTCGCCCTGGTCGTCGACGCCGATAAGCGTTCGCGGCTCATCGATCGCAGCGGCAAGGTGGTCCACGACTTCGGCGCATCGACCGACGTCGAGCGCACCGGCGACGGCGAGCATTTCGTGGTCACCCAGACCTACCCCGCCTTCCTGCTCGATCCGCAAGGCAAGCGCCTCGCGCTGCCTGCCGACGCGCGGAGTTGGAATTCGTTCGGCGACGGCTTGTTGATCGCTTCGAAGAGCACCGAAGAGGGCTCGTATTACGGCGCCATGGACCTCAAGGGCCAATGGGTGGTGCCGCCGGTCTATGCCGCGCTCGACCCGTTCAAGCAAGGCGTCGCGATCGCGGCCCGCGGTGACAAGCGCGGCGTCATCGATACCCGCGGTCAGACCGTCGTGGACTTCGCTTATATGACCATCGAGCGCGGCGACAACGGCGATTACCTCGGCCGCACCGAAGACGGCACGATCGATTTGTACGATCGCCAGGGCCGCAAGCTGCACACGGCCAAATGTGCCTGGGCCGATTTGCAGCATGAAGGCAATTGGACCTATCTGCGCGGCTGCGAAGACGTCTATGTCCAGTATGGCGACCGGAAACCCGAGACGATCAAGCTCGCCGAAGCCGACATCAAGGTCTACGGCGACATGCTGCTTCTGAGTCGCGACGGTGACGAGGACTCCAGCGCCTTCGTGCTGCTCGGTCCGCAAGGCCGCTTGCTGTCGAGCGAGGATCCCGGGATCAAGGGTCAATACGACCGGGTGATTCCCCTGGTCGGCAACGGTCCGGTCAACACGGCCAAGCCGGAATTGCTGCCCATGGCGATCCTGACCCACGAATACGAAAAAGTGGCGGTGGTGACGCGCGATCGCCGCATCGTCACGCGGCCCGAATGGAAGTACGACTCGGACTTCAGCGATTACCTTTATGCCGACGGGCCGATCGACGGACCGCTGATCGTGCCGACCGAAAACGGGGTCGGCGCGGTCGACGGCAACGGCGCCTGGGTGGTCGAGCCGAAGTTCGATCGGCTCAGGCATTTCACCAATGGTCTGGCCTACGGCATGCTGAACCGCGAGTTCGTCATCCTCGACAACACCGGCAAGATGCAGCCGATTCCGCAAGGGTTCCGGCTCGACGACATCACCGGTCCTTATACCTATGCCATGACCGGCGAAGATGCCGAAGGCAAGGATGTCCGCCTGTTGCGCGACATGCGCACCGGCAAGACCGTGACCCAGTCCGACACCGGGAATCGCTACACGCGCGATGCGCGCGACGGCTTGGTGCCGACCCGCGTCGACGACCTCTGGGGGCTGGCCGATGCGATGGGCAACTGGGTGCTGCCGGCGCAATACAACGGCGCGCCGACCGCGATGACCGATGCCCAGGACCGGCTGGTCGGCTGGAAGCTCGAACATAACGATGACCAATGCCATTGCTCGCTCGAAGGCTTCGCGTCGCCTGATGGCCGCCGCGTCATCCTGCCGCCGGCCAAGCGCGACATTGCGCTGAACGCCGATGGCCTGCTTGAGATCACGATCTACCCGGACCGCGGCGCGGGCCGTCATGGCCTCATGACGCGTGACGGCCGCGAACTACTGCCGCCCGCGTTCCGCGAACTGACCGAACAAGGCGAAGGTTGGTATGTCGTGCAACCCGAGGACCGGAAGGGCATCGTCGATCTCAAAGGGCAATGGACCGTGGCCTTGGGCGATTACGATTTCTCGGACTTGCAGAACCGCCCGTATGCGCTCGAAGTGGTCGACGGTGAAGAACGCATGATCCATGTGAGCGGCCTGGTCTCGACGCGCGCCCATCCGCAGGCGGCGCCGGGCACCGACCGACCACAAGACTGGATCTCGCGCCAGATCGAGCAAGACGACGATCCTTACACCGTGTTCATCGGCTTCGACTGGAAGGAGCATGTGCGCCTGCCCGGCGAAATCGAAGGCCGGTTCTTCGATGATGTGATGACCATCGATCCCGAGGCCAATTCAGGCAGCACGGGCATGCTGGTCACGGCCGACGGCCAATTGATCGGCCCGCTCGACTATGTTCAGATCGATCCGATCCGCGAAGGCAAGGCGGCCTTCCTGTATTCGCACCTGGTCAAGAAGGGCAAAGGCAAACCGGTCGAGGAACAAGGCGTCGGCGCGCTCGATCGCACCGGCAAGCGCATCATCGAACCGCGCTTCGAGGCGATCTCGGCGTTCAGCCAAGACCGCGCCGCCATGATCCTGCACGGCAACCTCGGCGTGATCGACGCGCAAGGGCAGGTCGTGGTGCGCGGCGCCTGGCGCTGCGAGACCGAACCGGTGCTCATCGACGGCAAGGGCAAGATCGTCTGGCCGCAAGACGGCAAGACCAAATGTGAGTGAAGAAGCCAGGCGTCCGCTCCGCGGTGGGCGGACGCCGGCGGCGCGCTATTGGCCGCCGCTTTTGAGCCGCTTGATCATCGCGGCCTGGGTCAGCAATTCGAGCTGGGCCTCGAGACGGATCACGCGGGCGGTCAGATCCTCGATGCGCGCCTGCTGGGTCTTCATGGCGTCGGCCTGGCGCTGGACCTTGTCTTCGAGTTTGATCATGGCCGTCAAGGCCGACCAGACGCGTTCGGTCACCCCCATCAGGCGGCCTTGCGCGCGGGTTGTTGTTTGGCCTTGGTCTCCATGTCGGCGATGCGTTTGTTGCTCGCCTCGATGAAATCCAACGCCTCGTCGATCGCCTGCCCCGCGCGATCGGCGGCGGATTTGGCCGCCACGGCCAGCGCATCGAGCTCGGCTTCCGACTCACCGGCGTTGTAAGCGAACGCGCCGCGGCGCATCAGTTCGGAAATCGGGATATCGAGCTTTTTCGCCTTGGCGGCGATCGCTTTCTTGTCTTGCGGCGTCGCCTGGACGACGATGCGTTCGACTGCTGCGGCCATGGAACCCTCCTCGACGAACCGGTGTCATGGACAATATATGTACATCGCCGCCGACGTCAAGCAGCAAGCCCGGCCGCGGACGCGGCCGCCCGGGGGGTATTTCCCGCCGCGCCGGGCCTTTGGCCGATAATCGCGCCTCCTGATTCCTTCCGGTCCCGATCCGCATGCTGTCCGACCGCCATACGCTCGAATTGCTGGCCCCCGCCAAGAATGCCGACATCGGCATCGAGGCGATCCTGCACGGCGCCGACGCGGTCTATATCGGCGGCCCGGCCTTCGGCGCGCGCGCCAACGCCGGCAACACCGTGCGGGACATCGAACGCCTGAGCCGCTTCGCCCACCGCTATGGTGCGCGCGTCTTCGTCACCCTGAACACCATTCTTCATGACGAAGAGATCGACGCCGCGCAACGGATCGTCGGGCAGGTCTACGCGGCGGGCGCCGATGCCTTGATCGTCCAGGACATGGGCTTGCTCGAACTCGAACTGCCGCCCATCCAGTTGCATGCCAGCACCCAGACCGACATCCGCGATGCCGCCAAGGCGCGCTTTCTGCAAGACGTCGGTTTCTCGCAGATCGTGCTGGCGCGCGAGTTGGCCTTGCCGCAGATCCGCGAGATCGCCGCGGCCACCGATTGCCAGCTCGAATTCTTCGTTCACGGCGCGCTGTGCGTCAGCTACAGCGGGCAGTGCTACATCAGCCATGCGCATACCGGGCGCAGCGCCAATCGCGGCGAATGCTCGCAAGCCTGCCGCCTGCCCTACACGCTGACCGATCCGCAAGGACGCATCGTCGCCCATGAACAGCATCTGCTGTCGATGAAGGACAACGATCAAAGCGCCAATCTGCGCGCCCTGATCGAGGCCGGCATCGGTTCGTTCAAGATCGAAGGCCGGCTCAAAGAGCTGGCCTATGTCAAGAACATCACCGCGCATTACCGCCGCCTGCTCGACGCCTTCCTCGAAGAGTCCCCCGGCTATCAACGCGCCTCGGCCGGACACAGCGCCTATACCTTCACCCCGCAACCCGAAAAGACCTTCAACCGGGGCGCCACCGATTATTTCGTCAACGGCCGCCAGCACGGGATCGAAGCCTTCGAATCGCCCGGATTCATGGGCGAAGAAATCGGCCAGGTCGCGCGCGTGAACCGCGACTGGTTCGAGATCGACACCGCCGCCGAATTGCGCAATGGCGACGGCCTGAGTTACTTCGATGCGCATCACGATCTGGTCGGCCTGCGCATCAACCGCGCCGAAGGCAAACGCCTGTTTCCGAATGCGATGCCCGAAGACCTGAAGACCGGGACCACGCTTTATCGCAATCGCGATCAGGCCTTCGACCGCGCGCTGGAAAAGAAATCCGCGGAACGGCGCTTGCGGGTCTGGATGCGTCTGGTCGAAACCTCGTCAGGGTTCGCGCTCGAACTCACCGACGAGACCGGTTGCACGGCGCGCGCCGCGATCGCGCACGCGCACGAAGCGGCGCAAGACGCCGCGCGCGCCCAGGCCACGGTGCGCGAACACCTGGGCAAACTCGGCAATACGATGTTCGAGGCCATCGACATCCAGTCGGCTTTCAGCGCGCCGTGGTTCGTGCCGGCCTCGGTGCTCAACGGCCTGCGCCGCGACGCGGTGGCCGCGCTCGAAGCGGCGCGCGACGCCGCCCATGTCCGCCCGCCACGGCGCGCGCCGGCCGAACCGCCCGCGCCTTATCCGGCCGATGAGTTGAGCTATCTGGGCAATGTGCTGAATGCCCCCGCGCGCGCCTTCTATGCGAAGCACGGTGTGCGCGTGATCGAAAGCGCCTACGAGGCGAACCAGACCCGCGGCGAGGTCTCGCTGATGATCACCAAGCATTGCCTGCGCTACAGCTTCCATCTATGCCCGAAGGAAGCCAAAGGCGTGATCGGCGTGCAAGGCACGATCAAGGCCGAGCCCATGACCCTCATGCACGGCGACGACAAGCTCACCCTGACCTTCGACTGCAAACGCTGCGAAATGCATGTGGTCGGGCGCCTGCGCAAATCCACGCTCAAGGCCCAGCCGATGCAGTTCGTCAAGAAGAACGCCACGCCCTTCGGCGCATCAGCGCGCGAACGCGGCGCGGCCTGACCGGTCCGCGGCGCAAACGCTTCGGACCGACGCGTTCAGATCAACGCGGTGCCCGGCGTGTTCTCGCCGCGCTCGTACACCACATGCGCACGCCCGACGATCAACGGATCGAGCGCGCCGATCGCGTCGGCGTCCTTGTTCGCGTAGGGCAATTTGTGCAGCACATAGCGCATCGCATTCAGCCGCGCGCGCTTCTTGCAGTCCGACTTGATGACGGTCCAAGGCGCGTCGGCGGTGTCGGTGTGGAAGAACATCGCCTCCTTGGCCTTGGTGTAGTCCTCCCATTTGTCGAGCGATGCCTTGTCGATCGGGCTGAGCTTCCATTGCTTGAGCGGATGGGTCTCGCGCTCCTTGAAGCGCCGGTGCTGCTCCTTGCGACTGACCGAGAACCAGAACTTGATCAGATGCACGCCGCTGCGCGCGAGATTGCGTTCGAACTCCGGCGCCTGACGCATGAATTCGGCGTATTCGTCGGGCGTGCAAAAACCCATCACGCGCTCGACGCCGGCGCGGTTGTACCAGGAACGGTCGAACATCACGATCTCGCCCGCGGTCGGCAGATGCTGGACATAACGCTGGAAATACCATTGCCCGCGTTCGACCTCGGACGGCTTTTCCAGGGCGACGACCCGCGCGCCGCGCGGATTCAGATGTTCCATCAGGCGCTTGATCGTGCCGCCCTTGCCCGCCGCGTCGCGACCTTCAAACAGGAGCACCACCTTCTGTCCGGTGGCTTTGACCCAGGCTTGCAACTTGAGCAATTCGACCTGAAGCTTGTATTTCTGCTTCTCGTAGGTCTTGCGCGCCATCAGGTTCTTGTAGGGATAGCCACCCTTGTGCCAATCGGTCGCCAACTCGTCATCGGGATGGCGCGCGCGCAGACCATCGACCCCCACGCGCTCGAACAAGGCGCGGCGCAAGACTTCGAGATCGTCGGCCGACATGCCTTCGAAGGTTTCATCGAGCGTCTTCACGAGCTTGCCCTTGGCGTCCTTGTCGGCCTTGGGCGTGCGTTCGACGACATCCTTGAGCGCCACGAACTTCGATTCACGCGCCGATTCGATGGCCTGCGAAATCACATGCCGCGCGATGCCCGCGCTGTCGGTACTGCCGGCGGTGTCGCCCGAGGCGACGCGTCGCGCGCGCGGGCTGGCGGTTTTGGCCTTGGGGTCGGGTGCAATCGTGGCGCTGCGTGACGCTTTCTTGTCCATGGTCCTGATCCATCGTCGAGTTTGATTCGTCCGCCGGGCCAAGTACGGCCCTGCCCCGTGCGGGTCATAGGGCTATGGTGAACCCTTGTGCGGATTTCGTTCGTCGGAAAATGCCCGACATTTCGTGTGTATTTTCCCCCCACAAGCTCCCTTAGACTGCCGTTGCCGGAGCGATTCTGCGCGCCGGGCACCTCCCCGCCATGCCGCCCGACCTCATCATCCATGTCGTCCCGCTGCTGCGCCCGCTGCGTTGGCTGTCGCGCGGCTGGCAGGACTACTTCCATTCCTTTGCCGGCTTGGTCCATGGCCTTGCCATCGCACTTGCCGGGATGTTGATCGTCTTGATCGGCCGCCAGTTTCCGGTGCTCTTGCCGGGAGCCTTGTCGGGTTTCGTGCTGGTGGCACCCTTGCTCGCCACTGGCTTGTACGAATTCAGCCGCCGGCTCGAACTCGGCGAACGCCCCGGCCTCGCCGAGGCGCTCTCGGCCTGGCGACGCGAAGGCAAGCCGTTGATGCAACTAGGCCTGCTCTTATTCGTGTTGGGCAGCTTGTGGGTCAGCGTTTCGGTCGCCTTGTTCAGCCTATGGCTGCCGACCGACCTCGATGACGCCCAGGCCTTGTTGCGTGCGGCGATCGAGCCCGAACATCAGACCTTGTTTCTGGCTTGGGTATTGCTTGGCGGGACCGGGGCTGCCGTGGTGTTCGGTCTGACGGCAGTCTCGATGCCGATGCTGCTCGACCGTGAGGTAGGCCTCGCCGATGCCATGCTGACCAGCGTCAAGGCGGTCGGCGACAATCCGGCCGCCATGGCGTTCTGGGCCGGCCTCATCATGCTGGGCTGCCTGATCGGCATGGCCAGTGGCATGATCGGACTGATCCTCATCCTGCCGGTGCTGGGCCATGCGAGCTGGCATGCCTACCGCGACCTGGTGGACGCGTCTGCGTTGCCGACGCGCGTTTGATTTCGAAAGCTCAGATGTTCGGTTATACGGAAGAACAGATCGCCAACTTCGGCGCGACTTGGGGTGTTGGCGCATTCATGCTGCTGATGCTCGCCATCATCGGCCAACTGGCCTACGAATCGAAGGCCGGCAAATTCGGCACCTTCGTGTTGTTCTTCGTGCTGGCCTTCGGCCTGCTCGGCTTCGTCGCCAAGAACATCGTGCAATGGGTGCTCGGCATTTAGCCGATCGGCCCGCGCCAAGCATCGAGTTCCTCGGCCAAGAACCCCGCCGCGATGCGCGCCTCTTCATTGAAAGGCGGATGCGGCAGGGCCATGCCGAATTGCTCGGCCAGTTCGTCATGGGCGGTGCGCGGATCGCGTCCGGAGCGCGCGCATAGCCAGCGGTACCAGGCATTGCCGGTCGCCACATGGCGGACTTCATCGCGCAGGATGATGTCGAGCGCGTTCGCGCTGTCTTCGTCCCCGATCTGTTTGAACTTGGCGCGGATGCCCGGCGTCACGTCGAGGCCGCGCGCTTCGAGCGTGCGCGGCACCAGCGCCATGCGCGCGAGCAGATGGCCGCGCGTGCGTTCAGCCATGTCCCAGAGGCCGTTGTGCGCCGCAAAGCTGCCGTATTCATAACCAAGCGCTTCGAGACGATCTTTGAGCAAACAAAAATGGTAGGCCTCGTCGGACGCGATCCCGAGCCAGTCGCCGTAATAGCCGTCGGGCATGCCGGCGAAGCGCCAGACCGCGTCGAGCGCCAAATTGATCGCATTGAACTCGATGTGCGCCAGCGAGTGCAGCAAGGCCGCGCGGCCTTCGGCGGTGCCGATGCCGCGATTGGGCACATCGCGCGGGGCCACCAGCACCGGATGTTCGGGACGGCCCGGCAGCCCTTCGGGTTCGACGAAGACCACCGCCGGATCGATGCTCAGTTGCCCGTTCTCGTAGGCATTGGCCAGCATGGCGACATGCGCCACCTTGAGCATCGGAGCCGGTTCGCGCAAGCAATCGAGGGCCTGGGCCCGCAGTTCCATCATGGCCATGAGTGCGCCGGAGCGCATCGTAGAATGGGGTTGTTCCGATTCTACGCGCAGAGACCGCAATGCCCATCTACCGCCTCGGCGACCGTGTTCCCCAGATCGATTACTCGGCCTTTGTTGCGGATTCCGCCACGCTGGTCGGCAGCGTGGTGCTGCATGAAAACGCCAGTGTCTGGTTCCAGGCGACGATCCGCGGCGACAACGAACCGATCGTGGTCGGCCGCGACAGCAATGTCCAGGAAGGCGCGGTCCTGCATACCGATCCGGGCTGTCCGCTCACCATCGGCGAAGGCGTGACCATCGGCCATCAGGCCATGCTGCATGGCTGCACGATCGGCGACGGCAGTCTGATCGGCATCCAGGCGGTCGTGCTCAACGGCGCGAAGATCGGCCGCAACTGCCTGGTCGGCGCTGGCGCCTTGGTCACCGAAGGCAAGGAATTCCCCGACAACTCGCTCATTCTCGGCAGCCCGGCCAAGGTGGTGCGAACGCTGGACGAGGAAGACATCGCGCGCTTGCGCCGCAGTGCCGAAAGCTATGCCCGGCGCGGGCATCTGTACAAGGAAGGACTCAAGGAGGTTGGCTGAATGAAACTGCTGTTGTTGCTAGGACTCGCGGTCCTGGCTTTCGTGTTCTGGAAGAAATTGAACGCGCCGAATGTGCGCCGCGACGAACGCGGCACCGGTGCGGCGCCCGAACGCGCGATCGCGCGCCGCGCGCTCGACGAAGCGCAACAGGCGCTTTATGCGCGGCTGCAAAGCGCCTTGCCCAGCACCATGGTGCTGGCACGTCCGGCGCTCGGCCAGATCATCGACACCGGCGCCGACGCGGCCCGGTTCGCCGAAGTCCGGCTCGACTTCGCGGTCTGCCGCAAGGATTCTTCGCCGATCGGCGTGATCGCCCTCGACGACCGGGTCAGCGAGACCGTCGAACAGACCATCCGCACCGCCGGCTTGCGCTTCGCGCGCTTTCGCAGCGCGCGCCTGCCCGACGAGGATGAAATCAAGGAAGCGATGGGGTTCTTGTGACGCACGATTGTCTGTTGAAGTTCATGTTCGATCACACGCCGGTACGCGGCGAGGTGGTGTCGCTGCAAACGCCTTGGCGCCACATCGTCGGGCTGCACGACTTTCCCCCGCGCGTGCGCGACGTGCTGGGCGAGATGCTGGCCGCGTCCGCGCTGTTGTCGTCGACACTGAAGTTCGACGGCGCCTTGGTGATGCAATTGCAAGGCGACGGGCCGGTCAAATTGCTGGTGGCCGAATGCCATGCCGATCTCGGCATGCGCGCCACCGCCAAGATCGACGACGGTGCGCAGATCGCGGACGATCTGTCCTTGCAGGCGCTCGTGAACCCGAACGGACGCTCGCGCATGGCCATCACCCTCGATCCGCGCGACCGCCAACCCGGCCAACAGCCGTATCAGGGCATCGTCCCGGTCGAAGGCGACAGCGTCGCCGCGATGCTCGAGAACTACATGCTGCGTTCGGAACAGATCGAGACCCGGCTCTGGCTGGCGAGCGATGCGCAAGGCGCGGCCGGCCTGCTGATGCAACGCATGCCCAGTGTCGGTGGCAGCGCCGCCCCGACCGGCGACGACGACACCTGGGGCCGCACCGTGCATTTGAGCGAGACCATCCAGCGCGCGGAATTGTTGAGCCTGCCGCCCGAGGACATCGTGCGCCGCCTGTTCTGGCAGGAAGAACATGCGCGGCTGTTCACCCCGCGCAGCACGCGCTTCGCCTGTTCATGCTCGCGCGAGAAGGTTGGTCGCATGCTGCTGACCCTGGGCCGCGACGAAGTCGATTCGGTGATCGACGAACTCGGCGAAGTGAAAGTGCATTGCGAGTACTGCAATGCCAAATACGGATTCGATCGGGTCGATGTCGTGCAATTGTTCGCGTCGAGCGGCGCCGCGAGCGGCACGACCGAAGCGAATCAACGCCGTCATTGAACCAGCGTGCATCGGGCCGCGTGTCGGCGGCCCGAACGCGACGCCTCAAGGACCCGGCGCGGGAGTGGTTCGCGCCGAATCCGATGCGCTCGCCGCGCGTGGCGTGGCCACGGGCGCCGTGGTGCCGGCCGGCCCGGCAACCACCGGTACCGCAGCGGCGGTTTGCGGTACTGCATCGACCGTCTGTCCGGGCTCGATGATCTGCACGAACAATTCGTCGCCGCGGACCATGCCCAATTCGAAACGCGCACGCTCTTCCATCGCCGACGTGCCGTCGCGCAGATCGCGCACCTCGGCTTCGAGCGCGGCATTGCGCATGCGCAATTCGTCGTTGTGGCGCTGGCTCGCGGCGATCTTGTGTTCCTTGTCCCAGACCTTGAACCAACCGCCGTCGCCAAACCAGAGCGGGTACTGAATCAGCACCAGCAGCAATGCGACGGCGAGCGTGACGAGACGCATCAGCGCAGGTTGTAGAACGCCGAAACGCCCGGGTAGACCGCGGTGTCGCCCAGGTCTTCCTCGATGCGCAGCAACTGGTTGTACTTGGCGATGCGATCGGAGCGCGACATCGAACCGGTCTTGATCTGCAAGGCGTTCGTACCCACGGCGATGTCGGCAATCGTCGAGTCCTCGGTCTCGCCCGAGCGGTGCGAGACCACGGCCGTGTAGTTGGCGCGCTTGGCCATCTCGATCGCGGCGAAGGTTTCGGTCAGGGTGCCGATCTGGTTGATCTTGATGAGGATCGAGTTGGCGATGCCTTCGTCGATGCCCTTTTGCAGGATCTTGGTGTTGGTGACGAACAGATCGTCGCCCACCAATTGGATGCGGTCGCCAAGGCGGTCGGTCAGGATGCGCCAGCCGTCCCAGTCGCCTTCGTGCATGCCGTCTTCGATGCTGATGATCGGGTATTTGTCGACCCAGGTCGCCAGCATGTTGGTCCAGTCGGACGCCGACAGCACCATACCTTCGCCGTCGAGGTGGTACTTGCCGTCCTTGTAGAACTCGCTGGCCGCGCAATCGAGGCCGAGCGCGATCTGGGTGCCGGGTTCGAAACCGGCCTTCTCGATCGCTTCGATGAGCAGCTTGAGCGCGTCCTCATGGCTCTTGAGGCTGGGCGCGAAACCGCCTTCGTCGCCCACCGCGGTGTTTAGGCCGCGATCGTGCAACAGCTTCTTGAGGGTGTGAAACACCGTCGCGCCATAGCGGATCGCTTCGCGGAAAGTCGGTGCGCCGACCGGCAGGATCATGAATTCCTGCAAGTCGAGATTGTTGTCGGCATGCGCGCCGCCGTTGATGACATTCATCATCGGCACCGGCATCGCCATACCGCCCGAGCCGCCGAAATAGCGGTACAGCGGCAGGCCGGTTTCTTCCGCCGCGGCCTTGGCGACCGCCATCGAGACTGCGAGGGTCGCGTTGGCGCCCAGGCGCGATTTGTTTTCGGTGCCGTCGAGTTCGATCAGGGTACGGTCGAGGAAGGCCTGTTCGGTCGCTTCCAGGCCCATGATCGATTCGGAGATTTCGGTGTTGATGTTTTCGACGGCCTGGAGCACGCCCTTGCCGAGGTAGCGCGACTTGTCGCCGTCGCGCAATTCGATCGCTTCGCGCGATCCGGTGGATGCGCCCGAAGGCACGGCGGCGCGGCCCATGGCGCCCGATTCGAGCAGCACGTCGCATTCCACGGTGGGATTGCCGCGGCTGTCGAGAACTTCCCGTCCGATGATGTCTACGATGGTCGACACTTGGTTGTTCCTGTGGTGGTTGTTGAAATCGTTGTCAGGTCAGGCGCATCGGGGCGCCGGTCAGTTGAAGTCGGTTTCGAGAAAGCCCGCGCGCTTGGTCAATGCGTCGAGATCGCGCATCACGCTCAGCAAATCGCGCATGCGATGCAAAGGCACGGCATTGGGGCCATCGCTCATCGCCTTGGCCGGATTCGGATGCGTTTCCATGAACACGCCGGCCACGCCGACCGCGATCGCGGCGCGCGCAAGCACCGGCACGAATTCGCGCTGTCCGCCCGAGGTCGCGCCCTGCCCGCCCGGCAATTGCACCGAATGGGTCGCGTCGAACACCACCGGGCAACCGGTCTCGCGCATGATCGCGAGCGACCGCATGTCGGACACTAGGTTGTTGTAGCCGAAGCTCGCGCCGCGTTCGCAAGCCATGAAGACATCGTCGGGCAAACCGGCGTCACGCGCGGCTTCGCGCGCCTTGTCGATGACGTTCGTCATGTCGTGCGGCGCGAGGAATTGGCCCTTCTTGATGTTCACCGGCTTGCCGCCTTGCGCGCAGGCGCGGATGAAATCGGTCTGGCGGCACAAGAAGGCCGGCGTTTGCAGCACATCGACCACTGCCGCGACCGGTTCGATCTCGAAGATTTCATGCACATCGGTCAACACCGGCACGCCGATCTTGGCCCGGGTGTCGGCCAGGATTTCGAGGCCTTTGTCCATCCCCAAGCCACGAAAGCTTTTGCCCGAACTGCGGTTGGCCTTGTCGAAGCTCGACTTGTAGATGAAGGGAATGCCGAGTTCGGCCGTAATTTCCTTGAGCTTGCCCGCGGTCTCGTGGGCGAGCTCGCGCGATTCGATCACGCACGGGCCCGCGATCAGGAAGAACGGGCGGTCGAGTCCGACCTCGAAATCGCAAAGTTTCATGCCACCGCCTTCAGCGGCTTCGCGCTGACTTGTTGATGCGCGAGCGCCGCCTTCACGAAGGCGATGAACAAGGGATGGCCGTTACGCGGCGTGCTCGTGAACTCGGGGTGGAATTGCACGCCGATGAAAAACGGATGTTCGCTGCGCGGCAGTTCCATGATCTCGCACAGTCCTTCGGTCGGCGTGATCGCCGACACCACGACGCCGGACTTTTCGATGCGTTCGAGATAATGATTGTTCGCCTCGTAGCGATGGCGATGGCGCTCATTGACTTCGGGACCGTAGATCTCGCGCGCCAGCGTGCCTTCCTTGGTCGGCACGCGCTGCGACCCCAGGCGCATGGTGCCACCCAGATCGGAATTGGCATCGCGGCGCTCGACCTTGCCATCGCTGTCTTGCCATTCGGTGATGAGCGCGATGACGGGATGCGGCGTGTCGGGATCGAACTCGGTCGAATTGGCGCCGTCGAAGCCCGCCATGTCGCGCGCGATCTCGATCAACGCGATTTGCATGCCCAAACAGATGCCGAGATAAGGCAGCTTATGTTCGCGCGCATAGCGCGCCGCCTTGATCTTGCCTTCGACGCCGCGCTTGCCGAACCCGCCCGGCACCAGGATCGCGTCGTACTTGGCGAGCGAATCGCACCCGTTGGCATCGATCTCTTCGGAATCGATGTATTCGATGTTGACTTTGGTACGGGTATGGATGCCGGCGTGGATCAGCGCTTCGGTCAACGATTTGTAGGACTCGGTCAGATCGACATATTTGCCGACCATGCCGATCGTGACGCTGTGCTCGGGATGTTCGAGCGCATCGACGAGTTTGTCCCACATCGACAGATTGGTCGGGCGCGCCGAAATGCCGAGCGTCCAACAGATGATGTCGTCGAGCTTTTGCTCATGCAGCATGGCCGGGATCTTGTAGATGCTGTCGGCATCCCAGACGCTGATCACCGCGTCGAGCGGCACATTCGAGAACAAGCTGATCTTGGCGCGCTCATCGTCGGGGATCGGACGATCGGCGCGGCACAACAGCACATTGGGCAGGATCCCGATTTCGCGCAGCTTTTGCACGCTGTGCTGGGTCGGCTTGGTCTTGAGCTCGCCGGCGCTCGGAATGAAGGGTACCAGGGTCAGATGCACGAACGCCGCGTTGCCGCGCCCGAGGCGCAGGCTCATCTGACGGGCCGCTTCGAGGAAAGGCAGCGATTCGATGTCGCCGACCGTGCCACCGATCTCGACGATGGCGACATCGGCCTTCCCGTCCCAGGCCGCGGTGGCGCCGCGCTCGACGAAATCCTGGATCTCGTTCGTGATGTGCGGGATCACCTGCACCGTCTTGCCCAGATATTCGCCGCGTCGCTCCTTGCGGATCACGCTTTCGTAGATCTGGCCGGTCGTGAAATTGTTGACCTTGTGCATCTTGGCGCTGCTGAAGCGCTCGTAATGCCCGAGGTCGAGGTCGGTCTCGGCGCCGTCTTCGGTCACGAACACTTCGCCATGCTGGAATGGCGACATCGTGCCGGGATCGACGTTGATGTAGGGATCGAGCTTGAGGAGGGTGACTTTGAGACCGCGCGATTCGAGAATCGCCGCGAGGGAAGCAGCTGCGATGCCTTTGCCTAGGGAAGACACCACGCCACCGGTGACAAATACGAATTTGGTCATGAATGGCCTCACCGGGAAATTCGAATTATAGCCGACGCCCCCGAGCGTTTCGCATCCCTCGATAATGCGGACATGAAGCGCACCCGCCCCAACCCCGCACCGCGCCTGAACGGCCTCGACGCCTTGCGCGGCCTCGCGATCGTCATGATGATCGCCTACCACTTCTGCTTCGATCTGGTGTTATTTCGCTGGGCGCATTGGCCCATGCTCGCCGATGCGCGCTGGATCGCCTGGCGCAGCCTGATCCTGTCGAGCTTCTTGTTGATCGCCGGTGTGTCCTTGGTGCTGCGCCAGCAGTTCCGCCCCGGCTGGCCGGACTTTTGGCGCCGGTGGCGCGAACTGGCCGGCGCCGCGGTGCTCGTGACGCTTGGCAGCGCGCTGATGTTTCCGCGCACCTTCATCTATTTCGGCGTGCTGCATCACCTCGCGTTGATGTTGATCGTGGCGCGCTTGATGCTGCCGCTCGGCCGCTGGAACGCCCTGATCGGCGCGGCCATCGTGATCCTCGGCAACACCATCGGCTTCGATGCGATGAATCCGAAATGGATCAACTGGATCGGCCTGATCACGCACAAACCGTACACCGAGGACTATGTCCCGCTCTTTCCCTGGTTCGGCGTGCTGTTGATCGGCGTCGCGCTGGGCCAACATTGGCGCACGCACGGATACGCCGCACCCGCCTGCGTTAGCAACGCACGCGCGAGGTTGCCGGCCCGGATCGATCGCGGCCTGGCCCTGCTCGGCCGCTGGAGCCTGACCACTTATCTGGTGCACCAACCCATCCTGATCGGCCTGGTCTGGCTGGCCTCACGCGCCGCGCGCTAATCACTCGGCGCCACCTTGCGCGCAACGCAAGAAAGGCGCAGCGAAAAAACGGGACGCCATGGCGTCCCGTGTGATCTCAAGCACAAGTCGAACTCAACCGCCCCTCATTCGAGCGCCTCATACAAGGGCAGCGTCAGGAACTCGGTGAATTCCTCCTTGAGCGACATTTCTTCAAAGATCTTCGCGGCCTGGTCGTAGGTCTTGCCGTCGCCGACCACGCCCTTCACCTTGGCCAATTCCTCGGGGATCAGCTTGCGCACCATGTCGGCGGTGATCTTGCGGCCGTCTTCGAGCTTGCCCTTGGGCGAACGCACCCATTGCCAGACTTGCGAACGGCTGATTTCGGCGGTGGCCGCGTCTTCCATCAGATTGTGGATCGGCACGCAGCCATTGCCGGCCAGCCACGAGCCCAGGTAATGGATACCGACATTGATGTTCATGCGCAGACCGGCTTCGGTGATCGGCGTCTCGGGCTGGAAGTTCACCAGATCGGCGGCCACGACTTGCACGTCGTCGCGCTTCTTGTCGATCTGGTTCGCTCGTTCGCCGAGCACGGCCACGAATTCCTTCATCGCCGCTTCCACCAGGCCCGGGTGCGCGACCCAGCCGCCATCGTAGCCATCGGTCGCATCGCGCTTCTTGTCATTGATGATGCCTTGCATCGCGACCGCGTTCTTCTCGGGATCGTTCTTGATCGGGATCAGCGCGCTCATGCCGCCGATCGCGGGCGCATTGCGCTTGTGACAGGTCTTGAGCAGCAGCAGCGCATAGGCGCGCATGAAGGGCGAGGTCATCGTGACCTTGGCGCGGTCGGCCAGGCAGAAGTCACGATCGACCTTGAACTTCTTGATGCACGAGAAGATGTAGTCCCAGCGACCGGCATTGAGGCCCGCGCTGTGCTCGCGCAATTCGTACAGGATCTCGTCCATCTGGAACGCGGCCAGGATGGTCTCGATCAGCACCGTCGCCTTGATCGTGCCTTGCGGAATGCCGAGTTCGGTCTGCGTCATCACGAAGATGTCGTTCCACAAGCGCGCTTCGAGATGGCTTTCCATCTTGGGCAGATAGAAGTAAGGGCCGCTGCCGCGCGCGATCAATTCCTTCGCGTTGTGGACCATGAACAGCGCGAAGTCGAAGATGCCGCCGCTCACGCGTTCGCCATCGACCGTCACATGCTTTTCTTCGAGGTGCCAGCCGCGCGGACGCACCACCAAGGTGGCGACCTTGTCGTTGAGCTTGTAAGACTTCCCGCCTTGTTCGAGCGCGATGGTCTTGCGCACCGCCTCGATCAGATTGATCTGGCCTTCGATCTGGTTGGTCCAGTTCGGCGTGTTGCTGTCCTCGAAGTCGGTCATGTAGCTGTCCGCCCCCGAGTTCAGCGCGTTGATGATCATCTTGCGCTCGACCGGGCCGGTGATTTCGACGCGGCGACATTGCAGATCGGCCGGGATCGGCGCGATGGTCCACGAGCCTTCGCGGATCGCGCGGGTCTCGGGCAGGAAGTCGAGCTTCTGGCCGGCGTCGAGCTTGACGGTCAGCGCCTTGCGCGCAGCCAGCAATTCGCGGCGCCGCGGTTCAAAAGCGCGATGCAGCTTGGCCACCAGGGCCAGCGCTTCGCCGGTCAGTATCTGTTCAAAGCCGGACTTGATCGGGGCGTCGATGCGCACTCCGTTGGGCGTGTCATAGGGCATGGTGCATTCCTTCAGGGCTGGTCATTGGAAGTGTCGGATGGGCTGCGCGATCCGCGCGGGCCCGGGTCGGCGGCTTGTGGCCCGGATTGCGGCCCGCCAGGTTCGGCCGGCCGCAACAATTCGTTGGCGAATCGCACCACCTCGTCGAGGCTGCGTCCTTCGCGATCGGGGCGCACACCGAGTTCGTCGAGCGCGAGGTGGCCACGGTTGATCCATAAGGTGCGATACCCGTACCACGCGGCGGCGCACGCGTCCCAGCCATTGCTGGAGACGAACAACAGGCTGGACGCCGCGCAGCCGAAGGCGGCCGGCCCCAGGGCATAGGCTTCGGGCGCGGTCTTGAAGCGCCGCACCACATCGACCGACAGCGGATGATCGATCAGGCCGCGCAATCCGGCCGCCTCGATCGCGCTGTCGAGCATGGGCGGATCGCCATTGCTCAGGATGCCGATCGGCAGCCCGAGCGCGCGCAACCGTTCGATCGCCGGACGCGCATCGTCAAATGCGATCAATCGATCGTAAGCCCCCATCAGCATCGCTTCGCGTTCGCGATTGAGGGTCACGCCGCAGGTTGCGCAGGCATGACGCAACGCGTCGCGCGTGACCTTCGAGAACGGTTCGTAGCGCGCGCTCAGCGTACGCAGCCGCGTGTAATCGACTTGCGAGGTACGCCATTGGCGCGCGATCTGCGCGCCCTTGCCGGGGAACAAGGACTCGGCCAACGCGGCGATGCTGTAGACATCGAACAAGGTTCCATACGCGTCGAAGACCACGCCCTGCAAAGGCGGATGGCGCATGGAAGAGGCGTGCGTGGTCATGGCGGAAGCATACCGCCCAAAACGGGCTCGAATCCTACGAAAAAAATCAGAGGATTCATGACTTCTAGTAATCTAATCGACCATGGATCGACTCAAACAGATGCAGACCTATGTTGCGGTAGCGACCCGCGGTTCCTTGACCGCGGCCGCAACCGCCGAAGGGGTCGCGCCGGCCATCATCGGACGCCGCATCGACGCCCTCGAAGCGCGCCTGGGTATCAAGCTCATGATCCGCACCACCCGCAAGCTCTCGCTGACCCGCGAAGGCGAAGCATTTCTGGAGGACTGCCAACGCCTGCTGGCCGAGGTCGATGCCGCCGAAGCGGCGGTCTCGGCCGGTGGCGCGCGCACCGCCGGGCATTTGCGCATCACCGCCCCCGCCGGTTTCGGACGGCGCCATGTGGCGCCGTTGGTCCCGCGCTTTCTGGCCAGCCACCCGGAGGTCAGCCTGTCGCTCGACTTGTCCGACCGTGTCGTCGACCTGGTCAACGAAGGCTACGACTGCGCGATCCGGATCGGCGATCTGGTCGACTCCACCCTGGTCAGCGTGCGTCTTGCCGCCAATCGGCGCCTGGTCGTCGCGGCGCCGTCCTACTTGGCCCGCGCCGGCATCCCCAAGACACCGGACGACCTCGGCGCGCACAACTGTCTCGGCTTCGGCGCCGCGAGCCAGCAGCGCGGCTGGCTGTTCCGCGCGGGCAAAAGCACGCGGCAGGTCAGGGTCGGCGGCAATGTCGACTGCAACGACGCGTCGGTGCTGACCGAATGGGCCCTGGCCGGGCATGGCCTGGCTTGGCGCAGCCTGTGGGAGGTCGGCGAGCATCTGGCCAACGGCGCACTGGTCGAAGTCCTCGCCGAGTACGCCGCGCCCGAGAACGGCATTTACGCCGTCATCGCGCAACGCAAGCATCTTCCGGTACGGGTGCGCACCTGGATCGATTTTCTGAAGTTCAGCTATTCGGCGCCGGGCTTCTGAATTGGCGGCGCAAGACGCCGGCTAGAACGGCAACGGACATTCGAACTGCTCGACCAGCAATTCGAGGATGTAGGCATGCAAGGCGAATTGCACGTCGTCGGGCACTTCGAGGAATTGCAGCGCGTAATGCGCGCCATCCTGCGCGCCGGCTTCGGTCTTACGCCGGACCACGTAGGCCTGCTGTTCGAACAAGGTCGATCGCCCGGCCACCATCACGCGAAACGCGATGCGCACACTGTCCTTGAGATCGGGCGCCTCGAACGGCACGACGACTTCCGCCCCGCCCTGCGAGAGATTCACGACGAATCCATTCACATTGACGGTGTCCGAACCGCGTTCGAGATAGACCACGCAAGGCAGCCGGCAGCCGGCGCGACGCGCCGAACGCACCGTGCGGCGCTGGATCCGCGACGGGTCGGGCCAGGACAGATGCAGGTAGGGAAATGGCGCGAATTGCACCTTGACGACCGTCGCCACGAACACCAACGCCGATTCGCCGAACATGCCCTGGAACTTGAAGGCCTGGCCCTCCTTGACGAAGATCAGCCGCTCATCCTCGGACGGCGCGGTGACGATCAAGGACGTGCCCGGATTCACGCCCAACAAACGCACCGGGAACTCGCGCACATCATCGACGCCCGACATTCTGAGCACCTGGATGCCGAGCGCATCGTCGGTCGCGATACGCACCGCGCGCGGACTGCGATGCGGCGCATCGGCGGGCACGTCCACCGTCGGCGCGGCGACGCGCGCACGCGGCCGGATATCGGTGGCGACCGGCGACACCCAGCGCGGATTTCGATACAGCCCGCGCGCGCACAAGGCGTCGAGTTGTATCTCGTTTTGCACCGGCAGCCCCGCGCCCAGCAACAGTTCCCCGTTGCGATCGAAGATCGGGAACGGCAGCGCGCGCCCGATCGCGAGATCGCTGCGTGCGAGCGGCTGCAAGTCTTGGCGGTTAGGCATCGATCATCCCGGAACGACACGGTGGGTGCTCGAAGTAACGGCCGCGCCGGCCCAATCTTGAGAGGCCCCGATCCCACGAAAAACACGGGCCGCGCGACCCTTGAGTCGCGCAGCCCGTGCAATACCGCATCGAACGTCTAAAGCGCAGCCCGACCCTCAGGCGACCTTCTTGTCGAAGAATTGCTCATCTTCGGTCGAACCCTTCAGCGCGGTCGTGGACGACTGGCCTTGCTGGATGGTCTGGGTCACGGCGTCGAAGTAGCCGGTGCCGACTTCGCGCTGATGCTTGACCGCGGTGAAGCCCTTTTCGGCCGCGGCGAATTCGGCTTCTTGAAGCTGGACGAAGGCGCTCATTTGTTCACGCGCATAGCCGTAGGCCAGGTTGAACATGCCGTAGTTGAGCGCATGGAAGCCGGCCAGGGTGATGAACTGGAACTTGTAGCCCATGGCGCCGAGTTCCTTCTGGAACTTGGCGATGGTCGCGTCATCGAGGTTCTTCTTCCAGTTGAACGACGGCGAGCAGTTGTAGGCCAGCATCTTGCCTGGGAACTTGGCATGGATGGCTTCGGCGAACGCCTTGGCGTAGGCCAGATCGGGCTTGCCGGTTTCGCACCAGACCAGGTCGGCGTAAGGCGCATAGGCCAGGCCGCGCGAGATCGCTTGTTGCAGACCGGGCTTGGTCTTGTAGAAGCCTTCAACGGTGCGCTCACCGGTGCAGAACGGCTTGTCGTTGTCGTCGACATCGCTGGTCAGCAGGTCGGCGGCTTCGGCGTCGGTGCGCGCGACCAGCACGGTCGGCGTGCCCATCACGTCGGCGGCCAAGCGCGCGGCCACGAGCTTCTCGACGGCTTCGCGGGTCGGCACCAGCACCTTGCCACCCATGTGGCCGCACTTCTTGACCGAGGCGAGTTGGTCTTCGAAGTGCACGCCCGAGGCGCCCGCTTCGATCATGGACTTCATCAGTTCGAAGGCGTTCAACACGCCGCCGAACCCGGCTTCGGCGTCAGCCACGATCGGCGCGAAGAAATCGACATCGCCCTTGCCTTCGGACCATTGGATCTGGTCGGCGCGCTGGAACGTGTTGTTGATGCGCTTGACGACTTGCGGCACCGAGTTGGCGGGGTACAGCGATTGGTCCGGGTACATTTCGCCGGCCAGGTTCGCATCGCCGGCCACTTGCCAGCCCGACAGATAGATGGCCTTGAGGCCGGCTTTGACCTGTTGCATGGCCTGATTGCCGGTCAGCGCGCCGAGCGCGTTGACGAAGGGTTCGGTCGTGATCAGATTCCAGAGCTTCTCCGAACCGCGCTTGGCCAGCGTGTGCTCGATCTGGAGCGAGCCGCGCAGACGCACCACGTCATCCGCCGAATAAGGGCGCGTGATGCCCTTCCAGCGCGGGTTCTCGTTCCAGTCCTTTTGCAGTTTTTGAGCTTCGAGTTCGCGTGACGTCATGGTGATCCCCTTGTGAGCAGGTGTTGAAAGGAATGGCGAAAGACATATGTCTTATATAAGAGTCTAGTCAGACCCACCGCAGTGCTCAACAACTTGGCGCCACATCTGGAGAAAATCTTTTCCCTTAATATTTAAAGACTTGGCACTCATATTTCGCTATGCGAAACATCATTTTCACGATTGAAAATCGATCATTGCTGCGCAGCACCAGAATATTTCACGATAAGAAACGGTGCTTTCGCAATATGAAATGTGGCATTGGCGCTCACCACCACTGCAATGGGCCGCCCGACCTCGGCGCAATGCCTATTTGCGCTGCCGACTTCTTGAGCGCCACTGATAGACACGCCTGCAAAGAAAGGGCGCCTGCCAACCCGGCGCGATGAATGACCGGTTCGTACACGTGGCGGGAGAGTCGGCCAATGCGCAGGCCCGGTGCGATGCATGACCGGCAGCCCGGATGTCCGGTGTGATCGAGGACCGGCGCGCCCGATACGCGCGCCGGTGGAAAGCACGTTGAAGGTCAGGCCGCCGCAGCTGCCTGAACGGCCCGGCCGATCAGGGTGCCGGATTGAGATTGGCTTGCAGCACTTCGATCTTCGAGCGCGAACGCATCGACTCGATCGCGGCGGTCATTTCCGCTTCGCCGATCGTGCGCGCCAGATTGCCGGCCAGCGCCTTGCGCTCGGCGTCGCCTGCGTAAGCATTGCCTTTGGCCACCGCATCGACGCGGTACACGCCATAGCCTTGCGCCCCCAGATCGACCCCGACATAACCAGGCAGTTTCGCCGCATTGGCTTTGAACACCGCGCGCACCGCGTCGGGCGCGAGCGTGCCCGGAGCGCCGCGCGACACCTTTTCGACCGCCGAGAAATTGCCGGTCCCTTTGCCTTCCTTCCAGGCGGCGAGCGCGGCCGCGCCGGCTTCCTTGGCCAGACGCAAGGCTTCCTGTTGACGCACCGCTTCGACGACCAAAGGCTTGACCTCGTCGAACGGCTTGACCGCGCGCGCCCGGTAATTGGTCATGCGCCCCGAGACCAGGGTGTTCGGCGCCACCTCGACGGCCTTGGAATTGCGCTTGTCATGGATGACATCGTCGGCGAACAAGGCGGCAAGGAACTTCTGATTGGACAGCACCGGATCGCCGGCCACGCCGCTGCGGGTCAACCCGGTCGCGGTCTTGATCTGCAAGGCGAGTTGAGTCGCCACCGGCTTCAGACTGTCGGATTGTTCATAGACGGTGTTGTTGAACGCGTCGATGGATTCGGCCACCTTGCGCTTGGCCAGTTGCTGCCGGATTTCGCCTTCGACCTCGCCGCGCACCGATTCGAGGCTCTTGGTCTGTTCTGGACGAATCGCGGTGGCGCGAATGATGTGCAGACCGTCGGTCGTGGTCACGAGATCGCTGATCTCGCCTTGCTTGAGCGCGAATAGCGCATCGTCGAACGACTTGACCATCAGGCCGCGCGTATAGAACTCGAGGTCGCCGCCCTTCTCTTTGCTGATCGCGTCATCCGAATATTGTTTTGCCAGCTTGGCGAACTCGGCCGGGCTCTTGCGCACTTCGGCCAATACCGATTCGGCTTTAGCCCGCACCTGCTTGCGCTGATCGTCGTTGGCATCGGCGGGAATCGCGAACAAGATGTGGCTCGCCAGACGGCTTTCGGGGGTGCGGTAACGCGCGATGTTCTGCGTGTAGTACTGCTGCACGTCCTCGTTGCTCACCTTGACCGACGCCGCGATCGCATCCGCGCTCAGGACCACGTATTCGATGTCGGCGAGTTCGGGCGTCTCGAAGGCGGCCTGATTCGCCTCGTAATAGGCTTTCGCGGCGTCATCGCTGGCGACCGCCTTGCTCAGATAGTCGGCCGGCGCAAAGCGCAAGCCCGCCACACTGCGTTCCTGGCCCGCCACGTCGGCGACTTCAGCCACCAGCGCCGTCGGCACCACGCTCGACTCCGCGGGATAGAGCCCCATTTGCTGCATACGGATGCTGTCGCGCAACTCGGCATCGAACTGCAACTCGCTCATCTGCCGCGCCGCGAGGTAACGGTCGTACAGCTCTTTGCTGAATTTGCCGTCTTGCTGAAAGTTCTTCTCGGCCATCACGCGCGCGCGCAATTGATCATCCGAGATCGCTATGCCGTCGTGCTGCGCGCGTGTGCTCAGCACGCGTTTGGTGATCAACTGATCGAGCACCGCCTGGCGTTGTTGCGGCGTCTCCAGCAGCTTGGGATCGACAGAACCGCCGAACATCTCGGACAACCGCGCCAGTTCGTCGCGCATCGCGGTATCGAATTCCTGCCGGCCGATGCGCTGCCCGTCGACCTTGGCCATCGTGTCGATGTCCCCTTGCATGCGTCGATAGCCTTCGACGCCAGTACACGCAAACGGGAAGATCAGCGCAATCAGAATCAGTTGTGCCCAGCGCTTGTTTTCACGAATCCATTCGAGCATGTGCGAACCACTTTGGCAGTTTATGGGGTGACAAAAGAAAAAAAGCGAACCGTTCACACGGTTCGCTTCCTCTCTTGGCGGAGTGGACGGGACTCGAACCCGCGACCCCCGGCGTGACAGGCCGGTAT